>Ga0182015_10005844_pt1 | contig 12594 bp, 10 predicted proteins | sample 712P3MmetaG_FD_120478 | JGI IMG/M metagenome (GOLD analysis project Ga0182015, IMG submission 120478) | Permafrost microbial communities from Stordalen Mire, Sweden - 712P3M metaG | ecosystem: Environmental > Terrestrial > Soil > Wetlands > Permafrost | place: Sweden: Stordalen | collected...
AGGCTCGTCTTTCCTACTCCGGGCACGTCCTCAACGAGCAGGTGCCCACCCGCGACGAGGCACGTGACCGAGAGCCGGACCGCCTCCTCGTTGCCCTTCAAGACGCTGGCGATGTTGGCGACGATCCGTTCGAGAACCGCCGCGGCAACAGACGCTTCGGCGAGAACAGGGTGCTCGGCGACGCCTACATCCTGCCGGTCGAGCCCAGTGCGGGTACCGAGATCCATGCCCGTCACCTCCGAGCTCAAAAGACACCGCCTGGCAGATCATCCCAGCATCTGGGCAGCTCCTGTGCGCGGCCATTCGACTGCGTCGCCATCAAAACCATCTCCTCCTCGCCTCATCCGGCACCAAAGCAAACGAAGGCTCCCGCTGCTAGCGCCTCCCGGGCGCCTGGCTCGGCGGAGGCAAGGTCCCGGCACGAAACATGCGGTGGCAAGGCACGCGCCTGGGCCGTCGCGAGCGCGCTGGCAAGGCCCCTTCCTCTCGCGAGCTCGCTGTGGAGGTTGACCATGACCTCACTTACGGCTTCATCGGGCACGGGCGCCACACTCGACACGATCGCTCGCGTCCCGAGCGCTAACAAGGCGGCGCTCGTGCCCATGAGCTCGTCACCGGGGTGGACGGCCGAGCGCCCTGCGTCACAAGCGGACAGGACCATCCACTGAGGAGGCCGCGCGATGCGCTCGAGGTCGTAGACGGTGAGAGGCCCATCGGCAAGCTCGAGCGCGGAGAACTGGGGGTTGTCGGCCCTAAAGGTGCCATGAGCCGCCACGTGGGCGAGGCGGCGCCCTTCGAGGGCACGCACGACCGCCCGGGCTGTCGAAGCCGAGCCTTGCAGCACATGGGCCCCCGGATAGCACGCCGCACGAATCCGGCCGATCTCCTCCTCGGCCTGGGCGATCCGCGGCCCGGCCACGAGCACCGCCGCGCCGGCGGCGACCGGCCGCGAAGCTCGAGTGGTTCCACTCTGGCGCGCGTACCACAAACTGGCGGAGGGTGAGACGGTCAGCGTCCTTCCCCTGAGGCCTGGGAGAAGCGCCCACGCGAGCGCGTGAAGAGCACCGGTGGGCACGACGATGAGATCACGGCCGTCGATGTCGCGGGCCAAAGGTTCGAAAACAAGCTTGGCGAGGCGCCGGCAAGAGCGCTCGAGCAGGGCGGCCGCGGCATCGAGACTCCGCTGGGAGCTGCGCCGCCGGGCGAGGCGCCCGAGGGCGAACTGCACGCTGAGGCGCTCGGTCTCGGTTGCAGTCGCGCTGGCTAGATACTGGAGCCGGAAGCGTCGCCTGCCGATCACCGCGTAGAGCTCGCCGGCCTGCTCGACGTACTCGACCAGGATGCTTTCGCCGATCGCCTCGCGAAGCGCCGAGGGATCGGGAAACCCTCGAGCGCGGGCGTAGTCGCCGTCGGTGCCACGGCTGTGCTGGCGGATGGCTCCTTCGAGCGCCCTTTGACGCGCCACGAGGCTCTCCTCGTCCTCGGATCCGGACGAGGCCCGCTCCAGCCGGCCGACGGTGTCGCGCAGCGCCGCGAGCATCGAGGCGAGCCTCTCGTCGCTCGGCGGGGTCGCACGGGGGCTCCGCAGGGCCCCGGCCCGCCATCTCTCCGACCAGCGCAGCACCGCCAGCGCGTTCTTCGACTCAAAGGCGAGACCGAGACCGAGCTCGGCGAGCTCGGAGACCTCCGTGGCGGTGCGGACACGCAGCTCGGTCGCGCCGAGCGTGGCCCGGTGGTCCTCCGCAACGGAGAGGCCAGCCCTGAGAGCCGACATGGCTCCGGCGCGGTTGCCTGCGGCGAGACGGCCGAGGGCCTCCCCGTACCAGGCGCGCACACGCTGGGCCGAAGGTCCCGAGCGCGCCCGGCCGTCGGCACCGGCAAGGAGCACCTGGGCGAAAGCTCCGTCGTCGGCCGAAAGAGCCGCCCGCGCACCGAGCAGGCGGCACTCGAGACCCGGCAGCCGCCAGCCTTCCTCCTCGAGGGAGCAGGCCACCGCGGCGGCCTCCTGCGCCACGCGCCCTGGCGGCGCGCCGCCGGCCCAGCGGGACTGGGACTCTACGAAACGGGCGAGCGACGCCCACCGCGACCTCCCCTGGCGTACGAGCTGGCGCCGCGCCGCCCGCGCGGACGTTGCGGCGACGGCCAGGTCCTTTTGGGCGAGGGCGACCTGGCTGAGCAACAACCGCGCCTCGGCCAGGTCGAGGGAGTTCCCGCTCGCCTCGAGCGAGGAGACCCCGAGCTCGATCTGCTGGCGCGCCTCGGGCAACAGCCGCGCCGACAACAAGAGCTCGGCCCGGTCGATGAACAGCGCCGGGGCGCTGACATCTTGCTCGGCGAACCGCCGCGCCGCCTCGTCGTAGCGCCGAAGCGCGGCCGGCACGTCGCCTTTTAAGGCAAAGACGTAGCCCAAGTTGTGCAGCACCTGAGCCGCGGCGATCTCGCTGTCGAGTGCCCGGTACAGCTCCAAGGCCTTGTTGAGGTCGCTCTCCGCAAGCCCGAGCTCGTTGCGGTAAGCGTGAAGGATCCCCCGGTTAGAGAAAAGGCGCGCCTGGTTCAATCGGTCTCCCGCACGACGAAGTGCGGGAAGCGCCCGCCTGCTGTCGTCGAGAGCCTCCTCAAAGCGGCCCATGCGTATGTGCACTAGGGCGCGTTGTAAAAAGACCTGCCCGCGCACCTCCCGGGGGCCGAGCTCGGCCGCGTAGTCGAGCTCGGCCAAAGCTGGCTCTGGGTAGCCGGCCTGCAGCAGGACGAGAGCCAGGCTCAGTCGTGCCTCGACTGCGCGCGTCTCAAGGCCACCCGACTCGGCGATGGCGATGGCGCGGCGCAGGCGGGTCCTGGCTGCACTGAGGCGCCCCGTCTCCCGGGCGACAAGGCCTACCGTCCGCTCGGCGACCGAGGCGGCTTCCGGCTCGAGGTCGTGCTCGGAGAGCACCTTCAAGGCGGCCGCTTCGGCCTGGAGCGGGTAGTTGGCTACCGATGCGAGGGCGCGCTCTGCCTCCTCGAGTGACCCCCTCGCAGATGGTCTTCGCATCGAAAATCAGGCCTCGGAAGTGCCCCTGGCGAACCTCAGAGCGTGATCCAGCTCGTGGCGACCGCCTGCACGGCCGGGCCCGTTGTCCGCCAGCGGAAGCTGACGGGCCCTTCCGGCATGGAGGTGACCTGGAAGCAGCCGAGGTCGTCGGTCTCGACAGATGCCGTCCCGTCACGGTGGCGCAGCTCCACCACGGCGGACTGCGGCGGCACGACCTGACCCATCAGGTGACCGGCGCTCGAGACCTCGAGCTCGAGCACGAGGTCGCCCGCTTCGAAGGTCAACTGGCGCAGGTTACGGCTGCCGGCGCGAACGCTCGCGACCAGCTCGGAGTCGAGCTCGGAGTCATAGATGAGGTGGGCGGCCTCGTCGTCGACCGATCGCATTGCGCCCTTGGCGAGGTCTGCGGCGGTACCTCGTTCGCGGTCCGGCTCCGGGTCAAGGCCAAGCGAGCGAAGCCTGCCGAGTGTCGCCTCACGGGCCACAGCCGCGGTGCCGGGCCAGTCGGGCCCCGGACCGGTGCCGTTGATATGGACCTTCTCAGGCACTTGGTCGTCTGACTCCATAACTTCCCTCTTGGCAGAACTCGTCTCCCCCGCAGCCGCCGCGGAAGCCGCCTGCCCCGACGTCACGTTCTTAACTGTAAACCACTCATGACGTGAGCTTGAGAGCTCGCCCGGAAAGGTCGAGACTGGGGGCGTGACACGGCTTGCCGTCGTCGGCGCAGGCATTGTCGGCTTGGCTGTAGCCCGCCGGCTGATGCTGGCCAGCCCTGGCGCGAGCGTCGTGGTGATCGAGCGCGAGAACGCCGTCGGCACCCACCAAAGCGGCCACAACAGCGGGGTCATCCATTCCGGGCTTTACTACACGCCAGGCTCATTGAAAGCAGAGCTGTGCTTGGCTGGCGGCGAGCTGCTCAAGAGCTTCTGCGCGGAGCACTCCATCTTGGTCAAGCCATGTGGCAAGGTCGTCGTGGCGGTCGAGCCAGCCGAGCTCGCTCGTTTGCAGGCCCTGTTCGAACGCGGCGTGGAGAACGGCGTCCCCGAGCTACAGATCGTGGACGCAGCGGGACTGCGCGAGCTCGAGCCTCATGTGGCGGGTCTCCGCGCCATTTACTCCCCGAGGACATCTGTGGTCGACTTCACTGCGGTCACCCGGGCGCTCGGGGACGAGGTCGCCGCCTCGGGCCAGCTGTGGCTCGGGACCGAGGTCATGTCCGTGATGCCCCGGGGCGGGGGGCTTGTACGCCTTGAACTGACAGGAGCCCGGGCGGGACATTTCGACTGCGACTTTGCCATCGTCTGCGCGGGGCTGCAGTCCGACAGGGTGGCCGTGCGCTCGGGGGCCGACCCCGAACCGCGGATCGTGCCGTTCCGCGGGTCCTACTGGCGGCTGCGGCCGTCGGTGCGCCATCTCGTGCGCGGGCTCGTGTACCCGGTCCCCGACCCGAGGTACCCGTTCTTGGGGATCCATCTCACCAAGACGGTCGGCGGCGAGGTGCTCATCGGCCCCAACGCCTTTTTGGGCTTCTCCCGGGACGACTACTCGAGCTGGGCATTCGATTGGGATGACGTCCGCGACACGCTGAGGTGGCCCGGGTTCGCACGCTTCGCGAGATCGAACTGGCGCGCTGGCGCGAGGGAGATCTCCCACTCGGTGAGCAGGTGGGGGTTCGCCAGGGCCACGCGTCGTTACCTCCCAGAGCTGACCGCCGGCGACCTGGAACCGGCGGTCGCGGGCATCCGCGCTCAAGCCATGTTGCGGGACGGGTCGTTGGTCGACGACTTCTGGCTCGAAAGCCGAGACGGCGTGCTGGATGTCCGCAACGCCCCGTCTCCCGCGGCGACGGCCTCGTTCGCCATTGCCGACCACATCTGCAAGCAGGCCGGCCTGATCTGAACTGCGGGCCCCTCGCGAAAGGGCCGAAGCCGATCCCCGGAGCTAGCCTCTGGTCGTGCACAGGCTGTCGGTCGTCCTCGGTCTGATCGCGGTCGGCGTCGGGGCCTCGGCGTGCAGCACGACTTCGACAAAGGACACGACGACAACCTCGACAACTCTCCCGGCGACGACATCGACGCTGCCCCAGACACACCATTCGACAACGCCTCCACCCGCTTCTGCCGGCAGCCAGGGTGCGGGCCTCGCCATGAGAGCGGCACTGCGCCACGGTGGCTCGCTGCCCTCGCTGCACTATGTCAGCACCTCGGTCGGCGGTGGCGTGACGACGACGATCGTCGGCGACGTCAACCAGGCATCTGGAGCCCAGACCGTTGCCGTCACATACCGGGGTGCCACGGTCTCGATGGAGGTCGAGCTCGTCGGTCACGAGGCCTACTTCCGCGGCCCGGCTCTCGCGATAGCAGACATCATCGGCCTTTCGGGTGCCCAGGCCAGCGCCGCTGCCGGCGAGTGGGTCTCGGTCGTGCCGGCCAATAGCGCCTACTACCAGAGCACCGCTGCCGCCCTGACCGTCGCCTCGGTGATGTCGGAGCTCGCTCTCGCCTCACCGATCAAAGGAGCCCGCGCGGTGGTGGCGGGCGGTCGGGCGGCCTGGGAGATATCGGGCGCCTGGATCGGCGAGGGCCTGACGGCAAAGGACCACGCCACGGCCACGCTCGAGGTAACCATGGGCGCGGACTCGCTCCCGGTCCGTTTCAGCGGCGTGGAGCCGCCGACACCGACGAGAGGGCGCTTTACCGCCAGCTTTGTTGTGAGCAAGTGGAGCGAGTCCGTCCGGGTGCTCCCGCCAGCGTTCTCCGTGCCGCTTTCTACGATCCTCAAGAGCACGACGACGACGACACAACCTGTCGTCGTCTGAGCGGAGGGCTCCCCGTGCCACCCACCGGCGACTATGCCGTCATCGGCGGGGTCGCCGCGCTCTGCAGCTACCTTTTGACCTTCCCGCTACGGCGGCTCGCGAGACGGATCTCCTTTGTGGCCATGCCAGACGAGCGCCGCTTGCACCAGCGGCCCGTCCCCTACGGCGGCGGCCTCGCCATGTTCCTCGCCTTCTTGGTGGCGATCATCGTGGCCGATCACGTCTCGAACCTGCACGGCATCTTCCAGGGCTCCTCGGAGCCTCTCGGCGTCGTGCTCGGAGCGGCGGTCATCCTCGGAGTCGGGCTGCTCGACGATGCCCGGGAGATCTCCGCCCCGGCGAAGATGGCCGGACAGGTGCTGGCGGCGATGTTCCTCGTCTTCCTCGGCGCCACCATGTTCTGGCTGAAGATCCCCCTCGCCGGCACCGTCGTGCTCTCATCGGACCTCACCCCTTTGATCACGGCCCTTTGGGTGATCGGCATCACGAACGCGATCAACCTCATCGACGGGCTCGACGGGCTCGCGGCGGGCATCGTCGCCATCGCCTCGGGCGCGCTCGCGGTCTACGGCCTTCGCCTCGTCGAGCTCGGCGTGCTCCAGAGCACCAACCTCGGGCCGCTCATCGCGGTGATCACCTGCGGAATCTGCCTGGGGTTCCTCCCCCACAACTTCAATCCCGCCCGGGCTTTTATGGGCGACGCCGGGGCGCTGTTCCTGGGGCTGTTGATGGCGGCGGCAACGATGGAGATAGGTGGCCGGACCGAGGGCGTGAGCGGGCAGACCTACTTCTTCTATGCCCCACTGTTCCTCCCCCTGTTCATTCTCGGGGTCCCGATCTCGGACATGGCATTCGCCTACATACGGCGCGTCGCAAAGGGCACCGGGTTCGACACGCCCGACACCGACCACGTCCACCACCGGCTCGTCCGGCTTGGGCACGGCCCCCGCCGGACCGTTGTGATCCTGTGGACCTGGACAGCCGCGTTGTCGGGCTTCGTGCTGTTCCCCCTCTTTGCTCCGGAGTCCAACGCCATCATCCCGTTCGCGGCGATCGTCCTCGGCCTGCTGCTGTTCACCTTGTTCCGTCCGGGCCTTCGCAGCGAACGCCGCAAGCAACGCAACCGGGTGCGCCGCGGCCCGAAAGGCGGCGAGCCCGTGAGCGCGGCGAGCGGGGTCGAGACTCTCGGCCGGCTCGCCAAAGCGGCGGGCAACGGCAAGGTGAGCAACGGCAAGGAGCCTGCGAAACCGGCCTCGCCACGGATCGCCGCCGCCCCGGACGACAAGGGCCCGAGGCCGAAGACCGCTTTCAACTGAGCTCGCCGGCATTCCTCTCATCTGCCTCCCGCAGGACAGGGCCGCGAGACTAGAAGTCCAGGTCGGAAAGCTCGGGAACTGTGCGCAATGCCCGCTCGCGGGCCTCGAGCCACCGCGCCCGATCGAGACGACGCGTGGGCTCGACGACCGCCCTCGGCTGCAGTTCGGCCGTGGCCTGTTCGAGGTTGGACCATGTGCCCACACCGACTCCGGCCAGGTACGCAGCCCCGAGCGTGGTCGCCTCGGTGACAGCCGAGGTCTCGATGGGACGGCCGACGGCGTTCGCCAGAGCTTGGACGAAAGTGCGGTTGGCGCTCATGCCGCCGTCGACGCGAAGCGATCCGATGGAAAGGCCCGAATCGGTCTCGGCTGCCTCTAACAGGTCCGCTCCCCGATGGGCTATGCCCTCCAGCACCGCCCGAACAACCTCGGCCCTCCCAGATCCCCGGGTGAGCCCTAGCAAGGTCCCCCTTGCCCCGTAGTCCCAGATCGGTGTGCCAAGTCCCAGCAGCGCCGGCACGAAGAAGACGCCCCCCGAGTCGGCACAGGACGCCGCGATCTCGTCCGACTCGGCGACCGACGCCAGCACGCCGAGGTCGTCTCGAAGCCACTCGACGCAGCTGCCGGCCGACATCATGATCGCCTCGATACCCCAGGTGATGGTTCCGGCCTCACCCCAGGCCACGATCGGGAAGGTCCCCCCCGGCCCGCGGCGGGGAAAGGCGGGCCGCTTGTCGCCGACGCAAAGGTCGAGCATTGCGCCGGTGCCGAAGGTCGCCTTGGCAAGGCCGGGGCGGACGCAGCCCTGCCCGATCAGCGACGCCTGTTGGTCCCCAGCCAACCCGGCGATCGGCGGAGCGCCGGGCAAGGCGGTTGCCTCTGCCAGCACGCCGATGGAGTCCACCGGGCGCGGGAGAACCGCGTGCGGGATCCGCAGGGCCTTAAGCACGGTCTCGTCCCACTCGGCCGCATTACCATCGAGCAACCCGGTGACGGCAAGATTGCTCCGGTCAGAGACGTGTGCCCCGCCTTGCGACAACGTCCAGGCGATCCAGGAGTCGACTGTCCCCGCGCACAGATCACGCGACCGGTCCGGATCGGCGATGTCGAGGAGCACGGCGAGCTTGGTCGCACTCTGGTTCGGCGCGAGACGGATCCCCTGGGCCTGCAACGCCAGGCAGTAGCCGACTGTGCGCAGGTCTTGCCAGCCGATTCCAGGCCCGACTGGCTCGCCCGTCGCCCTGTCCCAGACGACCGTCGATGCCCGCTGGGTGCTTATCCCTACGGCATCGACACTGCCACCGGCGAGTGCCTCGGTCGAGACCTCCAAGACGGCCCTTGCGATCTCGGCCGCGTCGAACTCAACGAAACCTTGCATGGGCGAGCTGGGCAGTACCTGGCGGTGATGGACGTGCTCGACCGTGGAGTCCGGCCGCACTAGTGCCGCGCGGACGCCGCTTGTGCCGACATCGACGGCCAATACGCTCACGCGCCTTCCTCCCTATCGCTCGCTAGGCCGCCCTCGGTCGTGGCGGCGCCACGTTGTCTTGCAAAGTGGCAACGCCACAATAAGGTGCCGCGAGGGAGCGTTCCTGACTGCCGGCGCCACTGCGCATGGAAGTACCATGCGCCGATGAGTCTTGAGGCTCCACCCGAAAGCGGGGCGTTGCCCACCGCCGAGGTCACGGGCCAGCCGCCTGGCGGCGCCGGCGGCGCAGGCGGGCGTCGAAGGCGCTCGTTTGTCGCCGGCCTCTTCGTCTTGGTGCTGACAGGAGCAGGTTTCGTCGCCTACGCAGTGGTGGTGTCCCGCTCCGTTCCCACCCCGAAGTACGCCAATGTCGTCATCTATGCCTCCCCGGCCACAGCACCCGGCTTCGACCTCGTGAGCCTCGAGGGCAAAGGGCGGGTAACTTCGGCGCTCATCGGCCATGGCCCGGCAGTTGTGAACTGGTTCCAGTCCAGCTGCGTCGCCTGCCAAGCCGAGCTCGGAACCTTCGCCTCGGTCGCCGATGCCGAGCGGGCGAAAGTCCATTTCGTAGGGATAGACATCAACGACCCGTCCGCCTCGGCTGCATTGGCGATGGTGAGGCGAGCCAGGGCTGAGTACCCCGTCGGGCAGGCCCCGGGCCTAGCGAGCATCTCGCTGGCGACGCGTTTCGGGGTCGGAGACCTTCCGGACACGGTCTTTGTCAGCCCATCAGGCCGGATCCTCGGCGAGGTATTGGGCAAGGTGCCACGCGCCGAGCTGTTCGCCATACTGGGCAACCTCGTCGCGGGGCGGCCGCTCAACTCCTGAGGCTTCCGGGCCAAAGCGCCGCCCCGCTAGCGGCTGCCGGCCTTGTGCTGGAGCTCGCTTGCCTTCTTCTGGAGCTTGCGGGCAGTCAACTCGAGCTTCTCCAGGGCTTCCGCCTTGGCCTGGGCCTTGACAGCGGCCTTGATGGCCTTCCTGCCGTCGGAGACGCTCAAGCCGTTCGTGGACGGGACCTGCGCGCAAAGAACCGGGACCTGGGCCTCGTAGAGCTTGGCTCCTTCACGAAGGAACGAGAGGATGCTGCGCAGGTCGGAGGAGGAAAAGTGCTGAGCTGAGGCTCGCCAGGCCTCAGCCAGACCCAAATGGAGCTCGAAGATCTGCTGCCTCGCCAAAGGGATGAGCTCGACAAGCACACGCCTGCGGTCCTGTGCGTCGCGGACACGTCTCACGAAGCCAGCTCGCTCTAGCCGGTCGAGCAGGAAGGTGACCGCTCCGGTGCTCAGACCCGCGACCTCGGCGAGGGCGCCCGCGGTCATCGTGCCGTACTGGTCGAGCAGGTCGACGCAACGGACGTCGGTCGGGTTCAGCCCGAGCACTTTGCCGAGGGCCTCGTCGAAGGCGTCCGAGGCGGAGAGGAATGCCCTGAGCACCCGGGGTAGCTCCTCAAGACTGCGCTTGCGATCTTCGTGGCTCATGATCTACCTTAGCTACTAAGATATTTGGTGGCTAAATAATACAGCGTCTTAGTCACCGCATCGCAGTCCGGCCGTTGTGCCTGTAAGGAGACTATTTTATGACGCTCGCCATCCAGCTGGAGGATCTGCGTAAGACTTTCGGTCACACTGTGCGGGCTCTCGACGGCGTCAGCTTCGGAGTCGAGACCGGAGCCATCTTCGGGCTGCTCGGCCCGAACGGAGCCGGCAAGACGACCGTCGTCAGGATCCTGACGACGGTGCTCGCGGCCGATGGCGGCCGCGCCGAGGTCCTTGGTCACAATGTGAAGACCGAGCCCGATGTCGTACGCACCTTGATAGGGCTCGCGGGACAGTTCGCGGCGGTGGACGAGAGCTTGACGGGCGCGGAGAACCTGTGGATGGTTGGCCGGCTAAATCACATGGCCAAAGCACCGCTCAAATCACGCGTGTCGTCGCTGCTCGAGCAGTTCGGCCTCACCGACGCCGCCGACCGTCCCACCAAGACCTACTCGGGAGGGATGCGGAGACGCCTCGACGTCGCCGCGTCGCTCGTGGGGCACCCGAAGGTACTGTTTCTCGACGAGCCCACGACGGGGCTGGACCCCGCGAGCCGGGCCGACGTCTGGGCGATGATCGAAGGGCTCGCCGCCGAGGGAACGACCGTGCTGCTGACGACCCAGTACCTCGAGGAGGCCGACAGACTCGCCGAGCAGCTGGTCGTGATCGACCACGGCAAGGTGATCGCGGAGGGCACACCGGCCAATCTGAAGGCAAGCATGGGCGCGACGGTGCTCGACCTCGGTCTCGCGGACGAGGCGACGGCGCTTCGCGCCGGGGAGGTTCTCAGCATGGTGACTGACAAGCCGCCCGTGGTGCTGGGCAAGACCGTGGAGGTCAACGTGAACGACGGTCCCCGGATCGTCACCGAGGCACTGAGGATTCTCGAGACAGAAGGCATCGCCCCGACGACCTTGGCGCTTCGCGAGCCGAGCCTCGACGACGTCTTCTTGGCCCTCACCGGCCACCGCGCCGAGATGGAACCGGACGCGGACCCGCAGGGCGATCAAGGCGCCGATGGGCGCCGGCGGGCGACAAAAAGGGGCCGCAGCTGATGAGCACGACAACGATCCCCGCGCCGGCGGCGTCTTTTGAAGCGCCGCCGGCGCACGGCAGGCTCTACTGGGCGGTCGCCGATGCCCTCACGATGACCAAGCGAAACCTCATCGGCTACACGCGGGTTCCTGAAGCGATCTTCTTCTCGAGCGTCCAGCCGATCATGTTCGTGCTCTTGTTCCGCTACCTCTTTGGGGGCGCGATCCCGACGCCCGGCTACCACTACGTGCAGTTCCTCATGCCGGGCATCTTCGTGCAGACGGTCGCGTTCGGGTCGATCGGCACCTCTATCGGTCTTGCCGAAGACCTGCAAAAGGGCCTCATCGAGCGCTTCCGGGCACTGCCCATGTCCCGCTGGGCGGTGCTGGCGGGACGCACGACAGCCGACCTTTGCCGCAACCTGTTCGTGATGGCTCTCATGACTGCGGTCGGGTACGCAGTCGGCTACCGCATCGGGACCAATGTCGGCGAGTACCTTGCCGGGATCCTGCTCCTCTTGCTGTTCGCCTACGCGCTCAGCTGGGGCTTCGCCTTCATCGGCCTGTCGGCCCCGAACAGTGAGACCGCACAGCTGATGTCTTTCCCGCTGCTTTTCCCGCTCACCTTCGCGTCCTCCGCCTTCGTCCCGCTGCAGTCAATGCCGGGATGGCTGCAAGGTTTCGCGCGCCACCAGCCGGTGTCCATCGTGGTCAACGCGGCGCGCGACCTCATGTCGGGAGTCCCCAAGGCGGATCTGGTCTTCTCACCTTTCACGAGTCTCGCCAGCACCGGTCGCACGAACTCGACGGTGTTCTGGGCCGTCATCTGGTCGCTCGGCATCCTCGTGGTGCTGGCGCCGATATCTGTCCGCCGCTACCGACGCCACACCCTCTAGGTTTCCGAGCATCGCGAGAGTCCTCGCGATACCGACCGTGCCCGGCCAGGGTTTGTCGCGCCTACGATGACCAGGTCAGGGTCGGTGCGTGGTTACGCGGCCCGGGCACGAAAATGTCATCAGAGCCGCCCGGGTAGCTCAGTGGTAGAGCAGCGCACTCGTAATGCGCAGGTCATGGGTTCGAATCCCATCTCGGGCTCAGAGTAAGTCCTGGTAGTGGCGTTGCGAGACTGACGAACTCCCTTCGGCTACGCTCTGTCCCAACAGTTGTCCCAACAATTGTTGGGACAGGATCTGGGGAGGCAGCCGAATGTCGGGCAGCATGAGGGCCCGAACAGACCGAGGTCGCGACGCGTGGGAGCTGCGCGTCTTCGTGGGCCGCGATGCCACCGGGCGCGTTCGTCACCGGAGCCAGCTGTTCCGCGGGACACGACGAGCCGCCGAAAAAGAGCTCGCGAAGATGATCACGCAGCAGGACGCTGTCCCGGAGCGCGTG
>Ga0182015_10005845_pt1 | contig 12594 bp, 11 predicted proteins | sample 712P3MmetaG_FD_120478 | JGI IMG/M metagenome (GOLD analysis project Ga0182015, IMG submission 120478) | Permafrost microbial communities from Stordalen Mire, Sweden - 712P3M metaG | ecosystem: Environmental > Terrestrial > Soil > Wetlands > Permafrost | place: Sweden: Stordalen | collected...
GCACACCGGCGTCAACGAAGGGTCCCACTGGAGCGTCGAGGGATTGACCGCACCGAGCAGTCCCGGTCCCGTGCCCGAGATCGCATTCTGCGTCGACACCGGAACGGCGGTGCCCTTCTCAATCAGCGGTAAAGCCTCCGCGGCCCACGCGGCGAACTGGTTCGACGTTCCCGAGTTGTTCATCATGATGAAGTTGATGGACGGGTCGCGAGGCGCATCGATGTCGTCAATGTACGTGACGTTCTTCATCTTCTTTAGTGTGACAATGCTGCCCGCGTTGGTCGTGAGCAACATGTCAATTTCACCTGAGGCCAGCGCCGAGTTGCGCGTGGAGTCGTCGGGAATTGTCTTAAAGACGATCCCATCGAGGTAGGGCAACTTGTTTCCTTTGGCGTCCTTGCGCCAGTACTTCTTGTTCTTCTTCACCACCGTGGTTGAACCAAGGTTCCAACTCACAAACTCAAACGGACCCGTACCAATTGGGTGTCCCTTGTATGTCGCCGCCAGGGTCGCGGGAGCGGCCATATAGGAGATCTGCTGCTCGGAGAGCTGGATATTGAAGGTCGAGAACGAAATGACCAGTTTGTAGACCACGGTGTAGGGCCCCGTGGAGACCACATCGGCGATAATCGGCAAAATTGCCGGACCGACCGGGCTGGTAGGCACCTGGGTCGCGGCGTAGTTCGCCACGACGGCCGCTGCATTGAAGGGCTCGCCATTGTTGAACTTCACCCCGCGGCGAAGCTGCACGGTCCAGTTCTGATACTTGGCGTCGGGCGTTGCCGACAGGGCCAACATTGGCAATATCTCCTTGCCATTCGCCGACGTGACAAAGAGCGGGTCAAAGAGTGCATTGCCCTTGCAGAATGCGGACTGGTCCCAAGATGCTTGCTGGCCGTTGAAGTCGGAAAAGGAAAGTACGTCGGATATCAGCCCCACGGTGAGCGTCCCGCCCGAAACGGGCTTCTTACTACTGACGCCAACTGCGGCGCCCGCGACGTTAGCCATTAGGCCCTCAACGACCGTACCGGCCATTGCTACACCACCGATTGTCGCCGCCGAATGCGTGATGAAATGCCGACGATCGAACTTTGATGACATCATGTCCTGCTTTCCCCTGGAGCGTCGGCCCGTTGCCGATTCCCTCTTTGGGGTGAACTTAGCCCGAAATGAACTGCCGCAAAGTGCATAGGGGGCAAAACACGTAGTGGTGCTTCAGGACCCAGGCGGAAGGGAGGAACCGCCTGGGTCCTGAAAAAGCGGGGAGACGTGCGCTAGCTAGCGGACTCCATCTCCACAAAACGAAGCCGACCACCGTCGTCTATCGGGACCAATACTTCGTTCTTAATCAGGTCAAACGACGGGAATTCAATGGCGGACTGTATCTCTCGCCTGGAGATCCGCTGGACCTCCACGAGGTTGGAACTTTGATTCATATGAATCCTCCCCTCGAGTGCGTTACTTCTATGCCACGACCTACATCTTGTGTGGTGACCTTCAAGGGGCTCTAGGAACACGCTAAGAACTAGTTAATAACCACTTTTGTGACAATTTTGTGACACCTTTCACGAAGGGTCGTTTACGCCGTGTCCGGAACAACGTTTTACTGACTAATAGATAGGTGCAACTACAACCCCGTCGCATTAGGCACTCCTTATGCACACTCTCGATGAGTACACGACCCTCATACGATCTGTCTCGCGTGTTACTAAGTGGGTCGACTGGCGATTTCTCCAACCTCGATACGCGGTAAAAATCAGGTCACACGGGACATGATGTAGTCGTGGCGGGTTCACGAGAGGATCGATTGCGGGACTTGGCGCGCCTCGCGACGCCCGCCGTCGCCAGCTTTCTCGCTCGACGGGCCTATCCACTCAGTAACGCCGACATTGACGACCTCGTAGAAGAGGTGCTAGTCGTGACCTGGCGACGACTCGACGATGTGCCCGAGGGGGCCGAGATTGCCTGGATGATTGGCGTCGCGCGCAACCTCTTGAACAACGCTCGTCGTAAACACTCTCGACGCGAAAACGCGCACCACAAACTCGCACCCGTTGGTAACGACGCCTCCGCCGAGGACCACGTGATTGCCAACGAGCAACTTCGTGTCGCACTGGCCTCACTTCGCGCGGACGATCAAGAGGTATTGCTGCTGCACTTCTGGGAGGGACTCGACGCGGACGGACTCGCCGTTGTGCTGCGGGTGTCAAGCGGCGCCGCGGCGACGCGGCTATCTCGGGCCTCGTCCCGACTTCGAGAGGTCTTTCAAGAAATATCGAACTCGAGTGAAAAAGAGACGCTCCAACGTACAAGAAGGGTGTGAAAGGAGGATGACGAAGATGCCCGATTCAATTGATCCCACTGAACTGTTAGCCCACGCCAATCCCATCACCAACTACGAGATCGATCCGGCCCACCTCACCCAGATGGTCAATCGCGTCACCTCCACGCCCGTGCCCAGTCGGTTCCCCCTACTTCGCACGTGGCAAATGAAGGCCGGCTCCGCGCTCGCGGGTGCCGCACTCGTCGCGACCGGCGTCGTAATCGCCATTAGCGGCGCTCCTCAATCTCTCGCCGTCTTGGCGCTACCCAGCAGCACGGCAATCGCCGGACCGGCCGTACGCGCGCCCGCCACCCTGGCGCCCGTGGTCTTTGAATCCACGCAACTACCCACCGCCACCGGCACCGCCGCGACAGCAACCCGCACGTACGTTGCGGGCCCACGACTCTCGACATCCAAGGTGTCCCTGGCGATTTTCAAGGTGATGTCGGTCAAGAGTCCCCAGGTCAAAGTGCTGCGAATCGCTGACGCACTGGGCGTGCGCGATGTGAGCCCGGTCATGGAGCCATCAAACCCGGCACTTAATTTTGTCGCGAAGGGCACGAACGCCTTGGTGATTGCGACCCCCTACGTGAAGAGCTCAACGCACACAACCGTCAATATCGCCTCGTCCGGTCCATTGACCTGGACGTACAACGCTGCCGGCCCATGTCCCCAACCCTCCACGTTGTCACCGAGTACAGCTCACACATCGTGCGCGATGCCCGGCGACTTCGGCGATCATGACGCGTCACACGCGCAACTCATTTCCTGGTCGACACCGTTCGCGACGAAGTTGGTCACGAGCAACCTCGTCCCCGGCGGGATGACACTGGCGTCGCCACGATTCACCGGCACCGACAACATCGTGTACTACCCCTTACGGACCAGCAACGCCGTCGCCACGAATCAGTACGTCGAGTTCCAGTTCTCCAACAAAGGAACACTCATCTACGCGACGGGACTGCTGGGCTCGATCTCGTCGGGAAAGAACTACCCCGTCATTGCCGAGGCCGACGGCGCCGGGGTACTCTCTAGCCCGTCACTTCGTGGCATCAACCCGGGCGGACCAATGATCCCGGCACCGAGCAAGAAGGTGTCCAGCTCGGGCTTCGCCGCCGCGCTCACCCTCAAGTCCGCGACGCTCAACTACGAGTTGGTGTGGTTGACCAACGGTTCTGCCGTGCTCGTACCCCAGTACACCTACGCCGCGAGTGACGGCACCTCCCTGCAGGTGCTCGCGCTCGACCCTTCGTACTACCGCATCACGACAGCGAAGTAGTCAACCAGAAATGAAAAGTCAATGCACCACCAAAAAGGAGAAGTTATGAGTGACAACACCGGTTCCACCGAGAACCCCCGCGGACCTGCCAGGCGGACGTTTAATCCCCTCAACTGGCTGGTGGGGCTCGTCGCGGTCTTAGTGCTGATCGCGGTGGGTTTCACCGGCGCCGCGCTCAAGAACAACAACAACACGAAGGGCGCGTCACCGGCCACGATCTCGGTGACGGGTACCGCGACCGTGAAGGGCACGCCCGACACGGTGAGCTTCCAGATCGGCATGGAGACAATCAATGTCAACGCCGCAACGGCGCTCTCGATGAACAACGGACGGGTGAAGGCGCTGGAAGCGGCGCTGATGAAGCACGGCGTCACCAAGAAGGAGATGCAGACGTCCGGACTCGATATTCAGGCGAACACCAACAACGCGGGCCAGGTGACCGGCTTTACCGTCGACGACGACCTGACCGTCACGATGCACGACCTCGCCAAGGCCGGCGCAGCGATTGAATCGGCGGCCCAGGCCGGTGGTAACGGTGTTGAGCTCAACGGCATCACGTTCTCCATCTCCAATGACTCGAAGTTGTTGGCCCAGGCCCGGGCTAACGCCATGCACAACGCCCACACCGAGGCGAGCAACATCGCCACGGCCGGCGGCACGAGCCTCACCGGCATCCTCAAGGTGACGGACCAAGAGAATCAGAATTCTCCCTTCCCCGAACCCGTGACCTTCGCCGCAGCGGCGACCGCCGTTCGTTCGGTTCCCCTGCAGGCCGGCAGTGAATCGCTCAGCGTCCAAGTGAGCGTCGTGTACTCGTTGGCGAACTAGGCAACTGCGTAGTCCCAGGAACCCAAAGCCCTGGGACTACGCAGTTGCTCGAATCTGGAGTGAGATTCGAATTAGTTTTCCGAAACGGGACCAGACGGGCGGACTAAAGGTCCACACGTCTGGTCCCGTGCCAACATTTGACGGACGCAACCATCAGTTAGTTCCCGCGCCACTCTTCTCCCACTTGAAATTGCGTGACGCCACCAGCAGCGCCGCCGCCGTCCACGCAACCAGCACGCCAATGTCGACGCCGTTAATTCCCGTTGAGCCCCGCAACAGGAACGCCGATTGCAGGCCCCGGGCGGCGTGCTCTAAGGGGAAAACCTTGCCAATGTCTATTAACCACGTGGGCATGAGATAGGTCGGGATGAACACACCCGACAGGAACGACAGAATCGTGGCCGCCAAGGGACCAATGGCTGACGCCGCGTCGGCGGTCTTGCACACCCCGGCCAGGGCGAGGGCCAACGCACAGAAGCACGAGACACCCAGCGCCACGTAGATGACGAGACCAATGAGCAGGTGCGCCGACACGTGCACGTGATAGAGGATCGCGCCCACCACGACCAGCAACGCCACGGTGGCGTAGACCACCACCACAGTTCGCCCGATCTCGGAGACGAGGTAGATCCAACTCGGCATGGGCGTGCCCCGGAACCGCTTGAGCAGTCCGCGCTCTCGGGCGGTCGTGATGCGACTGAGCAGGGAACCGAAACTGACGAGCGTCATGCTGTAGGAGATAATCGACGCCGTGTAGTACGCGCCGGAGGGAACGTTTCGACCGTCGAACTGGGTGTCACCCTTAAATATCGAGTTAAAGAGCAGCAGCATGATGAGCGGGAAGATCGCGGTGAAGACCAGCGCATTGCGGTCACGGGTGTAGCCGCGAAGCGCGTACCTCGTCTGGGTGACGGCCAGTCCGACGTCGTTCATGGCTCAGCCCGTTCCGCGACCGTTGCTTCGCCCGCCAACTGAACGAACACGTCGTCGAGGCTCGGGCGAATGGCCTGCAGTTTGTACAGGACCACCTGTTCGGCTTTAGCCCACGCCAACAGCACTGCCATGTCGTCCTGGACGCGGTTGGTCTTACAGCGCACGACTGAGTTCTCCACTGTGACCGCGGCGCCCAAGACGCCACGCAGGCGCTCGAGATCCAAGCCCACCGACGGCTCAAAGGTGATCTCGGTGTGGTAGCCCAAGGTGGCGCTCAACTCTTCGGGCGTACCCTGGGCGGCGATGACACCGGCGCGCAGGATGATGATTCGATCAGCCAGGTGCTCGGCTTCATCCATGTAGTGGGTGGTGAGGAATATTGTCTTACCGGCACTTTTAAGTCCCTCGATCATCGACCACATCTCTCGACGGGCCACCGGGTCAAGGCCCGTCGTGGGCTCGTCTAAGAACAGCACTTCGGGGTCGCCCACCAGTCCTAGCGCCACGTCGAGGCGGCGTTTCTGGCCCCCAGAGAGCCGACCAATCCGTTCGTCGGACTTCTCGTTCAGCCCCACCGAGTCAATGGTTGCCTGCACGTCGGTGGGGTGTTGGAAGTAACGGGCGAACATCGACACCGTTTCGCGCACGGTATAGATCGGATCGAGATCACACTCTTGTAGGACGAGCCCAATTCGGTTACGCCACTGTCGGGTGGGCCGCGCCGGGTCGGTTCCGAGTACCGACACGTGTCCGCCGTCGCGGGGCCGGTAGCCCTCAAGAATCTCGATCGTGGTGGTTTTGCCGGCCCCGTTGACGCCCAAAAACCCCAAAATCTCTCCGGCCTGGACTTGGAAGCTGATGCCGTGCAGCCGTTCTACCTGGCCGTAGGACTTGTGCAGATCCTCTACTTCGACCACGGCCGTCATCGGACTGACTCTAGACCGACCAGCACAACATCGCCCGAATGAGTCGCCGTCGCGAACTCGACCGAGGCTCGTCACCGGTTGAGAGGAACCTCAGAAACACGTTGGGCACGAGACTACCCGACGTCAAATTATTTCTACAGAAAAAAATCTTCACTTTCCCTTCACGTACCCGTCGCCATCGGGTAAACATGTCGCGTACGACCAGCATCTCGGGGCCGTATCCGGTGAACAATATCTATAAGGGAGGACACACCCAGTGGCATCATCTTTGGACACGCACGACGGTTCGGCCGACGACCAACCGTTTCGCGTAGAGCAACGCGGCATCGATTACGTCCCCGAGACCGAACGCTGGGCGACGCCGCGCAACATCGGAGCCTTATGGACAGGTTCGGCCATCAACGTCGAGTATTTCATCTACGGCGCCCTACTTATGGGCTTTGGATTCAGCTTCAAAACGGCCGTCAGCATCATCATCATCGGCAACATCTCATTTCTGCTGCTGGGTCTGGCTTCACTGCAGGGACCCGAAACGGGAACGACAGCGTTCGCCATCAGCCGAGCACCCTTTGGCGTGCACGGATCTCGATTGGTGGCCTTCTTTAACTGGATAACCCAAATTGGCTTCGAGACCGAAGGCCTCATCCTCATCGTGGGCGCCGCCATCGTGCTCTCCCAGATGGCCGGTTTCCAGGTCAACGGCGCGTTGAAGGTCCTCTATATTGTCGCCGCGGCCGCGATCCAGGCAATCGTGCCGTACTTCGGTCACGCCACCATGGTCAAAGTCCTGCGCGCGCTCATCATTCCGTTCGGGGCGATCTTTGTCCTCTTCGCGGTCTATGACATCCAGCACGGCTCGAGCAGCTTCAAGGGATTCGGCGGCGGCTGGGAGCTCTACACCGCCGGGTTGGCCTTCGTCTTTGCCCTGTCGGGCTTGGGTTGGACCGAATGCGGCAACGACTACACCCGTTACGTTCCCCGTGACGCCTCCAAGAAGTCGATCGTGTGGTGGGTGTTCTTGGGCACCGCGGTGCCCGAGATCTTCATGATGTTGCTCGGCGCGGCCACGTTCACCTTCCTCTCGTCAAGTGCGCAGGTCAATGACTGGAACGGTGCCAACCCCTTCGAGGCGCTGCACGGGCAGCACTTCGTTCCCAGCTGGGTCGTCGCGCTGTTCTTGATCTTCGCGATCGTGCAACTCTTCGGCATCAACTCACTCGACCTCTACTCCTCGGGCGTGTCGCTCCAGGCAATGGGCATCAAGTTGCGCCGCTACCAGGCCGTGATCTTGGACAGCGTGCTCGCCTGCGGCCTCACCATCTGGGCCATGTTCCAGTCCACCTTCTCGCTCTACATGAAGGAGTTCGTGGGCGTCATTATCCTGTGGATCGCACCGTGGTTCGGCGTGTTCATCATGGACTGGATCCTGCGTCGTTATCGCTACAACCCGGCCGAGCTGCAGCGCACCGACAAGAACAGCATCTACTTCGGTGGCTCCGGTGGGGTCAGTTGGAACGCGATCGTCGCCTTCGTCGTCGGTGTCGTCACCGCGACTCTGTGTTACTCGAAGGCGCCGCCGCCGGTGGGCTTTCCGTTCCACTGGATGACGCCAATCTCCGACCATTACGGCGCGGCCTGCGCGGGCAATCTCGTGCATGGCGTCTGCACCGCCGGTTGGTATGGCGGTGCCGACTTCTCGGTGCCGACCGGGGTTATCATCGCTGCGTTGGTGTATTTTGTGCTCGAGAAATCAACGGGTCGAGTCGCCAAGCAAGTGAAGCACCAGAATGAGCTTGAACCGAATCGATAAATAGCAAGGGCATGCAAAAACCCCCGGGCTTTTCGACCCGGGGGTTTTTGCATGTCGGCCTAGGATTCGTCGCATAGCGAAAGGGCCGCCGTGGCGTACAGAATATTTGCGTTGAGATTCGGACCAAAGTCTCCACCCAATCCGACACAGCTCAAGAATTCGGAGGGCCTTGACGAAATGAAGGTGGAGAAGATCAACGCGACGGAAGACGCGCGTTATGACGCCATGACCGACGCCGAGCGCGACGCCTACTACGTCAATCCAAGCCTCTCGACTCGACTCCGCAAGAGGTTCAAGAAGAACTAGTCACCTTGGCGGTTCGTTTAGCCAACCCAATCTTCGACGAGCCCACCCGAACCGTCGGGCCGGAATACCGGAATGGAGCCGAGCGCTCGCACCAGCAGCGCGTCGTCGCCTAGCGCACTACGCCACTGTGACGCCTCGGTCACGAGCGTGCCAATGGCGACGACCTGGGCGCCCACGCCGCGCAGCAGTCGCAGCGACGCACCGGTCGATGCGCCCGTCGAGATGACGTCGTCGACAATTGCAACCCGTTTGCCGTCGACATCCTTGATCCGAGCCCGATCAAAGAGCAGGCGCTGTTCGGCGTCAGTGGTGATCGAGCGGACCTGTTCGCTGACGGCGTCGGCCAGATGAATCTTGGGTGTCTTGTGCAGGATCACGTACTGGTCGAGTCCCAAGTGCCGCGTCACTTCGACGACTAAGGGAATACCCATCGTCGCGACCGTGGCCACGATGTCGACGTCGTAGGGACGAAGGATGTCGGCCAGTTCCTTACCGGCCTGGGACATGAATTTGACGCCCATGTCCACCGTAATGAGCAACGCCAACGCCAACTGATCGTTCAGTGGCGCCACCGGCAACTCCACGTGCTGGGTCCCAATTTCCGTTGAATACGTGCGCTCACCCACGGTGTTGGAGCATACTGACGGGATGCACTCACCACGGACACCGCTGGCCACGCACCTCGCCCAAGAGATGCTCGCGACGGCCTATAACGAAGCACTTGCGGGACTGCGCGAGGGCGGCATACCGATTGGCGCTGCGCTCTTTTTGCGTGACGGCACGTTGCTCGGTTCGGGTCACAATCGCCGCGTCCAAGAAGACGACGCCTCGGTGCACGCCGAGACTGACGCCTTCCGCAAGGCCGGCCGTCGACGTGACTATCCCGAATGCGTGATGGTGACCACGCTCTCGCCCTGCTGGTACTGCTCGGGTCTGGTGCGCCAATTCAATATCGGCGCGGTGGTGATTGGTGAATCAATGAATTTTCACGGCGGGCATGAGTGGTTGCGAGAACTGGGCGTCGAGATCATCATCTTGGACGACCCCGGGTGCATCGAGATACTCGGCACGTTCATCCACCAGCACCCCGAACTGTGGAACGAGGATATTGGACTGTAGTTAGTGAACCGGTGGTCCGAAGAGCCGGTCTCCCGCGTCACCGAGTCCCGGCGTGATGTAGCCCACGTCGTTGAGCTCTTTGTCGAGCGCCGCCGCGACGATGTCGACAGTGGGGTGCCGTGACAGCACGAAGTCGACGCCCGGCTGGGCCACAATCAAACAGAGCACGGTGATCTCGCTCGCCCCGCGCTCGACCAACATGTCGAGCACGCACACCAACGACCCACCCGTCGCGAGCATGGGATCACAGAGCACCACGTGCGTGCCGGCCAACGAGTCGGGCAGGCCGTCCAAGTAGACGGTTGGTTGCAGGGTCGCTTCATCACGACGCAGCCCGACCAGGCAGACCCGGTGGTGGGGCAGGACTTCCTGGACCGCGGGCGACATGCCGAGTCCCGCGCGAAGTATGGGCACGATCACGTATTCAATGTCGACCCGTACTGCGGGTGCGCCCTTTACTACTGGGGTATCAACCGTGGTCGCGGTCACCGGCGTATCGCGAAACGCCTCGTAGGCCACGAATCTCGAGATTTCACCGGCGAGGCGCAAGAAGTCCGCGTTGGACGTCGACGCGTCGCGCAGTTGACGGACTTTGTCGGCGACGATGGGATGACTGATGACCAGTGGTTTGTTCACGTGGTCAGAATACGTCGTTCGCCGCTTTCAGGCGAAGTCACGCACGCCCACTGGGAATCGGGAATTGGCGGTCCTTGTAGAATCTCCTGATGGCAATTTCCCTCTCCCCCGCTCCGGCGTCGGGTGAAGAGGAAGAATCGGCCAATCCACTCGGCGGCGTTCGCTCTACGTACGAGGGGCCGCGAAAGCAAATTCTGCGAGACAAATCGTTGCCCTGGTGGCGACGGGTGCTGCCGGTCATTGCCTCGCACCGGCTCACTTTTCTGATTGCAATCGGACTGTCCTTCGTCAGTCTGATTCTCCAGACGTTGATTCCCTTTCTTCTCGACCGTGCGATTCAAAAAGGACTGCTGCATAATTCGGGGTCGCTCGACCACTACGTCGTACTGATCCTGATCATCGGACTGCTCACCGGCGTTACCGGCATCATCTCGCGTAACTATCTCTTCTACACCGCGTACAACGTCGAAGCCGATCTGCGGTCGTTGATCTACGAGCACCTCACGTGGCTCTCGTTCAGCTTCTTTGACCGCGTGCAGTCCGGACAATTAATCAGCCGCGCCAACAGCGATATACGTAGCGTCCAGGCGTACTCCACGTTCGCCCCGCTCATTGTCGTGCAGTGTTTGGGCGGGGTGTTGGCCTTCATCTTCATGCTCTTCATCTCGCCATTGTTGGCCGTCATTGCGCTCGTCGTGATGCCGATCCTCTACGTTGTGGGCATCAAGATGCGCCGCGTGATGTTCCCCATCTCGTGGATCATCCAGGCACGCCTTGCCGACGTCGCCACCATCGTGGACGAGAACGTGAACGGCGTGCGCGTGGTCAAGTCCTTCGCCCAAGAAGAGGCCGAAGTCAATCGACTCGCCGACACCGCCGAGCGGGTGGCCTGGTCCTACATCAAGGACGCCCAGATTCGCGGCACCTGGTCGCCCTGGGTCCAGAACCTGCCGCAGTTGGGGCTCGCTCTCGTGCTCTTCTTCGGTGGGTACATGGTGCTGCACGGGACACTGCCGGTCGCGGCCATCGTGGCCTTCAACCTCTACCTCTTGATGCTCCAAGCCCCATTCATGATGCTGGGACAGCTCGTCATGATGGGCCAGCGTGCGCGGGCGAGCGCCGAGCGCATCTTCGAAATCCTCGACGAGAACCCCGACATCGTCGAGCGGCCCGGGGCCTTCGACCTACCCCACGGTGACGGTGTCATCAAATTCGACCACGTGCGGTTCGAATACGACAACGGCGCCGAGATTCTCTCTGACTTTGACGCCCAGATCGAACCAGGTGAAACCGTGGCGATTGTGGGCCGAACCGGGTCGGGCAAGTCAACCGTCGCGCGCCTACTGACGCGCTTTTATGACGTCAGCGACGGCGCGATCACGATTGACGGCCAGGACATTCGTGACGTCACGCTCGAATCACTACGAGCCGACGTGGGCGTCGTGCTCGACGAACCCTTCCTCTTTTCGATCTCCATTTTCGAGAACATCGCCTACGGCCGGCCCGACGCGACCTTTGAGGACGTGCAGAATGCCGCCAAGGCGGCCAACGCTGACGAGTTCATCGTGAAACTGTCCGAGGGTTACGACACGGTGGTGGGTGAACGGGGCTACACGCTCTCGGGCGGACAGCGTCAACGCATCGCCATTGCCCGCACGTTGCTCGTCAACCCACCGATTCTGATTCTTGACGATGCGACGAGTGCCATCGACGTGCACATCGAGGCCGGCATCTACGAGGCGCTCACGACTCTCTTGCGCCAACGCACGACGATTGTCATCGCGCACCGCATCTCCACGATTGCTTTGGCCAGTCGAGTGCTGTTACTCGACGAGGGTCGAGTCGTCGCCAGCGGGACCCACGAAGAGTTGCTCGCCACGTCGGCGCTCTACGTGCAGGTCCTCGCCCAAACCAAACCGGAGCAGCCCTAATGGCCTGGGGTGGATGGGGCGGCGGTGGGGGCGGCATGTTCGGCGGTCGGGCCACGGCTCCCGGACTGCCCTTCGGCGGGATTCCGAGCGAACTGATGGAGGGCGCGACCAAGATACTCAAGACCGAACCGGAGCACACGCCGTCCAACATTGCCTTCACGCAGCGACCGAACGCGAAGGAACGACAACGATTGACCTTGCCCAAGTTGCTGCGGGTCTATCCCGGGTGGGTGGTCTCGGGCTCGTTCCTCGCCATCCTCATCAGTCTCGTCATGCAGGTCGGACCGTTACTCACCGCCTTCGCGATTGACAACGGCATGGGCGGCTCCAGTCGCAACTTCCACTCTCACCGATCGCTCACGGTAATTTTTGTCTGCGCGGTGCTCTATCTGGCGTCGGCGCTCGTAAGCGTGTGGCTACAGAAGATGCAGGTCGACGTCACCGGAAAACTCTCCTCGCGCGTCATGCACGACCTTCGCATACGCGTCTTTACTCACTTTCAA
>Ga0182015_10005846_pt1 | contig 12593 bp, 7 predicted proteins | sample 712P3MmetaG_FD_120478 | JGI IMG/M metagenome (GOLD analysis project Ga0182015, IMG submission 120478) | Permafrost microbial communities from Stordalen Mire, Sweden - 712P3M metaG | ecosystem: Environmental > Terrestrial > Soil > Wetlands > Permafrost | place: Sweden: Stordalen | collected...
CGTTCGTGAGCGGCGCGGTTTTACTGCCGGTTTTGGTGGCAATCGGCGCGGGGATCTATGCTTCGCTGATTGCGCTGCTGTTTCCGGAGTTTGCCGTCCGTTGCGCCCAGCAGGCGAGGGGGTGGCTTTAGGCGCGACCGGGACGAAGAAACGGAAGATTTCGGAGGGTGCGGCCGAGGGCGGATTCAGGAGGATCAAGGAAATCGATACCGTGCCTTCGCTCCCGCCCGCGGAGCTCGCGAGTCTAACGGCGCTCCAAGGCGTCAATCTCAGATCTCGAGACTCGCCACCGCAATCACGACGGCTGTCGCGTTGTCCATGCCGCCTCTCTCCAAGGCCCGTGCGATCAGGCCTCGTACCGCCGACATGCAATCACCAGCCGCCATCAGCGCCGCAATTTCCTCAGGGGTCAGTTCACCGTACAACCCGTCGCTGCAGAGAAGAAATCGATCGCCGGGCCTCACGTCGAATTGCAGTTCCTCGAGGTCGAGCAGATCGGCGCCGCCGACCGCCCGCGTGAGCATGTGGGCGTCGCTCGCCGCAGACCCGATCTCCTCTCCCACCGAGTGATCGCGCGTCAGCCGCGCCAAGCCACCGTCGCGCAGCCGGTACAGCCGGCTGTCGCCGGCCCACATCACGATGCCGTCGCTGCCCCGCAAACACAAGGCGACGACCGTGGTTCCCCCATCGAAGGCCAGCTGCGATTCGCCGCGACGCCTGAGGTCCTGGTTGGCCGCACGGACGGCAGCCGCTACATCACGCGCAAGCACGCAAAGATCGCTCGCCGCCGGCACTCGAATGACCCGCTCAGCGACCAGCTGGCTCGCCAATCTCCCACCTTGGTGGCCGCCCATCCCGTCCGCGACCAGCCAGAGCCCGTCGGCGCTGCGCTCCACGAATGCATCCTGATTCTCGTCGCGCACCCGGCCCACATCGGTGGCGGCGGCGCTGGCCCATTGCACCGGCGTGGGCACCGGCACCGCTGCAATCACCACCGCGGGCGCCGGCGCCCGCCAATCGGTATCGGGACTGAGCGGAGTCGCCTGTCCAAACACACGAAAGGCGTCGATGGCCACCATTTGTTGGGTGTCTTCAGATCAATGCCACACGGCACGCCTTCCCACAGGGGGCGGATCAACGCGTCTAAATCCCTGCCGACCATGCGCGTTAATTAAGCCTTGATTGAATTGTTTTCCGCGGCTAAATTCGCGGCGAGTTTTTTTCTCGGACCCAATTCAGCATAAACCATTGGCAATCGAAGTCAAAGGGTCCGCCAATGCCCCAAACTTCGCGCCCTTCCGGCAGAACGTCTGGATTATTTCAAATTAAAACAAATATTTATGGAACAATGATAAACAAATCGTCGTGATCCGTCTCAAGGATCGCCGAACGACCATGTGAACCGCATACGGAACCAACCCGCCTCCGCCCGCGAGCCGACATGCTTCGGCAGGAAGCGTCCGAACTCCTTCACGCAATTGGCCGCCGCGTCGTCCAGAATGTCTGAGCCGCTCGAGGCCTCGATCTCGGTGTCCGCAGCGCGTCCGTCCTGTGCAACATAGAGCAACAGGACGACGGTTCCGGTGTCGCCCCGGTTGCGTGCGACGTCCGGATACGGACAGGAATCCGTCGCGGATCCGCCATTGGGGTCTACCCTCACGGCTGGAACGGCCTTGCCGACGGGCGGCAATTTCGCGTCGTCCGGATGTGCGTGCGGCGCCGGCTGTGTCGTCGTCAGGGCCGACGCCACCGGGGCGGATGACGCCGGTTTCGGCGATGCCGGAACCGAGGGTGCCGCCGAAGGTGTTGGCGGCACCGCCGTTTTCGCCGGCGCCGATGCGGATGCCGGTGCAGAATCGGCTTCCGGCGAATGGGGTTTGGCCTGTTTCTTGTTTTCCTCGATCTGCTGCCGCTTCTGCGCGAGCTGCCGCTTGAGTTCCTCGATCGACGGGACGGGCGGCGGGGATGGCTCCGCCACAGGTTGCTGCGCCGGCGCAATGCCGATCAGCAGGCCAGCCGTCATGATCGCGAGCGACGCGCGGCAGAAAACGAGTTTCGCGGCGTCGAACCGGCGCATCAATTGCCAGGAGTCCAAGAGTAGCGTTCGTACACCGTCGTGGTCTTGCCGCCCGGCACGCCGTCGGTAGCGGTTTCGTAATGATACCCTGGGTTCGGCACCACGTATTGCCGCTTCTCTGGATCCATTTCTCCCAGCTCGTACAGCCAGACCCCGAGGTCGCTGAGGAAGTAGTCTCCCTTGTCGCACCCAAACCGGATGGCGGCTCCCGTGAGCGCGGAATGGTAGATGCTCGCCGAAATCGACGCTTTAAGATCGCAGGGCGGGTTCTTGCGCAGGCTCTCATCCTCAGCCAGAAATGTCGCGACGTCGGACCGCGATGCCGTGCGCACAAGCTTGCCGTCGGCCAGGGTGCCGAGCGTCAAGGATCCACAGCGATAGTCATCCACCACGTTGGTTTGCGCATCGCCCGGCGCGGTGCTCCGAGTGTCGGTCCGAAACATGACGCACCGATCGCCCAACGGCAGGATCTCCCGGGTCGTGACCACCGTCCAGCTGGTTGACAACCCCTTGGGCGGCTGGTTGCGCACCTTCATCGACATTTGCACGGTGACCTTCTGGGAACGTTTTGGCAATGCGCCGTAAAACACGGAGTTCTCCAATTCCTCCCATGCGCTTTCGTCGAGCGAGAACGGCAGCGCCGGCCTCGGCGGCAGGTGATTGATGAAGTCAACCCGCTCAAGGGCCGCATCCAGATAGCGCCCCGCCGGGTATCTATCGATGAAGGATCTCACCGGCGCAAGCTGGGTGCTGGAGGCCACATTTTTCCAGTCGGCATCTTCCGCCGCGCGTTGCGCCAGCTCTCCAATGCCCGCCCGGGCTTGTTCTGCATGGCGACCGTCGGGATATTTGTCTAGATAGGCCTGCAGTTCGGCGGGCGCCAAGCTCTGGCTGGCCTTGGACCAGAGCGCATCCTCGGCCGCAGCGCGTTGCGCTTCCTCGTCGCGCTTAAGTCGAATGGCGGCAATCCTCGAGGCCAATGCGATCACCACCACCTTCTGTTCGCCCACCTTGATGTTTTGCACCGCAGAATACACTTCGCCGGGTTCCTCCGTGCTCACACATTTGACCAGCTGATCACCGGGCGGGACGGGCAGCTTTTTTGCGGCGCCCGGCTCCAGGGCTGCGATGCGATCGCCGTTCACTTCGAGCGCACACGCCGCATCGCTCTCAACCACGAGCATGATCGGGGCCCGGCCAGCTGACGGCTTCGGCGTCTCGCGCTGAGCATTGGCCGGCACGGTGGTGCCTTTCGCGGGCTTCACGACCGGCGGGGGCGTCGCCGGTTTTTTCTTGAGCAGTTCGTCCTCGAGCGTTTTTTCATCCGGCACCCCGTTCGACTGGGCAAGCACGGGCGCGAGACCGGAGAGCGCCCAGCTAAGGGCAGCCAAGACGATGCCCGAGCCTGCAGCCGAGGCCGTCCATGCACGCGCACCGCCCAACAACGCCATTTTGAGACCCCGCCAATCCGTTTTTTGCTCTGTGCACCGCATGAGCATACCGATAGCACCTGATGCACGGCGGCTCGACACTCTGCCACAACTTGCGCCCACGCATGCACTCCCAAGGCGGCCGCGCGGGATCGAGGAATCGAGCGAGCGTGCGATTGTTGCGTGCAACGGACCGGCGCGAGATCACTGAAAGCTGGCTTTTTCCTTCTGCAGCGTCTCAGCCTGGGAGATCGCGGCCTGCGCCACGTCCAGGTCATTGTCGTCCATTTTCTTCTTGGCGATGGCGGCGAGTTCCGCAATCACGCGGTCGAAGAACGCCTGCATGTCCTTATTGACCTCGCCCATTACCGCGGAGAAATGCTGCCGTGCGCCCACGGGGTCCCCCCCGGCCAGCTGCTGCGCCGCCTGATCCGCCATCAGCCGCGCCTTCGCGAGCGCCGCGTCGGCATCGCCGTGGCTGGATGCAATCGCATCCCGGGCACGCAGCAAAAGTGCCGCCAGCTCCCGCTGATCGGCCACCGCCAGCGGCAACGCGTCGGCCGCGGCCAATATATCCTCGGCACTGTGGCGCGCTTCTGAGAGCGCCTTGGCCGCCTCATCGTTGCGGCCCGCCTGCAGGGCAACCTCGCCCGACCGTTGCTTTTCCCGCAATGCCGCGAGCTTCTCGACGGAGAAAACAGCCCCTTCGGCGACGGTATTGACCGCCTGATCCGCGTCGGCGGCCGCCTGGGCTTCGGCGAGCTGTTTGTTCAACGAGTCGCGCTCGGCGTCGGTGCGTGCCAGGTTGGCGCGGTCGGTGAGCCGATCCACCAGCGATCGAGCGTCGCGCAGCCGATCGTCCGATTTTCTCTGGCTGGCTTCTATGCGCAGCATCAATTGCGAAAGCGTGGTCTGCGCCTTGACCGCGGCGGTGCGCTCGCCGGCCGATACAGTCGAGTGTCGCAGCCAAATGAACAATGCGATCAAGACAGCGGCCAGCAGAACGGCCCCGCCGGCATACAAAACCGTCGGTGACCTGCGTGCGAAGGAAACCTGCCCCCCCGCCGCCGTGTGGAAACCGCCCTTGGCGCTCGGTGCCAGCCCCTCCCGCAGCAGCTCCACCGACGCCGTGCGCGTGTCGCGGTCGAAAGCCAGGGCCCGCACGAGAGCTGCGTTTTGAGATGGCGACAGCGAGGAAATCGGCGACGGAACGAGCTTCTGGTCGCGCGCTTCGACGGCAGTTCCTTCATTGAACGGGTGCTTGCCGGAGAGCATCTCGTAGATGACGCACGCCAATGAATAGATGTCGTCCCGGGCGTCGGGATTGCGCCCATCCAGCATTTCGCAGCTTGCATAAGTCGGTGTGAGTGCGCCGAGTCCGCCGGGATCAAACCTTTTCGTGCGTCCCCGAGCCGCCCGTGCAATCCCGAAATCGAGCAGCTTCGCCTTGCCGCCCATCGTGATGAAAACGTTGGATGTCTTGATGTCGCTGTGAACGACGCTCTGATCGTGCGCGAACGCCAGGCCCGCGCACATGTCCTCGATCAGCGGCCAGGCGCGCATGAAGGGCACGCCGCGGCCAAAATCCTCATCTATCAGGGAACCCAGCGTTTTCCCTTCGAGGTACTCCATGATCATGTAAACGTTGGATCGCTCGGAGTTGAGTGAATAAACACCCACGATGTTCGGGTGACCCAAAGCGCGCGTCCGCCGCACCTCCTCCCGCAGCAAGTCGAGCGCCTCCGGGTATTCACGGATCGCGGGCTTCAGCACCTTGATTGCGAAATTCTCGCCCTTCACCTCCTGATCGCTGGCGAGGAACACCACCCCCATTCCGCCCTCACCAATGACGCGCTCGAGCCGGTAGCGGCCGCCGAGCAACGTTCCGACCGAAACCTCCGATGTGGCGGCGTGCAATCCCGGGTCTTCCCACGACGAGCCGGTGCTGGTCCGATCCTGCGGCGCCGGCGTGCGGACTGGCGCTGACGCATGCACCGGTCGAAGCGTGGTTTCGGCCGCGTCTGATTTCGGCAAGCTCGAAGGCGGCGAGCGGTTCCCCACGGCCGACCCTGTGGGCGCGCCCGGGGCCGAACCGTCGACGAGGCCAAGCCTGCGCACCGAGTCGGATGGGAACTTGCCGCTGGTGACCGCGGACTGCACTGCATGCGCGACCACGTCGGCCGACACTCCTCCCGTGCGAAGCATCTCTCCAATGACGGTCTCGAGCGCTGCCAGTGTCGTCTTGCCCGCTTCGAATGCGGCCACCGCCTCCTGTAACCGATCCGCTGTCGTCAACCTCATCATGCTCTTCTCGTCCGGTATGGGCAGCCAGCGCGGTGATTCGCGTTCGAGGCCGCGGCCCAACCATGCCGGGCCGTCATTCTGCGCCTAGGGTAGATACATTCTCGGCGGAACGCACCAGCGCGCATTCATACATGGCTCACGGCGACGCGCCGCGGGCATGTCAACCAACCCGCCGGCCGGGTTGCCGGCCTCGGGATTGGAGTCAGGGAGCCATTCCTGCTAGCCCATAAATCAATGGGTTATGGAATCGGGCAATAGTTCATGGGTTAGAGCATTGGGCTATGGCAAAGACGGCGGCTGCCGCAATCCACGTCTCACGCGGCGCTGCAATTTTGCCGCTTGACTTGGCGTGTCGATTGCGAACGTGCGAATGGAGCAGCGGTCTTCAGGTCCTCTCGTGCGGCACGTCGACAAGGCTGCGGGTTCCCTTCTCGACGTCGTAAATATGGAAGGAATTCATATTGCGGCCGTAGAGATGGAGCGTCACGGCCATCGCCCGTGCTTGCGGCACCCCCGTCATGTGGATGTGATCCGGATTCGGCACGAAGCTGGAAATCGACTTCTCCTTCAGGAGCAGCACGCCACCGCGCCTCAAGCGGATGCCGTGGTCGGCCGTGATGCCGCCGTCGACCGCCATGAGACTCCGCTCTTCGAGCAGCCCCTGCAGCACGCCCACCACGCCCCAGCTTCCATGATCATGCACGGGAGTCCACTGCCCGGGCAGCCAGACGAGCGCAAACAGCGACAGCTGCTCGTCCGGTGAGATGTAGATGGCGTTCCTGGCATAATGGTCCACATCCGAACGGAAGTGCTCCGGACGGAGGAAGGAGCGGTCGCCTTCGAGGAGCCGTTCCATCAACGGCGCCACGGCGATCACGCAGTCGGCCGGATCGGCGTTCATCGCTGCGGCCGCACGGCAGTCCACGATGAATTCATCAAGCCCGTAGCGGTCCATCCTCCCTCCTTTTGCCCCGCGCCGTCATTTTGCGGTGGAAGCATAAACGACCTTCGCCGCGTGCGCCGCCGTTGTTGCGGCCATCTTATCCGGACGCCCTTGTCAACATGTTGAATCGTAAATAATTTTCGGCAGAATATAGGCGCAATTGGCGCCGGCGCGGGGAATCGGCGTTGATACCGGGCAGTGGGCCGCGCATGATCACAATTTCGGCAAGGCTGAGGACCATAAAACGTGAATATTGACGAGGCCGCGGATATTTGCGCGCACCTGAGCATGGCGCGGCAGTCGCTCAATGAGTCCAGCCCCCGGACCGACCCGCTGGCCGGGCGCATCTCCGAGCTCGAAGGCGCCCTGAATCCAAACGATGGTCGATTTGTCGGGGATGCCGGGGCGGCGATGCGAACGCTTGGCGGCATCGCAACCGATCTCGGGCAACTCTGGCAGGTGCCACCGGGCGTTGCCGCCGGTGCGACGACCCGCACACACCCCAAGTTGGTGCCGGGCGCGATCGACGCGCTTGCCCAGCTCGGCAGAGCGGCCCTTCTTCTCGGGCCCCATGTGCAATCATAGTTATGGGGACGACATCGCGCGCAGCATCGGCGATGTTCGGCGCATCACCAGTGGTCCACCAGGTTGGTGACGTTGATGGATCCGATGCCCGTCGCAAAGTCCCAACCGGTGGCCGTCGGGTAGGTCGGATCGTAGGCGTTCTTGCTCTTCGACAGCACGCCGATCTCGCCGCTGGGGCGGTAGCAATCGTTGAGCACGGCTGACGTGCCCACGTTCGTGCACGGCGCATCGTTGCTGCCGAAATTCATCGCTCCCTTGGCGCTGTTGTAGACGCCGGTGATGTCGATGAAGATGCACGAGGCGCCGACCCCGGCGCCGGACGGCACGGCATTCGACGAATCGCAGGTGGTGCTGCCCTTCTTGCCGTACTCGGTCTTGGCCAGCGCGTAGTACACCGTGTTCGGGTTGCCCTGGGCGGCCCCCTTCTTCTGATTCACCAGCGCCTGGATGCCGGCGAGGATGGGAGAGACGAAGGATGTCCCGCCGGCAGCCGACCAGGTGTAAGGCGCCGGGCCGCCCACGCTGCAGGGCTTGCCGCCCGAATTGGCGGCCGTATTCGAATAACAGTACACATAGGCGTGACCCCAGACGTTGCCATTCGACGCGAACAGCGACACGTCCGGCAGGTCGCGCACCCCGTCGGCGGGATTGCCGACCAGCTTTTGCCAACTGGGCTTGGGCCAGCCCTTGCAGGTGCCACCCACCACGCCCGGTTTTTTCGGCGTGCCCGTGGCGCAGGCGCTGGGTCCGCCGCTGCCGCCGGAATTGTTCACAAAATCCAACGCAGTACCACCGTCTGCATACGCCGTACTGCAGCTCCCTGCGCTGCCGTAGGTCGTCGCAAAGCCCAGGTAATAGGAGACCAAGGGGCTGGCGCAGGAGTTGTTCCAGGGGACCTCAGGTATGTACTTGAGGGCCGATTCATATGCAGAGGAGTTGCTGGAACTCCAGTAGGTGGATTGGTCGCCCGAGGCTGCGTCAGTAAAATCCGTGCCGCCCGCCGCAACGTTGTAGGGAGTCGACGCCATACCGTTGACCCCCAGCCCATCGGTGACGGCCGCCTTGCTGAGATCGAAGTTGCAGGGTCCGGTCAGTTGATCCCCCGCCGACACGAAAATCGACGTGCCCTCGGCCACTCCGGCCTGGAACACCGTATTGAAAGCGGCATTGGCCGCCGCCCCTTGCACGGCTTCGCAGACGCCGTAACTCATGCTCACGATGGCCGGCGGACTGCTGGAGTCGATGAGATTCTCCGCCGCAGTCAAAAAGCCGTAAGTGGTGTTGGTATCCGCACACGAGGCCAGGACGATGGCCGCATCCGGCGCCGCCGCGCTGGCCCATTCGGTGTCGAGCGTGGCCTCGCCCGCATCGCCAGTGACCCCGGGGTTTGAACAATTGTTGGTGCCGCTGGCGGGCGCGGGGTGGACCTGCGTGAGCGAGCCTCCGGTGTAGCCAGTCAGGCCGAAGTAGGTGCGGAAGGTCGTCCAGTCGGCGGTGTCGTACACGTTCGTATCCTCGACGACCACGATGGTCTGGCCCTTGCCGGTGATTCCGGCCGTGAGCAGCGGATTGAAGTTGTAGATCGTCCATAGGTCGCCCGGGACCAGCGCATAGCCCGGAAAGTCCAAAAAGCCGGCGTCGACAGGTTCGGTGTATTGCGGCTGCGCCGGAAAATCGTGCAGAGCCACGACGCCGTTCACCACACCGGCCAGGGCCGCGGGAATTCGGGGATTACTCATGTTGGCGATACGCGGTGTGCCGTGCACATCGAGCGCGTGGATCTCGGCGTGGAAGGCGTCGCGCACCTGGGCCGCGGTGCCCGAGAAGTCGATGACCATGCCCGAGACGCGCACGCCATGCACGATCATGCCGTGGGAAGCGAGCCAAGCCGTCACCGCATCCACGTCCGATTGCGCGGGTCCGAATTCGCTGCGCAGGCGCTTGCCGTCCAGCCATTGATGAAAATCGGGGGAATTCTGGTCGTGCAGTCGGTCGATCAGGTCCACGAGCGCAGCCTCGGTCTCCGCCGGGCGCCGCAGCAGCAGCTGCATGTGCGCGAGCAGCAGGGTGTCGGCCGCGGGACCGCGGTCATTATCGGCGTTGGCTTCGGGGCGTAGATTGCCCGGCAGCTCGACGGTCTGGCGGTCGTCCACCGATTGCGTGACCAGCGGCCGAACCGCCTGGGCCATGGCGGCCGGGGCAAACCCGATCAGCGCGGCGAGCGCCAGCGCAAATACCACGGCGCTCGACCTGGCCTGAACCATGGCGTCAGGCTGCGGTGTCTTGATCCCCTTCATACTACGACTCCCCTGATAGATCCCCTTACCAACCATAGGCGCAATGCGATGGAAAACCGTATCACCGCGGCGGCGGATTTTTTGAAGGGGAATGCACCGCGGGGAAGCGGCTCAATCGATGCGGGACCCTAAGGCTCCGCGGGAAATCCCGCGGCTGGTCCAAAGGTCAATGATCATTGCGGCGTATTTGGAGGATTCGCAGGGTTCTGAGGCCTCTGAGCATTTCGCTCATGTTCGCCGAAGTTCGGATTCCGCTGTCTGCACGCCGCGACCACATCGGAAGGAACCTGCGGCAAGGGTTTGTCGGCATTCGTCGGCTGAACCGCGCCGTTCATGATGGGTCTGACGCAGTCCATCCACAATCCGTAGCCCTGTCTGACATCACCCAGCACGAAGCCCGCGCTCTTGCATGCGTTGACGATTTGCGCGCACGGCCCGGGGACCCCTGGCGCAGACAGCGCAACCAACGGAAGTGACAGGCCCATCACGAAGGTGCATAGAGTGGCCGGTGAAATTGGACAATGTCGCATCATGCGTCTCCCATGGAATTGGCCTCGTTGCTTAGTATCGATCAACTTCCGCGTATAAATTGTGAACCGCGCCTCATCGCCCGGCAAGAACCCATACATATTGCAACGCGTCATACGAGTCCGTCAATGTTGCGCAAGTCCTGAAGATGATCGGCTCGGGCCGCCGCCCGCCGATGGAATAACCCGCGTTGGATATAATCGATTGCAACAACTCAGCCCAGACGAACAGGAATCGCGAATGACACCCACCGTCACCGTCGGCCCGATCCAAATCGACCGCGTTCTCCACGATTTCGTGGCGAGCGAGGCGCTGCCAGGCACAGGCATCGATGCGCATGCCTTTTGGAGCGGATTTTCAGACTTGGTCCAGCGCTTCTCCCCGCAAAACGCTGCACTCCTGGAGAAGCGCGATCGCCTGCAGGCATCGATCGACGCCTGGCATCGCGAACATCCCGGCGCCGCTTTCGACGCCGCAGCCTACAAGGCCTTCCTGGTCGAGATCGGTTACCTGGTTGCGGATCCGGCGCCCTTCGGCGTGACCACCGCCAACCTCGATGAGGAGATTGCGCACGTCGCCGGACCGCAACTCGTGGTCCCGGTCAGCAATGCCCGATATGCGCTGAACGCGGCCAATGCGCGCTGGGGCAGCCTTTATGACGCGCTGTACGGCACGGATGCCATCTCCGACGACGGCGGGCACGGTCGGCACGTCGGCGCCTACAACCCTCGGCGCGGCGCCAAGGTCATTGATTTTGTGCGTGCGTTTTTGGACGCGAGCTTTCCGATGACCCAAGGATCCCATCGCGATGCGCTGGGTTATCGGATGGGTGGAACCGGTCTCGAGGTCATGCTCCGCTCGGGCGCGACGGCGCGTCTCTCGATTCCGTCGGCCCTGGCCGGATACCAGGGCGATGCCGGTTCGCCGTCGCTGATTCTGCTCAAGCACCATGGATTGCACGTGGAAGTGCACATCGACCGCCGGCATTTCATTGGCAAGGATGACCCCGCCGGGATCAGCGACGTCGTGCTGGAATCCGCGACCACCACGATTGAGGATTGTGAGGACTCCGTGGCCGCCGTCAGCGCGGCCGAGAAAGTGCACGTCTACCGGAATTGGCTGGGACTCATGAAGGGCACACTGGAGGCGCAACTTGAGAAGGGCGGCAAGCTCATGACGCGGCGGCTGAACCCCGATCGGACGTACCGGACGTTGCTCGGAACCGACTTGGTGCTCCCGGGCCGCAGTCTCATGCTGGTGCGCAACGTCGGACACCACATGCTGTCGGATGCCGTCACGTTGAACGGCGCGAGCGTCCCCGAGACCATCATCGATCTGGCGGTGACATCGCTCGCTGCGCTCCATGATCTGCGCGCCGGCGGCACTCCCGCCGGCGCGTCGCTGCGCAATTCGCGCGCCGGATCGGTGTACATCGTCAAACCCAAGCTGCATGGTCCCGAAGAAGTTGCGCTGTCGGATCAATTGTTCGGCGCCGTCGAAGACCTCCTGCAATTGCCCCGCCATACCCTGAAGATGGGAATCATGGATGAGGAACGGCGCACCAGCGTCAACCTCGCCGGGTGCATTCGCGCCGCGCAACACCGGGTCGTATTCATCAATACCGGATTCCTCGATCGCACCGGCGACGAGATCCACACCTCCATGGAGGCCGCGCCCGTCATCCGCAAGGGCGACCTGAAAAAGGCCGTCTGGCTGGACGCGTACGAGCGGCGAAACGTCGACATCGGTCTCGCCTGCGGCCTCCGCGGTCACGCGCAAATCGGCAAGGGCATGTGGGCCATGCCGGACCTGATGGCCGACATGTTGAGGACCAAGGTGGCGCATCCGATGGCCGGCGCCAACACCGCCTGGGTGCCCTCGCCCACCGCCGCAACGCTGCATGCGCTGCACTATCACCAGGTCGATGTAGCCGAGGTGCAGAACCGGTTGGCGAGCCGGGCGCAGGCTTCGCTCGATGAGATTTTGACGCCGCCGCTGGTGGTGGGCCGCGCACACTGGACGGCCGCAGAGATCGATGAGGAGCTCAATAATAATGCGCAGAGCATCTTGGGCTACGTCGTTCGATGGATCGATTTCGGCGTTGGCTGTTCCAAGGTTCCCGACTACTACAATGTCGCGCTCATGGAGGACCGGGCCACGCTGCGCATTTCGAGCCAGCACATGGCCAACTGGCTGCGCCACGGCGTGTGCACATCGGATCAGGTGATGGCGGCGCTTCGGCGCATGGCGAAGGTCGTCGACCGGCAGAATGCCGGCGATCCGGATTACGAACCGATGAGCCGGGACCTGGAGTGCAGCGTCGCATTTCACGCCGCGTGCGATTTGGTCTTCCAGGGCCGTGCGCAGCCGAATGGCTATACCGAGGCCATTCTCACGCAACGGCGCAAGGAGAAAATGCGGCTTCCTCA
>Ga0182015_10005847_pt1 | contig 12592 bp, 24 predicted proteins | sample 712P3MmetaG_FD_120478 | JGI IMG/M metagenome (GOLD analysis project Ga0182015, IMG submission 120478) | Permafrost microbial communities from Stordalen Mire, Sweden - 712P3M metaG | ecosystem: Environmental > Terrestrial > Soil > Wetlands > Permafrost | place: Sweden: Stordalen | collected...
CATTCCTCGCGTACGGAACCATCCGGCAAGCCAAAGAGACTGGTCGTCAAGCGAGTTTGGACGCGAGCGCACAAGCTCGAGATGTGGGGGGCTGGATCATCTTCGGAGAAGCCTCGCCCGATGGTTCGGGGGACACCATTGTTGAGCTCTTCGTTCAGAACTCAAGCCCTCTACCAGTCCGAAGAGTTCACGGCTACCTTTTCGCCGCAGAGGATCGTCGACTCCTCTCTTCGTTTCTGGAGATGCCGGTGCAAGTCACAGGTCAGGGCAAAACGAGAATTCAGGTTCCGGACTGCCCCGAACGCAACTTCCTAGTCCTGGTCTTCGACGACGACGCTGGAGCAAGATGGCGGAAATACACTTCAACCCAGGAACCCCTTCTTCGGCTCGATGTGAATAAGCCGGACCTGGACGGAGCTACGGGAGGGCCGTCAATAGCCCCGTCAACCTGGCGCCGGCTGCTTCACCCATTCCGGGCATGAGGTGCTGATACACGTTCACGGTGATGGTCGGGGAGGAGTGCCCGAGCAGTTCGGCCACCACCTTCGGCGCCTCGCCAGCAGCCAGCATCAGTGATGCAGCGGTGTGCCGAGTGTCGTGCAGTCGGATGATACGAAGGCCGGCTGTCTTCGACAGCATGGCGAACTGACGACTGAGCGTCTCCGGACGGTACGGGTGGCCGATCTCATCGACGAAAAGGTAGTCGGTGTCCTCCCAAGCCTCGCCCGCTGCGAGCCGCTCCGCTGCTTGTCGAGCCCAGTGGGACTTCAGCTCGTTGACGAGCCGGTCGTCCAGCGGGATGGCCCGCCGGCCCGCTGCCGTCTTGGGGGTCGAAGCGGTTGCCCTGGCTGAGACCACCACCCGAGTCTCGACCACCCGGAGGACGCCAGCCTCGAGGTCGACGTTGGACCATTTGAGACCGGACACCTCGCCGCGGCGCAGACCGCGACTTAGGAGAAGCCACCAGGCGGCCCGCAGACGATCGTTCGAAACCGAACCGAGGAACTTGCTTGCCTCGTCCGCAGTCCAAGCGCCGGTTGCTGCAGCGGACGCCTGAGCCTTCGGTCGTTTGAATCCAGCGAGCGGATCCCTGGAGACGAGCCCCGTCTCGAACGCCCACCGCGTCGATGCCTTGAGGCACTGAACGGCAAGCTGCACTGATCGGGCCGACAGTGCGCCCCGGCCAAGGGCACTGCCAGTGGGGGAGCGGAGGGTCTCCACGAGCTGAGCGGCCCGGGAGGCGTTGAGCTGGTCCACTCGCAAGCCACCGATGTGGGGCTCGAGCCATCCGTCCACGACGTTGCGGTACATGCCAAGGGTGGAGGGCCGGATTCCTTCGGACGCCTTCGCCGCCATCCATTCGGTGAGCAGTTCCTTCACTGTCATCTTCCGGTCCGGTCGGCCGGCTCCCTGGTCGACCAACGGCAGGATCGGATTGAGGTACTTCTGGGCTGCGCCTTGGGTCCGGAACCCACCCTTGGTGTGTTGGACGCGCTTACCGGTGCCCGGGTCGATGGTTGACCAGTAGGCGGTGAACGTCGTTCCTCGCTGACGGACTGAACCTCTCATGATTCTTCCTCCTTGTCATAGCCCCGCTCCTTTGCAAGGGCGATGTAACGACTGGCGGTCCGCTCGGACACGTTCAGCTCTGTACGGACCTGCTGGCGGAAGTCGTAGTCATTCGCTGCCACGATTCGCCCCACCTTTCGGAGATCCTTTTCACTGACTGGACGACCACGCCTGCTCCCGGCTGCGCCTCGCCGGGCGGCCTCAGCTTCCTCAGGTGTGAGGAACTCATGCGGCCGGCCGGCCATCCTGGCTTGATCCCATCGGAACAAGGCAAGCGTTCCAGGTCCTGCGTTTTCGATTACCTGATCGATGATGTGGCCCACCGGAATCTCATGAACCATCGATCCCGTCACCCCTGCATTGTCTTCGCCGTCGGGAATGATCTTGAGATCAAAGACAATTGGTCGGCCGTTCTTGGCGCCCAGGGTCATCTCGAGGAGTGGTCCATCGGCGTAGCGTCCGGCCACCTCGACCTTGGCTGGGAAGAGGGTCCCGTTTTCAAGCTCCACTAGTGGAAGCTCCTCGTCTGCTTGCAATCGCCAGACCATATTGAGTCGACCAGGTTCGAACTTTCGCGGGGCCATCTCCCCATGGTGCCATACCTGCCGAAGGTTGGCAAGGGTATGGCCCATACACGGCATGAGGTTGGCGCTACATTCGATGGAATGAGCAATGAGGCCCTCGAAATCGCCAAAGACCGCGAACTGATTCTCAGCGGCCGAGGGCAGGTCATCCGTGAGGCTGCCCGAGTTTCACGCTCCGAAGCGGCGAAGGAAATCGGGGTCGATGTGGCATCCATATGGCGTTGGGAGACTGGCCGACGCACTCCTCGAGGTGAATGTGCCCGTCGATATGCCCAGCTCTTGAAGCAGCTCGCAAAGGTGGCGTCGATCGATGGATGATGCCTCCGGCCGTCGCACCTACAACGCCCGGGAATTTGCCGCTCTACTGGGTGTAAGTCCCTCAACCCTCTACCAATCGGTGAAGGACGGGACCTGCCCAGTTGACCCCATCCACGTTGGGTCACGGCTTGTGTGGTCGAAGGCAGCCGCAAACTCGCTGCTCGGAGTCGAGGTGCAGCCGTGACGACGGCCGCTAGAGGTGATTGGGTCGACCGGTACCTAATTCGAGCAGATCCGATCCCCCTTTCGGATTCGGTCCTCGAGCTGCTTCTGTCCTCGTGCAGCGTGGATCAACTCCGCCACATCCTGGCCGTGATGGTGGAACGCGACAGGGTCCCGATAGGGATCGCTGTTGAGCTGGCCAACGAGTTGGCGGAGATCCTGTCCTCTGATCCCCTCGAAACCGAATTTGGCACCATCTACAACCGACCGACCGTCGGCTGGTTCCGTCGCCGGAATGAGCGAATCGCAGAAGCTCGCCGTCAGGCCGTCGCATGACGACACTGGACGAAGCACCACCATGGGAGCCACCCGAAGCACGTGGCGGCGCAACCGATGTCCAGATCGTGCTCGAGGTCAATCGGAATCGTGGCGTCAGTGGGGGAGCAGTCCTCGATGCTCCAGAGGAAGTCGAATCGGTTTGGGGCGCCGGCCAGAGATGCCTGTGGGCCAAAGGCGAACCGCTCATCGTCTGCGGGCCCGAAGGTGTCGGGAAGACGACGCTGGCTCAACAACTAGTTCTGCACCTGACAGGGACGCTGTCAGGTGGTTTCCTTGGATTACCTGTCCAGGTGACGGGCAAAGTCCTCTATCTGGCTTGCGATCGCCCCAGCCAGGCGATGCGGTCGTTTCGCCGAATGGTCACAGAGTCTGATCGGCAGAACCTGGATGAACGCCTGACGATCTGGCGAGGACCGCTGCCATTCGATCTGGCCAAGAATCCGACCGGGCTGGTGACCCTCGCCCACTACTTCGGCGTGGACAAGGTGGTGGTCGACAGCCTGAAGGACGTCGCTGCCGACCTGAGCAAAGAGGAAGCCGGACTCGGGCTCAACATGGCCTTCCAGCATGCGGTCGCCGAGGGAATCGAGTGTGCGGGACTCCACCACCAGCGCAAACAGCAAAGCGGGGCCGGTAAGCCTAATCATCTAGCTGATGTTTATGGTTCTAGATGGATCACCGCAGGTGCTGGATCTGTCGTGATGATGTGGGGAGAGGCCGGCGACCTGATCGTGGACTTCGACCATCTGAAGCAACCGGCCGAGACCGTTGGTCCGCTGAAGGTGATCCATGACCATCTCAATGGGATCTCAACGATCGCCGAGTCGGTTGACGCCTGGACAGTCGTCAGGAATGCCACCAAGGGCGTTACAGCCACCGGGGCGGCGATGGTCCTGTATTCCGAACCAGCGCCGACACGGAACTCCATCGAGAAGGCGCGGCGCCAACTCGAGCGCCTGACACGCGAGGGCAAGGTGCACCGTCGAGACGGTGCCAAGGGTGGACGAAACGGAGAGAACGCTGCCATGTACTTCCCGCTTTCGGTGATCGATGGAGGCCAGCAGTGAGCGCCGAGACCAATCACGGACTCAATCACGGCAATCACGCACCAATCATGCGGTCAATCACGACAATCACACCAGACCCAAAATCCCTGGCCAGACAATCACGGACTCAATCACGGCAATACACGTTTCAATCACGGATTGCGGGTTCCTTTAGGAACCCACGCAATCCCAACTGTGAGGTTGCGTCGTGGGCTCGTTAGACGACCTCTTCGAGCAGATCGAAGACCAACCGATCCCGGGTGGCTGCGAGCGATGCGATGCCTACCAGACCGTCTCGACGGTGGCACCTGGTGTCCACGTGATGAACGTCCATCACGACGAGTGGTGCCCATTTCTGCGGTCGATGGAAGCGGAGACGAACTGATGGCCTCGCCACAGGCCCGCAAGGGTTCGACCTTCGAGCGCTCTGTTGCTACGTACCTCCGTGAGAACGGACATCGCCACTGCGAGCGTGCCTACGGTGCGGGACGGCCGGCCGATGTTGGCGACCTCAACGGCATTGTGGGCTGGACGCTCGAGTGCAAGAACCACCGGAGCATCGACCTAGCGGGCTGGATTGATGAGGCGGAGGCCGAGCGTGCGAACGGGAAACGTGGCTTCGCTGCGGTCATCGCCAAGCGACGAGGCAAGGCCACTGCCCAGAGCTACGTCGTGATGTCCCTGGCCACCTTCGCCAGGGTGCTGGCTGAGGGGGACGAGTCGTGAACGACTCCATAACCGCAGGTCAGGGTACCGGGGGTGGGGGGAAGTGAACTGGGGGCTCGAAATCCCTATGACCCGCATCCACGTGCGTGAACGCCGCTCAGTTTCCAAAAATTCCGAGGGGGGGTCCTGATGGGCACTCGAGGCCCACTCCCGGATCCGCAACGTCGGAAACGCATCGGGACGGCGCGCAATTCGGCCCTCCCTGTTGAGGTCATTCCGCCATCCGACCCTCCGCTGCCCGTTCGGCCGCCTGCTGGCCTGGGGGAGGCCGGCAAAGCCGTCTGGGCGTCCTTGCGTTGCCTGGAGTGGGTCCAACCGTCCGACCGTGCTGGGGTGGTCCGCCTCTGCGAACTGGAGGACGAGAGAGCGACTCTCCGGGCAGCGCTGGACGAGTACGGACCGGTGTTGAGCAAGCCAGTGACAACGGCACGAGGTGACCTCGTCGGCACCGAGCTGTATGCGAACCCCGCGATTCGTGAACTGCGCCGGCTGGATGCCCAGATCCTCGAGTTACTGAAGGCGTTCGGGCTCACTCCGATGTCCCGAGCCAGGCTCGGACTGGCCGTGATTGCGGCCAAAAAGGACGGAGTTCTGACCCAGTTGATCATGGCCCAATATCGCGAAGCCGCCGCCGCCGCCATCGAGGTGGCCGCAGATGACTGATCGGATCCCCCAACCGTCCGTGCGGCTGATCGAGTTGGGCGCAGCGCTGACGATGATTCCGAAGGCTCGCCGACGGCACCTGCAGGTCACCCTCGAGCGCTTTGCCGATGACCACGGCTGGGACGAGGAGATCCGCGGGTTCTGCCTGCTCTTCGCCGGCTTCCTTTCCGACCACGACGCCGGAACGTCGCTTCGTAGGGCCCTCGACACCCTGGACGGGTTCGACGTCACGGATGGGTCCCTGGCCCGGTTGGTCCGGGAGCCAAGAGAATGACCGACTCCGGCTGGATCAACGGCCTCTACGTCGACCCCGACACTCTGGCCACAGAGATCGCCCTGCCGCTCCTTCGGGGAATGGACCTGATCGGGTCCGAGTTGCGGCGCGACGGCATCGCTTGGTCGCCGGACGCTGAGCGGGTGCGCCTGCTTGCGGAGGCGGCGCTGAAGCGGCACCAGTCCAGAAACGTTGTCGCGGACGTTGTCAGTCCTATCGCCGAGGCGTTGTCATCCTCCAGCATGGAAGGAGAGTCACGCAGGACAGTGACCCCGACCGAGGTCGCCCGGCGTTTTGGCCTAGAGCGGCAAGGCGTCCTCAGTCGGCTGAAGCGAGGACGCACGTTGCACGGAGAACAGGACGAGAGGGGTCAGTGGCACGTGGAGATCAGCGAAGTCGAAGCGGCATACGGAAGGAGCTGGGATGACGAGGCTCTCGCCGTCCATCGGGCGATCGAGGCCATCCCGCTGCCCGGTGCCATCATCTCCGTAAACGGCCTGCCCACCCCGACCACCGTTACGAAGGAGGGTCCATGATGGCCAAGTTCAAATTGACCGATAGCGAGCGCCTCGACCGGCTCGAGGAAGCTCTCGTCCAGCTCGCCGACGACGTCGGGCACGTGAGCATGAACCAGCGGGCGACGCGGCGGGAGGTCATTGTGCAGATCCGTTCGGAGCATGAGGCGGCGGAGACGGCGGCTTCGTGACCGTGGTTGAGGACTCAGACCTGACCTTCGCGCGCCGCCTGGAGGCGCTTGAGAACGCCAAAATTGCCCCGCCGTCCCTGGTGGAGACCTTCAACGCCCTTCCGCCGCCACCACCTCTGGAGACCTCAGGGTGGAAGGCGGAAAAGCGAAAGCACGATGAACGAAAGGCCGCCGAGACCCTGGCGGCCGCACTGGCCGAGCAACGGCGCCTGGCCGAGGAGCGCCACCTGGCCGATGAGGAGGCTGACCGGATCTGGCATCAAAACGCCCCCCGGCGCCAGGCTGCTCTGGACGCTCTCCCTGCCTTGGAGGCCGAGTACGCCGTCGTCGGCGCGGAGTACGACGAGCTGGAGCGGAGGCTCCGCGAGCTCCGGAAGCAGGCATCGGAGTAATGACCGCACGACAAAAGCTGACCCGCATCAACGACGAGTTGGCGGACTTCGCTGAAGGCATCCTGGACCGTGCGGAGGCCCGCAAAGCACAGACGATGACGCCGACCGAAACTGCCACGTTTTCCGTCATCCTCGACACGCTCCGCAATCTCAACGAGGTCATCGACGACCTGCCCGCGCCGCGGTACCCGAGCGAAGTCGAGCTCCGTCGGCTCTATCTTCGGGGCGGCAGTCCCTCAGCCCTTATCGCAGCGATCGATCGCGAATATGGCATCCGCTAGCCGCACGCGCACGGCCACGGCCACTCATGAGGCCGGTCACGCCGTTTCCGCGCTCTCCTGCGGGCTCACCGTCGACCAGGTGACCCTGTCGCCGGGGCTGACACGGCTGACGGCTGAACCGGGCCGCCCGATGGACTATATCCGGTTCAAACTGGGAGGCCCCGCTGCTGAGTCCATCGTTCTCGGCGGCGCCTGCGACCCGCTCCTGCTGGACAGCGCCAGGAGCGACCGCGCCGACGCCGACCGGGAGGCGTTCGACCTCACCCACGACCTGACCGAGCTCGATGCCCTGGTGAAGTCGACCTTGGCCGAGGTGACGGAGTTCCTCAATACAAATTGGGTGCAGGTCCAACGCATCGCCCTGGCGCTCATAAGCCGCCGGGGCGTGCTTCACGGCACCGAGCTGGCAGCCCTCGTCACTCTCCACCTACCGAAGGACGTTCCATGCCCTGTGTAACTGGCGAGCCGCTCACCTACGACCAACACCGTGCGGGCGTCTCCTATTTTCGTGACCTGATCTTCTCGGACCAGACTCCGGGAGCGAGGGACCGTCAGGAGCGCCACAACGCCGAGATGCGGGTGATCAACGCCGAGCGCGACGAACGAGCGTGGCGCACCATCCGTGAGGGTGATTTCGAGTACAGAGTGGAACCCTCAACGACCCCAGGATATGGCGGCAACTTTGCGCCACCCGCCTGGCTCAATCAATACTTCGCCACGGGCAAGCGACCGTCCCGTGTCCTCGGTGGTCTGTGTAACCAGGTGCCCCTTCCGGCTGGGGTATCGAGCATCAATCTCCCCATCATCGGACAGGGATCAACCGTCCTACCGATAGCGGAAAACGCCGGGGTGCCCAGCTCTGACATCACCGACACGGCCGGCTCATCGACGGTGGTGACTTTGAGCGGCCAGGTCGACGCCAGCTTGCAAGCGCTGGAGCAAAGCCCGGTGGGCGCACACTTGGACGTCAGTTTCTCCCTGGACCTGGCCGAGGCGGTCGACGCCGACCTCGAGGTACAACTGGTCGCCGGAACCGGCTCGACCCAGAACCAACTCATCGGGGTCACCGCCCTGAGCGGTACCAACTCGATCACCTACACCGACGCAAGCCCGACTGGCTCAGAAATGTACCCGTATTTCGGCCAGGCGGTCGGGCAGTTGGCCGACGGCCGCCGGCAGCCCCCGCAGTGTTGGCTGATGCGCTCGGCCCGCTGGGGTTGGATTGCGACGCAAGAGGACACCGCGGGGCTTCCCTTCGGCCTCAGCCCTAATTTCTTCGGCTCTGACCCGACCATGCCGGATCCGGTTGGCGGCCTACTCGGGTTCCCTGTGTTCCTCGATGAGGCCATCCCCGCCACGTTGGGGGCCGGCCAAGACCAGGACCAGGTCCTACTGCTCAGGCCGAGTGACCTCATCCTTCTCGAAGGACAACCGCAGCTCGTCGTCGACCGCGAGGTGCTATCAGGAGACCTCGGCGTGCGTATCCAGCTTCACAGGTACGCCGCGGCAATCACGAATCGTTACCCGACGGGCATCGCAACGGTCGCAGGGACGGGGTTTGTCGTGAGCGAGAATTTCTGATGACAAGGGTTCTCTGGCCGCGTGGGTCCAGAGAATGTGGCCCGGGAGACGGGGGTCACTGGGTGACCTCGGCCCCTGGGCCATCACGTACGGCCGGCGACCGCGTTTTTTCCCTCCTTTCAAGCGCGGTCGTCGGCCAGCGGGGCGTAACTGACATGACCCTCGGACTCCCCGTGTCCACAGTGCAAGGGCACCGGAGGCCCGGAGAACAACTCGGTCGACGACGAAACGCTCTCATTGAACTGGAAGCTAGCCATCGCTAGGTCGCGCGCGGTGCTCGAGTCGCTGCGCTACCCCCACCGAGCCGGCAGTGATCTTGACCCGGGGGCGAGTGGGTGGTGTCTCCTTTCCCCCACCCCAGTCGACGGTGGGGTGTTTGGTGATGTCAACCCCGTCAGCGCCGCCCCGGAGTCAGCCCTACCGCGAGGAGACCGATGACCAGCATCCCCGTCGCTAGTTGTCAACGTGGTGAGATTTACCACGTCGAAGTGCTGCTCAGATGGACTCTTCAGTCGGGCGGCCCTCCCGACTTGGTGCGCTCCCACCGGTCCCGTGCCATTTGGAAGTCGCCGCCGACCAGGATCATGTCCAGGATCATCGAACTGTGCTGAACAACGGCCAAAGTCTCGGCCTCCATAATCGCCTCGGTGACGGCGTCCTGTAGCTCCTCTACGGCGAAGTCGTCCACGGCCAGCAGCTCGATGAGCCGGTCAAGCTCTCGCCACTTCGGCGGAAGGTTCTCGTCGACAATCATCGGCCCAGCTCCTCGTCCAACGATGGCCATTTCCAGGTGCTTCAATTTCCGCCACGAGCTGCTTCGCCGTCTGCCGTGCGGCTCGGAGGATTTCCCTAGCTGTCCTGCTCCGCCCACGTTGCCTCATGTCGCAACCTTCGCATTCTCGGCCCTTGCCTCGGCCTGCATACCGCCCACGACCCATCCGGCGACGAAGCTCGTATTCCGATCGAGCCGGTGCGCTTCGCGTACACGGCCTTCCCGCTCAAGCTTCCGAGCCATTCGCCGACTTCTGGCAATTGCCTGTCGCAGCTCGGGTGAAAGCAAGTAGTAGTCGCTCATCGATGCTCTCCTTTTGGTTGGTGGTTGGTCACCTCAGAATGCCCCGTGGACCGGGCAAGAATTCCCGACAATTTCGTGGTGGTCGCAGGTGCATGCGCTCTCGTCGACCGGCCGGCGCCGCTTCACAACGTGGACCAAACGGCGCAGGAGCTTCACGTCACCGCCCCCTGCCCTCGAGCGGGAGGCGGTCCACGCAGAGGGCAGGGGGCGAAGGGGTCCAGGCTGTGCCGCACAGCCTGGACGTCGGTGGGGCCGGGTTCTGCACCCAGTAGGGCGATGGCCACCGCCAGTTCGTTCATGTTCGGGTGGTGCTCCTTCCGCCCTTCCGCCTTAACGCTAGGTATAGTTGTACTAGCGTCAGGAAATGTCAAGGGCGAAGGTGAACGCATGGTAAAAACCGTCAAGATGCCCTTCACGCCACGACCTGTGGACCCTCGAGCCGAGGGCGTACTGGCCGAGATCGTCTCCATCACCGAGGCAATGAAAGAAGCCGAGAAGGTGCGGAAGGGCGAGGCGGCCAAGCGGGCCCGGCTGATCTCGCAGGCCCGGAAGTTCGGGGTAAGCCTGGACCGGATCGCCAAGGAGATGGGAGTCACCCGGGAGCGGGTCCGACAGCTCGAGGCGGGGAAGTAGGGCGGTGGAGCTCAACTAGCCTCCGGAGGGGTTGCATTTCGGCAGATTTTCCGTCCTGCAACCCAAACAGGGCATGGCCTAGCGCCGATTGATCGACCGCACGTCCTCGAGATCCTCGACGTGGCCCTCGCAGGAGTAGACCCGGTACCGTTTCGGTCCGATCACGGTGCGGCCCATCCAGCGCACCGGCTCAGGGCAGCCAGTAGGTGAGCCCTTGCGGTAGCCATCGCCCCGGCTCACGAACCGCCAGCAGACTCCGGGATCCACTCTGACTGCGTTGGCGTAGTGGTCCACAGGGCGTGACTACCGGAAGGGCTCTAGTTCAGCTCGCCTCTAAGGCTCTGATTGCGAGCTCGAGGTAACGGGCCAACTCCGGCCCCACGGCCCTTATGCCGAGATCGGGAGTTGATCCATCGACGACCCGGCGTACTTGCCCGAGGACCTCGCGGAGCATGTGGGCCAATTCATTTGCTTCCATGATGTTGATTCTCCAATTGCTCCGCTCACTCTCACTGCTCGGTGGAGCGGACGACCGGCGCAGAAGCAAGCCCGATCCTATGAGCGGGATGTGTCGTGGTCCAGGGGTGGGTCCCATCTAGCATCCGCCCGCCCGTGAGACCCCGGCGGTACCGTCGATGCCGTGCAATCTGCGGTGGTCGAATGGCTAATGCAATCGGACCCGTCTGGCGTCGACCTGCCTGACCTCGCCGACCTCATCGAGCGGCCGGAGTGGTTCCAGCGGGCCGCATGTCGGGGGATGGGGACTGGCTCGTTCTTCCCGACGAGAGGCGGAACCGGCGAAGCCGCTCGGGCCGTCTGTTACACCTGTCCGGTACGGTCGGAATGTCTGGACTACGCCATGAGCGAGGCGGACACTGTCGGGGTGTGGGGCGGTGTCAGCGCTAGGGAGCGGGCTCGGTTGCGACGAGCGGTGGCTTAGGCGGGATCCCGCTTGTCAACGGATTTGTCAACGGAACTGTACGGACTCCCCTCATTTCGCCGGAGTAGAGCAAACGAGTGCTAGCCCGTCACCCGACCTGAGCAGGCCAAACGGAATTACCGGAACAGACCAAACGAGCTTCAGCGGATTGAGGGGCTAGTGCCCGCAAGGGCGTGGGGGTTCAAGTCCCCCCTCCGACACCAACTTTCTCCGACTCCTTCAGCCCGACTTCGGAGAAGAGCACGTTGAGCCGGGGAGCACCGGCCACAGTCACCTCCAGATGGTCGCGGAAGACCGTGACCCACTCGACCAGCTCCTCGACCAGGATCCGGCGCTCCTGGTCGTCTGCGGCCTCCCAGACGACCTCGATGTTCAGATCTCGCAGCATGGCCGCAACGGCCTCGAAACGGTCAGCCAAGGCATTCCGCGTGCTTTCCGCCAGGTTCTGCTCGGCAACCTGATTGCGGACCGCCTCGATGGCGCCAGCAAGGCGCCTCTCCTCTTCCTCGAAGAGGTCGGAGCTGATCCGGTCCTCGTAGTAAAGGCCCAGCAGCTTCCGACGCTGGTCAGAGAGAGACCTCAAGGTGTCGCCGGGTCCGCCGCAGCGTCCTGACGGGCGCTTTGTCCCCCCGATAGCTCCCGTCGGATCGCCTCTTGAAGCTCCTCGCTCTGAGCCAGCAACCGGAGGCCCAGCAGGGCCGCCCTTGCGAGGCCAACGTTCGTACGGGCCGGTTGCTTGCAACCCTCCTCTCTATGTCGACACCGGTAGAGAACCCGGCCCTCGCCGTTCTGATCCACGGACATCCGTCGACCGCACAGACCGCATCGGACTCTTCCCGATAGCACGTCCTTCCCACGCCGGCGCCCCGGAATGTGTCCACGGTTTGCCGCATGCCACTCCGACTCGGAGATGATTGGGTCATGGCGCCCCGCCGACCATTCGCCGTTGTGGAGAACCTCTCCCAGGTAGATGCGTGACGAGAGAATCGTGCGCACGCTCGAGAACTTGATCCCCGTTCGTTCTTCGATTGCCTTGAAGCTCTTCCCATCCGCACGAAGCCGAAAGATCTCCCGAATACGTGGCGCATCCTGGTTCGGAACCAATTCGCCTTCGAAGCGGTCGTAGCCGGTCTTCGGCCGGTTAATCCACCTCCCCTCCCGCACCGCCCGCTCGTTGCCCATCTTCACGTTCTCGGCCAGCTGTTCACGGAAGAACTGGGCGAAGGTCCCGAGGATGTTGTAGAACATGCGGCCCGCCGCAGACGACATGTCCAGATTCTCCGAAACCGAGTGCAAGGCGACC
>Ga0182015_10005848_pt1 | contig 12588 bp, 8 predicted proteins | sample 712P3MmetaG_FD_120478 | JGI IMG/M metagenome (GOLD analysis project Ga0182015, IMG submission 120478) | Permafrost microbial communities from Stordalen Mire, Sweden - 712P3M metaG | ecosystem: Environmental > Terrestrial > Soil > Wetlands > Permafrost | place: Sweden: Stordalen | collected...
AAGTGCGACCGCACCAGCTCCTCGGTGCCCGGCGGTATCACCTGGAACAAAAGCCGGGAAAACACGCGCGCCACTGCATTGGCATTGACGCTCGCAAGGATCGCGGCCAGCGACGCCAGCACCGGAAAGAACGCCAGCAGCGAGGAGTAGGCCGCCCCCTTGGCGATGCCGAAGCAATTGTCCTCGTAAGAGGCGATCGAGGCCTGACGAAACAAGCCCCAAAAGCGCTGTACCGGGCCCGGGCGCTGCAGATAGAGGCTGGGAGGAGTTGAGATCATGCCCAACTTATTCTAATAAACAGCGCTCGACGCCGTTTCAGAGACCTGGCCAAGACTGCAATCCCAGTCACCGCCTGTGTTCAGCGATATGTGGTTGCCAGCGCGGCGCACATCCGACATCACTACACTGCACTCCTGTGCTGGTCTCACCACTGCCGTCCGGATTCATGGTCCACACCTCGGCATAGGCGTTGGGGTCGGACTGCTTCATTCCGTTGATGTCCCACTCGAAGGCGATCTTCTTTCCGTCGCTCGACCAATTCGTGTCGCCGGCTTCATAGGGCGGATCGAAGTGGGTCAGCTGCTCTAGCTGGCTGCCGTCGGCGTTCATCGCGAAGATGTTGAGCTTGTTTCCGCCCTCTCGATCGGATCCAAACGTGATTCGGTTCCCACCCGGAGACCACACGGGGTCACCATTGTTTGCCGCGCTGGTGAGTTGCCGGAGGTCGCTGCCGTCCGCGTTCATAACGTAGATCTGCAGATCGCTGCTGTTCATCAGGCTCATAAACACTATTTGGTCGTTGACGGACCACCTGGGCTCGACGCTGAACAGGGTGTTTGCCAGGATGACGTGATCGCCCGTACCGTCCACGTTCATCACTCGAATGTCGGTCATAGGCGGCTGGTTGGGTTGAGGAACCTCGAGAAGTCTTACGTAGACGATCTGGGCGCCGTCGGGAGACCAACTCGGGGTGGCATCGAACCCCGGCGTTGGAGAAAGACGCTGCTGGTTGGCGCCGTCCGCGTCGATCACGTAGATCGCGGAGCCATTGAAATCGCGCTGATAGACGAGGCGCTTCCCGTCGGGAGACCACGAGGGATAGTTTTCCGCGTCCGCGTCGTTGGTGAGCCTGGCCGGGTTGGCGCCCACACCCCAGGCGTCAACATCCATGAGGTAGATCTCGTTCACTGAACTCTGCCAGCTGACGAACGCTATCCGGCCCGCCCCGGAAGCGGCGGCGCGCCCAGGCTGTGCGTGGAGTGGAGCGAAGGTTGAGAGGGCCAGGATAACGGCAAACGGACGATAGAACTGCCGCATACAACTTTAATGACGCGTCGGAAAGGCGAAAAGACGCGCACTCCTCAGGCCGTAACCGGCGCCGCGCTCGGCACGCGGAATCTCTCGATCTCCGCGATCTCTTCCGCGCTCAGCCGGAACTGGGCCGCTCCAATTACGCCGTCCACTTGTTTGGCCGAGCGCATCCCCACGATCGCGCCCGTCACCGCCGGATGCCGCAGCGTCCACGCGATGGCCACTTCGCCCGCCGTTCTCCCGTGCCGCCGGCCAATCGCTCCCAATAGCCCGGCCAATTCCAGATTCCGCGAAAGGAGCGGCTCCTTGAAATTCGGCGTACGCTGGCGATAATCGTCCTCCGGCATCGCGGCTACGCGCTCGCGCGTCATCGCGCCGGTGAGCAGTCCGGACTTCATCGGCGAATAAACAATTACACCGATATTGTTGGCCAGCGTGTACGGCAGAATCTCCTTCTCGATCTCCGGCGAAATGATCGAATAGGGCGGCTGCAGTGAAGTGATCGGCGCGATCGCGTGCGCGCGCTGCATCTGCTTAACACTGAAATTCGAAACCCCAATGTGCCGCACCTTGCCCTGCTCTTTCAGCTTGGCCATCATCGCCCAGGCCGCCTCGATCGCATCATCCGGCTCCGGCCAATGGATCTGATACAAGTCGATCACGTCCAGCTTCAGCCGCTGCAGGCTCTGCTCCACTTCCTTGCGGATCGATTCCGGCTGGATGGTCCGCCTCGTTTCGCGCCGCTCGTCCCAAACGATCCCGCATTTGGTGAACACCAGCGGTTTTTGCGGCCGCCCCGCAAGCGCGCGACCCACCACTTCTTCGGAATGCCCCAGCCCGTAGATCGCGGCCGTGTCGATCCAGTTGATGCCTTGGTCGAGAGCCGCATGAATCGCGGCAACCGATTCGTCATCATCCTGCGCGCCCCAGGCGAACTGCCATCCTCCGCCGCCCATGGCCCACGCACCGACGCCGATCGGAGTAATTTCCAGATCGCTCGCACCCAGCCGTCTCTTCTGCATTCCTCCATTTTGGCACTTTGGGTTGATTTGAGAATTTAGCCTCTCGCACACACTACCTTGCTCAAGTGAAGAACCCGTTAGTCGCGCCGCTCGTGGCCCTGGCCGCGGGCGTTGTCATCTCCCGGCTCGTTTCCTTCACGGTCCGCGACTTCCTCTGGGCCCTGCCGCTTCTGGCCGGCCTCACCTTTCTCGCCTGGAGGCTTTCCTCTCGAATGTTGGGGCTTTGCGCCCCTCTGCTGATGTTGCTTTGCGGGGCGCTGCTCGAGGCGTTGCACCGTCCCGGACTTCCCCCCGAAATCGACGCCGGCGCGCGCGAAAACGTGATTCTGGACGGCTGCGTCGTTTCTCCGCCCGCCTTCTATGAAGGTCGCGATCAATTCCTGCTCGAGCTGGCGCCGGAAGCGCGCGCCCATGTCACCCTGTCCATTAAGGATGGAGAAACCCCGCCGGATCTGCGCTATGGACAGCTGGTCGAACTCGAGGCTCGCGTGCGCCGCATCCGCAATTTTCAAAACCCAGGGGCTTTCGATTACGAAGGGTTCTCGGCGCGCAGCCATGTTTACTGGACCGCGGTCACTTCAGCCGGAAGCTCGGCCGGAAGTATGGTCACCGTGAAACCGGGCCGCTGCGGTTCGCGTTTCCAAGCCGCGGTCTTCGCCCTGCGCACCACGGCGCTGCGGCGTATCGAGCGGCTTTACCCCGACAATCCCTACGCCACCGCGATGATGGAGGCCACGCTCATCGGCGAATCCACGCGCATGGAGCGAATCTGGACCGATCGCTTCCGCCGCACCGGCACGTATCACATGCTGGTGATCGACGGCCTGCACATCACCGTTTTGGCGGCGTTTTTGCTGTTACTCCTACGCCTCTGCTTTTTTCCCGAGATGACCGCGCTCGCGATCACGGCCTCTGGCGCCTGGCTCTACGCTCTGGTCTCCGGTTTGAATGCCCCGTGCATTCGCGCGGCCGGCGGCTTCACGTTGTATGTCGCGGCGCGCTACTTCTACCGGCGAGGCCGGCTGATGAATCTGCTGGCCGCCATCGCCATCGTGTACCTGCTCTGGGATCCGAGCCAATTGTTCGAGGCAGGTTTTCAGTTGTCCTTCCTGGCCGTCGCGGCTATCGGCTTGCTCGCTACGCCGCTGCTCGAAGCAACGTCCTTGCCGTACGCCCGCGCGCTCGCCCGGATCAACGAACCGAGCCGCGATCCACGCCTTCCGCCGCGCATCGCTCAATTCCGCCTCGAACTACGGCTGCTGTCAGAAACTTTGAGTTACTACGCTCCGATTTCCCAGGCCTGGGCCGCGCGCGCACTCGCTGCCGCGGTAAGAATCGCCATCTTCGGTTACGATCTCGCCGTGATCTCCGCCGCCATCCAGATCGGTCTCGCTCTGCCCATGGCCATCTACTTCCACCGCATCTCGCTCACCGGTCTCTCGGCGAACATTCTCGTCGTTCCCCTTCTCGCCCTGGTGGTTCCCCTGGGCTTCCTGGCCGTCTTCACCATGTGGCGAGTTCCCGCCATCCTGGCCGGCTGGCTCCTGCGCGCGGGAGAAGTGGTCGCCGGCTGGCATACGCATCTCGAACCCAACTGGCGGGTTCTCGCTCCTCCGCTGTGGTTGGGTGTTCTATTCTGCGCAACGCTGCTGCTGTTGGCTCTTGCGATGCGCTATTCCCGCCAGTGGTCTTGGGCCGCGTTCACCGCCGTCCTGGCCCTTTTTGCCCTTATCTTCTGGCATCCGTTCCCGCCCGCGCTGCACCCTGGCGAACTCGAACTCACGGCCATTGACGTCGGACAGGGCGACAGTTTGCTAGTCTGCTTTCCCGATTCCAAACTGCTGCTGATCGATGGCGGCGGTGTACTCTCGTTCGGACGCCGCGCAACCGCGCGCATCGATATCGGCGAAGATGTGGTCTCGCCCTATCTATGGAGCCGCTCCATCCGTAGGATCGACGTGGTTGCTCTCACCCACGCGCATGATGACCACGCCGGCGGCCTGCCCGCCGTCATCGAAAACTTCCATCCCTCCCAGCTTTGGACCGGCGCCATGGCCCCCAGCGCGGCTTGGTCGGCTGTACGCCAAAAGGCCCATGCCGAAAATGTCAAGATCCTTGCGCTCCCGGCCGGCCTCAGCTTCGATTTTGGAGGCGCTCGCATTCAGGTCATTTCGCCGCCCGCCGGCTACGTCCCCGGTGATAGTCCCACCAACAACGATTCCCTGGCGCTCCGCGTCACCTACGGGCAGCGCTCGTTGCTCCTCACCGGCGACATGGAAAAGCCCATGGAGCGCAGCGCGCTGGCCGGCGCGGAACCCCTGCGGGCCGACATTCTCAAGGTCGGGCACCACGGTAGTAACACATCTAGCATCGATCCGTTCCTGGATGCTGTCTCCCCGGAATTCGCCCTCATCTCCGACGGATACGAAAACACGTTTCGCCATCCCCATCCCCTGGTTCTACACCGTCTGGAGGCTCATCACGCCAGGGTCCTGCGAACCGACCAGGATGGTCTTATCACGGTACGCACCGATGGCCGCCGCATATCCGTCGAAACTTTTCGTCTGAAACGGGCATCCGAATAAACAGGGCCGCGACCATAGGGAGCCGGCTTCCCGCGCGTTCCTAAAACTATTGCTACTATAAAAGCACCCGAGGTCGAACTACTCTATGTCATCGTTCCGCTGGTTCCTGGGCTCCCTTTTGCTCTGTGTCGCTAATCCGGCCTTTGTCTCGGCCCAATCGGAAGCGGACGTCAACGCAAGCCTGAAAAAGTTCACGCAGGTATACGAAGCGGTGGAGAGCAACTTCGCCGACAAGCCGGATGCAGACAACACCGTGTTCAAGGGCGCCATCCCCAACATGCTGCGCGCCTTGGATCCGCATTCGAACTTTTTCGATCCAAAGGCATACCAACTGATGCGGGAGGGCCAGTCCGGCCATTACTTCGGCGTCGGAATGTACGTTGGTTCGCCCGAGGGCAAAGTGATCGTGATGTACCCGTTCGTGAACTCCCCGGCCTACCGCGCCGGCTTGCGCCCGGCCGATCAGATTACCGCCGTCGACGACACGAATACGGAACGCGCCACGGTCCCCCAGGTTTCCGGCATGCTTAAAGGTCCCAAAGGAACGCCGGTGACGATCACGGTGCGCCGCTCCGGCCACGCCGAACCGATGCACTTCTCCCTGGTTCGCGACAACGTGCCGCGCGGCAGCGTGAACTATGCCTTCTGGCTGCATCCTGGAATCGCGTACATGCGCGTGGAAGCATTCAATGAAACTACCAGCCATGAAGTAGACCAGGCGCTGTCGCGCTTTCCCGAAAGCGCCATCGACGGTCTGGTTCTGGATCTGCGCGACAATCCCGGCGGCCTGGTGCAGGAAGCCGTGAATGTAGCCGACCGTTTCCTGCGCAAGGGCCAGCTCATCGTGTCTCATCATGGCCGCGCCTCGGCGGAAACCAAGTTCATCGCCAAGAAAGGCGAGCGCGGGCGCGAATACCCCATCGTGGTGCTCGTCAACCGCGGCACTGCTTCGGCTGCCGAGATTCTGACCGGCGCGCTGCAAGATCACGACCGGGCTTGGGTGGTCGGCGAAAGCACCTTCGGCAAAGGGCTGGTGCAGGCACCCTTCCCGCTTTCCGGCAACAGCGCCCTGCTGCTCACCATCGCGAAATACTATACTCCGAGCGGCCGCTTGATCCAACGCGACTATGAACATCAGGGGCTGTTTGAATACCTCAGCCGCAGCGAAGACGGCAAGGTCAACTCAAATGACATGCGAAAAACCGATGGCGGCCGGATCGTTTACGGTGGCGATGGCATCCGGCCGGACGAAAAATATGAAACTCCCAAGCTGACGCCGCTCGAAGCCGCGCTCAGCGATGATCTGGTGTTCTTCTTCTACGCTCCCCAGTTTTTTGCCGGCCGCACTGGTCCGCCCCTGGCCAAGGACTGGACGCCCGACGTTCAAGTGCTCGCGGACTTTCGCAACTTCGCCGCCATCCGCGGCGTCGTGTTCCCGCGCGCCGACTTCAACCGCGATGAATCCTGGATTCGCGAGCGCCTCCGCGAAGAGCTCTTCATCACTGCCTTCAGCAAGGAAGACTCTGACCGCTTGGCGTTCCAGAACGATCCGGAAGTGGCCAAGGGCGCAGGTTCTTTGCCCGCCTCCAAGGCCATGCTCAATCGCGCCCACGAGGTCGTCAGTTCGAAGAAGGTCGCCTCCAACGAGCCCGTGCAATAGAACCGCGCGCCCCTTCCGAGCGCGCGTGAGCAAGCGGTTTTTGGTCTATTTCGCTAAAGTGAAGAAGCGGCCGGAGGTGAACGCATGAACAAACTGGCACTCGCGCCTTTGAGGAACTCGCGCAAAACGGAGTGCGGCGCGAAGCAGTTCCTGGCCGGACTTGTGGTGCACGCCGCACCCTTCGCGCTACTGGCGGCTTCTCTTCCCCTGCTGGGCGCCGATGAAGCGCTTCCTAGCGTCCAAGCCGTCATGGACCACTGGATTGCCGCCACCGGCGGCCGCGCGGCTTGGGAGGCCCGGCACAATCTGGTGGAGCATGCCACGCTGGAGTTCGCAAAACAAGGACTCAAGGGCTCCCTCACCATATACGAGGCTGCTCCCGACAAATACCTGGGCATCACGGAGCTTCCCGGTATCGGAAAAATCGCGAGCGGAAGCAACGGTGAAGTCGCCTGGGAGAACTCCGCGCTCCAGGGCCCTCGCGTCAAGCAGGGCGCCGAAAGAGACGACGCGTTCCGTGAAGGCGCCTTCAACGGCTCCCTCAATTGGCAAAAGATCTACGTGAAAGGCGAGACGGCCGGAGTCGAAACCGTCGAGGGCCACGACTGCTACAAAATCGTGCTCACACCCAAGGAAGGCAAGCCCATGATCGAGTTCCACGACAAGACGTCGGGCCTGCTGGTCAAAACAACGACCACTGTCAGTTCGCAAATGGGCGAAATCAGCGCCGAAATCCTGTACAGCGATTATCAAAAAGACGGCGGCGTCCTGTCGCCCCACCATATGGTCAACCACGCGGCCGGGCAGGAATTCGTGATCCAAATTCAGAGCATCGAAACCAACGCCGACCTGCCCAAGGATCGCTTCGATCTGCCGCCCGAAATCCAAGCTCTGGTGAATAAGGGGGCGCAGGCCGCAAGCAAGCCCGCCGAAGCCAAGCCTGACACTCCCGCCGTCCATCAAACCTCATCCGCATTGCCCGATCAAGGCAAGCTGACCATCTATATGGCCGGCAACCCGGTTGCCACGGAAAATTACACCGTCCAGAAGTCCGCCGGCGGGGGCGTCGACATCGATGGCTCCGGCTCGGCCAGCATCGGTACGATCAAGATCGATATCGAAAAATTCCAGGTGGTGACCAACGCCAACTATGAACCGGTCGACGCCATTGCGAAAGCCAAATTGGGCGCCATTCCGATGAACGTGCATGCTACCTTCGCCGACGGGCAGGCCAAGAACGAAATCGACACCGGGCAAGGTCCACAGACCAAGAACATCCCCGTACACGCCGGCGCCATCGTCGTCAACGCCAATCTGCCGCTCTATCCCTGGACCATCCTCGCCATGCGAGCCAGCTTCGACACCCACGAGGCGCAGCAGTTTCCCGTTTACGTGATCGGGCAGGCTGAAGTGAACGCCAGCGTCGTATTCAAGGGCCGTGAACACGTGGAATTTGCCGGCAAGACCGCCGAGTTGAATCATCTGGCCGTCACCGGGACCACGCCGCAAGGCCAGCCCATCAGTCTGGATTTTTGGGTGGACGACAACCGCAAGCTCATCAAGATCGCGGTGCCGTCGCAGGGCGTGGAAGCGTTTCAAGGCGGTTTCGAGCCCATGGTTCCAGCCGCTGTTTCCGCGCAGCCAGCCCCGAAAGGCTAGTCCTATCGAGAAGAACTCCATCGAGAAGAACTCCAATGATCCGTGGCGCCCCAGATCACCCGACACCACGGCGGCAGCGGTGGAGTGTTATCTATCCGCGATTCTCGGCATCGCTGAAGCCATCGATGCAGTTTCGCCCGAGATCAGCCCTTCCTATCATGAGCGGTTGACGCGGCTGCATGCCAGCCTAGCCGAGCACACGGCGGCCCCATTGCCCGGCCCATCGCTCGCCCAATCTCTCGAAGACAGCCGCCAGGTCTTGCACGAAATCCTGGGCGATTTTTCCGGCAAGGCCCGCCACAACAACCAAACTTTGGCTCGCGATCTGAATCAAACCCTGGACATGATGGCCCGCACCGAGGATTCGCGTTCGGTGCGCAATGTCCAGTATGTGGAACGTTTAGTCGACTTCGCCGATCAGGTGGATGCGGCCATCCGCGCGGGCGACCTGCCACGGCTCACCCGCCAGACCTCGGAATTGCGCGGTTTCGCTGAATCCATCGAGCTCGACAGCCACGATGCATTCGCGCGCTTGCGCAAGAAGATGATCGAAATCCAGCTCCGCCTGCACGAGGCCGAGCTGCTTGCCACGCTCGATCCGCTCACAGGCGTCGCCAACCGCAGGGAGTTGGATCGCGAGCTCGCGGCCCGCGTCGCAGGCCAGCAGGAATTCTGTATACTGCTGTTCGACCTCAATGGATTTAAGGCAGTCAACGATCAGTATGGGCATCTCTGCGGCGATGAAGTCTTGAAGCAACTGGGCGCCCGGCTCGGCGGTCAGGTACGCGCCCGCGATTTCGTCTGCCGCTGGGGCGGCGATGAGTTCGTCGCCATTCTTGCCTGTGAACAGGCCCACGCCGAAACTCGTTCGCGCCAGATCGCGGCCCGTCTCAATGGCCCCTACCACATCAACGGCGAGGGCCACGAAGTCCATGTCGATATCGCGGTTTCAGTGGGCCTGGCTCAATACGCACCCGGCGAATCACTCGCGCAGCTCTTTCGCCGCGTCGACGAATCCATGTACCGGAACAAGGATACGGCCACGTCTGGCTAATGTTCGATGGACACTCTCATCCATGCCGGTGTGCTCATAACGGGGGCTGGACGAGGCATCGGCAAACGTCTGGCGCTCGGCTTCGCGGCCGCCGGAAATCGCGTGGCCCTGCTCGCGCGCAGCAAAGCTGAATTGGACTTGGCGCACCTTGAAATCGAGCACGCCGGAGGCAACGCGCTTCGCATCCGCGCCGACGTCACCGACTTCGAACAAGTGAACGCCGCCGTCGACCGCATGCGCGTCCACTACGGCGAAGTCGACGTTTTGATTTGCGCCGCGGCCATTCCGGGGCCCATCGGACCCTTCGTCGATCAATCGCCGAAGGCTTGGATCGACACCATCCATACCAATCTGCTGGGCGTGATGAACGCCTGCAAAGCCGTGCTGCCGCACATGATCGCTCGCCGCGCAGGAAAGATCATCGTCCTCAGCGGCCCCGGCGCAACCAGCGCGCGCCCGAATTTCTCCGCCTATGCCGCGTCCAAGGCAGCCGTGGTGCGCTTGGCGGAAACCATCGCCGAGGAAAACCGCGAGCACAACGTCCAGATCAACTGCATGGGCCCAGGCGGAACGTATACTTCCATGACCGACGAAATCCTGCGCGCCGGCGAACGCGCCGGATGGAAGGAGACCGAGGAGGCGCTTCAAATCCGGCAAACCGGCGGCGTCGCACCCGAAAAACAGATTCAACTCGCGCTGTTTCTGGCGTCCGAACAGTCCAATCACATCAGCGGCAAATTGATTCACGCCTCCGACGATTGGAAAAAACTCCGGTCAGAGAATATCCATCCCGAGGCTTACACCCTGCGCCGGACACAGAAGGTCGCCCCGTAGTTACGTCTATCACAATTCCAATCCTAAGTAACCGCCGCTAAGCTGCCGCTCGTGTCTGAATTGTGAAACGTTTGTAAACTCTGCGCTGCGCAGCCTAAAACGCTTGTGATTGCCCTCTCTGGCTGTTCCCATGAACTAGAAAGGAACAGCAACCATCATGCTCCGCTCATTTTTTGGCTTAGCCACACTTGCCGTGGCAGGTTTACTTGCGACCGCAACCTCGCAGGGCTCTGAGATCGCGACCGCGACGATAAGCGACACCGAGATCAGTCCCGGAGAATTCCAATACACTTTAACGCTCGACGACACCGGAACCACCACGCTCGGAACGTTCTGGTTTTCTTGGGTACCGGGCGACAACTTTATGCCGGTGGACCCAACTAGCATCACTTCGCCCGCGGGATGGCAGGACATGGTCACCAGTGGCGGACCGTCCGATGGATTTGCCATTCAATGGACGGCCAAGATGCCGGCTAACGATCTGACCTCCGGAAAGACGTTGTCGGGCTTTAGTTTTGACAGTTCTTTGACTTTGGCACAGCTTGAGGGCGACTCCAGCGGACATCCCACAGATCCCGTTGATACAGCTTTTGTGTATAGCGGCGCGCCGTTTTCCGACGCCGGGTACCAATTGACCGCCCGCGCCGTCGCCACGCCGGAACCATCCACCACCCTGATCACGGCGTTCGCATTTGGTCTGATCGCGCTGGGCAGTGCCTTAGTGCGAAGACGCAAGAAAGCCTGAAGCCGCAGAAGCGGCAGAAGCGGCAGTGGCTCTGTGAATCCTGCCACCAGCCACTAACCACCAGCCACGCCTTCTTTTTTCAACTGCCCGCAAGCCGCGAAGATATCCCGCCCTCTCGGCTTGCGGACGAAGCACGGCATCGCCCGCGCAGAAGGTGAGTCCCTAGCACCGCTGACCGTTGACAGGAGCGGCCCCAACATCTACCCTGAAGGCGCATGGACGTAATTCCCATCAAACCGGAACGTAAGGCCCAATTGGAAGAGTACGCGCAACGTCGTGGCAAGGACACCGCCGCTGCGCTCGATGATGCCTTGGCCGAGTATCTGGCAGGATTATCAGGAAGCCATTGAAGGCATCCGGCAGGGCTATGAGGACGTGAAGGCTGGGCGCGCCCAATCCGCTGAGGAGGCGTTTGAAGAGTTGCGCGTAAAGCATGGTCTTCCACGTTAAGACCACCACCAAAGCAAAACGCGACTGGCGCTACTATTTCAAGCGGCGCCATGTCACACAGATTCCTGTGATTAACCTTCGGGGAATAAGCGGAATTTGTCTCATCATGATGGCAACATCAATTTGGAGTTTGTTCCATTCGCGATGAGCCGTCATCTGCGCGACCGGCCAATCCCTAATCGCCAATGCCCAACGACCGTCGCCAGCCGCCAGCCACTAACCACCAGCCACGCCTTCTCTTTTCAACTGCCCGCAGGCCGCGAAGATATCCCGCCCTCTCGGCTTGCGGACGAAACACGGCATCGCCCGCCGCACGATCGCCTGAAACGCATGCACGCGCTCGTCGTCCGGCGTCTCAAAAGCGATTCCCGGCCCGGGATTCAGCGCGATCAGATTCACCTTCGCGTTCAGATGCGCCAGCAGCTTCACCACCCGGCGCGCGTCGGCGTCCGAATCGTTCACGCCCTTCAGCAACACGTACTCGAACGTCAGCTTTTCCCACGGCCGCAGCGGATACGCCTTGCACGCCGCCAGCAAATCCTTCAGCGAATACTTCCGAGTGATCGGCATCAGTTCACGCCGCTGCTCTTCACTCGACGCATTCAGCGAAATCGCGAGCTTCGGCCGCACCGGCTCCCGCCCCAACTCCGCCATCTTGGGAACGATTCCGGCTGTCGAGAGCGTAATCCGCCGGGGCGAAATTCCGATCCCCGCCGGATCGGCCAGCAAGCGCGTCGCCTTGATCACGTTCGGCAGGTTCAACAGCGGCTCGCCCATCCCCATCATGACGATGTTCAGCCGATCGCTCTCGGTCGAAATCCCATGCGCCCGCATGATAAACAGCACCTGACCGACGATTTCCCCGGCCGTCAGATTCCGCTCCAGGCCCATCAGAGCGGTCAGGCAGAACTGACAATTCACCGGGCACCCCACCTGGCTCGAGATACAAATCGTGTCGCGACCTTCTTCCGGCATCAGAACCGCTTCCACCGTCCGCTGGTCCTGTAGTTTCAACAGATAGCGCCGGGTGCCGTCCTTCGACTGATACTCAGCCGCCGCCTCCGGCAATCCCACTGCAGCCTTTGAAGCCAATTCTTTTCTTAGATTTAGCGGGAGACTCGTGATCTGCGTCAGGTCCGTGACCTTCTGCCGGTAGATCGCGTCGTATACCTGGCGGGCGCGAAACGCAGGTTGGTCTTGCCCAAGGGTTTCTTGTAGATCTGGAAGTTCAAGGCCTACAATAGCTTGCGACACTTTTCCCAGTATAC
>Ga0182015_10005849_pt1 | contig 12586 bp, 10 predicted proteins | sample 712P3MmetaG_FD_120478 | JGI IMG/M metagenome (GOLD analysis project Ga0182015, IMG submission 120478) | Permafrost microbial communities from Stordalen Mire, Sweden - 712P3M metaG | ecosystem: Environmental > Terrestrial > Soil > Wetlands > Permafrost | place: Sweden: Stordalen | collected...
AGAAGGCCCCAGAAAGATGCGGCTTTAGCCGTGGGCCCTCCCCTTCCAAACCTGAACCCCTCGACCCAATCCCTTCGCACTATCGTCATCTTTCCTCCCGCCGCACCCCGCTCTAACTTGGACCTATGGAGCGAGCTCCACAGGAAATCCGCACCTTCTTCATCACATCCATCACCGCCGATCGACGTCGCCTCTTCCAGGTCGACAACAACGCAAATCTCCTCCTCCAACTCCTCAATGACGACCGCGCTAAAGGCCGCTATCAACTCCACGCCTTCGTCCTCATGCCCGACCACCTCCACCTCCTCATCACGCCCGCCCCAGACGTCTCCATCGAGAAGGCCATTCAATACATCAAAGGAGGTTTCTCCTTTCGCCTCAAATCCAAAATGCCTGTCTGGGAAAAGAGTTTCACGCTCCGCCGCATCGAAAATCCGCACGACTACGAGACTCATCGCAACTACATCCACGCCAATCCTGTTCGCGCTCATCTCTGCGAAAGAGCCGAAGAATTCCCCTGGTCCTCAGCGAATCCCACATCCGCCGTTGACCCCGTGCCAGATCATTTCCGGGCCTAAAAGGCCCTTCGTCATTCATCTCTTTTCGCCGGGTTAAAACCCGGCGCTTCTACGGCAGCCTCGCTGCGCGAGGCCAAGGTGCAGGGAGCCAACGCATATAACGCCTCGCGCAACTGCGATAAACAGCCACGGCCTTTAAGGCCGGGGAATAACGCGGCGCGAAGCGCCCACCTTGCTGCCGCAGGCCGTCCGCGGAGCTCCGCAGGAGGCGCAGCGGACTCCCCTCAAACAGTACTTCCGTACCCCACACCCCGACGATTTCCCTTGCCCTAACTCCCCAAAATTCCTAACCTAGAAACAAGGAAAGCTCTGTCCGCGACCAATCGCGCACAGAGCTTTTTCTTTTTCGTTTAACGAAGTGCCCCGGCCCAGGCCGAGGCACCCACCACGCTCTTTGAGATTCCCGCGCACCGGTTTACCGCCGCCAAGCTCCCGCTCGTCCGCGAACAAGCCCATTTTCAAATAGGTACCCGCAAAGCCCGCATTTTCAGATGCCTAACGCTCGATAGGAAGAAACCATGTTGTCGACCTTGTCAACAGATGGAACCAACCTGAAATCAATACCTTGCAAGTTGTCCCTCGAAAAAAAGAGACAAAACCCGACAATAAGGGCGACCCGAGCCCCCAACCGCCCGACCAGAAAAATTTGAAATGGGCCGCCCGCCGCCCGCCGTGGTAGCCTCCTCGCAAACATGCTCCCGGAAGATCTAACTCCCTGGCAGGGCTTCGTCGCCACCCTCGTCCTCGATGGTGGAGAGACCACGATCGCCCAGATCCTCCGCATCGACACCGACGACAACAACCTCATCGTCGATGTTCTCGGCTCGAATCGCCCTTATCCCGGCAGCGATCAGCGCGCCTTCGAAATTCCCCTGGCCCGTATCCTCTCCGTCACTCCCGCCCCGGCAGGCTTCGCCCCACGCCGTCCCCTGCCCCCGCCCGATCCGTGCCGCCTCCCTGTGACGGATATACCGCGTCGCATTGCTTTCATGATGCTGTTCTTCCTCATCCTCGTTCCGGGCAGCGGCTTTCTTTTCTTCCGGCTCGCCGGCAAGCCGAATGGCATCCAAGCGGCCTCGATGATTGTCTATTTAGTGGTAGTGCCGTTCTTAACGTTCACTCGCACCCGAGGCTTCAAGCGCCATTACCTTTTCCGCTGCCCTTTCGTCCGCCCCCAACTGCCGCAACTCGCCCTGCGCCACGCAGGCTTTCTCGCCGCCCTCTTCATCCTCGAGACTGCATTATTCCAGTACCAATCGCGCCTTCCTGCCTTCATCACCAACGGCAACGTCGGAAGCATGCCCACCTTCGACTTCATTCTGATGGTCCTGTGCATCGCACTCCTTCTCGTCCAGGTCCTCACCAACCGCAAACTCCTCGACCGCGCCCACCTCGAGTACCTCTCCCCCTGACCCCGCCGGCCGGCTGTTGTGCTAATAAATGGAAGGACCCTAAACCCAGGAGAACCATGTTCGGCTTCCATCTCCACCACAAAGACGACGTCCTCCAAAACCTCTCCGCCCTGCGCACCGCCCTCGCCAACAAGGACCCCGGCGCCATGAAGGAACTCGAGCAGCAGGCAGCCGCCAGTGGCCAGCTCGAAGGCACTTCCGTCGAGGACCTTCGTCTCCAGGCCGTCGCCAGCCTCGACGCCTCCCTCGCCGCCGCCCAGGCCGAAGACCACACAGCGCCGGACCAATATCAGTCCCACGACAAGCTCACCAGCCTCGTCCAGTCCTCCATGAACGGGACCCTCCGCCACCACAGCCACATCCTCGACAAGATCCCCGCGCGCTTCAATCTCTTCGGTCAGGGCAACGTCGTCGTCTGGGCCCCCACCGGCATCTCCGCCGTCCTCGAACACTTCAAAGGCAAGGCCCCGTTCAAGCAAGCCACCGAGAAAAGCAAAATCGTCATCCCTGACCAATGCAAAATCGCCATCCTCGGCGACTGGGGCGCGGACAACGACCACGCCCAGTCCATCGCAACTCTCGTCAGCCAGCAGAGCCCCGACTACGTCGTCCACCTCGGCGACATTTACTACTCAGGCTCGGAACCCGAGTGCCGAAAATTCCTCGAGAACTGGCCCCTCCGCGACGCCTCCGGCCAGCCAAAGCAAGGCGCGAGCTTCGCCCTCAACGGCAATCATGAAATGTACTCGGAGGGCCGCTACTACTTCACCACCGTCCTCGACGGTTTCTCGCAAGAAGCGAGTTACTTCCAGTTATCCAACGACTGGTGGCAATTCCTCGCCATCGACACCGCCTATGTCCCTTTCACCATCAGCGGCGGCCCCAGGGACCAGAATCTCCAGTGCCAGTGGGATTTCCTCGTGGATTGCATCAACAGCAATCCTTCCAAAAAGAACATCCTGCTCTCCCACAACCAGCCCATTTCCGCTTTCCTCAAAGAGACCGCGGACAGTGCCCCGCTGCGCGCGGAACATGAGCGTTTAATCGGCATCACGCGCAAGGACGCCATCTACGGCTGGTTCTTCGGTCACGAGCATCGCTGCACGATCTACGATGATGCAGCGCTGCCCTACAAAGCGCGCCTCCTCGGCAACGGTGCCATCCCGCACGATCCGCAGGCCGAAACCGCGCCGCAGACCGATGGCAAAAATACCGGCACCCCTTTCACTGCCGCCAACCACGGCCGCCTCCGTGGTGGACCGCTGGCGATCTGCACCTTCGCGCTCCTGACCCTCAATCGCGACACCCTCACCATCGACTACATCAACGAAGACGGATCGATCTTCTTCCAGCAGGAAATCTGGTCCACAAATGGCAGCGGCCATTAAGTCAAGGAGTTAACAAGAGGAAAAAACTCCGTCCTGGGAAAACCGTCTAACCGCCATGCACTCCTGCCAGACAGCCGGCCTCGCGTTCCTGGCCCTCGTCGCGACCGGCATCTCCACCCGCGCCCAGCAGCCAGCCGCACCAACGCCCACCATCACCGTCAACGCCCAGCTCGTCAATCTCCCTGTGATTGTCCGCGACAGAAAGGGAGCCCTCGTCCAGAACCTCAACCAGGCCGACTTCACCCTGAACATCGACGGCCATCCGCAAACCATCCGCTATTTCGACAAGGACAACGACCTCCCGCTCACCCTCGGCCTCCTCGTCGACACCAGCGGCTCGGTCCGCAGCGAGCTCGACGTCGAGCGCATCGCCAGCCAGGCGTTCCTGGACCAGTTGATTCTGGATCAGGCGATTAAGGGCCAGATGATCGTCGCGCCAGCCAATCGCGCCCCCGACCAGGCGTTTCTCATCCAGTTCGCCCACGAGACCGACCTGCTCCAGGACCTGACCCCCTCCCGCCCCAAATTGCGCGCGGCCCTCAATCAGGTCGGAGTGGAAGACCGAGACAGTCAGGATCAGAACAACAACGGAGGCGCCTACGGCCACCACCACGGCGGTTTCCACGGTGGCGGCACCACCTTATACGACGCCATCTTCCTCGCCTCCGGTCAGATCATGCAGAAGCAGCACGGTCGCAAAGCTCTCGTTCTCCTCACGGACGGCGAAGATCGCGGCAGCATGGAAACCCTCCAGAGTTCCATCGCCGCAGCCCAGCGCGCCGAGACCGTCGTCTACGCCATCTACTTCAAAGGCGAGCAGCACGGCTACGGCGGTGGACACGGCGGCGGCTTCGGTAGTCACGGAGGTTATCCCGGAGGCGGCCGAGGCGGCGAGAGTCACGTCGACGGCAAGAAAATCCTCGCGCAGATCACCAACGAAACCGGCGGCCGCCTGTTCGAGGTCTCCGATAAACAGACCTTTGACTCGATCTACACTCAGATCGCCGAAGAGCTGCGTTCGCAATACCGGCTTGGCTACACGCCCGACGTGGCCGCGGCGACGGAAGGCTTTCACCGCGTCGATCTGACCATCAAGGATAAGAAGCTGATCGTTCAGACGCGCGACGGCTACTATGGCGGTCAGTGACCCCGGGCCTCGCGCCCCTTAGACCTCGCGTCGCTTAAGAAGCCTTGCTCCGCAGCTCCTGTTCAGCGCGAAACCAGTCCACTTCCGCCTCTCCGTGCGAGTAGCCGCGTTCTGCCCAGAAACGGTGCGCAAGTTTTTCGATCTCCTCGTGAGGCACCATCGCCCGCTTCATCAGCCTGGGGCCCCTCTTCGTCCCAGTCTTTCTCTTCGCCGCGGTTTTCGGCTTAGCCGCAACCTTCCTCTTCTTCATCGTCTCCGCCATTCGAAAACCCCCTCAAATGAACTGAGCGCCCACTACCGCCATCCTCTTCAGGATACGAATCCTGAGGAATCCTCCAACCCCTAAAGATTCCTGCAGCGCTCTGCCAGAACCACGGTCATAACCCCACGAAGCGCCAACGGCAGCTACCCCGCCAACTCTCGATAAGGCTCTCCATGAGCGAAGATCCGACTTTTGACGGATTGATTCCCGAGGAGTGGCGAGTAGAGTAGCGGATGGTAAAGTGACCTTCGGCCAATAAACCTCTGGCCGCCGGAGCCCAAAGCGAATCGCATTCGCGGAACCAAATACCGCAAAACTTCTCGGAAGTCCGAATGATAGATCGACGCGATTTCATGAAACGTACAGGCACCTTGCTGGCTACGGCGGCTTGGTCCAGCGCCTGGCCCGAAGATCATCCCGCGCAGCACACGGCAACCGGCCGATCGGTTCTGCCGATGAACCGCAACTGGCGCTACCATCCAGGCAAAATCGACGCTGCCACTGCGCCCGGCTTCGACGACTCCAGCTTTACCCGTGTCGTCCTTCCCCACAGCAACGTGCGCATGCCCTGGCACAATTTCGATGACAAGGACTATGAGTTCGTCTCCACGTATCGTCGCCGTTTTCGCCTGCCGCAAAGCGCAAAAGGCAGACGCGTCTTCGTCGACTTCGAAGGCGCCATGACCGCCTCCACCGTCTGGATCAACGGCACATCCCTCGGCGAATACAAAGGCGGCTACACCCCGTTCTCCTTCGATCTAACTCCGTATCTGCACTTCGACAGCGAAAACATCCTCTGTGTCCACCTCGATTCCACTGAGCGCGCGGACATTCCCCCCTTCGGAAACGAAATCGACTATATGACTTTCGGCGGCATCTACCGCGATGTTTCCCTCCGCATCGTCCTCGAAACCTATATCGATAACATCTTCGCCCGCCCGAGCAACGTACTCACCCAGAGCCCTTCGCTCGACGTAGATTGCTTCCTCGCCGGAAAAATCCCCAGTGGGCTCACGCTCGAAGTCGAGCTGCGCGATGGAGAAACTATCATCGCCACCGGCAAACAGCCGATCCCAGAAAATTCGTCAACGCCACAAACCGTCACTACGACAGCCCCCGTTGACGCCAGCGACCAAACCACATCCGACCCAGCCCGCCACACCGTATCCCTCACCCAGCTCACCGGCATCAAGCTCTGGGACATAGAACATCCCAACCTCTACACCGTCCGGGCTCGCCTCCTCACTTCCGGCCAGCACCTCGACGAAGACTCGCGCCGCATCGGCTTCCGCGAAGCCACCTTCACCGACCACGGGTTCTCCCTCAACGGCAAAATCGTCAAGCTCCGCGGCCTCGACCGCCACCAAACCTTTCCCTTCGTCGGCGGAGCCATGCCCGCGCGCGTGCAGCGCCAGGACGCAAAGATCCTCCGCAACGTTCTCCACTGCAACATCGTCCGCACCTCGCACTATCCGCAGTCGCGCCACTTCCTCGATGCCTGCGACGAGCTCGGCCTCCTCGTTCTCGAAGAAATCCCAGGCTGGCAACACATCGGCGACCAAGCCTGGAAAGACATCGCCGTCGACAACGTCGGCCGCATGATCCGCCGCGACTGGAATCATCCCGCCATCGTCCTCTGGGGCGTGCGCATCAACGAGTCCCGCGACGACCACGACTTCTATACTCGAACCAACGCCCTCGCCCACTCTCTCGATCCGACCCGCCAAACCGGCGGCATCCGCAATTTCCAGGGCTCGGAGTTCCTCGAAGACGTTTTCACCATGAACGACTTCGGCATTCCCCTCAAGCCGCCCAATCATCCCCGCTACCTCAACACCGAGTTCGTCGGCCACACGTTCCCCACTAAAACCACTGACGACGACGAGCGCCAACGCGAGCACACGCTGCGCCACGCCCGCATCCACGACCAGATCGCCTCCGACCCGCAATACGCAGGCGGCATAGGCTGGTGCGCCTTCGACTACAACACGCACGCCAACTTCGGATCCGGCGATCGCATCTGCTATCACGGCGTCACCGACATCTTTCGCGAGCTCAAACCCGCCGGCGGCTTCTACAAATCGCAGTGCGAACCTGCCGAAGAAATCGTTCTCGAGCCCGCCTTCCACTGGGCGCGCGGCGATGAATCCGTCGGCTTCACCAAAGCAGCCATCTGTTCTAACTGCGATCACCTCAAACTCTACTCACGCGCCGGCAGTCTCGAGAGCAATCCCTGGAATCTAATCGCGGAAACCGATGCAGACCGCGAACAATTCCCCCATCTCAAATACCCGCCCTTCATTTTCGATCTGCGCCGCTACCGCGCAGGATGGGGCGATCTGCGCATCGACGGATTCATCGACGGAAAACAAGTCATCTCCAAATCCCTTTCCGGCCGCGGCGTCGACGCCAAATTTGCTCTCCTTCCTGACGACCACCTCCTCAGCGCTGACGGAGCCGACGCCACCCGCGTCGTCCTTCGCGTCACCGACGAGTTCGGCGCCATCCGCACCTACGCTGACGATCCCATCGCCTTCGCGCTCGAAGGTCCGGCAGACCTCATCGGTGACAATCCCTTCGCGCTCATCGGCGGCACCGGAGCCGTCTGGATTCGCGCACGCGAGCAATCCGGCATAGCGCGCCTCACAGCGAAACATCCACGCCTCGGCTCGCAAACCATCACCATCGAGCTCAAAGCGGCGCCCCCGGAATCCATCTGAAGAATCTCTGATCAAGCCCGGCTTGAGGGGCACGGCTCCGCGACTCGCGGAAAAGCACGCCGCCTTTGAAACGGCACGCCTTCACGACTCGTGGAAAAATACGCTGCCTTTGAAAGGGCACGGCTTCACAGCCTGCGGAAAAATTCTGAACCCACACCCCGAACCCCCAAATCGAGCGACAGCCAGGTTCACCCAACAGCAAGAAGCTTATGCCCTCGCCACCCGCTGGTCCATACGATTCGGCTCTCGATTCACCCGAAAGTACTCCTCTTGTCCCATTTTGGGCACGGCTGAACAGTTTCCGGAAAAACTTAACAGCGTGACGGGGCACAGCTTCAGCTGTGCCGTAAGAACTGCAGAATGATTCCAGCTTTAACCGCTGCGGAATGTTCTTCCGGAATCCGCGCAACAAAGCACCCCGCACGAATTCCGGATATCGTGTCTGAGATGATGCCGGACGGCGATGTCCTCCCCGAACAAGTCCACGGCGCGCCGCCCCGCCTCGCCCAGCGCTGGAACATCGCCGCCCTGCTCGCCATCGGGGTGCTCGTCAACTACTTCGACCGCGTCAACCTCACCGTCTCCCACGACGCGCTCGTTGCAACCTTCGGCATATCCGACTTCCTCTTCGGCCTGCTCTCCGGCGCCTATAACTGGACCTACGCCCTCTGCCAAATCCCCTGCGGATATCTGCTGGACCGCTTCGGCGTGCGCCGCGTCGGTCTCATCAGCACATTTCTGTGGAGCATCGCTTCCTTCGGAGCTGCCGCCACGCCGGGCACCGGTGGATTCTTCGCCGCGCGCTTTCTCCTCGGCGTCGGCGAGGCACCCACTTTCCCCGCAAGCGCCAAAGCCGTCGGCTACTGGTTTCCGCCGCGCCAGCGCAGCCTCGCTACCAGTCTTTTCGACGCATCGGCAAAGTTTTCCCCCGCCATCGGCGTCCCGCTCATCGGCCTGCTCCTGCTCCGCATCGGATGGCGCCTCAGCTTCGCCGCCACCGGGATCATCAGCCTTCTGTACTTCTTGCTGTTCTGGAAAATCTACCGCGACCCCCACCCCAGCCAGCGTTCGTCCTCAGACGAAGTCGCCCCCCAACTCCTCGTAAGCCGCCGCGTGCCCCTCCGCTATCTCCTCCGCCAGCGCAAAGTCGTAGGCCTCGCCCTCGGCATGGGCTCCTATAACTACACCTTCTATCTCCTCCTCACCTGGCTCCCCGTCTACCTATCGAGAACCCTTCACATCAATCTCGGCCACTCTTTCCTCTACACCGGAGTCCCCTGGCTATTTGCGACCGTGATGGATCTATTTGTTGGAGGCTGGCTTGTCGACAAGCTCATTCACCGCGGCCACAACCCCAGCACCGTCCGCCGCGCCGTCCTCATCTCCGGACTTACCCTCGGCCTCGGCATTCTCGGCGCCGCCGGCGCGCACACCCTCGTGCACGCCCTCTTCTGGATCAGCGTCTCCATCGGCGGTCTCTCCGCAGCGTCCGCCGTCGGCTGGTCGGTCCCCTCGCTCATCGCTCCCGGCGACAGCGTAGGCTCCGTCGGCGGCATCATGAACCTCTCCAATCAGATTTCAGGAATCGCCGCGCCCGCCATCACCGGATACCTCGTCGGCGTCCGTCACTCCTTCGCGGCAGCCTTCGCCGTGGCCGGAGCATATCTAATCATCGGCATCGCCGGTTACGTCTTGCTGTTAGGAGAAATTCGCCCGATCCAGATGCCGCAGGAGACCGCTGCGTGATTCCCGCTACTTTTTCGAAGGAGCGACAGTGGCCCGCATCGACCCAATCGAGATCCCACCATCCACCAGCAGCGTCTGCCCCGTCACGTACCGGCTCGCTTCAGAAGCCAGAAAAACCACAGCCCCATCCAGATCATGCGGCTGTCCCGGCCGCTTCACAGGAATCCGATCCACCAAATACTCCACCCACTGCGGGTCCTCGTACATCACCTTGTTCTGCTCGGTGCGAAACCACCCCGGTGCCAAACAATTCACCGTCACCCCATGCGGGCTCCAGTCATCGGCCAGGCTCATCGTCAACTGCCGGATCCCGCCGCGGCTAGCCCCATAAGGAGCCAACCCCGCATACCCAAACACGCTCGTGACCGAACCCATATTAATGATGCGTCCGTAACCGCGCTCCATCATCCCGCGAGCAAACGCCTGTGCCACAAAAAAGCTTCCCCGCAGGTTCGTCTCCACCACCAGATTCCAGTCGTCCCATGTCACATCCAGCGCCGGTTTGCGCACGTTGCATCCGGCGTTGTTCACCAAAATATGAATCTGCCCAAAAGCAGCCTGCGCCTCTTCAGCCATCCGCTGAATGCTCGCGTGATCCCGCACGTCGAGATCCAGCGACACCGTTCGCCGCCCCAGCGCCTGGATCTCCGTTTCAAATTCCTTCAGCGATTCGCGCCTGCGGCTCGTCAACACCAGATCCGCTCCCGCTTTCGCCAGCGCCCGTGCCAGATATTGCCCCAGACCGCGGCTCGTCCCCGTCACCACGGCAACCTGCCCGCTCAGATCGAACAACTCCCCGCTCATCGCGTCACCCCTGCCGCGTCCGGCGTCAACACCACCTTCATCAAATTCGGCTCGCCCGAATGCAGCCGCTCAAACCACCGCGGACCCTCCTCCAGCGTCGCCACCGCCGTGATCAGCGGCTCAATCCGAATCCGCCCGCTCGTCACCATCTCCATCGCCTCTGGATATTCTCCGCACGACGCCGCGCTCCCCTGCAGACGCACCTGTCGCGAAACTACCTTCTGCAGAGGCAAAGTCACCTCCGGAGAAATATTCCCGATCAGCACCACCGTCCCGCCCTTGCGCACACCGTCGATCGCCGCCCCCACAGTCGCGTTGCGCCCCACAGCTTCAAAAACAACATCCGCCCCGTGCCCGCCAGTCTTCTCACGCACCGCCGCAATCCACTCGGCGCCGGAAGAATCCAGCGTCTCGTCCGCTCCCAAAGTCCGAGCCAAAGCAAGCCGAGTCGCATCGATGTCCCCGATCGTCACCCGCCCATAGCCCAGGGCCCGAGCCGCCTGCATTGTCAGCAAGCCAATCATCCCCGCGCCAATCACCAGCGCCGTCCTGTCCTCGCCGCTCCCGCTCAAATGCACCGCGTGCAGCGCCACGGACACCGCCTCCAGCATCGCGGCTTCCTCGAACCGCATTGCATCCGGCAACCGATACACAATCCGCTCAGGCACGGTTACAAATTCCGCAAACGCGCCATGCCGCCGATAATCGCCGCACGAAACTCCCACCACCTCGCGCCGGTCGCACAAATTCATCTCCCCGCGCCTGCAAAAATCGCACTCCCCGCAATACACCGTCGAATCAAACGTGACCCGATCGCCCTCGCGGTACTCCGTCACTCCCGACCCAACCGCCGCCACCGTCCCCGCCGCCTCATGCCCCATCACCAGCGGAGGAATCCGCCTCCCAGACGATCCGTCATACCCATGCACGTCGCTGCCGCAGATCCCGCACGCCGCCACCCGCACCAGCACTTCCCCGGGTCCAGGAACAGGCTGCGGCATCTCCGCAATTTCCAGGTGGCCATACTCACGCAACAGCAACGACTTCATAGAATCCCGCTCCTCCTCTGCGCCATCGTGCAGCGGATGCCAAATCGCAACTCCTGATTGTAAGCGTCGAGCCGCCAGCCGCACTCAGGCCGTGCTCACCGCGCTCCATCGCGGCCTCGTCTATCTCTGGCTCAGATCATACCCACCCGCTTCTTCAGCGCCACAAACCGCGGATCCGTTCGGATCTCGTCGAAGAAGGGATCGTATTGCAGGTACAGAATCTGCCCTCGTGCGCATCCGCTGATTTACTCAACTCCGCGATCGCATCATCCCTGTCATCGAGCAGCGCGTACCCGATAGCAAATTGGTACGCCCGAGCCCCATGCGCGTCATCTGTTTCAGATACAACCCAGCGCAAGCGTCGATACCAGCGTGGCGCACATGTCGCCGTCTCAGCCGCAGAGCGGACTTTGGACTTGTTTCAGGAATTTAGAACTTCTTTAGGGTCCGGAACTGTGCCCCCAACCCCGTTTTAACCATATGCCGCGCGAATACTGAGAACCGGACAGGGCGCCTGCCGCACAATCTCATACGCGTGCGACCACGCCGGACCGTCGTAAAGCGCACGTTGCGACTCCAGCCCCAGGACGATCAGGTCCTCCCGATGCCGTCCGGCGAAATCCAGAACACACGCCGCCGGTTTTCCCGCGACCAGATTGCAGTGAGGCGAAGCCCCATCTCCGCCGCTCGCCTGGTCGCGATTCAGGTCCCGTTCAAGATCCGCCCGCAGATGCTCCATCGTCTCCCGGTGCGCCGGATTGCCAGACGGGCAAACGTGCAGAACGTCCAGCTCGGTATGCCACTCCCGAACCGCGGTCAGCACCCACGGAACCGCCGCCAGCGATTCGCGCGACAAATCCGTAGAGAACAGCACCCGATGCAATTGAAGATGCTCGCCCGCCCCGGGCGCCCTCGGCCCAACCGCCAGTACCGGGCAGCGAACCGACTGAAATATTTGTTGCGCCACCGAGCCCAGCAGCATGCGCGGAACGCCACTGCGCCCGTGCGTCCCAACGATGAGCAAATCGATATGTTCGTCGCGAACAAAGGCGCCCGCAACTTCCGCGACTTCCCCCTGCTCCACCCAGCGCCGATACTCGATTCCATCCAGACGATGATCGCGGCTGAGCCGGGCGACCATCTCATCGCAGTCGCGGCTCACGACCTCGGAAAGCGCCGGCATCATTTCCGGAACAAACGCAAACTTAGAAGGCCGCAGCAGATGAAAAAAATGCAGAGTCGCTCCGAAGTGCCGAGCAACCGCCAGCCCGTGCTCCACAGCATGTTCCGAACACGAAGAAAAGTCTGTTGCGACGGCGACGTTCTTAATCGTCACGCTCAAATTGCGATCGAGAGTCATCCCAGGCCCTCCTCCCCAATCCCGGCTCTCGCGCGGCCTGCATCCTCAGCGACCGCGCGATTCGACATGCCTCACTACTTCCGGGGAGTCGTCTTCTGAGCCTTCGCCGCGCCAACCGCT
>Ga0182015_10005852_pt1 | contig 12582 bp, 8 predicted proteins | sample 712P3MmetaG_FD_120478 | JGI IMG/M metagenome (GOLD analysis project Ga0182015, IMG submission 120478) | Permafrost microbial communities from Stordalen Mire, Sweden - 712P3M metaG | ecosystem: Environmental > Terrestrial > Soil > Wetlands > Permafrost | place: Sweden: Stordalen | collected...
ATGACCACGTCGCGCACGGTTTCCGTCGCCGTAAAATGTTTTTCGTCGTGCGTCGTGTCGTGCATGAGGCAGCGGCTCCTTAATTCGTCGCGAGACTCCCGAGCGCGGGTGTCCGACGCAGTCTAACATGGGCGCTCGCAATCGCGATTCCCGTATCCGCCCACTCTTTGCGGCCCAGCCAGCGTAAACTAACGAGTGTCGGCGCCCGCGACATCGCGGCCTGCGCATCGCATCGCGCGAAGCCAACAGTGAGCCAACTAAATTGAGCGAAACGTTTAAATGCGGCTTCGTGGCCATCATCGGCCGGCCGAACGCGGGCAAATCTACGCTGGTCAATCGATTGGTTGGGCAGAAGATTTCAATCGTTACGGCGCGCCCGCAAACCACGCGCAATCGCATCCAAGGAATCGTGAATCGCGCTGGCGCTCAGGTGGTGCTGATCGATACCCCGGGATTGCATCGTCCGGATTCGATTCTGGGCAAGCAGATGAGCAAGGAAATCGACGCCGCACTCGACGGCGTCGACGTTGTGGCGCTGCTGCTGGACGCCAGCGAAAACGTTGGCCTGAGCGAATTGCGCGCCATCGCGCGCGCGCAAACCTTTCGCGGGCCGCGATTGCTACTGCTCAATAAAATCGATCGCGTGGAGAAGACGGCTCTCCTGCCGCTGATCGAGCGCTGCCAGCGCGCCGGCGAATTTGCGGAGATCATTCCTATTTCCGCGCTGAAAGGATCGGGCGTGGAGGAGGCGCTGGCCGCGATGATCGCGCGCTTGCCCGAAGGCCCGCCGCTATTTCCGCCGGATCAAATTACCGATCAGCCGGAGCGCTTTCTGGCCGCGGAAATCGTGCGCGAAAAGGCAATGACGGCGACGCGCGAAGAAGTGCCGCACGCCGTGGCCGTGGTGGTGGAAACGTTCGAGGAAGGCCCGAAGCTCGTGCGCATCTCCGCGACGCTGCACGTCGAGCGCGAAGGGCAGAAGGGCATCATCATCGGCGCGGGCGGCCAAACGCTGAAACTCATCGGCACATCCGCGCGGCGCGAACTGGAAGTTTTGCTGGGAATGAAAGTGTTTCTGGAGCTTCGCGTGCGCGTCAGCAAAGATTGGCGCGACAATCCCGCGTTGGTGCGGCAGATGGATTGGCGGCACCAACTCGAGCGCCTTGCGGGCGGGTGAGACGCGCTCGGCGGCACGCGGCGTGCCGCCACGACCAAAAGCTCGGTTCTCGGATTTTCTTGCCGTTACTTTGCGTCAACCTCGGCTGCGCCCTCGTCTTTTTCTTCGGGCGAAATTCCCAGCGTCTTCATTTTGCGGTATAGATGGCTGCGTTCGAGGCCAATCGCCGCCGCCGTGCGCGTCATGTTCCACTGATTTTCTTCCAGTTTGCGCAAAATGAAATCCCGCTCATAGGCCGCGCGCGCTTCATGCAGCGTGGCGGGCGGAGCTTGCGGCGTGTGTCCGGAGCTGCGAAACAATTCCGGCGGCAAGTGCAGCGGTTCGATGCGCTGCTGCGGACAAACAATCACCAGGCGTTCGATCACGTTCCGCAATTCGCGCACGTTTCCGGGCCAGGAGTAGCGCATCATCACTTCCAGCGCGCCTTCGGAGAGCTCCTTGGGCTGCCGTCCGTACGCGCCGGTATAGCCGGCCAGGAAATATTGCGCGAGTACGGGCACGTCTTCAATGCGTTCGCGCAACGCGGGGATCACGAAGGGAATCACGTTGAGGCGGTAAAATAGATCCTCGCGAAAATGGTTGCGCGCGATTTCGTCCTCCAGGCGCTTGTTGGTGGCGGCGATCACGCGCACGTCCACGCGCAGCGCGCGGTTTGATCCCAGCGGCTCAACGCTCTGTTCTTCCAGTACGCGCAAAACTTTCGATTGCGTGCGTAAGCTCATATCGCCCACTTCGTCTAAAAACAGCGTGCCGCCGTCGGCGCGCTGAAATTTTCCGATTTTATCTTCGTGCGCGCCGGTAAAACTGCCACGCAAATGGCCGAAGAGTTCGGATTCGATCAATTCGTCGGGAATCGCGGCGCAATTCATTTCGACAAAGGGCCGCGCATTGCGCAGGCTCGCCGCGTGCAGCGCGCGCGCCACGACTTCTTTGCCCGTGCCGCTTTCGCCGTAGATCAAGACGCGGCCGGTGGTCGGCGCGGCCACCGCGATCTGCTGCCGCAGCGCCTTCATCGGCACGCTTCCGCCGATCACCTGGTAGCGCGAACTCAATTCCTCGCGCAGCCGCCGGTTTTCGCTTTCCAGACGCGAATGCTCGATGGCGTTCTTCACCACCAGGATTGTTTTTTCGAGCTCCAGCGGTTTTTCGATGAAGTCGAAAGCGCCAAGTTTCGTGGCGCGCACCGCGGTCTCAATATTTCCGTGCCCGGAAATCATCACGACCATCGCCGGCGATCCGGCTTGGCGCAGCTTTTGTAGCGTTTCGAGGCCGTCGATGCCCGGAAGCCAAACGTCCAGCAGCACGACGCCGGCCTCGCGCGCCTCAAGCGCCTCGAGGCAAGCTTCGCCGCTGGCCACGGCCTCGGCTTCGTAGCCTTCATCGGCCAGGATGGCCGAAAGCGATTGGCGAATTCCTTCTTCGTCGTCGACGATCAGGATGCGGTGCTTCATGGCGAAAGGGCCGTCAAGACTCGGTGGAAAGCGGCGCCGTGCGCACTTCCGCGACGGGCAATTGCAGGATGAAGCGCGCGCCGACGGGAGTATTGTCTTCAACGCGCAACGTGCCGTGATGTTCGGCGACGATGCGGCTGGAAATCGCGAGTCCCAGGCCGGTGCCGCGGTCCTTGGTGGAAAAATGCGGCAGGAAAAGTTTGTCCTTATCTTCGGGTGAAATTCCGTGTCCGCTGTCGGCCACGATCAGCGTCACGGTTTCGCGATCGTCGTCGGCCCGGGTTTCCACGGTAAGCTCGCGCACGGAACTTCCTTCCATGGATTCGGCGGCATTATCGATCAAATTCACGAGCACGCGGCGCAACTGCTCGGCATCGGCGCGAACCGATGGCAAGCCGGGCTCAAACGTCGCGCGCACCCGAATGCCATCCAGGCGGCCGCTGAATATTTCAAGCGCGCTGCGCGCCACGGCGTTTGGATCAAGCGGCTCAAGCCGCGCGGTGGGGAAGCGCGCGAAATCGGAAAATTCTTTCACCAGCGATTCAAGCGTGGTCACTTCACGTTGGATCAGCCCCGCGCATTCTCCCGCCAAGCGCACGAGCTCGGGCGCTTGCGCTCCGGCCGCGGCTGCTCCCTGGCGATCGAGGAAGCGCGTGAGGCGCTGCGCGGAAAGCTGGATGGGCGTCAGCGGATTCTTGATCTCGTGGGCGATGCGCTGCGCTACTTCCTGCCATGCCGCGGCCTTTTGCGCGCCGAGCAATTCCGTCAAATCGTCCACCACCACGATATACCCAAGATTGGAGCGCCGCGGCCCCAGCGCGCTGACGGTGACGGCGGCGTGCAACAGGCGCCCGGAAGAAGAAACGGCGATCTCCAGATCTTGCGACGCCGTACCCATGCGAATCGCGCGGCGCATCAGCGCGCGCACCGCGAGCGCGGCATGGTCTCCCATCAATTGATCGAGCGTGGCGGCCTTGCGCGATTCCGAGCCGAACATTTTTTCGCCCGCTGGATTCACGCGGCGCACCGCGCCATCCGGGCTCAGGGAAATCACGCCGGTGGGAATGCTTTCCAGAATCGTTTCAAGGAGTGTGCGGCGCTGTTCGAGTTCCTGCACGGCTTGCTGCAGGCTGTGCGTAAATTGATCGAGTTGCCTGCGATTGTCGGCCAGTTGCGCGGTCATCTGATTGAACGAATTCACCAGCAGTCCCAATTCGTCGCGCGCTTGCACTTCGACGCGCGTATCAAAATTGCCGGCGCTGACGGCGCGCGTGGCCTCGGCCAGCGCTTGAATCGGCACAGTGAGCTGCTTGGAAAGAAACAGCGCAAACCACGTCGCGGCAAAAAGCAGCAGCACCGTGAACAGAAACAGAATGAGGATCATCTGCGATTTGTAGGTGCGCAGGCCCTCGCGCTGCTTTTCGTATCCGGAAATTTGCGCTTCGAGCGTTTCCAGGCGCTCCTGGAAATTGTTGGTGGTCATGCGCGCCACGACCAAAGTTCCATTCGGAAGCGGCTGGCGCACGGACATGAGCAAGATGCTTCCGTCCTTCCAAAGTTCCGGCCCGTCCGGCGTGTCCTCGTCGAAAACCGGGTGCATGGTAATCAGCGGGCGATTGGTGGAATCGTGCGCGACGACCGTGCCGGTTTCGCCCGGGCGCTCCGCACGAATCGCCTCGGTGACGTTGCCGCTGGAATCGAGCAGCCATGCCGCGTCGGTGCCTGAATTGATGCCGAAAAGAAGAGGCGAGAGCGCGTCTTTCGGCTTGCCGCCTTTGCCGTTCTTGGCGGCAACTGCTTCCAGATTTGCGGCAGCGCGCGCGGCGCGTCCAATGCGCGCTATTTCGTTGGCGCGTATCTCCTCTTGCGTAGTGACCATGGCTTTCGCGGCCAGCTCCAGCGGGCGCGGAAACCAGAGCATCAGAGTGCGATTCAGCAGCGCGTAGCTGACCAAAAATAGAAAGACCAGCGGCAAGAGCGATAGCGTCATGGCCGCAACCACCATGCGCGTCTTGAATCGCGATCCAACCAGGCGCGCGCGGCGTTCCGCCTGCAATTTCAGCAGGCTGCGCGCCAGCACCATGGCGAAAACCACGAGAGTTACAAAGAGAAACGCGGAAAGCGCATACAGAATAAGAACCTCGGGACCCATGTGCAGCTGGATGAAGTCCGAAAGCCGCAGAGATCCCAGAGTGAAGACGGCCGCAAGGATCAGCACAAAAACAAATCCGCCGACGGCCATGAAGAATTTCGTTTTGCGCGGCGTGGCGCTCACGGGGAAGTCTCCGCGGCGAGCAGAAGCCGGTTCTGCGCGGGCGCGATCGGAATCGCGACTCGCGCGGCGTGCGAGCGAAGCGGCGAATCCGCCGGCAGAAAATCACGCAGCGGGCATTGCGAACAGCGCGGCTCGCGCTTGCGGCACCAATTCTTGCCGACGTTCACGATCAACGCGTGAAATTCGTTGTAGAGACTCGCGTCTCGAAACAAGCGGCCTTCAATCATTCCGCGTGTTTTTTCGTAATCGTACTTACCGGAGGTTGGAGACCCGACATCGACGCCGTGGCGCTCCAGAATGCGCTGCGTGTATGCGTCCACCACGAACACGGAATGTCCGCCCGCGTAGAGCAGAATCGAATCGGCCGTTTCCGGGCCAATGCCGTGCACTCCCAGCAGCATCTCGCGCAGCCGCGCCGTGGGCACGCGAAACATTCGCGCCAGCGATCCGCCGAATTTCGCGCGCAGGAAAGTCACAAACGCCTTCAGCTTGCGCGCCTTCTGCCGGAAATATCCGGAAGGCCGCACCGATCGCTCGAGGCGCGCGATGGCGACGCGTTCGAGCGCCGCGAAGCTCAGCAGCCGCTCGCGCCGCAAGTTGGCGATGGCTTGTTCCACATTCGTCCACGCCGTGCTTTGCGTCAAGATGGCTCCAACGATCACTTCCATAGGCGTTTTGGCGGGCCACCAGTGCATCGGTCCGAGCGAACTCGCCAAGGTCCGATAATACGCCGCCAAATCGGGTAATTCAGGGAAATCCTGCGAACTCGGCGGATTTGGTGCCCTCGGAGTCACGCGCGGCAGCGCATCTCGGCGTCGCGTGCGTACGGGAGACTGCGCGGGAGCGGTTCGGCGGGTGCGTTCCAGACTCACAATTCGCCTCAAGGCAAGATAGCCAGCGCTGGAGGTCAAGTCAAGCAGACGGCGGCGGCGCGCGACCGCATGCCCCGATTTAGAGCGCCCAGGCGCTCGCAGAGTGGAAAAACGAGCGGAATTGCCGTGTGCCCTTCGTGCCACTAGCGTGTTGCGCCTTTCACTACGATGTCCGAATCGGATTCGCCAAGGCTGCTGTTAGGTCTGATACCGTGAAACCATGCGGCGTTGTGTGTTCGGAGAAGCCAACTAATGTCGTCCCGGCTTGGCGAAATGCTCGTCAAGGAGCGGCTGATCACGTCCGATCAGCTTCGCGAAGCCGTGGCTTACCAGAAGCAACACGGCGGGCGGCTGGGCTCGGTGATGATCAAGCTGGGCCTGGTGAATGACGACGAAATCACCGGTGTGCTCTCCCGCCAGTACGGCGTTCCGTCGATCAATTTGAAGTATTACGAGGTCGATCCTTCGGTGATCCGCCTGATCCCGCAGGATACGGCGTTGCGCTATCAGGTGGTGCCGCTCTCGCGCGTCGGTTCAACGCTGACCATCGCGATGACCGATCCGACCAACGTCTTCGCCATGGACGATATCAAGTTCATGACCGGCTTCAACATCGAGCCGGTGGTGGCTCCGGAATCGGCCGTTAACGAAGCTATCTCGAAATTCTACGGCGAAGCGCAGAGCGTCGAAGAGCTGACCAAGGTGATGAAGGACCTGGCCGGCGAAGAAGCCGCCGACCTGGAACTTGCGGCCGAAGAGCAGGAAATGGACCTGGCCGCGCTCGAACGGGCGGCCGAAGAAGCACCCATCATCAAACTGGTGAACCTGGTCTTGACCGACGCCGTAAAGCGCGGAGCGAGCGACATTCACATCGAGCCGTACGAGCAGAATCTGCGCGTGCGCTTTCGCGTGGACGGGGTGCTGCAGGAAGTGATGAACCCGCCGCTCAAATTACGCGACGCCATCGCCAGCCGCATCAAGATCATGTCCAAGCTGGACATCAGCGAAAAGCGGCTGCCGCAAGACGGCCGCATCATGATCAAGTACCGCAAAGACGGGCGCATCAAGGAACTCGATTTCCGCGTCTCCACGGTCCCGACGCTGCACGGCGAAAAAATCGTCATGCGCCTTCTGGACAAGGAAAACCTGCGTCTGGACATGACCAAACTGGGCTTTGAGCAGGAATCGCTCGATAAATACGAACGCTCCATCCTGCGGCCCTACGGCATGGTGCTGGTGACCGGGCCCACCGGCTCGGGAAAAACCAATACGTTGTATTCGTCCGTCGCGCGGCTGAATACGGTTGAGACCAACATCATGACCGCCGAAGACCCGGTCGAATTTCAATTGCAGGGCGTCAACCAGGTGCAGATGAAAGAACAGATCGGCCTGAATTTCGCCGCCGCGTTGCGGGCTTTCCTGCGGCAGGACCCAAACATCATTCTGGTCGGCGAAATCCGCGATTTCGAGACGGCGGAAATCGCCGTGAAGGCCGCGCTCACCGGCCACTTGGTGCTCTCCACGCTGCACACCAACGATGCTCCGTCGACCATCAGCCGGCTGATGAATATGGGCGTGGAACCGTTCCTGGTGGCGACGTCTGTGAATTTGATTTGCGCGCAGCGCCTGGTGCGGCGCGTGTGCCAGGAGTGCAAAGAACCTCTGGAGATTCCGCGGCAAGCCTTGATCGATGCCGGGTTCACGGCGGAAGAAGCGGGCAGCACGGTGATTTATCACGGCCGCGGCTGCGCGAAGTGCAACAAAGGCGGCTACAAGGGCCGCGTCGGTTTGTACGAAGTGATGGAAGTCACGGACGATTTGCGCGAGCTGATTCTGGTGGGCGCCTCGGCCGTGGAGCTGAAGAAGAAAGCGATCGAGCAGGGAATGATCAGCCTGCGGCGAAGCGGACTGACGAAAGTGGCCGCCGGCCAAACGACTTTGGAAGAAGTGCTGCGCGAAACCGTTTTGTGAAAAAAGGAGACAGGCGATGGCTGGAATCACACTGAGTGAGTTGTTGAAGAAAATGATCGAGATGGGCGGCAGCGATTTGCACGTAACCACGAATAGTCCGCCGCGCGTGCGCGTGCACGGCAAGCTGCGTCCGATGGATTTGGCGCCGCTGACCGCCGCGGACACCAAGGCGCTGGCCTACAGCGTGCTCACCGACGCGCAGAAGCACCGCTTCGAGGAGAATCTCGAGCTGGACTTCTCCTTCGGCCTCAAGAACCTGGCGCGCTTCCGCGGCAATATCTTTCATCAGCGCGGAGCCGTGGCCGCGGCCTTCCGCACGATTCCCTGGGAGATTAAGGGCTTCGACGCGCTCGGCCTGCCGAACGTGGTGCGCGGACTGTGCGATAAGCCGCGCGGGCTCGTGCTGGTTACCGGGCCCACAGGCTCCGGCAAATCCACCACGCTCGCGGCCATGCTTGACAAGATCAACAACGAGCGCGAAGAACACATGGTCACGATCGAAGACCCGATCGAATTCCTGCACAATCACAAGCGCTGCCTGGTCAACCAGCGCGAAATCCATTCCGATACGCACTCCTTCGCGAACTCCCTGCGCGCCATCTTGCGCGAGGACCCGGACGTTGTGCTCATCGGCGAAATGCGCGATCTGGAGACCATCGAATCGGCGCTGCGCATCGCCGAAACCGGCCACTTGACCTTCGCCACGCTGCACACCAATTCGGCGATATCCACGATCAACCGCATCATCGACGTGTTCCCGCCCTCGCAGCAATCGCAAATCCGGGCGCAACTCTCGATGGTGCTCGAAGGCATCCTTTGCCAGGCGCTTCTGCCGCGGGCCGATGGCCGCGGCCGCGCCATGGTTATGGAGGTGCTCATCCCCAACGCGGCCGTGCGCAACCTGATCCGCGAAGACAAGATCCACCAGATCTATTCGGCCATGCAAACCGGTACCGGGCAGAGCGGCATGCAGACCTTCAACCAATCTCTGGCCAACGCGTATTTCCAGAAGTTGATCACTTTGGAAACCGCGCTTGCACGATCGTCCAATGCGGATGAGTTGCAGGATATGATCAACCGAGGCGTCGTTTCGGTGAGCGCTCCGCGCGGGACGGTTCCAGCGCGCAAATAGGCGAAATATCGGGCAGGCGAGCCCGCTGCACGCGGGCCAGGAATATCTTGGGATTGTATTGGCGTTTGCCGCGCAGGCCGCTTTGTGGCGGGCTGTGCGGGATCTGAAGGAGGCTGAGGATGCCCGTCTATACGTACCGCGGTACCACTCGCGCCGGCGCTGCGGTGAGCGGCGAACAGAACGCCGGGAGCAAGGCTGAGCTGGTGAGCCTGTTGCGCCGGCAGCAGATTGAAGTGAAAAAGATGTCGGAGAAGGGCCGCGAATTCAATATGCCCACCTTCGGCGGCGGCGTCAACGCCAAGGAACTGGCCGTCTTTACGCGCCAGTTCTCGGTGATGATTGACGCTGGATTGCCGCTGGTGCAGTGCCTGGAGATTTTGGCCAGCCAGCAGGAGAACAAGACATTTCAGAAGGTGCTCACTGGTACGCGATCGGCGGTGGAAGGCGGCGCGACGCTTTCCAGCGCCATGCGCCAGTTCGAGAATGTGTTCGACGCGCTGTACGTCAACCTGGTGGAAGCCGGCGAGACGGGCGGTATTTTGGACACCATTCTGCAGCGCCTTTCCGCCTATATTGAAAAGAACGTCAAGCTCAAGCGCGCCGTGCGTTCCGCGCTGGTCTATCCGACCGCCGTCCTCACCGTAGCCGCCGGAGTGATCACGCTTCTCTTGTGGAAGGTCGTGCCCATTTTTACCACGTTGTTCGTTGGCCTGGGCGTCGATTTGCCGCTGCCCACGCGCATCGTCATTGCGCTTAGTGATTTCGTCGGCAGTATTTTCGGTTTGCTCATTTTCGTGGCCTTCATCGGCAGCTGCATCGGCCTTAAGGTCTGGTACGGCACGCCCGCCGGGCGCATGGCCATCGATAAAACGCTGCTGAAACTGCCCTTGGTCGGAATCTTGCTGCGGAAAATCGCGGTCGCACGATTTACGCGCACCCTCGGCACGCTGATCTCATCCGGCGTTCCCATTCTTGAAGGGCTTGACATCACCGCGCGAACCGCCGGCAACGCCGTAATCGAAAAGGCGCTGCTGCACGTGCGCAAGGCTCTCGAAGCTGGACGCAGTCTGGCGGAGCCGCTGAAGGAAACCATGGTGTTTCCCGGCATGGTCACGCAGATGATCGGCGTCGGCGAACAAACCGGTGCGATGGACGCCATGCTCCAGAAAATCGCCGATTTCTACGAGGATGAAGTGGACGCCGCCGTGAAGGATTTGCTGGCGGCCATGGAACCCTTGATGATCGTGTTCCTCGGCGTTGTCGTCGGCGGAATCGTCATTTCGATGTATTTGCCGCTGTTCTCGCTAATCGGCAAGTTGAGCGGCGCGCATTGAGACAGTCGTGCTGCAAAGCCGGCAGGGGCAGGGAAGCGACGGCGGAGTCTAAGCCTCGGCGCTTCGTCTGCCCTCCGGTCTCGCCTTTTTGAGGAATTAACTCTAGGAACCGTTTTCGCCTCCGAGGTCTGCCCCGATGGAATTGACACAAAATGTCAATCAGTGGCTTGGGTGGCTGACCCGCGTCCGTTTTCTTGTCATCACACTGGTTTTCGCGCTGGTATTTCTCCTGCGGGAATATTCGCTGCTTTCGGTTCAGACCAGCGAGTTTGTCCCGCTGGTGATCGCATGGTACGCGCTCGCGATTCTCTACGCCCTGCTGTTGCGCTGGATGCCGCAGAACCGCTGGCATGCTCCGCTCGAGATGTTCTGCGATCTGTTGATGATCACGGGCCTGGTGTACATCACCGGCGCGCAGGAGAGCTATTTCACGTCGCTCTATTTGCTGACGATCATCGTTGCCAGCATTCTGTTTTCCCGCAAAGTTACCTTCAGCGTAGCGGGGTTCGGCTTCGTGTTGTTGGGCGGGATGGTCGAGCTGATTTATTACGGCTTTCTGCCGCGCACCGCGCTTTTGACGCCCACCGATAAAGCGCTGCAGACCTGGCTGCTCATCAACCTCTTCGCATTTTTATCCGTGGCCTATCTTTCCAGCCTGCTGGCGCAGAGTTTGCGCCGGCAAGGCGCCGAACTCGAAGTGAAGCGCGGCGAGTTGCAGGATTTGCAGGCATTCAACGAAGACATTATCCACTCCATGCGCGGCGGATTGATCACCACCGATCTGAGCGGCCGCATTTTACTTCTGAACCGCACCGCGGAAGAAATTACGGCCTATCGTTTTGACGCCGTACGCGACATGGTGCTTTCCGAAGTGTTTCCCGAATTCTGGCTGCCGGGACGCACCGGCACGGATGGTCAGATGCTCGGGCGCACCGAAATCGATTTTCGCACCGCCGACGGCCAGTTGCGCTATCTGGGGATTTCGGTTTCGCCGCTGCGCACGGCTGAGCGCAAGGTCACTGGGTACGTGTTCAATTTTCAGGACCTCACAGAATTGCGCCGCCTCGAGCAAGAAGTGGCCACCAAGGAGCGCATGGCCGCGATCGGCCGGCTCTCCGCGGCCATCGCGCACGAGATTCGCCAGCCGCTAACGGCCATGGCCGGAGCGGTCACCGAGCTTGCGCGCCTGGTTCCGCTTGAAGAAGACGAGCAGCACCTGGTGGGCATCGTGAGCCGCGAATCCGAGCGCTTGAACCGCATCATCACCGATTTCTTGAACTATTCACGCGAGAAAAGTTACGAGTTCGGCGAAGTGGATCTGGCCGGACTGCTCGATGAGACGCTCACGCTGCTTGAGCGCCAGCCGGACCTTGAAGGAAAGTATCGCATCGAGCGCAGCTTTTCCGGCGTACCGGTGCGCGCCAACGTGGATGCCGCGCGCATCAAGCAAGTTTTCTGGAATCTGTGCAATAACGCGCTGCGCGCGATGCCCTCTGGCGGGACTCTAACGGTGGGCCTGGAACTTGCGCCGTTCTGGGTGCGCATTCGTTTTCGCGATACCGGCGTCGGCCTTGACCCGAAGCAAACCACGAAAATTTTTGAACCGCTGCAATCCGGCTTTCCCGGAGGCACGGGCCTGGGCCTGGCCATCGTGTATCAGATCGTTCAGGCGCACAGCGGAAGAATTCTTGTGATTTCGGAGAAGGATCGCGGCGCGGAATTCACGGTGGAACTGCCGCGCGTGGCGTGACGCGCGCGAGGAATCTGAACCGAGCAAGCGAGCTGGAGAAAGGGCGGCAGCAAGATGGCGCACATTCTGGTGGTTGACGACGAGCGTTCGATCTGTGAACTGCTCGAGATCACATTTCGCAAGGAAGGGCACCGCGTTGAGATCGCTCTCAGCGCCGAAGCCGCGCGCCGCAAACTCGAATCGCAAATTTTCGATATCGTAATTTCCGATATTCTGCTGCGCGATTCCACCGGCGTGGACCTGCTGAAATTCACGAAAGAGCATTCGCCCTCCACTTTCGTGCTGCTGATCACCGGCGTGCCCACCGTGGAAACCGCCATCGCCGCGATCAATGGCGGCGCCGACCGTTACGTTGTGAAGGACCACGAACTGGTGGACCAATTGCGCCGCGCCGTCGCGCAAGTGGACGAGACGATACGCTTGAAGACAGAGGCAGGCACGCTGCGCCGCGAAATCCGCAGGCTGACGGGCCAACAAAATATCGTGGGCCATAGCGCCAAAATGCGCGCGATTTACGACATGATCCAAACCGTGGCGCCGCAATCCAGCCGCGTGCTGATCACCGGCGAATCCGGCACGGGAAAAGAACTGGTGGCGCGCGCCATTCATGAAAATAGCGC
>Ga0182015_10005853_pt1 | contig 12580 bp, 8 predicted proteins | sample 712P3MmetaG_FD_120478 | JGI IMG/M metagenome (GOLD analysis project Ga0182015, IMG submission 120478) | Permafrost microbial communities from Stordalen Mire, Sweden - 712P3M metaG | ecosystem: Environmental > Terrestrial > Soil > Wetlands > Permafrost | place: Sweden: Stordalen | collected...
AAAGCGATCCGCAATTTCAGCGATTGATTCGTTGCTTGCGCAGAAACAGACATGCGCCATATGTCTTTTTAGAATCAATGGTGGACGCGGGTGGAATCGAACCACCAACCTGTCGATTAAGAGTCGAATGCTCTGCCAGTTGAGCTACGCGTCCAGAAGGGAAAGGGCCAAATCATGCTGAGGCGCATGACCACGCAAGGCTTGCGCTGCTACCTAACGGCCAATCAAAATATAGCATAGTCAGCAACCTGTTTCAGATCGCATCCCTCGGGGATCAGCGCCCATCGCCGGCGCGCTTCTTAGCAGCATCACACATTTGAATTTGAACGGTGCAACGTTGCGGAAAATCAGGCTGAGCCACCAGACCGCGTCGATCAACACTTATTTTCGACTGCTTCGTTGTGGCGTTACTAGAAGGAGAAGGAGAGCCGGCCCTGAATCGAGCGCTCATCCTGGGCGAAATAGAGCGTGCTGCCATCGCGGGTGAGGAAGGGACGATAACCCTGCGCAAGCAAATTGCGAACGTCCACCAATGCTTCTGTTCCATTGGGCAACAGATGACCACAGTGCAGTTTCTGGCGGATAAGAATGTTCAGATATGAGCTCTGCCCAAAGCTGTCGTATACCGCTACCGGGGTCACCGTATCCACGGGCTGCCAACGGTAGGAAGCACGCAAGCCCGTTCCCGTTCGGACGAACACGCTATCGAGCGATGCGGTAATTGCCTCCGCCCTGCGCTCAGTGAGGCCCTGGACGGCTTCGTCCATCGAAACCGCGGAATCGGGACTGTCAAACTCCAGGGCTTTTCCGCCAGCGTAAGAAAGAGTAGCCCAGGTCGACGTTCCGACCTTCTTTGAGAACTCCGCCCGTACTCCACCGGTGGTGTAGCCAGGACCAGTAACGCGAAACACCTGAGACACAGGATCGTAAAGAACATCGCCGCCGGCAAGATCCTGCTGCAGCAACGATCCGCCGCCACCGATGACCGGGCTATGTACCTGATCCTCATAGAAGGCCACCATCGCCCGGCGGGACGTGTTATCGTCCTCAAACCGCAGCTCCTGGTGAAATCCATGTTCGATATGCAAATGGCCGCCCTCCTCCGAGAACATCGGGGCAAGCGTGTTGCTGTCAGCGAGTTCTCCGGCGTTCTGCAACTCCGGCGAGGTGGCGAGCCGGTAGGATACGCTGACGCCATCGGAGTGCCAGGCCGCATTCAGAAACGGCAGACTGGATGTCGTTTCGGAAGCCCCTCTCACAGACTGGACCTCGTTCCCCAGTTCCAGCGAAGCATCGGGTCCCAGATTCACGGCTTCGGCACTCCGCAGCCGCAGGGCGTAAAACCCCTGACTGCCACCGCCTTCGATAACGGACATCTGCTGCACGGTGGCTACATTACGAATCTGGCGCTCGGGACCAAGCCCCAATTGATATGCGGCCAAATACTCCGAGCTATCGGTTGGCTGCGGGCTAAGGTTGGCCCGCAAAACCAGATGGCCTCCCACGGCGCTGGAGCGCTCCATCGCAAAGGCATGATGGGGGCCACCCTCTCCGAATTCACGGGATGGGCCAGCAACGCTAACCCGGGCTGCCAATTGGGGACCTGAGCCGTTGTCATCTCCGGAGAGGACCACCAGGGGACCGTCTTCGAGATACCGCAACAGCGGACGATTGCTGGAGGAACGCAATGTCCATTTCCAGTCATCGCTCGGTTCGTTGGGCGCTCGCGGCTGGGCTGGGAGCCATTGAATGGCTTCAAAGAGGGTGCTCAAAGTGAGATTGACGATGATTTTGCTGCGGGCACGGAGACGGAGATCTTCACGGAGAGTGGGGAGAAAGGAATCTCCCGTAGCCTTGATCTGATAGGTTCCGGGTAAGACGTGGTCGAAGGCAAAGGCGCCGCGCACATTGGTAAATACGCGGGCGACTACGGATGCATCGGCAGCCAGGAGCTCAACGGTGGCCCCCATCTGCGGAGTACCCCGTGCATCGCGCACTACTCCGCTTACAGTTGCCGGGAATGGCGCAGCCGAGGCAGGTAAGAGACCCACCGCCACCACCACCATCAGAGCTGCGATTTGGCAATACCTTCTACGCACTCAATTCGCTACTCACTCAAACGCGGTGCAAGAAACCAGTTCTACGATCGCCGAAGTTCCCTGCTCTGTGCCGGCCACACAGGTACTGTTTAAAGCTTAACAGAGGGCTAATCAACCGTAAACGGCGCCGTTTGCGCCACCTGCTGCTTGGACACGTGATCATTGACGGTAATGGTTACCTGGTACTTGCCCGGCTGCAGACTGGCAAGCGACACGGATCGCCTCACTGTCAACTGGTCGGAGTTGGCGTCGTTCTCGCCGGCAATCGCCGCACTCGACTCCGACGTGTCGAGAATCGCCTTATTGGTTGCCAGATCCTTGATCTGGTACTGAATCGTAGCTGCGTTCTGCTTGCTCTTATCGTCGATCTGGAGGTTATAGACCTGCATCCAGAAGTTCAACTTCTGCGAGCGATGGAAACTGACCGCGTCGCCAGGGCCAAGGCTGACTCGAGGCCGCACATAGGTTCCCGCAATAATAAACTGCCCGGTGCCAATCTGCTTGGTGGGGACCTGCTCCATTTTATCGGCCAAAATCAGCGAAGATGCGGAGAGTCTTTCATCGTCGTACTTGGGTACCACGATACCTTCCGCCCAAGTCCCGATGTGGTCCGGATTGTTCACGTCTTTAATGGCAATATCCACGCGGTAGCGGCCCGGCTTGAGGGGCAAGGCCCACCAGTGGACTGAGGCCTGATCAAGGGCCTTACCCAGCAGCTCGCTAGGCTCTTCCACTTCCAGCGTCTGCTCAAAGGTCTGGACCACGTGGTCAGTGATGGTTGCCACACGGCCCAAAACGTTGACCTCGCCCTTAGCCACTCCATCCTTGGTGTTGAAGGTAATGTCGCGGTTTTTGATTTGCAGGGTCAGGGGAACGAGGACTGTATCCTCGGTGACCTTAACGTAGTCGGTGCGCACCTGGAAAGGAAAGAAGGGGCCGCTCAACACCTTGTGGTTCACCAGAAAGGATTCCAGATCCTTGAACTTGACCGCGGGCGGGGCCTGCAGCTTAGAAAACTGTTCCAGGCGGTCGAATTCCTTCGCTTGATTCGAGGACGCCATTGGACCGCCGCCCAGGTTTTCCAGGCCCCCATTAAAGCGGTCGGTTCTTTTGGACGTGCCCATCTGCTCGCCCAGAGTTGCGCCGGCGCCGGGCACATGCAGCAGAGCATCCTTTTCCGAGCGGTCGAGGGTCATGTGGTAATCGCCGCACATGCAGGTATCGACAAACTCGATATCGATGTTTTCGCCGATGCCCTCAATGTACCGGTAGTGCCAGGTCTCAAAGGGGAAGGTCGAGGTCTCGCCACCACCCTCATCCATGGGACGCTCGTAGGATCCGCCGCTGGGATGAGACTCGGTGCTGTCAGGCTTGCCGTACGCGATGTACATGTGTCCGCGGTCGGTCTTCCAACCCGGCTTGCCGGCGGCAAAATGCTCGTTGGCATAGGCGATGCGCCGGTAGTTCTCTTCCTTGAACTCATTCTCCGGGGAATCGGGGTCGGGATTACGACGCTGCCAGAAATTCTCAATAAAATTGTCGCGCTCTTCATCGTTCGACAGGCTCTTGAAGGCTTTCAACTCCTGGTCGGTGATGATCCAGCGTACGTCTTCGTCAACCCACCTCTTGTAAGGTCCCTTGAGTTCGTTCCTCAGCTCCTTCTGCTGTTTGAACTTGTCCTTGTCGCTCTGCGGCCGGCGGAGCGGATCCTGGGTCTGGGTATCCTGGGATTGGCTGGTAGACGCGTTGGGAGTGCTGGCGGGCGACGGCTGGCTGGTTGTCGCTTGCCCAACGAGCGTGGGTGGCAGACCCAACGACAAGAACAGAAAAAGGGTGGAATGAACCCTTAGCATAGGTTGCGCGATACTCCCCGTACGGCTCATCAAGTTTAAGGTTCGGTAACCGCGAATTCAAGTGAGGAATATCGTTTCGCCCTTTATCTTCCGAGCGATGGGGTGCGGCGGTAACATGGATTCGCGGTACTTCAGGGCCCAGGCGCCGCGGGAGAGCCTTTTGCCCCGCTATCGCCCGGGGAAACCTCACTTCGCCCGGCGAAAAAAGGTGAGTCAGAACGGGAAAGGGTGGAACCTCGGCCGACCGTTCCACGTATGATGTAAGCGAGGACGGAGGATACCGTTCTACCCATGAAACTGAAGAAGATATTGATCATCTCCGGTGTGATCCTGGTGGCCGCCGCCATCACTGCCTTCACCGTCGTACGCGCGCAGTCGGGCTATACCAAGGTACTTACGGCCAAAGTAGTGCGCGAAAATCTGGTCTCCATCGTCAGTGGTACAGGGCAAATCAAGCCCAAGACGTACGTAAACGTAGGCGCGACCTCGTTCGGCAGGATCACGCACCTTTACGTCAAGGAAGGCGACCGGGTGAAGAAGGGCCAGGTGGTGGCAACGGTAGAGAGCGTGCAGGCCCAGGCCGGCGTGGTCGCACAGCAGGCCAGCATTCAATCGGCGAATACGGACATAGCTTCTTATGTGGCCGCGGAAAACACCGCCCAGGCGACGGTTGATCATTCGATTGCCGACCTGAACCAGAAGCTTCTGGACTGGCAGCGGGCGCAGGCGCTGTACAAGGCAGAACTCATCGCCAAGTCGGAATACGATTCCAAGAAGGGCGCCTACGACACCGACGTGGCGACCCTCGCGCAAAGCAAGGCGGCCCTGGTGCAGGCGCGGGCGCAGACCGCATCGGCACGAGGTAAGCTGGGCACCGCCGTGGCTACACTGACCAGCGACAAGGACCTGTTGAACAAGACCGTCAGCGTCGCGCCTTTCGATGGCATTGTGACCAATATGCCGGTGCGCGAAGGGGAAACGGTGGTGGTGGGTATTCAAAACGCCCTGGGAAGCACGTTGATGACGTTGGCGGACCTGTCCGTGATCACGGCAGACGTCAAGGTCGATGAGACCGATATCGTCAATATCTCGATGGGCCAGCCCGTGGATGTAAGCGTGGATGCACTGCCGGGAAAGGTCTTTCCGGGCGTGGTGACCGAAGTCGGCGACCAGGCAATTCTGCGCTCAACCGGCATCGCCACCAGTCAAAGCACCACGGGCACCGAGGAAGCGAAGGATTTCAAGGTAGTGGTCACACTCACGAATCCTTCGCCGGAACTGCGGCCCGGATTATCCGCCACTGCCAAGATCACCACCGCGCGGCGGCAAAACGTGGTGGCAATTCCCATTCAGGCCCTTACCATGCGCGATCCGGCGGCCTCGAATGGCGGAGCTATCCAAACGGTGAACGCGGCTTCGAACGCTGACGGAGGGTCCCCGAGTGGTGTGGATAAGACCACGCAGGGCGTCTTCGTGCTGCGGTCGCACGGCAGCAAATTGGAGTCGCAGTTTGTTCCCGTCACCACCGGCATCACTGGCTCGACCGATATCGAAGTGACCAGCGGCCTCAAAGCCGGGGATGAAGTGGTGATCGGACCCTATAAAGTGCTGCGCACGCTGAAGAACGATGTCAAGGTAAAGCGGGATAATGCAGCCGCAGCGCAGAGTACGGAGTCTTCGTAAACTGCTGTCTCAAGCATCTGATTTGCACGCCAGCATAGTGCTTTACGGGGAACGAAACAGGAGCCAGGATGGCACTCGATACCACCAGCGCAACGCAAGCTGAAACGGCGACGGATGTCGCCCCGGGGGAGGTCATCGTTGTCGAGGACCTGTGGAAGACCTACACCATGGGTCTGGAACAACAGGTCAATGCACTCTGCGGCATCACGCTGCGCATCCGGCACAATGAGTACGTCGCAATCATGGGTCCATCGGGGTCGGGTAAGTCGACGCTCATGAATCTTATCGGCTGCCTGGACACACCGACCAAAGGAAAGTATTGGCTGAACGGCCACGTGGTAAGTGAGTTGAACGATGACGAGCTGGCGCGGATTCGCAATCGCGAAATCGGCTTCGTTTTCCAAACCTTCAATCTTCTGGCGCGGGCCACCGCTCTGCACAATGTAGAGCTGCCGCTTATCTACAACGGAACGCCCGCGGTGGAGAGAATAGAGCGCGCCAAGGCGGCGCTACGCTCCGTCAACCTTGAAGAGCGCATGAACCACAAGCCCAACGAGCTCTCTGGCGGCCAACGGCAGCGAGTAGCAATTGCGCGTGCTCTGGTCAATCGACCCTCGATTATCCTGGCGGATGAACCGACGGGCAATCTGGACTCCAAGACCGGTGATGAAATCATGGCGTTGTTCGACGAACTGCATGCCAAGGGCAATACGATCATCCTGGTCACCCACGAACCGGATATTGCCGAGTACGCCCATCGCGTGGTGCACATTCGCGACGGAATGATCGCCTCGGATACAGTCTCGGGTCGCGGCCGTACCATTCAAGCGTAGCCGGCCTACAGATATTGCTTCACGCACCTAAACAGGCTTCTGAAAAAGTCCCTACCGTGGCCAAGAACACTGGTTTTCAAAAAAAGAGCGCTAAAAGCGCGATAATCTAAAGCCCGTACCCTTCATTGCATCGAGCTTTTCCGCGGCCCGACAGAGCTACTTCTCCCCTATTTCCCTTTCCAAAACTTCTTGTCTCCACGCGATAAGTACTTATCGCAAACCCGACTCAACTCCTGCCATCGTCCGCCGATAAAGCGGCTAAAGACTGTCTTTGTCGCATCAAGGACACACCCCGTGCCTTTCGAGAGTGAATGCGCCGGGTCAATGGATCTGGTGATCGGCATCAGCAGCGATGGGTGAATGGGTTGATGGAAGTGAAAGGTGTGGAGTGATGAATTACCCGACACAACCGAACCGGGAATTAAACAGTTGGACTCCGACGCGACGGCCGCCGGGGGTGACCTTGCCCGAATTAGTCTCACGCTCGTTGGCCATGCGTCGTGTCTGTGAGCAACTGCAGCAGGTTGGCCCGCGGGTACGGTTGGCCCTGATTGAAGGCGAGGCGGGGACCGGAAAGCATTTGCTCGCCCGGCACATTCAGGCGCGGCACGCGTCCCCCGGCGTGCTGGTTACAGAAGAGGCGGCCGCCCTGTTTAGCGCGGAGAGCAGCCCCCCGAGCGAACTTCGCCCCGAGGCCCTTCGCGCCGCCATTCGCAGGGCGGCCGATGGTGTGCTGCTGTTGCGCAATATCGACGAGTTGGGAGCCGACCCTCAGGTTCAACTGTTGCGCTACATCCGCTCCTTCGAAACTGCGCTCTCTAACGAGAAACCGGGGGCGTTACCTTCCCCTTCTCAGGTCATCTGCACGGCCAGAAAACCGCTGCGCACGCATGTGCTGTCGGGCGGGTTTCTGCCGGAGATTTACTATCGGCTGAGCGCCGTCTGCTTTACGCTTCCTGCTCTGCGCGATCGCAAAGAGGACATCCCGGCCCTGGCGCAAATGTTTATCGACACGGTCTCACGAGAACAGCAAAGGCCCTTGCAAGGGCTTGGACCTGGCTCACTCCCCATTCTGCTGCGGCACCTTTGGCCGGGGAACGTGCGCGAGCTGGAAAGCGTGATCCGCGCGGCGTGTCTGTCTGGCGAAGGCCAGTGGCTGCGGCCTATCGACCTCGTGATTCTGCCGCTGGAGCCGGCAGGCTCAAGGGAGGGCGAGCCGGCTCTTCCCGAAAACTTCACTCTGGACGGTGTGATCCGGCGGCATATTCTTCAAGTGCTCAAAGTATGCGATGGCAACAAAGCACGCGCCGCTTCGAGACTGGGCATCAGCAGATCCACACTTTACCGCATGCTCGAAACCGATATCGCGTTGCCCATGTCAAGCCCCGAGGTTAAGCGGGAGGAACTCGTAGCATCCCCTGATATCGCTCACCATGACTGAGAGCTGAGCAGCGCAAAATTTGGCGGAAAACCAGTCTCGCTTCGACCGCCCTTGACGCGACCGGCCTTGTAGTTTGCCAAAGGAAAGAAGGGTGCAGTCAGTCTTCGGTTGCACCTTCTGCCGGCAAAACCAGCTCTGCCAGGAGCCTGGTCCGCGCTGTTCGCCTGCGCAAATTATCGATACACTTCGGTTATCAGCTTGCGAGTCCCATCTTGCGAGTCATTCTTTGCGCCCTCAGGAATCCGTTTGTTGCAAATACCAAACCGTATCGCCTTCCGTTTCGTTCTGCTGGCCCTCGCTCCGGGTGTCCTGCTTGCTGCCCAAAACATCCCCAGCATAGCTCCCAATCAGCCTCTTAGAGATCGGCTGAGAACACTGAACACCGTCTTCTCCGACTACTGGGAAGACCGCCTCAAACATGAGCCCGATTTCGCCTCCACTCTTGGCGACAAGCGTTACAACGACCAGCTTCCGGATTACTCCGTACAGGCTTATAACGACTCCCTGGCGCGGGGCCGCGCCTTCCTGACTCGACTCGCCGACGTAGACACCGCCGGAATGACGGACCAGGAGCAGCTGAGCAAAGAATTGTTAGTCCGTGAATTGATTGAGAACGAGCAGGAAGCCAGATTCAAACCATGGGACATGCCGGTCAATCAATTCAATGGCTTGCAGCTTGCACTTCCCCAACTCGTCCCGCAACTCAGCTTCACTTCCAGCAAAGATTACGACGATTACATAAGCCGACTCAAGAAGGTGCCGCTGGCTTTCCAGCAGACCACCGACGACATGTCGATCGGCATGGATGACCATCGCGAGCCGCCCGCATACCTGATGCAAAAAGTGCTGGAGCAAGTGAACGACATTGCCAGGCAAAAGCCGCAAGACGGACCATTCGCCCTGCCGGTGCAGAAGTTTCCTGCTTCCATCTCGCCTACCCAACAGGCAAGGATCAAAGAAGAGTTGTTCGCAGTGATTGCCAGCCAGGTGATACCGGCTTACGTTCGCTTTGGCAAGTTTTTGCAGGCGCAGTACATCCCCAGCGGGCGCAACGATCCAGGAATTTGGGCTCTGGGCGACGGGGAGGCATATTACCGCTTTCTGGTAAAACAGAGCACCACCACTGACCTGACGCCCGCGCAGATTCATCAGATTGGCCTCGACCAGGTGAAGCGGGACGAAGAGCAGGTCCTGGTGATCGCCAAGAAACTTGGCTTTGCCGACATCCAGGCGCTGGCGAGCGCAGCCACGAAGAATCCCAAGCTTTACCCCACCAGCAAAGAACAGCTTCTGGACGCTTACCGCGGATATCTTGAGCAGATGAAGCCCAAGCTTCCTCAACTCTTTGGGCGTTTGCCGAAAGCTTCGCTGGTAGTCATGCCGGTGCCGGCGTACGCCGAAAGGGATCAGGCGGCGGCTTACTACGAACAAGGAACGCCAGACGGATCGCGGCCAGGCATGGTGTTCGTCAACACTTATAAGTTTGAGACGCGGCCGCTCTATGGAGTGGAATCGGTTGCTTACCACGAAGGGGTGCCTGGGCATCATCTGCAGATCGCCATCTCCCAGGAGCTCACCGGCATCCCCGAGTTTCGCAAATACGAGTACTACACCGCTTTCACCGAAGGTTGGGGAATGTACGCCGAGCAGTTGGGCAAGGATGTTGGTTTCTACCAGGATCCCTACAACGACTATGGCCGGCTGGAAAATGACATCTGGCGCGCCATCCGCCTGGTCGTCGATACCGGCGTCCACTCGCAACGCTGGACACGGCAGCAGATGGTCGACTACTTTCATGATCATTCGGCCATCCCGGACACGGATGTGCAAGCCGAAGTGGATCGCTACATCGCATGGCCCGCCCAGGCCCTCGGTTACAAAGTAGGCCAGCTGAAATTGCTGGAGTTAAGAGCCAAGGCTCAAAAGGCGTTGGGGGATCGATTTGACCTGCGTGCCTTTCACGATCAGGTGATTGATTCCGGCGCCTTGCCTCTCGATTCCCTGGAGGCGCGCATTGATGCCTGGATAGCCGCCACGACTGCTCAGCCAACCAAGTAAAAATCAGCAAGGAGATTCAATGGGATCCTTTACGACGAGTCAACCTCTTGCCGGACTTCGGGTAGCCATTCTTGGAGCCGGAAAGATGGGTGGGATTCTGCTCCAGGCGTTCCTCAAGTCCAAAGTGCTTGAGCCCGATCAGATCATCGCCACGGTAGAACACGCAGAGCGAGCCGGAATGCTTTCCGCGCAATGGGGTGTGGAGGTCACTACTGACAACGTGGCCGCAGCCGAGGCGGCGGACCTGATCCTGATCGGTGTCAAGCCCATCACGGTTCCCGACCTGGTCAAGCAGATTCGTCCGGCGCTAACCCCCAGGAAATTGCTGATGTCGATCGCCGCTTCCGTGCGGACGACGGCCATCGAGCAGGCTGCGGGAATGGACATTGGAGTGGTGCGCGCCATGCCGAATACTCCGTCGATGTTGGGCGCAGGCATCGCCGCACTCAACCGTGGGCGCTTTGCTACGCAGGAGCAACTGGATCTCGCAGCGTTTCTCTTCACCACCATTGGGCGAACGGTGGTGGTGGAAGAGAAACACATGGACGCCGTCACCGGGCTTTCTGCCAGCGGGCCGGCGTATATCTACATCATCATCGAATCGCTGGCGGAAGCGGGCGTCAAGGTAGGACTGCCGCGTGATATTGCAACCTTGCTGGCTGCTCAAACCACCTTCGGCGCAGCCAAGATGGTGCTCGAGACCGGCTATCATCCGGCTTTGCTAAAGGATGCGGTCACAACGCCCGCGGGCTGCACCATCGATGGCATCCTGGAGCTGGAAGAAGGCGGCCTGCGCGTGACCCTGATCAAAGCCGTGATGCGCGCGACCCAGCGCGCTAAGGAACTGGCCGGGTAAGATAACGCAAGAGGGTCCGATGAGCTCTGCCCACGCGTTTCCATCTGCGGCCGCCGCGACACCCGGGACAGCCCGTCCCTCGACGTCGTTGCCCCGCTTTGCCTGGGGGGTGTTGGCCTACAACGTTCTGGTTGTCTTGTGGGGTGCGGTGGTCCGCGCCACCAGCTCTGGCGCCGGTTGCGGCGATCATTGGCCTCTGTGTAATGGCGTAGTGCTGCAGACGCATCCTCGCATGGCCACGATGATCGAGCTCGCCCATCGCATGAGCAGCGGGGTTACGGTTCCCCTGGTTTTGCTCTTGTTGCTGTGGACCTGGCGAGCAACGGTTTCGGGCCATCTTGCTCGCGCAGCCGCCATCGCCGCCACAGTGCTTACGTTGAACGAAGGGCTGCTCGGTGCTCTGCTGGTGGTGTTACACCTGACTGCGGACAACCGTTCGCCCGCTCGTGCGGTCTACCTCTCTCTGCATCTGGCCAACACGCTGCTGCTGCTTGCCGCGCTCGCGCTCGCGGCGCACTTCGTATCGCGCGGTGCGGGTTTCACTTGGAGCGCGGTGCGCTATACGCAACTGCCACTGGCCCTCGCAGGCCTGGTTGCCACACTGGTGGTGGGAGCGACCGGAACCCTGGCCGCACTGAGCGATACTCTCTTCCCGGCAACTTCGCTGGGCGCCGCGTTGGCGCAGGATTTCTCCGGGAATGGCGGCTGGCTGCTACGCGTGCGGATTCTTCATCCACTGGCTGCAGTGCTTGCCGGGCTCTTCATCTGCTGGCTGCTCGTGCGCAGCGTCTCGCGCCTTGAGGAACGGAGGTTGGCGATGGGGGTGGCATTGTTGCTCACGCTGCAATTCGGGCTGGGACTCGCCGACGTAGCGCTGCTGGCTCCGGTGTGGATGCAGATTATCCATTTGCTTGGTGCGGATCTAATGTGGATTGCGCTGGTGGTGCTCACCGCCCGGATTTGCGTGATTGCCAAGACTCCGACTACCGGCGAACCAGGGGCTAAAGCCCTGATCAGTTTGGTTTAGTGGCGGCACGACTAGTCGGGCCGCAAAGGACCGAGTAAGAATTGGGCTTTAGAGTGTGCGTGAGAACCGGGGAAAAAGCCACAGCAGGTCCCTGCGGCTCTATCAAATCAGCTGTTACAGTCCTCTGGCACAAGGTTGCGCAGTTCTATGTCCCGGAAATTTCGGGGACCGGACGGAGTAACCCCTAATCTATACCTATGGTGGTTACTCCGTCCTGTCCCCAAAACGCCGCGCTGGTTAAGCGAGCGATCGCTTCCGGTTTCCTACCTTGCACGGCATACAAAGTAGCAAAACAATCAGGTAAACAACCAGGTGACAAGACACCAGATTGTCTGGACTGGGTTTCCTGTCACCTATAAAACAAGAAGGCGCGATTGCGCGCAGCCGATGATGCATCCTTTGCGTCGTTTTTCCCACGCCGAAGGAGCGCCGGTGGCGCCGTTGATGATGTAAAGCGATCTTCCGTCCGGCTGACGCCGCGCTCCTCGGGTCGAGGGAGCGGGGTATTTTGTAAAATTCGATAAAATTTGGTCTTTTATAGGGTTCAGCGGCGCCGCCCAGAGAAGCGTTTGTTTGGGGAAAAGGGCAGCCTGAGGGAGCCGGCTCTGTCCAGAACGGCGTCGAAGACGAGGTCGGTTGCGTCGGGAACCCAGTCCAGGCCTTTAGGGTTGATGAAGCGACTGGCAACGCTCGGTTGGGGCAGGTAGAGGTTGGGAGATGACGTGGCGTT
>Ga0182015_10005854_pt1 | contig 12579 bp, 10 predicted proteins | sample 712P3MmetaG_FD_120478 | JGI IMG/M metagenome (GOLD analysis project Ga0182015, IMG submission 120478) | Permafrost microbial communities from Stordalen Mire, Sweden - 712P3M metaG | ecosystem: Environmental > Terrestrial > Soil > Wetlands > Permafrost | place: Sweden: Stordalen | collected...
CAACGCCGAGAACACTTTCCCCTGGATCAACCACACCGAACAGGGCCAGGTCTGGTCGACCGGGGCGTCCAAGGCCAACGGCTCCTTTTAGCACTGGGAGATTAATCCCCCCCAAACACTGGAAAAAGGGGCTCGCCAAAGTAGGCGAGCCCCTGTCGTCTGCCCGGACTACGATCCAGGAGCCACTGCACCGGCATCTCAGCTAGGAGCGACCATGAGTGCAATCGATGAGGTTGTCTACCGCGTGATCGGGCCGGAGCACGCCGGCGAAGTGCTCACGGTTCAGCGGGCAGCCTTCGTTGCCGAGGCGCGTTTGTACGGCACCACAGAAATCCCGCCCTTGGCCGAGACGCTCGACCAGCTCCGCCACGAGCTCGTGACCACGACGACAATCGGCGCATGGCTCGGTAGCCGGCTCGTCGGTGCGGCTCGTCTCACCCTCGACGGGCCGATCGGTTGGGTCAGCCGCGTAGCTGTGGCGCCCGACCAGCAAGGCCAGGGCATCGGCTCGGGCCTGCTCGACGCCCTGGAGGCGGCCGCCTCGCCAGAAGTCCGTAGGTTCCAGCTCGCTGCTGGCGCCCGGAGCACTGACAACCGGGCCATGTACGAGCGGCGCGGTTATCGCGAGGTGTCCCGGCACACCGACACTGCAGGAGTTGAGCTGGTGGTGATGGGCAAGGATCGCGATTGAACGCATCTGGCCCTCCGAGCCGCTTAGGGAAAGAGGCTGCCTGACCTGAACATGCGGACCGCCCCGAGCAAGCCGACCCGTTCCAGGTAGTCGTCGGAAAGGTCCACCATGTGCCGCGGCTCGCAAACGTCAGCGCTTTCGAACCCGGGTTTGTCCACGGTCGCTAAGCCGATCGCCCCGCCCGCTGGCCCCGCCTCGCCTCCTAGGTACCCCTCCTGCTGGGGGCGCTCCCCTGCCGGCCGGTCCGGACCGGCCGCATGGTCGTGGCGGGGAGCGAGCCCGGTAGATGTCAGAGCGTCGGCAACGTGGACCGCATCGGCGAGCTCGGGGTCGCGTTGGCGCCCCTCCCAGTGTTCGCGATGGCGGGTGACCGCCTCGACAACGCGGTAGTTCATGCCCCAAAGCGAAAGAAGGCAGCCTCCGACGATCGGGAACGTGGCACCAAGCAACTCGGTCTCGGCCTCCGCCGAGGGGCGGCCAGCTGATACCTGCGACAGGATCTCGACCAACTTGGTCGGGGCTCGGTCGGCGACGACAAGCTCGCCGACGTCATGGAGCAGCCCGGCCACGCTCGCTTCGTACTGGGCGGTGCTGGTGCGGACGAGTCTTCCTGCAATTTCTGCAACCTCAAGGGAATGTTCGTTAAAGCGCTCCATCCAGTCGCCCAACACGAGCGCACTTGGGTTGAAGACCCGGAAAACCTCGGTTGTTATCGTCAGGCTCCGCAAGGTCTCCACACCGAGGTAGGCCACTGCCTGGCGAAGGTCGCGCACCGTGCTCCTCAGGCCGACGAACGACGAGTTGACCAACTGGAGCACCTTCGCCGACATAGCGACATCGCGTGTCACTATTTTCGCCACGTCCCCGAGCGAGGCTTCCTCGTCGCAGAGCGCCGCATCGAGGGCCGCGAGGTTGGCCGGCAGGCTCGGGAGGTCCCCGACCTGGCCGAGCATCCGTCGGGTGGCGGCGCTGTTCAGGAGGGACTGCAGCTCCGTAGCGCGCTCTACGACCTGGATGAGCACGTCGGCCTCGAACGGCTTGGTGAGGCATTGGTGGGCGACCGGGAGGCTCCGCATCGCAGCACCAGCGTCGCCCGCGTTCGTAAGTGAAATCCTTACGGTCTCAGGTTTGGACTGTTTGGCCCGCCGTAGGAACGCTGGCCCCTCCATGTCCACTAGACGACCCCCGGCGACCACCGCGTCAAAAGGCCCTGTTTCCATCCTCTCGAGCGCCGCTGCTCCGCCACGCACGAACGTCGGCAACCAGTCGTGGCATCGCTCCGCGCACATCTTGCGGAGATCGTCAAGCGCCCCGGCGTCCTCGTCGGCGAACAGGACAGAAACCATCAGAATTAGATCGGCTCAACTGCCGGCCGGCTAAAACGGCCGGCTCAACTCTGCTCCAACCGGCCGACCCACAGGGGATAGGCCGCTACACCCGTCGCTCGGAGCCGCGGGGCCGGCGTCCGAGCATCGCCCATCCCGAGACGGAGACGCCCAGCCCCACCAGGACCGCGAACCACAGCACGGTGTTGGGTGCGCTCGCGCCCTGGTCGAGCGCGATCCCAGCTCCGACCACCGGTACCGAAAGCCCGACGTAGAGCGTGATGAGCAGGTCCGACGTCATGGCAAGGCGGTTTGGGGGCGCGCTCGCCTCGAGCACGATCCCGGTAGTCCCCTTGAACACCGCACCGCTGCCAGCACCGATCAACGCACCTCCGACCAGGAACAGCGCCAGGTCCGGGGTAGAAAGACGCACAGCAACAACCAGGAGCGCGAGGCCCGCGAGCATGGAAAGCGTGCCGATCGCGAGCACGCGGGGCGCCTTCAGCTTGGCCGTCACCAGCTGGGAAACCACTCCGCACGAGAACACTAGGAACAAAGTGGCGCCCGAGAGCGCGTGGGACGGGCGGTGGAGCGTCGTGGCCAGAAAAAGCCCGGATAGCCCAGCGAACAAGCCGTTCGCCGAGAAAGCTGCGAGGGTCCCGGCTGCCGCTGGAACGGGGAGCCTGGCCGAGCGCGAACCGCTCGGCTGCTTCGTCGTTGTCGGGTGCAGCGTCGGAGTACCGGTTTCGGGCACGGCCCACAGGCCCACAAACGCGATCGCCCCGAGCACGACGATCACGAGGTAGGGCAACGTCAGCTGCAACGTGCCCCACTGCGCTAAAAGACCGGCGAGCAAGGGACCGACCCCAAGTGCGCCGACGGTTATTGACGTGCCGATGGTCCGGGCCGGCACGATCGAGGCCTTGGGGTCTGAGCGGAGGCGCAGCTCGATCAGATATGTGATCGCCGTACCCGCCGCCAGCCCGACCGACACCCCGGTGATCAGACGCCCGATCAGCAGTCCTAGCAGAGCCTTCCATGCGGCCAGCAACCCAGCCGCCACCATCAACGTCGCGACAGCGCTGAGCATTACGCCCCGGCGCCCGATACGCGCCGCGATCGAGCTCGTCTCGAGCAACGCCGCGATGGTGCCGCCCGCAAAGATCGCGTAGATCACCGTGATCATGAAGGCGGAGAGGTGATCTCGCGTCCGGTAGAGGCCGTAAAGGGGGCTCGGCAGGGTTGCGAACGCCATCACGATCAAGAAGGCGTACGCGACAATCCAAAACCCGGCGTGAAGTTTGCGCTCCTGGTTAGTTGACGCCAAGTTCGGGCCAACGGTGGTCATCGGTCCCCCCGTCCGAGCTAGGCCGCCATGGCGGTCACCACACCTTCATGCCGCCATCGACCACGAGGTCGATGCCGGTCACGTACGAGCTCTCGTCGGACGCGAGGTAGAGGGCAGCATTCGCAATGTCGTCCGCCTGACCGAAGCGACCAAGGAGCGTCCTGCCACGCATTTGCTGGCCAAACTCCACGTCTTTCAGCTCCCCTCGTGTCGAGTTGGTCTCGATGAACCCAGGCGAGATCGAGTTGGCACGGATCCCGTGTTCGCTCCCCTCCATCGCAAGGTGGCGCGTCATCCCGATAATGCCCGCCTTGTTGGTCGTGTGGGCCAGCGCGGGAAGGAGCTTGAGGCTGAGGGAACCGTTCAGCGACGCCATGTTCAAGATCACGCCGCTGCTGGCCTTCAGGTGGGGCCACGCGGCACGCGTGAGATAGAAGACTAGGTCGACTTCGTCTTGGCGAGCGGCGGCCCAGTCCTCGTCCGTGAAGGACTCGATCGGGCTGAAGTGGGACTTCGCGGCGAGGTTGAACAGCACGTCGATCCGACCGAACTCGGTTACGGCGAAGTCGACAAGGCGCGCGCACTCTGCGGGGTTATTGATTTGGCTCGGGTGGAGCGACACCATCTGGCCGCCGGCGGCGTGGACCATGTCGACGGTCTCCGCCGCCGGCTCAGCGATCACGTCACAGCCGACGACCAAGCCACCCTCCCGGGCGAAGGCGAGGGCGGTGGCGCGCCCCATGCTCCCGCCAGTGCCCGTGACGACGCACACCTTTCCTTCAAGTCGGTCCGCCATTTACTGTGCTCCGTGAGCTGCGGCAGCCTTCTTCTCTCCCTCAGCGACACCCACCAGGTCCGTCAGCTTCGGGGCCTCGGTGAAGTACCAGTAGATGACGTCGAGGGCCGCTGCTGCGAGCGGCCCCGCCCAGTCGCGGAAGAGCTCGGTCGTGACTGCGAGCGCCGTCGTCGGGACCGCTCCTGCATGCGCAAGCCTCTCGATGGCGGTGCGGTGCGCGACCTGAGAGCGTCCCCCGACGGCGTCGGTGACATACTCCACGTCGTACCCGTCCTTCAGCGCCGAAACGGACGCGAACGTCAGGCAGATCTCCGTGTGAAGGCCCCCGATGATGAGCCGCTTGCGCCCCGTTGCCGCCACGGCCTCGCGAAAGGCTGTGTCCTCGAACGCGTTCATCGACGACCGGTCGATCGGCTTGATGCCGTCCAGCTCGGCCAACACCGACGGGAGGGTTGGGCCGTTGAAACCGTACCCGACGCCCACGGTCGACAGGACGATCGGCACGCCGAAGGCCTTGGCGGTCTTAGCCAGCAATCGGACGTTCAGTTCAACCAGGTCAGCGCTCGTCTCCGACCTAATGACCTCGAACATCTCGTTCTGGTAGTCGATGAGCACCAAGGCGCAGTCTTCGGCTTTCCAGACACCCAGTTCGTTCGTCACCATTGTCCTCCCCCCACGTAGTGCCTCTGGAAGTGATATTTGCTTGCTCTTTACTGATCGGAACGGCCCAGAGGTGCACGCCGCTCTGGCGCTCGATTACCTTATCCCAGCACATATGCTTTGGCAAGCAAGTTCTTTTGTCTGGCGACCATCGATCGCAAGAGCCGGACGGAGCGCTCGCTAGCCGGCTTCGCCACGCGTGCTGAACGCGACCCTCGAAATGGACGTTCCTTGACGATGGGCGCATCTAGGGACATATACTTGCGTGGGCAACGACTAGTCCATCTAGGGAGCGCCCGTGGCAATGGTGAAAACGTGACGGACGCCAGATCAGACCTCGAGGCAGCAGGGTCATTCGCTCTCGGTCAGTACCACGTGAACCGGATCGGCTACGGCGCCATGCAATTGGCCGGCGATAACGTTTTCGGGCCGCCTCGAGACTACGACGAAGCGGTACGCGTGCTCCGTGCGGCTGTCGAAAGCGGGGTTAACCACATCGACACTGCGCAGTACTACGGCCCCGGCACGGTGAACGAGCTCATACGCGAGGCGCTGCACCCTTATCCGAGCGACCTTGCAATTGTCAGCAAGGTAGCCGCGCGTCGCGACGACGCGGGTGCTGTCCTTCCTTACGACGACCCGGACCAGCTTCGAAAAGGCATCGAGGAGAACCTCGTTACGCTCGGTCTGGACCGGCTGGCCGCGGTCAACCTACGGCTTATGGACGGATCCAGGCCCGGCGAACGCTTCGACACGCAGCTCGCCGCGCTTGTCGAGGCCCGTGACGATGGACTGATCGGCGGGATCGGCCTGAGCAACATTTCGAGAGAGCACCTGCGCAGAGCCGTCGGTCGGACGGAAATCGTTTGCGTGCAGAACCTGTTCAACCTGGCGGAGCAACGTTCGCTCGATCTCCTGCAGGAGTGCACCCTGCAAGGCATTGCGTTCGTACCGTTCTGCCCGCTGGGTTGGCCACGCGGCATCCAGAACGCGATCCTCACGAGCCCGGTACTCGTCGAGATGGGCGCACGCCTAGGTGCGACTCCTGCTCAAATCGCTCTCGCGTGGCTTCTCGACTCGCACCGAATGTCCTGCTCATCCCCGGGACCCGCACTCGTGGACATTTGGCCGAGAACATCCGATCGGCGCCTGTTCGGATCGACGACGCCGCACGCGCAGAGCTGGCGCGTCACTTCCCTATAGTCCCCGCTTGATGCCTCGGACGATGGGGCGCAACAGCCGCCTTCAGGCGGGGAAGAAGCTCGCACTCCGCATGCCTTGACTGCCTGCCTGAAGGCCGGCGACGGCGACTGGAAATCGGTGGCGCTGTTGAGGGGAAAATAAATCTCTGGCCCACGGTGAGGTTCGGCTGGTCGGGTGCGGTCGGCGGCGGATCCGGGAACTGCAGGAACCCGTGCTTGCGCCGTCGTGAGCAAACCGGCGAGAAGCCAAACCGGTCACCATGGTGCCCGAGCAGCGGTCGTCGCCTCCAATGCCACAAGCGACGAGCTCCAACGCATATGACACATGGGGCTCAGCGAATCGTCCGAAAGCACCTGCGGACCTCATCGACGAAGAGGGAGGGTTGCTCGAAGGCGGCGAAGTGCCCGCCGCTCTCGGGCTCGCTCCAGTAGCGAATGTCAGTGAAGCGCCGCTCCGCCCACCGCCGCGAGGGGCGCTGGAGCTCCTTCGGGAAGATCGAGCAACCGACGGGGACGGAGACAGTGTCGGTCACCTCGCCGGAGATCCACTCGTTCACCCGCCTGATGCTCTCCCAGTACAGGCGCGCCGAGGAAGCACCCGACCGGGGCAGCCAGTAGAGCATGAGGTTGTCTAGCAGCTTGTCGCGCCCGATCACGCTCTCCAGGTCGCCGCCGTGGTCGGTCCACGACCAAAACTTCTCGACGACCCAGGCGCAAAGGGCAATGGGCGAGTCGACGAGGGCATAGCCGATGGTCTGTGGCCGGGTGGCGTGCTCGTTCGAGTAGCCCGAGCCCACCTCGACCGAGCGCCGGAGCGACTCGAGCGCGGAGCGTTCGCGCTCGCTGAGGTCGTCAAAAGTCGTTGGATCGGGCGGGGCGAGCGGGGGTACAAGGTGGAGGCCGATCACCTGTTCCGGCGCCTGCTGGCCGATGCAGGTGGTGATGCTCGTCCCCCAGTCGCTCCCCTCAGCGGCAAAGCGCCGGTACCCGAGCCGCTCCATCAGGGCCGTCCAGGTGCGGCCAATGCGCTCGATACCCCACCCCGGCTCCCTCGGCTGGTCGCTGAAGCCGTAGCCGGGCAGCGAGGGACAGACGACGTGGAAGGCGTCGCTGGGGTCGGCGCCGTGGGCGACGGGGTCGGTGAGCGGCCCGATCACCTGCGCGAACTCGACGATCGAGCCGGGCCAGCCGTGGGTCATCACAAGCGGCAGCGCCTCCGCATGGGGCGAGCGTACGTGGACGAAGTGGATCCCCAGCCCGTCGATCTCAGTGCGGAACTGCGGCAAAGCGTTCAGCCGGCGCTCCCGCTCCGGCCAGTCGTAGCCCTCGGCCCAGTAGCAGCAGAGGTCCCGCATGTAGTCGAGCGGCACGCCCTGGGACCAGTCGTCGACCGTCTCCTTCTCCGGCCAGCGGGCACGCTGGAGGCGCGTACGCAGGTCATCGAGCTCCGCTGCGGAGGTTTGGATGCGGAACGGGGTGACCGGCTCAGGCACGTTCGGGGCCCACCCGGACGGCGCGGCACGTCACCGAAGTCATCGGTCGGCTCCCCTTACGAAGCATTCTGAGGTTCACGATCATACGCGCCCGCATGCGCATGTGAGCTGTCGCCGCTTAGCCGCTCATGACAGGTCATGGCAGCTCATTTGTCGCTCCAGCTAGCGTGCTAGAGCCTTGCGGCTATGCCTAAGGGCACCGGACTAAAGGGATCTGGCGGGCAACCCGGGCCGCTTCACGGCGTGAAGTGACTTCCAGCTTGGCCAGGATCGCTGACACGTGGTGGCTCACCGTACGCGGAGAGAGGAACATAGCCTTGGCGATCTCTGGGTCGCTCATGCCGTGTTCCAACAGTCTCAGAACTTCGATCTCGCGGCTTGTGAGGCCACCTGGGTTACTTCGGGTCGAGGAGCGCTGTCCTCTCGGGATGCTCGTGGCTCCGAGCTGGCGCAGCCGACGGAGCGCGAACTCACGCGAGGCCGTCGCACCCAGCCGGTCAAAGGTTTCAACAGCTGCCCGTACGTCGGCTTCCTGGGGGCTGTCGACGAGGGCCATCGCAGCCTCGTAAGGGAAGCCATGGGCGTCCCACTGTGATGACGCCGCTTTCCAGTCCCCTTTGATTTGCAGGGCGAACGGTCCCGGCGCACCAGGCGGTGCCGTCGGCAAGGCTCCGACCCGCCACAACCACCATCCCAGTTCTCCAATGAACCAAGGGCTCTTCACGTTCAGGGCCAACTCAAAGGCTTCACGGACCTCGGTCGCGACCTGGTTGTCCTGGCCGCCCAACCAGCGCGCCTCGGCCCGCGCCGCGGCGACCAAACCTAGGAACTGCAACTCATCTGCCTGCACGGCGAGGTCCAGCGCTTCGTCCAACAACGGCCAGACGTCTGGGTCCCGGCGCCGAGACCTAACCCGGGCAAGTACGACGAGTGCTGAGACTCGGCTGACGCGAGGGGTTGCCAGCGCAGGCCTGCACAACTCGACCGCTTCACCCCAGCGGCCCGACCAAAACCGGGCCTCCCCTAAGCCCGCCTGCATGCCGAGGGCGGCCGAATAAAGGTCGTGCTCGTCGCAGTAGGCTAGGCCGGCCTCGTAAAACCTCGCCATCGCGCCCAGGTCCAGGCGCTCGAACGCGATGCAGGCCAAATTTATGTAGGCCCAGGTGGCCTCGTCTTCCAGCCCGGCGTCAGTAGCCAATTCTAAGCCTCGTTTGAGCAGCGCTTCCCCATCTGGGTCGCCTCCTCGAGCCGTCACGACTCCGAGGAAGTTGTCGACGCGAGCGAGCGCTCGCACGTGACCGAGCGGCGCCGCGACCTTGAGCGTCTTTTCGCCCCACTCGATGGTCGCCGCCGAGTCCTCCGCCAACATGCTCAGCCGGCCTTGCTCGGCGTACGCCATGGCCAGCTCGGCACTCGGCCCAAGCGGCTCCAGGACTTCTACCGCTCTGTTGGCGGCCAGCTCTGATTCAGCCCGACCGCCTGAATGGATGAACCCATCGGCCAGCTGGCGCAGACCGTCGCCGAGCCGCAGGGTATCGCCGAGCCGCTCCCACAACCTTATGGCTTCACGCCAGGCATCGATGGCCTCGGCGCGCTCATCGATCAGGTAGCACTCGATGGCCAAGCGTTCTAACAGCTCGGCCTGTTCTCGCGCACCGAGCGCCACGGCAAACCGCAACGCCCGACGGTATTGGAAAGCAGCTTCGCGGTGCGAACCAAGGGCGATCGCGGCGGCTGCGGCCGAAGGAGCGAACTCGAGCACAGCCGAGGCGTCGCCAGCCTCCTCGGCGTGCTCGGCCAGCCTGGCGAGGTTACCCGGGTCCGACGCAACGGCCCGCAGTCGGTCCAACACTTTGGCGTGCATTTGCGCTCGGCGCATCGGGGGGATCGCGCCAAGTACCGCCTGGCGAGCGAGCTCGTGCCGGAACACCAGGTAAGGCCCGTCGCTGAGTAGGAAACCGGTCGTCGCGCACTCGTCGAGTTCCGAGGCGCCCGTACCGGCAAGCTCACATATCATCGCCGGCTGAACCTTGCCCCCGACGACCGCCGCTACTTCGATCGCGTCTCGAGCCGTCCTCGGTAGCCGAGCGATTCGCGCCATTACGGCGTCAGCCACGCTCACCGGGATAGCGTACGAACCTTGGCGGAGGACCTCGGTCACGAAAAAGGCGTTCCCGCCGGTGTCCCTGTGCAACTTCTCGGCATCGAGCGGAGTTGCCGCCGCTAGGGAGCGAACACCCGAAAGCGTCAACGACGGGATGCTGAGACGGCGAACGGGCGCCAGCGACGCCAGATCGCCCAGCAGCATACTCATCGGGCTGGTGCGGTCCGAATGGTCGTCCCGGAACGTCACCACGACCAGGACATGGGCCGCAGCGATCCGACGGGCGAGGAACTGCAAGAAATCGAAGGTCGACTCGTCAGCCCAATGGGCGTCCTCTATGACCATCACCCTCAGTGTGCGGCCGAGTGACAGCTCTTCGAGGGTCGCGGCGAACACGCCGCTTCGATCGCCGCACCTCAGAAGTTCCGAAATCCTCCCCCCAAGTTTCGGCGCCATATCCGATATCGGCCCCAGGGGGCGCGCTACCGACAGCGGTTCACAGGCACCCAAGTACACAGGTACGCCGGTTCCTAGCGACTGACAAAAGTCAGTCACTAACGCCGACTTTCCGGCACCCGCCTCCCCGCCCACGAAGACAACACGGCCGGCGCCGCCCGCCGCCTCATCTAACCACGACCTCAACGCAGTTAGCTGAGAGTCCCGTTCGACCAGAACCACTGACGTCGATGTTACTTGAAGGCTACTCACGCAGAAAGTGCCTCCTCCTACCGGGCGTCGGGGGAAACGCCATGTCATCGCGCTCCCCGTCGGAGCCCTGCTCCACGTCCGTTTGCCTCCATTAGACGGCAAAAGGCCCGCCACCTCATGGGTAGAGACTGCCCAGATTGGTCAGCCGGCTACCTAAATTAGAACGAGGCCCTACGCTGTGCCAGGATAATTGTGCGAGCGCAGCCTTTAGGCCGAGGCTCTTGGTATGGGCATCGGACTATGAACCTGGGCTAACGGGGCATCTGGGGCAGGCGCGTCGCGCTCGACCGTCAAGGCGCTTTCACGGCCGGCCAATGCTCTACTACGCGGCTCGTGCAGAGTGGAGCGAGGACGGCTCTCCGCTGCGACGAGCAGACCCCCCCGGGGTTGAACTCCCAATATAGGTGGCTTTGGGTACTAATACAGGCACCGTCTACCGATGTCAGTGGTGCCTCGCGCGCCGTACGTTTAGGGGACCACGAAACCCCAAGGCCGAAAGGAAAGACGGAATGAAAAACTATACAATTGCTCGAGCCGGTATCGTTATCGCCGGCCTCCTGGCACCTCCACTCGCCGGCGTAGCCGTTGCAACCCCGGCTGGCGCTGCTCCAATTAAGGCTCCCGCTTTGATTATCGGTAACTACCATGCACAAAGGGCGGTCCCGGCAACGACCGCCATTTTCGTTTTCTCCGAACAAATGCTCGTAAGTGTCGGCGGCGGTATTGCGACCGTAAGCGAAGCCGTCCTCAACCCCGCAAACCTGGATGCTCCGAAAGCCATAGGGGAAGCTGAGATGTTGACCGCGCGCGCCACATCATGAGACGGAAGGGAATACGCGGCTGGGGCCGCTTGCGCTCGTGGGCCTGTTCGATGGCGTGCGGGCCCGGATGCAGACGAGGCCACACGTTGGCGCTGCCAGGGCTACGCAGGCTTCCTTCGCGCTCAGAAGCTCCCGTCGAGAGGGAGAGAGGTTCAAGACCGCGGCACGGAGAAACGACGATCACTCGGTCCCGCACCGCCGCACCGAACACCGTCGAAACCCATACGTAGACCAGGTTCGACCGTCCCTGGCGCCAGGGGCCGGTGCTCGGGGCCTACCGAGCTGAGCGACTTGACGAAGGTCTGGGCGTCTGATGGCCGCAGCGAGGCGAGCTGCCGCCCTCCGATCCTCGGGTACACACGGCTCCGGAAGTAGGTCTGCACCTGAGCGGCCGTGGACGCCCTGTGCACCTGCCTAGCCCGCCACCGCCCGGCGTACTCGGCGAAGGTCACTTTGCCGGCACCTGGGTCGACCCAGGTGCCGCGCAGGCTGTCGGTTATTTACACCCTAAATAAGCTGGTAAGAAGCCGTGTGACGAGTGAGCCGGCCTATAGGCGGGGTTCTGTCCACCGGGCCGTCGCCGGCTCCGGATGGGTGGTCATCCATCTAAGCGGTCTACCTGGGGACATCGGCCGGGCCGGCCGTCCCACGTTTGACCTTGCTCCGGGTGGGGTTTGCCGAGCCGCCCAGGTCGCCCTGGGCGCTGGTGCGCTCTTACCGCACCGTTTCACCCTTACCTCGGCAACGACCTCTCGGAGGCTGCCTACGGCGGTTTGTTTTCTGTGGCACTTTCCTGCGGGTCACCCCGACTGGCCGTTAGCCAGCACCCTGCCCTTTGGAGCCCCGACCTTCCTCGACCAGGTCGCGCCCCCGAAACTATCGGGCGCACGCCTGACCGCGACCACCTGGCCGGCTCAATCGTCATCGAGGAGTTTACTACTACCTCACGCCGGCCAAGACCCGATGAGCGAGGACCGCATTGACTCATCAGGAACCTCCGCGTGCACCCATACGTTGCCTCAACTGAGAACCTCCGCTTCAAGGCGGTGACCATCGCCAGGTGACGCCCATGGGTTACGCCTAAGTCGTGGAGCTCTCGATGGGGCAACGCCAAGCGGTCACGAAGAAAAAGGCACTCGCTTACAAAAGGGGCACCCGCCCCGACAAGTCACAGATCTTGGACGAGCTGGTCGACCTGACGGGGTGGCACCGCGACCATGCCCGTGCCGCGTTGCGCCAGGCCCTGGAGCTGAAGGTCGTGCGGCGCCGGGCACCCAGGGCTTCGAAGTTCTCCCCGCCGGTGCTGGCGGGCCTGGTGACGGCTTGGGGGCTCACCCGTTGCCCGGCTGGCAAGCGCCTGGCCCCGATGTTGGCCGTCGTCGTCCCCCTGTTGCGCCGCGACGGCGAGCTAGTCCTGAGCGACCAAGAGGC
>Ga0182015_10005855_pt1 | contig 12579 bp, 16 predicted proteins | sample 712P3MmetaG_FD_120478 | JGI IMG/M metagenome (GOLD analysis project Ga0182015, IMG submission 120478) | Permafrost microbial communities from Stordalen Mire, Sweden - 712P3M metaG | ecosystem: Environmental > Terrestrial > Soil > Wetlands > Permafrost | place: Sweden: Stordalen | collected...
CTTCCGCCGCACTGCCCAGCAGGATCAGGAAGAATATTCCGAACGCGCGATTCAGCGGCGCGTCCGGCGCGCGCCACTCGCCGAGACTCAACACACCGGCGAGCAGGCCGAGCACGACGAAAATCAAAGAGGGATGCGGCCCGGAATTGCCCAATCCAAAAGGCAATGGCGGCAGCAGCAGTGCCGCCGCGAAGAACAGCGTCAGCCAACGGCCGCGCTTCAAGATCGCCCAGTAAGCGAACGGCACGCCCACCAGCGGTGCACCCAGCGCCAAAGCCACGGCCGGTCTTGGCGCCAGCGAGATGGCCGCCGCATAGATGCCCGCCAGCGCCGCCGCGGCGAACCTCCATGGATGGCCCAAGCGTGCAATCGCCGTGCGGTCAATCATCGCCGGTCCATTTGGAAGAGGCTATGGCGCGCTGGGTCCGATAGCTCAGCTCCAGCGTCATGTAGACGACCGGCGCCACCATCCCCAGCAACAGCGCCGCCAACACACGGAGCGGAATGTTGGGGGACGCCGGCTGCTCGGGGACGATGCCCGGATCGATGATCTTCAGCCGTTCGCTGCGATACCCGCTATCGGAACGCACTTGGCTTAAGCGCGTCTCGACCGTGGCGTAGGCCTCCTGGCTGGCGGTCCGTTCGGCGTCCACGCGGTCGCGTTCGGCCGTGCGGCGCGCCAACAGTTCTTCCTTGGCAGTCAGGTCCCGCTCCGCTTGGCCAAGTTGCTCCCGCAGAGTATCGGTGCGCGGCAATTGGCGCTCCTGGCTGCTCTTCAGTTCACTCCCGGTCTGAATCTCCCGTTGCAGCCGCTCGACAGGTTGTTGCGTGATGGTGCGGGTCCAGGCGGCTTCGCTCCGGTCCAGGCGCGCCTGCGCATCCGCTTCCTGCTTTTCGATGGCTTGCGAGAGATCCTGGTCGGCTTCCTGGTCTATGGAGCGGCTCAGTTTCACGGTCTCTTCACCCAGGTACTGCGCCAGCGCCTGGGCGGTCCGCGGGTCGGGCAGGGTGACCTTGATTTCCAGAATCTTGGTGTCCCGTACCATCCCGACTTTCAGGATTCCGGCCTTGAGCGACTCGACGGTACGGCCGGGAAACCGCTGCCGCAACTGAAATTTGTCCAGAGCGCGCAGGAACAGGCTGTCGCTGCCGGCGAAGTGTTCATAAGTCTTCAGCGACTCCAGATAGATGGGACTTACACCCAAGGCGCTGCGGATATCGGTGCCCGCGGGCGGTTCTACCAGAATACGGCAAGTGGCCGTATACAGGTTGGGACGCATTAGAGTCACACCCAGCGCCAGACTCACCGCAATCGCACAGGATACCGCGATGTATCGCCAGCGGGAGCCTAGGAAGCTCAGGTAGCGATAAGTGTTTACAGGTTCCGCCGTGCTTGTGAGCATGCCTGTGAGATAGTGTAGCCTATATGGCCCTGCTACTGGCCGTCGTCTTGGCATTAATTCCGCTGGCGATCGCTCCCGGACGGTTTTTTACTTCGATGTTACACCTAAGGTGGTTTTGCTTCTGCTGGGGACCGCGGCGGCGGCGGTCTGGTGGGCGGCGGCGGCCACTTGCGTGGCGCCCCCGGGCTTCTATCGCACTTCGCTAGCGGCGCGCTGGTTCTTGCTGGCGATGTGCGGCATGGCCGTGTCACTGGCAGTCTCCACGCTTGCATCGGTGAATCCGCTGTTATCGTTAGGCGGAAGCGACTGGCGCGACTGGGGCCTGGTGACGCAACTCGCGGCGCTGGGCTTCGCATACCTGGTGGCCGTTTGCTGCGCCGGACAACCGGGCCGCTTGCGCCTGATTTTGCGCGGAACCGCGGCAAGCGGGCTGGTCGTGGCGTTCTACGGAATCGCGCAGTATTTCGGATGGGATCCCTTGCTCGACGCGCGCGGCTACCACGTTGGTGAAGGCATCTGGACCATCGTGCGGCCGCCTTCTACGCTAGGCCATGCGGATTACTCCGCCAACTGGCTGCTATTCGTGGTGTTCGCCGGCGCGGCGCTGGCGGCCTTGGAGCAACAGACTCCCTGGAGATGGCTCGCCTGGGCGGCCGCGGCAGCCGGCTCCATTGCGATTGTCTTAAGCGGCACGCGCGCGGCCATGTTGGGGATGCTGGCCGGCGGCGTCTTGCTGGCAACCCTGCACAAATTGTGGGGCGGTCCTCCTGGAACGCGGACGACGCCCTCGTCGGCTCGCCACGACGGTCAAGGAATTGATTCTTCGAGCAAAGAGCGGGTCCAGGGGGACCCGCGCAGACCAGGGGGTCTGCCCCACAAATTATGCAGGATTGCGAGATTGCGAAAACTAAGTGACATTGGGCAATCCTGCCCGGCCAAGATTGGCCGCCCTACAGCCCTGGCCATCGCCGCGGCAGCCGCCCTCTTCTACGTCTCTCCAGCCGGCGAGAAATTACGGGCCCGCGTCCACTGGGCAATCCAGGAACCGGCGGGCGGGGCGCGCCTTCTGCTCTGGCGCGACAGCCTGCGCATGGCGGCCGCGCGCTGGCCCGCGGGCTACGGACCGGATACTTTCATCGGCAGTTTCGCGCGCCGTCAATCGGCGGATCTCAGCCGCGCCTATCCGGACTTCTATCACGAGTCTCCGCACAACATCTTTCTCGATGTGCTGGTAGCGCAGGGTGTGGCCGGGCCAGTGCTGCTGTTGGCGCTCGCCGCCAGCGGATTCGCGGCTGCCATCGTGAGTCAGCCGGCTTTGCGCCGGAATCCCGCCACCGGCGCGCTCGCCGCGGGGCTCGCGGCTATGACCATCAGCGGGCAATTCGCCTGCTTCACGCTGCCCACCGCGCTGGCATACTACTGCACTATCGCGATGCTGGTATCGCTCGGCGTCCGCGCGCCACTGCCAACGTGGCCGCCTGGCCGCCGCTGGCAGCGGATGGCCGTGGCCATACCTTGCGCCGCCATACTCGTGTTTTTCGGCTTGCGTTTGTGGATGGCCGAGAGCCTGCTCGCCGCGGTGAGGCGCGATCTGGACGCCAGCCTGGTGGGTGACGCCGCTAACCGCTATGCCGAATACGAGCATTGGCGCTGGCCCGACCCCAGCGCGGACCTATGGTATTCGCGCCGCCTGGCGCAGATTGCCGGGAGCAAAGCCGAACGGGTCGTTCGCGTGCGAGCTTTCCAGCAGGCCGCTCTGGCCGCCCAACGCGCCACCCAAACCACTGAAGCCGAATTTAGCGCTTATTACAACCTGGCCGAATTCTACGCGCACGAGAACGATTTTCTGCGCACCGAGCAGAGTTTGCGCGCGTCCATTTCCTACGCGCCGAATTGGTTCAAGGCGCATTGGATGCTCGCTCAGGTCCTGCAGGCTGAGTCGCGGCTGAACGAGGCGGAAACAGAGGCCGCCACCGCCGTGGCGCTCGATGGCGGCAAACACCCGGAGGTTACAGGAACTCTGGTAAACATTCGCGCCGCGATCGGAACCGCGCCGCTGGAACCGCCGCACAAGTAAAATCTTGCGTCGAAGCTTGGGTTAGCGTAAGTGGATCGACTAAAATTGAAGCGGAGGGGAAATGATGCGGTCAGTCGGATTGGCTCTCGGGATGTTGGTTTGCGCGTCTCTCGCACACGCGCAGCCGGCGGTGGGCGCGGGCGGCGTGGTGAACTCCGGCAGTTACTCGGCGCAAGGCGTGGCGCCCGGTTCCCTTGTATCCATCTTTGGCACGAACCTGGCGGCCTCGACATCCTCCGGAAGCACCATCCCGCTATCCACCACGTTGAGCGATGTGATGTCCGTAACCTTCAACGACATTCCCGCGGGGCTGTACTTTGTATCTGCCGGACAGATCAATGCGCAGCTACCGTTTAACGTGCTGGCGTCCGGCCAGACCAGCGGAACGGCGAACATCGTCGTCACTCGCGGCAACGGAACGTCGGCCCCACAGAGTGTGAACGTAGTGCCGGCGTCGCCCGGCATTTTCACTACAAGTGCAACCGGCGTGGGTCAGGCGTTCGCCTACGACAACACCACCGGCGATCTCGCCGCGCCGGCCGGCCCGCCCATTGGACCCTTCACCACAGTCCCCATCTCGGTCAGTTCGGGACACGCCTTGATCATTGCATGCACCGGACTTGGCGCAGTGACTCCAACTATCGATAACTATGTGGCCGCTTCCGAGGGTGGCCTTCGGAATACGGCCCTGACGCCGGTTGTAACGATCGGCGGTGTGACGGCTAAGTTCGTCTATTCCGTGCTATCGCCGCAATTCGTCGGCGAGTATCAGATCGGCGTAGTGCCGGACCCCGCCACGCCCACTGGGGACGCGGTGTCCTTACAGATCGCAATCAACGGTGTGACGACTTCGGATAAGGTGACCATCGCAGTGGCCCCGTAACGCACGCACCCTGCGTGCCGCGTCGGCACTCGTGGGGACGCCTATTTCCCCGTAGCGGCCAGTTCCGCTCGAACCGTCTTCGCTTTCTCAGGTTCGCCGAGCGCTTCATAGACCGCGGCTAGGTCGTTACGCGCAGCCTGAACATGGATCACCGACGGACTGGTCTGTCGCGACAGAATTTCGGACCCGGCCAGAATCTCCTGCTCCGCCTCCCGGTAGCGCCGTTCGCGCAGCAGCGTTCGGCCCAGTTTCACGTGCGCAATGCCGGTGTTCATGGCCCCGAGCGCCTCGGTGAATCGCCGCGCTGCATCGCGGTAAAGTTGCTCCGCATGCGCGCACTCTCTCCCTGCCAGGTACACGCTGGCAAGGGGTGCGCGACATATATGTAAGCGTTTTGGCTGGATGGGCGGAGTTGACCTTTTAGTCTGAGTATATGTATGTACTCACAACAAGGGGGCCCCGATGTCACAGTCCGTAGCCGATTTGGAAGCCAAGCGCTCCGGCGTCTTGCAGCAGTTTATGGAACTCCGAGATCTTCGCCCAGGATCGATCAGCGCGGTAGTCCGCCGTTGCGGGAAACCGAACTGTTATTGCGCCAAGCCCAATGATCCAGGTCACGATCCGCAGCTTCGTCTGCTTCGCAAAGTAAACGGCAAGTCCGTAGCAGAGTCCTTTGCTAGCCCGGCATCCTTCCGCAAAGCCCAACGCGAAGTCGCCGAGTTCCATCATCTGCAGAGCCTGAGTGTTGAACTGATCGCCCTCAACGAGCAGATCTGCCGTTTGCGTCCGGTGGAGTCCGATGCCGCGGGTTGGACCGCGCAGGAAAAAAAACGAGCATTGCAATCCATCGGGAAATCACACGCGAAGTAATGCGTTTGCTGGACAGAGTTTTTGCCGAGCGCCGCAAGCGCGGCGGTATCGATCTGGAAGCGGTCGAAATGGCCATCCGTGCGGCCCTGCACTGCGCCGGCGCCGCCGCCCTCGGCCAATTACTGCATTACGGTCCACCTGCCGTAGACCAACGATGGCTGCCTTGTGTTTGCGGTCAGCAAGCGCAGTACCCTGCGGACCAAGCAGGTGTTAACGGCGCTGGGACCCACCCCCATCGCGCGGCCCTACTACTTGTGCCGGAGCTGCCACCGCGGCCAATTCCCCGTGGGATCGAGAACTGGATGTCCAGGGTACGGAATTCTCCCCGGGGGTCCGTCGGACGATGGGCCTCCTTGGGCATGAGGTGGCATTCAACCGTGGGCGCGCACAACTGAAACTGCTCGCCAACCTTACGGTAACGACCAAAGCCGTAGAACGCACGGCGGAAGCCATTGGCCGGGATATCCTGGCGCGACAGCAGCAGGAGATCCGCCGTGCCAGGCAATTGGAATTACCCGTGGTGGCCGGACCTCGCATTCCGATTCTGTACATCCAGACCGATGGCACCGGCGTACCGGTGACCCTTGCCGAGACGCAAAACCGGCAGGGAAAACAGCCCGGCCAACCCGCCCATACGCGCGAAGCCAAACTCGGCTGTGTCTTCACGCAGACCGCAACCGATGCGGAAGGCCGCCCGGTGCGGGACGCAGATTCGACCAGCTACGTCGGCGCCATGGAGACCGCCGAGGAGTTCGGCCTACGCCTTTACGCCGAAGCCTGGCGCCGCGGCTGGGATCGAGCCGCCCTCAAAGTATTCATGGGCGATGGTGCGGTCCGGATATGGAACATCGGGGATCGGCACTTCCCAGGAGCCGTCCAGATCGTAGACCTCTATGTGAGCATCTTGGAATCTCGCTCCCAAGCTGTATCCCAACGATGCCGCGCGTCAAAGGCGGTGGATCATGTCGGCACAAGACAAACTCGACAATGGGCGCATCGAAAGCCTCCTCACTTCCTTGCGTGCGCTCCGCCCCGTGGCGACGGAAGCGATCGATATGGTTCGCACGGAAGCTGGAAACTTCGCGGCCAACGCCGAACGTATGCGCTACCCGGAGTTCCGCAGACAGGGCCTGTTTGTGGGGACCGGAGTCATGGAGGCCGGCTGCAAGACCGTCATTGGCAGCCGCCTCAAACAGTCCGGGATGTTCTGGACCGTCCGTGGCGCCAACGCCCTCATCGCCCTCCGCTGCTGCGAACTTAGCGGCAACTTCGAAGACTACTGGGAGGCCCGGCGCGGCTGATCCTCACTTTCATGTCGCACACCCAGTTTGAGCTGGTTAATCTCGTCCACGTCTTTCCCCCTAAACACATGTCTTCCCTCCTCTGTATTCCAGATTTGGGGTTTTACACCACATGCTCGGGGGGCTGGGGATTTTTCAACCGGCATTAAGGGGATTATTGCACCGGCGCTGACAGGTGCGGTGAACTCCGACCGTTCGATGGATTTCCCCCGATTGCAGAAGCCCCCGCCGAATAGTCCTTTAGGCCCGAAGCAGCAGGAAGTATGGCGACATCAAGGGAGGCAGGCGGCTACGGGGCCTAAGCGCTGTGCTATGGTCAATAACGCGGCCATCATACAAGATCTGAGCGGATCGGCGTCTTCAGCGAGCGCTCGGAGACTCCGCGAGGGATCTCTGGCGTGACTGAAACCGTGGGTGTAAGACGTTGGCCGACGCGCTTGGCGGCGGGTTCGGCTGCGTTCGTCGTCGCGTTGGGCCTGACTGTTCTGGCCGGCTGGTTCTCTCACGCCCCCGCGCTGGTTCAGTTGGTGCCACAACTGCCCCCCATGACGCGCAACGCGGCCGCGTGTTTTTTGCTGTGTGGTCTCGCCTTGCTGATGGCAGCTCTCAGGCGCTCACGTTGGCTCGTCATCGTGTGCGCCGGAATAGCTAGCGCCGTGAGTGTACTCACCATCTTCGAATACATCTTCCGCGTGAACGCCGGAATCGACGAGTTCCTGGGGCCGTCCTATATCACCGTCAAGCTGTCGAGCCCGGGGCGCATGGCGCCTGTGACGGCAATTTGTTTCGCCCTGGGTTCGATGGGCCTGCTGCTGGCGTCCAAGACCCTATCGAGGCGGTCCGCGCTGTTGGTGGGGCTAATCGGTTCGATCATCGCGGCGGTTGGGACGGCGACGAGCATGGGTTTGCGCTGGGGTCGAGCGATGCCTTCGGCTGGGGTAACGTCACACGTGCGGCGCTCGATACGGCAGTCGGCCTCTGGGTCTTCGGGTTAGGCATGCTTACACTGGCCTGGCACGTTGAGACGGACCCGGCCGGAACCCCACGCTGGTTGCCGATCAGTGTGGCGATCGGAGTCGCCACGAGCACCGTGGGTTTGTGGCAAGCGCTCATCGGAGGGGGACATGCACCGTTTTCTCTCCTCCCTGCCGTCGTGCTCGGTGGCGGGTGCCTGATGGCACCGATCTTCGGGTTGACAGTCTACCTGGCGCAACGCGCGAACGCACAGGCCGCTGGCTTCGACAAAGTGAGGCATCTCTGCGGCAAGTCGCCGCCCAGGCGCAGAAAAGCGAATATTACCTGATGTTCTCCGGAGGATTTTTAAGCGCATTGGAGGCCCAACTGCCAATATGGCCTAATCTCTCTGCTTCCGCCATACATGTCCGCGGAAATGTTTCGAATATTGGGATTTCCTGCGGGAGACGTTCCGCCTACCACGGCAGAGGCCGGCGAAGTTTTCACGGCGGCTGGTCCGGAGAACTGGCCTCGCATCATGGAACTGTTCGAGGCTGCACGCCGGGAGAAGATCGCCGACGGTGAATTCCCTGCGGTGTTACCGGGCGGATCAAGGCGAATGATTCGCATTGTGGCGCATGGGGTGCCCGATGCGGCGGGCGATATCGTCTAGTTCGTCGGTACCTGCGTCGACGTCACGGACCAGCACCGCGCCAGAACGGAATTGCAGAAGGCGTTCGACGAAATCAGGAAGTCGGAAAATCAACTTCGGGCCATCATCAACACGATTCCCGCGTTGGCATGGTCTGCTCGTCCGGATGGCTCCGCCGATTTCTTCAACCGGCTCTATCTGGACTACATGGGACTCTCGGCGGAACAGGCGCTGGACTGGGGCTGGACGGTTGCGCTTCATCCGGACGACCTGAACCGCCTGGCTGATTACTGGCAATCCGTCCTGGCTTCCGGCGAGGCGGGCGAGATCGAAGTGCGCCTACGCCGCTTCGACGGAATATATCGATGGTTCCTCTTCCGTGCCAGTCCATTGCGCGATGAATCGGGCAAGATCGTCAAATGGTATGGAACAAACACAGACATTGAAGACCGTAAACGCGCCGAGGATGCCGTGCGCGCGAGCGGGCGCGATCTGAGCCAGATTATCGAGGCGATTCCCGGTCTGGTGTGGTGCGCGGCTCCGGACGGCGAGGTCAACTACTTGAATCGACGCATGCTGGACTACACCGGCACAACTCCTGGCGCCTGGGAGCAGCTTGGCTGGGCCAATTTCCTCCACCCGGACGATGTAGAGCCGACGGGGCGCGCGTGGTCGCGTGCTATCGCAACCGGGCATACACACGCAATTCAATGCCGGCTCCGCCGGTCCGATGGTGTCTACCGATGGTTTCAGGTGCTCGGCGAGGCCGCGTGTGACAGTGAAGGCGGAGTCACTCGCTGGTACGGATTGCTGCTCGATGTCGATGATCGGAAGAGCATGGAGGAGGCTCTGCGAATCACGGAGGCGCGTCTTTCGCGAGCGACTCAGATTGCGACGGTCGGAGAACGGTCTGCTTCGATTGCCCATGAAATCAACCAGCCTCTAGCGGCGGTGGTAGCGAGCAGTCACGCCTGTCTGCGATTTCTTTCGGCCCAGCCGCCGAGGATGGCCGAGGCATACGAGGCCGCCGAAAGCATTGTTCGGGACGGCAAGGAGGCTGGCGAAGTGGTGCGGCGCATCCGCGCGCTTTTCAAGAGGGCTGCTGTTGAGAAAGCCATGCTCAATCTGAACGATGTCATCGGTGAGGTACTCCGCCTGTTGGGCGGCGAGACAGCCAAGAGGCATGTTGCCGTGGAGACGGACCTTGGGAAGGATCTGCCGCTCGTGCCGGGTGATCGCGTACAACTGCAACAATTGGTTCTAAATCTACTACTCAACGGGATCGAGGCGATGGATCCGGTGCGTGATCGTCCCAAGAAACTTTTCCTACGTTCCAAGCAGGAAAGCCCTGAAACGGTGCTGGTTGAAGTACGGGATTACGGTATTGGTCTGGAGAATCCAGATAGAGTCTTCGAAGCCTTCGTCACCACCAAAGAGAACGGCATGGGCATGGGTTTGACGATCTGCCGCTCGATCGTGGAAGCGCACGAAGGCCGCCTTTGGGTCGCATCCGGAGAAGTACCCGGCACAACGTTCTGTTTCGCTCTTCCAATGAGGTTGAGGGCGGATTCATGAACCCGGAAAGCCCTATCGTCTTCGTGGTGGACGACGACTATCGCCTGCGAGAGGCTTTGACCCGCCTCATTTCGTCCATCGGATTTGCGGTGGCCACATTTAGTTCGGCTGCGGAATACGTGGATTCCGAAAAGCCCGACGCCCCCGCCTGCCTGATTTTGGACTTGCAACTTCCCGGCACCAGCGGCCTCGAACTCCAGCAGCAGTTGGCTGCCGGAGATGCGCCACCGATCATTTTCATTACGGGTCATGGGGATATTGCTTCCTCGGTGCGCGCCATGAAGGCCGGGGCGATTGAGTTCCTGTCGAAGCCGTTCGGCGAGCAGGAGTTGCTACGGGCGATTGACGCCGCAATTGTTCTTGATCGCGAAGCACGACAGAAGAGGTCCGTGCTGGCTGAGTTGCAGAAGCACTACTCTCTTCTCACGCCTCGCGAGAGGGTAGTCCTCACCTTCGTGGTCGCTGGTTTCGCAAACAAACAGGCGGCCGGCGACCTCGGCATTGCCGAGAATACCATCGGGGTACATCGGGGGCAGATCATGCGAAAGATGGGCGCACGATCTCTGGCGGAGCTGGTTAGAATGGCCGACAAACTCGGAATCGCCCGCACCAATCCACCGGAATAAAGAAACATGGAATAGACGCCGTTTGCCTTTGCCTCTACCATCGAGCTTGGAGATGGCTCTGTGCTGACCGGCGTAGCAAAACCTGTTGTAGTGGGCGTGGACGATGATTTTCGGGTTCGAGAGTCCATAGCGCGCCTGGCGGAATCGGCCGGTTACGTTCCTCAAATGTTCTCGTCCGCAGAGGCGTTCCTGCAGTCGGGGACACTTGCCGAGACGGCGTGTCTGATTACCGACGTTCTGATGCCCGGAATGGATGGCCTCGAATTGCAGCGGCGCATCAGAATTGAATATCCCAAGCTGCCGGTCATCTTTATATCTGCCCGCGTTGACGATGAAACTCGACGGCGGGCCATTGACGGCGGAGCAGTCGACTTTATGTATAAACCATTCGATGGCGCGGACTTGTTGTGCGCAATCGATCGGGCAGTGAACAACTCTTCAAACGAGCCGGTCTGAGGGGTTCCGCAAGGATAAAACGATGGCCATCTTAGATCTGATTGGATCCAGCCCGAAATTCCAGGCTGTGCTCGACGAAATAAACACGGTGGCGCCCGTGAACTGTGCCGTCCTGGTTCAAGGTGAAACGGGCACCGGCAAGGAAGTTATCGCGCAGGCGATTCACGATGCCAGCCCTCGCCGCCAGAACAGTTTCGTGGCCCTCAACTGCGCGGCGATTCCGGGCGCTTTGCTGAGAGCGAGCTTTTCGGCCATGAACGAGGCGCCTTCCGCGGCGACGAAGCCCGCCAGATGCCTATTACGGTTGACCGTGTTCGTGAAATCTTTATGGGACTTGAGAGTGGCGACGGAGCTGCCTTTTTCGATCATGTGGCTGACGACAGTCGACTGGACAGTGATGGGCACCCAGCCGCTGACCGGCCAGTACCTGAGCAAGAAGGCCTTCATTGCAAGTACTTTCGCCAAGCTGGGACAGGTTCTTCCAAACGGTGCGCAGCTCCGTAAGGAGCACCTGATCGTCAAAGACGATCGGGCAGTGGTCGAGCTTCACTCTTTCGCGACTGCCAAAAACGGAATGCGCTTCGACAATCGGTATTGCTGGGTCGTGTATTTCCGAGATGGGGTGATCGTACGTGTTCGGGCCTACCTAGACTCGGCCATGGTTACTCGATTGTTCCAGGAGAATCCGATCCAGAATACAGTGTCTTCCTCCTGGTCGGATACTCCTCTCGGTCGGGTGAAGCGGACAGGAGCAGCGGTGCGAGATGCGGATTGTCGTCTTTCATCTTTGGCCAAGGAGCAATCCGGGAATCCCGCTGCGCTAACTCAATGACTTTCTGGCAGTCCTGCTGCGCAAGGCCGCGAGCAACTGAATGGTTTAAGACCGAGAGGTTTAATAAGGATGCCTACTATGACCCTATTCGAAAAAGTTCTATATACCGCCAAAGCCCACACCACCGGTGGTCGGGACGGTGCCGCCCGCAGCGACGATGGCCGCCCGGACGTTAAGCTTCGTCGCTTCGCGCCCCGGGTACCGCCACTAGCCCCGAGGTGAACCAGTCACCTATAGCCCAGCTCGTTTATCTACAAAGGAGAATGATCATGTCCGCAATATCGTCATCGCCGATCCGGCGCAGCTTTCTTGCCGCCTCAGTAGCCGCAGGTGCCTTAGGCCTTCTGCTGCTCGCGGCCTCCAGCTACGCCCAGACCGTTCCCGCCGATGCCCAGGCCGCCGTCATCAGCCCGCGTCCGGCGAAGCTGGGCGTAGTGGCCGATGACAAATCAATTCGCCCCTTCCGCATTAACTTTCCGGAAGTGGCGCTCGTCGACCTCCGCCAACGCCTGGCGGCGACTCGGTGGCCTGACAAGGAAACGGTCAATGACGAATTCCAGGGCATCCGGTTGGCGGAGATGCAGGCGCTGGTGCACTACTGGGGCAACGGCTACAACTGGCGCAACGCAGAAGCGAAGTTGAATGCGCTGCCAGAGTTCGTGACCACAATCGACGGCGTGGATATCCAGTTCATCCACGTGCGTTCGCGTGAAGCGAACGCCCTACCGCTGATCCTCACCCACGGCTGGCCCGGCTCGCCGCTGGAGTTCCTGAAGGTGATAGGCCCGCTCACCAACCCCGTCGCCTACGGCGGGCGCGCGCAAGACGCCTTCGACGTCGTGATCCCCGCCATCCCCGGCTATGGCTTCTCGGGCAAGCCGACCGATCTCGGCTGGAATCCCGACCGCGTGGCGCGGGCCTGGGACGTGCTCATGAAGCGCTTGGGCTAC
>Ga0182015_10005856_pt1 | contig 12575 bp, 13 predicted proteins | sample 712P3MmetaG_FD_120478 | JGI IMG/M metagenome (GOLD analysis project Ga0182015, IMG submission 120478) | Permafrost microbial communities from Stordalen Mire, Sweden - 712P3M metaG | ecosystem: Environmental > Terrestrial > Soil > Wetlands > Permafrost | place: Sweden: Stordalen | collected...
ACGCATCTGTATATCGCGGGTAAGCTCGAAGGCGATCTGCGCCGCGCGATTGAAGACGCGTTCGGCGGCTGGGCCAAGGGAGCGCCTTCGCCCGAGCTGCCTGCTGCCGCGGTGCAAACGCGCTCCTTCCAGTTGATCGACCGGCCCGGGGCCGCGCAGTCGAACCTGATGATCGGCCTGCCGGTAGCCGCGCCGTCCAGTCCGGATTACATCAAGCTGGATGTCATGGATTCCTTGCTGGGCGGCTCCTTCGCCTCCCGCATTACCAGCAATATTCGCGAAGATAAGGGCTACACGTATTCGCCGCATAGCAAGATCGGCACGCGCCGGCATTTCGCCTATTGGATGCAATCCGCCGATGTGGCTACCGACGTGACAGGGCGGGCGCTACACGAGATTTTCTACGAGATTGACCGGCTGCGGCAAGAACCGCCATCGGAAGAGGAACTGGCGGGTATCCAAAGCTATTTGGCTGGGCTATTCATTCTGCGCAACACCATCAGCCCGGACGCCATCATCGCGCAACTGCATTTCGTGGATGCGCAGGGGCTGGACCGGTCCTATCTATCCACCTACACGCAGAAAGTGATGGAAGCGACACCCAGGGACGTCCAGGCCGTGGCGGAGACGTACCTTGTTCCTTCGAAAATGACCATAGTCGTGGTAGGAGACAATGCCAAGATAGCGGACCAGATCGCGCCTTACGAAGCAGCCACACAATAGAAACCACCGATGCACGCAGATGCACGCCGATAGGAGGTTTGTTGGCTCCTATCTGTGTTTATCTGTGGTTCCACGTTACCGCTTGTGTTCGATGCGCGGTTGCCAGCGCGGCGCGCATCCGACATCGCTACACTGCATTCCCGTGCTGGTCTCGCCACTGCCATCCGGATTCATGGTCCACACCTCGGCATAGGCGTTGGGTCGGACTGCTTCATTCCGTCGATGTCATACTCGCAGGCGATCTTCTTTCCATCGCTGGACCAGTTCGTGTCGCCAGCTTCATAGGGCACGTCGAAGTGGGTGAGTTGCTCTTGCTGGCTGCCGTCCGCGTTTATGGCAAAGATGTTGAGCTTGTTTCCGCCCTCACGATCGGATCCAAACGTGATTCGGGTGCCATCCGGAGACCACACCGGGTCGGCATTGTTTGCGCCGCTGGTGAGCTGCTGGAGGCCGGCGCCATCGATGTTCATCACAAAGACTTCCAGGTCGCTGCCGCCGCGAGCAGTCTTGCGTATACGATCTGGGCGCCGTCGGGAGACCAACTCGGAGTGACGTCGAACCCTGGCGTAGGAGACAGGCGCTGCCGGCCCGTCCCGTCCGCGCCGATTACGTAGATCGCGCTGCCAATTGAAATCACGTTGATACGCGATGCGCTTGCCGTCCGGGGACCACGAGGGATAATTCTCGGCCTCCGCGTCATTGGTGAGCCGAGCCGGGTTGGCGCCCACACCCGAGGCGTCAATATCCATGAGGTAGATATGGTTGACTGAACTCTGCTGGCTCACGAAGGCAATGCGGTCCGCCCCCGCAGCGTCCGCGCAACAAGGCTGTGCGTCCGGCGAAGCGAAAGTTGAGAGCGCCAGGATGACGGCGAACGGGCGGTAAAACTGCCGCATACCCCAATGACGCATCGGATAGGCGAAAAGATGCGAGCGCCCCGTACGAAGCAACCACACAATAGAAACCGCCGATGCACGCCGATGCACCCAGATAAAAACACGAGCCAGAGCGTTGCCCTGGAGTGCCTTTTCTTATCGGCGTGTATCTGCGTGCATCGGCGGTTTCATTTCTTTGCGTTAGGCGAAGCTTCGCACGGCTGCGGCTTCGTCGTCATGCACGTCGAAGACCGTGTACAGCTTGGTGATCTGCAACAGGTCTTTCACCCGCTTGGTCAGATTGAGCAGCTTGAGTTGGCCGCCCTGGTTGGTCACCGTGGTGAATCCGGACACCAGTTCGCCGATACCCGAACTGTCGATATAGGAGACGTCTCCGAGGTTCAACAAGATCTTCTTTTGGTTCTTGCCCACCATGTCGCGCAGCAGGTCGCGGAGCGCGCTGGACCCTTCGCCCAGAGTGATCCTTCCGGCCACATCCACCACGCTCACGTCGCCAACTTGTCTCGTGCTTAGCTTTACACTCACTGAAATATGCCTCCTTATCGTCTCTTACTTCGACACCAGGTGCTTCACCAAAGTTACTTCGGTACCAACCGGTTCCAGGCGCCGCACCCGAAAGTCGTCCATGAAAGCCTTGATCAGGAAAATGCCGCGGCCGGAATGCCGCAGCAGGTTCTCTGGCGCTAGACAATCCGGCAGATTGTCGTAATCGAAGCCTTCGCCCTGGTCCGCGATCCTCACTACAAATTCCCCGGGGGTCTTGGAAACCGATAGGTGCACCTTCTTGTGGGCGCTATACCGGTTGCCATGCACCACGGCGTTGACCATGGATTCCCGCACGGCCATGGCGATCTTGTGCAGATCGTCTTCCGGGACCCCGGCTTTCTCGGCTTCCTGCAACGCCAATTCTTCGGCGCTATCCACGCTTTCCAGGGTCGAGTCCAGAAACCGTTCGATGGTTTCCGTATCGGCGCGCAAGTTTTTTCCCATAGTTAAGGCGCCACAGCGCATGGCCAAAACGAATGGCTAGAATAAATTACCGGCGCGTTGAAAGTCAAGAAGCGCCTGCACCGATCATCGCACGTCCCGGCCGGCTATCGCCCGCCGCATCGTCACTTTTGCGCCGCCGCGGCCTTGGCCTGCTCGTTGGCCCCCGAGAAGCGCTCCAGTTCGGCAAGCTCCTTTTTCATCCGTGCGGCGTCCTCCGCGTCCGGCGCCAGCACAAGGTAGTTGCGCATGTGCGCCACGGCGCCAGTATAATCCTTCTTCCGCGCCAAGATCATTGCCAGCACCTGTTCGATTTTTGGGAACCGGTGTGGCGTATCCAGCTTTGCCCCGTCCCGCGCGCTCCTCTCCGCCGCATCGATTCGGCCCAGGTTCAGGTTGGCGGTGGCGTTATAGAAGTACGCCATCGGATAGTCCACCGCGTCCAGTTTAATCAGCCGGCCGGTGATATCCGCCAGTGCGGCCCAGTTTTCGGCTTTAGCCTCGAGTTCGGCAAGCTGCGCATAGGGGCTGATGAACTTGGCGTCTGCCGTTACCGCATGCGCAAAAGACTTGCGCGCCTGCTCGATGTCGTCGTTCTGCGCCTGAATCCGCCCCAGTTCATACCATGCCGCCGCATAGTTAGGATAGATTTCCACGGCCTTGTGGAGTTCATTGCCGGCCTCCGGCAGCTTGTTTTTCCGAAGATCCTGAAGGGCTCTTTCGTAAGCCTGGCGGGCGGCCTTGGGGGCCTGCAGACTGGTGACGCTGACGGCCGATCCCTCCACATTCGCCAGCCGGTGCAACACGATCGTGCCGACGTTCGGATCGTCCAGCAGGTGCCGTCCTCCCAGGCTTACAGTGTCGGAGCGAAAACCGGACAGCACCGCGCGCAGATCGCAGTTGTCAAGCTGCATGTTGGGCGGGTTGGCCAACGCCGGCATGGGGCCCGCCCCACTGGCGATGCTGGTCACCGGGCGAGAGGTGCCGGGCAGACTAGATCCGTCTTCGCTGGCGTCCTGCATGACCGCGGAAGTCTGGCCGATCTGAAAACTGAACCGTCCTTTTCGATCGGTGTAGGCTTGCGCCCGCGGCGACCCGCCGCATACGCGCTCAATGGTCACGGGATCCGGAGGCGGAGTGCCATCGTCCAGCATGACGTTGCCGATCACATAAATGCCGCCATTCAGGGGACCGGTCGCCGGCCCGTTCGGCTGGCTAGGCGTGGTAGGTGGAAAACGGCTTGTCCCGGATCCAAGCGGGTTTCCGCCGGTTGCCGGGGGCGGCGTCTTTTGCGCCCATACGGCGTGGCAAGAGATGGCGATCCCGATCGCCAGCCCAGCGAAGCTTTGCATCCGGATGCTCGCCCGCATGGCAGCACCCCCTTTCGTTAGTCACATTATACATGCCTCGGGACTTGCTAGAATATGGCTTCGCCGGATGGTCCCATGAAAACGCTCATTCTCCGCTCCGCTGCGGCCTTACTCCTGTCGCTGGCCGGGTGTTCGACCGAACCCCCCACGCCGCAAAAGAAGGCCGAACAAAAGCCCCCCGAGCCAGTGACGGGCCGTCAAGCCCTCCAGCAGATGTATATCGCCGGCCGTGGCTGGGCCGCCGATATCCAGCCCATCAAGCTAACCAGCATCTTGCTGCCCGAGATCAAAGCCGAGCCCGGAAAAGCCGCCGCGTGGCAAGCCCTCTTCGTGTCCGCCAGCCTGAACAAGGCTCGCGGCTACACCTATTCCGTAGTGGAGGGCGAGGGGAATCTCCATCAGGGCGTGTTCGCCGGATTCGATCAGAGCTTTTCCATGGGAGCGGAGAAGCCTTTCCCCATGGCCGCCATCAAGGTCGATTCCGATGCGGCCTATCAGACCGCGCTAAAGAAGGGCGCCGAGTACGACAAGAAGAACCCCGGCAAGCCGATCATTTTCTTGTTGGAAGCCAACAACAAATTCCCCGACCCCAGTTGGAGAGTGATCTGGGGCGAGTCCGCAGGCACCAGCAACTTCTCGATATTTGTAGACGCCTCCACCGGCGGCTATCTCGAAACCATTCACTGAGCGCGCCGCACGGAGTAAGAGCCTCGAACCACAGATGGACACCGATGCACACAGATAAGAACAGATTCTTGCGTTATCCGTGTTTATCCGTGTTCATCTGTGGTTTCTTCTGCCTGCTGGCCGCCTCCCTGTTGCGTGCGCGCGCGCCCGGCACGATCGCCAGCCGCTACGCCGCCTCCGATTTCCCGCTCACCGCCGACCCGCACGCATCTCAATGGATAAACACGCCCGCCGTCTTTGCCGAAAATGGTCCGCGCGGCGAACCCGTCCCGGGCCATCGCACCGAGATCCGCTCCCGTTGGACGGCCGCCAGCATCTATTTCCTGTTCATCTGCCCCTACCAGGAGCTGCACCTGAAACCCAACCCTTCGCAAACTTCTGAAACCAACGAGCTCTGGAACTGGGATGTGGCCGAAGTCTTCGTCGGCAGCGATTTCCAGCACATCACCCGCTACAAAGAATTCGAAGTCTCCCCGCAAGGCGAGTGGGTGGACCTGGATATCGACCGCGTGAACCCGCTCCCGGAAGGCGGCTGGCTCTGGAATTCAGGCTTTGCCGTGAAGGCCCGTATCGACGCGCGCAAAAAGGTCTGGTACGGCGAAATGCGCATCCCCCTGCGCTCCATCGACAGCCGCCCACCCGCTGCCGGCCTTCAAATGCGCATCAATTTCTACCGCTGCCAGGGGCGCGAGCCCGGCCGCAAATTCATCGCCTGGCAGCCCACCGGAGAAGGCAGCTTTCACGTGCCGCGAGCTTTCGGCCTGCTGAAACTCGTCCCATAATGCACAAATGATCCCCCGGCATGCCGCCAAATCGCTGCGTATTTCGCATGCCGAGCTATCGAGGTCCGTGTCGGTCTGGTGGCGTGGCGGATCTCTGCGTTGGCGGGGCGGCGGAAATCGCTCTGGTGAATGACGTCTTCGGCGATCGACGAAGTGGCCGTTGCACACGGCTGCCGCGTATACCCGTACGCCGGTCGGCAAAGGCAACGGTGAGGGGTCCAACGGCCGCACTTCTACCGCAAGGCGGGTCAGGTCTCCTACGAGTGCGGGCGCCTCGGCTCGCCGACGCAGGCGCTTGAAGAGAGCTTCCCAGAGCGTCGAGACCGGGCGAAACGCAGCCCTATTCACGCGTCCAATTCCTGTGTCCTTTCAACGCTTACTGGAGCGCGGCGCCACGGAAGCCGCGGTGGTAGCCACAGTTGAGACGGTGAGCGTCTCCCTGCAAGACTCGGAAGAACCGGATACCGCCGCAACTTTCCATTCTCCGCCACCGGAGATGTCGTCCATACCGCCTGCGAGCAGGTGGATGCCTCTCCGCCGAGGAGGCCGGCTGCTAGCCGGTCATCAGGCTTCTGGTGCGGTACTATTAGCGAGGTAAACTTGGACTTGATTTTTCGAGCGATAAGCGGGTGCCGGGGGACGCGCGCAGACTAGGGGGCTGCCCCACGAATTCAGCGGCACTACAACTTTGGCGCGTAATAGCCCTTCCTGCACCGCACTACCAGATCCTTGCGCCCCTTCACCTTCAGATCCACGGTGTGATACAGGCCATCCGCTTTCAATGGCTCAGGACGATAGAAGACGTTGTACTGATGCCGCAGCTCGTTGGCGATATTCTCGAACGACTGCTCCAGGTCCTCCACCTTAAAGGGGAAGAAGGTCTGGCCGCCGGTTTCCGACGTCAAGTATTTCAGAATCTTGTCGCCATCGGTTTCGCCGCGGATCACGTTGGTCGAAATCGCGTAGATCACCACATCGGCCTTCTGCGCCATCTCGAGCGCCTGGTCGCGGGTCACCTGGCTCTGGTTGTCGTCGCCGTCGCTGACGATCACGATGGCGCGCCGGAATTTGTGCCGCGGCTGGTCCTTGGAAAGCTTGTCGCGGCAGGCGAAGTAGATGGCGTCGAACAGCGAAGTGCCGCCGCCCGGACGCAGGCCGCGGATGGCCGTCTGCAGCTTTTCGGTATCGTCGATAAGGTCCGCCACCAGTTCGGCCGAAGTATCGAAACTCACTACCATGGCTTTGTCGTGGCCCTGGTGGACCACGCTGTTGATGAACGAAATTGCGGCTTCCTGCTCGAACTTGAAGCGCTCCCGGATGCTGTTGCTGGTGTCGATCAGGATGCCGAGGCGTAGCGGAAGGTCGGTTTCCGCCGTGAACTCCGCGATGGTCTGCGGCGTCTTGTTCTCGAACACCTGGAAGTCGTCCTTCGTCAGGTCCGTGACGAAGCGGCCCTTCTTGTCGGTGACCGTGAAGAGCATGTTGACGCGGGTGACGTCCAGAATAATGCGGGTACTGGGATCGTCGATGATCTCGGCCGGCTGCTGCGCGGCCGGCGCTAGCGCCTGTTGCGCGTGGACGGCGAGGCAACACATGGCCATGGCCGTTGAAGAAAATAAGGCTTTCATTTGGATCAATTATAGCTGTTCCATCCAGCGCCTCAAGTCCTCGGGCAAGGGGGACTCGATTTCGACCGGCTGGCCGGTGAACGGGTGTTGAAACCGGATGCGTTGGGCGTGCAGGAAAAAGCGCTCGCGCGGCGGATGAATTTCGTTCTTGGCGGGTGCTCCATAAAGCCGGTCGCCAGCCACCGGATGGCCGATGCTGGAGAGATGCACGCGGATCTGGTGCGTACGTCCGGTGCCGATGCGCACTTCGAGTAATGTGAAGCCGGCGAAGCGGCGCACCACGCGGTATTCGCTCCAGGCGGCGCGGCCGCGGCCCAGGCGCGCGGTCATGCGCGTGCGATGCCGCGGATCGCGCGCGATGGGCTTTTCGATGCGGCCGCGATCCGCCTGCACGCCTCCGTGGACTAGCGCCAGATAGGTCTTCTCCACTTGGCGGCCAGCGAACAGAGCGGCCAGCGCGCGATGCGCGGCGTCGTTCTTGGCCACCAGAATCACGCCGCTGGTGAAGCGGTCCAGGCGATGCACGATGCCGGGGCGCAAATCGCCGCCCAGCGCGGAAAGCGACTGGAAGCGGCTGAGCAGCGCGTTGACCAGGGTGCCGGTGTGCACTCCGGCGCCAGCGTGCACCACCATGCCCGCGGGCTTGTCGATCGCCACGAAGTCTGGGTCTTCGTAGAGCACGCGCAGTGGAATGGCTTCGGCTTCGGCGCGCAACGGAGCCAGTTCGGCCGGCTGCACATCGATGCGGTCTCCCTCGCGCAGCACGCGGGAGGAGCGCGCGGTCGCGCCGTTCACCAGCACACGTTCGCGCTTGATCCAATCTTGCAGCCGGGCGCGGCTGAATTCGGGGAACTGTTCATGGAGAGCCCGATCGAGGCGCTTGCCGACTTGTTCGGTCGTGGCGGAGAATTGCACGGGATAAGAGGTGTCCACACGAGTGTGGACACGGCACGCTGAGAGCGTGCGCCACATTATCAGTCTAGCCAAGCTTGCGCGGTTGCCGCTGGTACCGCGGACATTGGTATGGCGCCGAAACGCCGCTGCCGGGTATGGAACTGACGGACCGCGGCGTCCAGATCGGGCGCATCGAAATCCGGCCACATGCGCCGGGAGAATATCAGCTCGGCGTAGGCGCACTCCCACAGCAGAAAATCGCTGAGGCGCTGCTCGCCGCCGGTGCGGATCAGCAAGTCCACCGGCGGACCCAAGTGCTCCTCCAGACATTCGCGGCACACCAAGCCGGCGTGCGCTGCGTGCCGTACCGCCTCGGCAATGGCATCCCGTCCGGAGTAATCCACCGCGATGCGAAGCTGCAGTTTGGCTCCAGCGGCGGTGGCCGATTCGGCTTGCGCGATGGCCGCGGGCAGTTCGCCGCCCAGACGGTCGCGCCGCCCAATTACCTCAATGCGTACGCCGTTCCGGAGGCAGCGGCCGGTTTCGGAGCGGAGATGCTCGGCCAGCAATTGCATCAAACCGGCGACTTCCTCCGGCGGGCGCCGCCAATTGTCCGCCGAGAAAGCGAACAGCGTCAGCACCCCGATGCCCAGATCCGGCGCGGCTTCCACGGTGCGGCGCAAAGCTTCGGCGCCCGCGCGGTGTCCAGCCAGGCGCGGCAATCCGCGGGCCAGGGCCCAACGGCCGTTACCGTCCATGATGATGGCCGCGTGCAGGCGGCCGGATTTTCCTTGAGTACTTTGTATCATAAAGTTAATCTCCAAAAAAGGGGCTTACCTTTCCCGCATCGTGCCGATGAGGGCCTCCATGTGATCCAGGTAGCGTTCCAGCGCGCGCCGCCCCACAGCGGTCAGGCGATATTCGGTCTTGGGCAGCCGGTTCTGGAACGACTTGCTGCAGGCGACATACTGCGCGTCTTCCAGTTTGCGCGCGTGGACGCTGAGATTGCCGTCGGTAGTCTCCAGCAGTTTCTTCAGCTCGTTGAAGGTCAGCGATTCGTTGACCGCCAATGCGCTCAGAATGCCGAGACGCAGGCGCTCGTGAATCAACCGGTCGAGTTTGGGAGCGCCGCCCAAAATTTCAGCGGGGCGCATTTTCCTTTCCCGTTCGCGCGGGAGCGCGTTCTGCTTAGCCACCGTATTTCACCTTAATCAAAATGCCGAACAAGAGATGCAACCCGCCAAAGCCCGCCGCCAGAAGAGTGTTGCCCCAGGCGGCCGGCGCAAACAGGGCCGCCGTGCCGATGGTCATGAAACAGATTCCCATTACCGGCACCACCTTAACGGAAGCCGCGCCGCCGCACAGCACGCCCGTCCCGTAGAGCAGCAGCCAGACGCCGGGCAGCGCCGCGATCAGGCCGGCGCGAAACAGCACCAGAGTCAGCAGCGCGCCCGCCAGCAGGGGCGGCGCGAAGCCCAGCAGGAATTTGCGGCCGGGTCCGGACAGCAGCGGCATGCCCACTTTGTGCGACTTGTGCGCGGCGGCCGCCACACCGATCAGACACGCCAGCACGGCCTCGCCTAACCAAGCCGCCAGCCAGGAGTCCGCGTTCCCCAAGCGCCGCGCCAGCGCCGCCACCGCCAGGGCCGTACATCCCAGCGCGATGCCACCCACGCCCGGCACGGCTGTAAATGCCCCGGCCCGCTCCATGGCGGAGCGGATGTATTGCAGGTTATCGAGCGCGTGCGCATGGATCGCGACGGGCTCGGCGCGGGGCTGGCGGATGGGGCGAACAAGGGCCACGAACCGATTATAGAACGAAGCCCCACGTAATGCAAGTACTTTTCAAGACAAAGTCGTGACGCCAGCCCTTCTACGGGATCGGCAGCCTGCCCACATGCAGCCTGCCCACATAAGGGCGTATCGCGTCCAAAAAGGATCTTTGTAGCCGGATTTACGAATGTCGGGGCGATTGTCCGCCCAGATTGAGGGCCCGTGCCACCGCGTTCAGCGCGGGACGCGGGCGTCCCGCGCGGTCCAGGGGGACCGCCCGGGGACCGCCCCACGGGGCCGGAGTCAGCGCCGACGGCTGATTGAAGGGATACTTCCAACGTGTTCTCCGCCACGAGGGCGTGCTACAGTAGCGCAAAATGGAACATATGCAATCCGAGCGCGACGGCAACCTGTCGATTTTGACCCTGTCGCGGGGCAAGGCCAATGCGTTGAACCACGCATTGGTAGAGGAACTGTACGGCGCAGTCGCGGCGGCTGCGGCTGACGGCTCCGTGCGCGGGTTGGTGCTGGCCAGCGACCGGCCGCGATTTTTTTCGAGCGGATTCGATATCCGGGAGGTCTTCGCCTACGATCGCGATGGCATGGCCGCCTTCTTCGGCCGCTTTATCGATCTATATGAAAGTCTGTACGCCTTCCCCAAGCCAGTGGTGGCCGCGCTCAGCGGGCACACTTTCGCGGGCGGGGCTATCCTGGCGATAGCCTGCGATTTCCGCATCATGGCGGAGGGCGATTTCGGCTTCGCGCTGAACGAAATCAACCTGGGGCTGGCGCTTTCGCCTACCATCCGCCGGATGCTGGCGGATGCCGTGGGAGTGGCCCGCGGGCGGGAGGTGCTGCTGTTCGGCGAGCCGCTCACGCCGGCCCGCGCGCTGGAAATCGGTTTGGTGCGTGAACTGGCGCCGGCTGAGCAGGTGCGCTGCCGGGCCATCGCCTGTGCCCGGTTCCTGGCCGCCAAACCGCCGGCCGCTTATCGCGAGATCAAGCGCTCGCTACGCGAGTTCGGCGGAAATATGCCCAGCGACCGCGCTACTCTAGGTCTATTCCTCGATATGTGGTTCTCCGCGGAAGCGCGCGACGCACGCCGCGCGGTCGCTTCCAAGGTCTAGCCGATAGCGGGTCCGTTGCAACTGACTCATTTCCGTCTAGCTTGCCACTCATCTGCGCACGCGAACGCTACTAAACATACACCGAATGACTGAGTTAACTATAGTAAACAAAAGGTGTTGCAATTTCTCACAAACTACTATATCCTCACAGTTAGGCGGCTAAACGAAAACATATGATAAAGAGGATCGTTTGCGTTGGAGCTTTGAGCATGGCCTTGGCCGGCGTGAGTTTGCAGGCCGGGACGGTAGTTTTGGGAGAGCCTGCCATGACGGGGACGGGCAATTGCGATCCGTTCGGATGTCCTGCATTTTTCGGTTTGGGAACCTACCAGCAAGTCTATTCGAACACCGCTTTCCCCGGCGCCATTACTATCGACGGCCTTGGGTTCTTCCAAGGGCAGATACTGAGCAACGGCGGAGCGCCTGCAGGTGGAACGTATACGTTGGGTCTCTCTTACACGTCTGATGCGCCCGGCGATCTTAACCTCACGAACCCCAACGACAATATCGGCTCGGAGAGCGAGACATTTTTCACGGGCACGCTACCCGCCCTCGCCGCGGACGGCACTGGAAGCCTGCTGCTGTTTGCCGGTACTCCCTTCGCGTACAATCCGGCCGACGGGAACTTGTTGCTGACCGTGTCGGTGAGCGGCGGCACCAACTCCACCCCTTTTCTCTACTTGGACGAAGCGCAGTGCGGTCCGCAGACGACTTGCCCGATCGGCTCGACCGTGGTGTCGAGCAACGCCTACTTCGGTACCGTAAGTGGGGTGCCGGTTAGCGGGGGAAACGACACTGGCGGATTAGTTACGCAATTCAACTACCCTTCACCCTCGGGCCTTCCTACTCCTGAGCCGGGTTCTTTGCTTCTGGTGCTGGCAGGCATCGGACTAATCGGATATCAGCGCCACCGCCGGAGCTGAACCGCGGCACGGAGCGCGTTTCAAACATAACCCGGGCCGCCCGGCGACCCGATCTCCGACCCTAGGCGCGCAGAGCGCGCTTTCGGGTACCGTCCAGTACTCTAGCCTCGTTAAACTTCGTTACGACGCCTGGAATTGAGTTACCTTTGAAAGGGGCACTCGGGGGCGATTCATGGAGCGACAAGGACCCCTTCCGTTGCAAAGAGCCCGGTTCCGGGTCGCTGGCTACGCGCAGGCATTTCCTTCTAACATATTGGCAAATAAGGAGTTGGCGCTACAACTGGGCGTCGATCCGGAATGGATACGGGCGCGCTGTGGCGTGCATTCCCGATTTGTTTCCGGTGCGGGGGAAACCACCACAACCTTGGGCGTGCGCGCCGCCCGCCAAGCGCTCGCGAACGCCCCGTCGTTCCGGCCGGATTGCTTGGTGTGCGCGACATTCACACCGGATTACCCGCTGTGCCCGTGTGGTCCGGCTATCGCGCATGCCCTGGAGTTGGGGCCCATACCCGCCTTTGACCTTAACGCAGCATGTTCAGGCGGTGTTCTGGGCCTGATTACGGCCCTTAGCTTCATCGCCGCCGGGACGGCGGAACGCGTGCTCCTGGTCGCCAGCGATACGGTCACGCATCACCTGGCCGACGACGACGCCCATACCCGTATCCTTTTCGGCGATGGAGCGGCAGCCTTCCTGATCGAGGCTTGTCCCCAGGGCATCGCGCTACGCTCCTGGGTGATGGGATCGGATGGCGCCGGCGCCAAGCTTTTTCACGTGCCGCATGGCG
>Ga0182015_10005857_pt1 | contig 12574 bp, 10 predicted proteins | sample 712P3MmetaG_FD_120478 | JGI IMG/M metagenome (GOLD analysis project Ga0182015, IMG submission 120478) | Permafrost microbial communities from Stordalen Mire, Sweden - 712P3M metaG | ecosystem: Environmental > Terrestrial > Soil > Wetlands > Permafrost | place: Sweden: Stordalen | collected...
GGCACATCTGGCGGTACCAATCAAGCCGGGTCGCGGAAGAAACGACAATCGGATTCGGAGTTTTCTTTTCCAGATCTCCCGAGTCATTCATCATATTCGCTAAACAAATCCTCTTGGCTTTTTGCAAAGTACGGCCTCAACCGTGCCGTAAAATCCCTATAAAACCCGGACTCTATAGCATCGTCACAGTTATCTTGATGTGGTAAGCGCGGTTATATGCACCCGTTCTTCCATGGAACGGCTGCGCGGATTAGCGTACACCAACTGTGAGAAATGCTCCAGCCGTCCGTTGGGCATTTCAAGTTCTTGACCCTCCATGGACCACCTTGCTTAATCGATTCAGAACTTCTCTTCATAATCCACGGTGAAGTTTGTCGGGTTCTGTGCCCCGCGTCAATCGCGGTTCTGCATATAGAACGAGAAATAAAGGACAGCGGACGGTTTTATGAGGAATTCCCGATCTACTTTAAGCCAACCCATTTTCGACGATCACCGAGGCGGCCTCCGAGAACTCGTTCCAGCCATTGAGGTTATAACCTGGTCACGGCGACCCACTACTCCTTATCGAGAATAACGTGCTTCAGAGGAGAAGCCTGTGTGCCTGAAAGACCACCAGACAATATCAGGTTCTGCCCCGTCATCCAATCGCTCTGGTCGGAAGAGAGAAACAGCACTACTTTGGCGACGTCCGCTGGTGTCCCCCACCGGCCGGCGGGAATCGAAGCCCGGACTCTCTCAACCATCTCATCGCGAGATATGCCAAGGGTTGCCGCACGTTGGGGTATCACAGCGTCGGTTATTGCTGTCTCAATGGGCCCGGGACTGATGGCGTTGACATTGACCCCAAAGGGCGCCAATTCCGCAGCCAGAGTCTGGGTCAAACTAGCTACGCCGGCCTTCGACACGTTGTAGGCCGCCGTGAGTGCAACAGGGCTCACGGAGTTCAAAGAGGCGATGTTGATGATCCGTCCCCCTCCTTGTTTTGCCATGACGAGGCCTACTTCGCGACAGCATAGAAAGACTCCAAAAAGATTGACGCTCAATACGCGATTCCACTCTGCTGCCGGAAGTTGAATCGTTGAAGTGACCTTCTGACCCACACCCGAGTTGTTGACGAAGATATCGATCCGGCCATGTCGCTGCAGGACATCTTGAACCATCCCACGAACTGAATCTTCTTGTGTCACGTCCAGTTTGTAGGGTTCGCAAACGTAACCTGCTTGAACCAGCCTCTGCGTTGCTTCGCGGCTCGTATCCTCGCATATGTCGGCTATGATCACGTCGCATCCCGCCGCGCCAAGGGCTTCGCAGATAGCAAACCCGATTCCACGCGCTCCCCCAGTGACGATAGCGACTTTATTCTTCAGCTCGGTCATTCTTTGAGATCCTCTAGTCCCACCCGCTTGTTGGATAACATCTTCGATTTTGGGCTGATACGCTGGCCCACGAGTTTTGTCCCGCAGGTGTGAGCTGCCTTCGCATCATTTTGCGTGTCTCAATCAATCCAGCTATCGAGTTGGTCTGTTTGCGGCATTTCACGACAACGGCATTATCGCTCAACTGGTACTTGTGTCAAGGGAAAATTGCCAATGTCCCGTACGTTCCAACCCCAGCCCAGGTCGCCCTTGGGCTTTGCCTATTTAGGTTGTCTGTGAGGATGATCTCGTTTGCAAATGTCAACGGAAGATGTAGTACAGAACGGTCATCGAGAGCAGCAGCAAACCTGCGACAATGCGCGGATCGCTTGCCTTTCTCAGCGGCTGTCCAAATATGACGGCCAGCGGGTTACTCCAGGTCAGCCCCTTGAGATTCTCTTCATTAGGAGCTGGCGTAAGCAGACTGACCACTACGAAGATCAGGCTGCAGACACAGAACATCCACCACGCCTGCATCATGAACGAGATTCCCAGACCATCGGTGATCAGTTTGGTGCTTCCGAATACCGGAAGGTCGAGTACAAAGGAGGTCACACCCATCAGAAATCCAGCAAGCAAAGTCACGACGGAGGCTTCCTTCGTTCCACGGCGCCAAAAGACGCCAAAGAGGAAAACCGTCGTAATCGGGGGCGCCAGATCTGACGCAATCACATTGATGGCAGCAAAAATACTCGTGAACCTTCCACCTTGCGTGGACCACAGAACGGCAAGCAGCATGATAACGATGGAGCTGACGCGTCCCACCAGGACAAGGCGCTGATCGGTTATCCGGGGCTGGATGCGCTTCACGATATCTACGGCAACAAGGGTCCCGGAGCTGTTCAGGGCAGCCGATACCGCGCTCATCAACGCGGCCAGCACTGCCGCCGAGATAAGCCCTCTAAGGCCGGTTGGAATGAGCTGGCTGATCAATACGGGCAGAGTCTGATTGCTGTTGCTTCCGATCAAGCCGCGAAACAACACATAAGCAATGACCCCGGGCAGCACCAGCAGGAAGACAGGAAGTATCTTAAGAAAACCTGCGAAAAGGGGCCCAAGCTGTGCATCGGCTTCCGTACGAGCACCCAAGACGCGCTGCACGATTGTCTGATCTGTGCACCAATACCAGATTCCGATGACGGGGTAGCCAAGAAATACCGCATACCAATTGAGGCCCGCGGAACTATGCACCTGCAACATATCCAACTGGTCAGGCTTCACGGCGGCTCGAAACTGAGCCAGAGTGTGAATGCCGTGGGAGGGGAGCGCCCGAAGTGCAAAAGCTGTGATTAAGCAAGCGCCCACTAAAAGCACTACTGTGTTTACCGACTCAGTGAAGACAACAGCTTTGAGCCCACCGAGGACGGAATAAACGGATACAATGACGGCCACGATCAAAATGGAGACGATTACGTTGATGCCAAAAAACTGTTCAAACACAACGGCGCCCGCATACAGACTCATCCCGATATGAATGAAAAGGGCGGCCAGGATCGCCATGACAGCAAGAATAGATCGCGAAGCCGGGCTATATCTTCGTTCCAGAAATTCCGGCAACGTCGATATGCCACTACGGAAATAGAAGGGTGCGAAGACAAGAGCAAGCAGGATCAGCGTGAAGGACGCCATCCACTCGAAATTTCCCCACACGAGTCCTTCGTTATAGCCGGAAGCTGTCAGGCCGACCAGATGAATGGTTGATATGTTTGACGCGAAGAGGGCTGCGCCGACTACCCCCCAGGGTAGAGATCTGCCGGCAAGGAAAAAGACCTGGCTGGTGACCTTCGTTTTCCGGGAAGTAAACACCCCAATGAAAAGAATCAGCAGAATGTAGGCGACGATAATGCAGACATCCGGTATGGGAATTCGAAGTTGGGTCGTCATGCCTGCGCTCAAGAATGCTGACCCCTCTGGTTACGGACATCGACAGTAGTCTTGATTAGATCACCACGGCCTTACAGTGGATCTATCTCCACTGTCGTGGCGGCCGTAGCCTTCATGCGAAGCCACACGACGAGTTTGTCCGCCTCCAGCGAGTTCACCAGCCCGTAACGATAATCCTGGCCACAAAACCAGCTTACCTGATTTTGGCATTCTGAATTGACCCACTATGGCGGTTTCCCAGGGAAATCGCATTCTTCTTTATTGTGCCTGGCCAATCTAAAGACATTTTCAAGCAAACGACGCGGACTACGCGAGTGCCTTCATTTTTAGTTCAGGCTATTGAATTTTATTGACAGTGAAGTCCTGGTCCTTCTAAATAGGCCGTGCAGCTTTTACTGCGCCTATCCATGCGCATGCCATGTTCACACGAGATGACACATTGATTCGAGGAACTTAAGGGCCGCCACACCAGCGGATCGAGGACAACAATCAATGGATCGTCGTACGTTTATTCGATCCTTAGTCAGCGCAACGTCACTCAGTCCTCTGAGTAGTTCTGGCTGGTTAGCACGTGGTTCATATTCAAACCCGACTCTTGGGTTCGCATTGCCGACCTCCGATCAGCTTGCCTGGCAGGATCTCGAAGTTGGGATGTTCATTCATTTCGCGCCAAATACTTGGCAGGATAAAGAACTGGATGATCTTTCCACTCCGTTGTCACAAATCAATCCCGAGCTCCTGGATACAGACCAATGGGTGGCCACTGCTATTGAATTGGGCGCAAAATACATCGTTTTCGTCGCGAAGCATGTCGGCGGCTTTTGTATGTGGCAGACCGATACGACCGATTACAGCATACGCAAAACATCCTGGCGCGGTGGTCATGGCGATGTGTTAGCCGATCTTGCTGGATCTTGCCGCAAAGCTGCCCTCAAGTTGGGGGTATACATCTCCCCGCGAGACGATAACTTTGGGGCGGGAGGGGGTGGACGCTGCAAGACCATCGACAAGCAAGAGGCCTACAACGTTTTATACCGCCGGCAACTGACCGAGGTGCTCTCCCGATACGGAGAAATGGTTGAAGTATGGTTCGACGGCTCCAGCGTGGTTCCGGTGGCCGACATACTGAGGGAATATGCGCCTCACTCAATGGTTTGCCAACACGGGCCGGATGCGACTATTCGGGGGGCTGGCAATGAAGAAGGTTTTGCTCTCTATCCGGCATGGAACTCAGTATCTGTTGCCGATGTTAAAAATGGTGGTGCAACGGCAATGCACGGAGATCCGAATGGAACCGTGTGGCTCCCAACTGAGGTGTATGTTTCAATCCTCCGACCGGATTGGTTCTGGAGCACGACAAACGAGCACTATTTGCTCTCCCTGGACACGCTCCTAGGTATCTATTACCGTTCCAATGGGCGAGGCGCACAGCTGCTTCTGAACATTCCACCGAACCGTAGTGGGTTGCTGCCTGCTGCTTATCGTGTCCGCGCCCGGGAGTTCGGTGACGAGATCCGGCGAAGATTCGGCCGTAGCGTGGCGGAAACATCTGGATCAGGGGACACTATCACGCTTTCGCTACCCTCCAGTGTGAAAATCGATCACGTAATCATGCAGGAAGACTGCACGTTGGGTGAGCGCGTTCGGCGCTACCGTCTGGAAACCCACAGCGAAGGAAGATGGGCGACTCTGGGTACCGGTTCTGCGATCGGACACAAGCGGATCCAGCCTATTGATCCAACTGTGGCGGATGCCATAAGGCTGATTACGACCGAAAGAACTGCCCGGCCCGAGATCCGGCGTCTAGCAGCATTCAACACGAATTCTCTGCCGCCATCGACCTGGAATGCGGTCGCTAGGGTACCGGCCTATGATGAAGTTGGTGTATAAGAGGACTCCAGCTTTGGGTGCACTTGTGTGCCTCATCGAGGATAAGGAGGACGTAAGCTCCGGACAAGCTCCGGTCTGCTCACGTCTTGCAGAGACTGCGCATGGACAAACCGGCAGCTCTACCCAGGAACGCAAGTGCGCTGAGTTAGGGCCGACCACAAGAAACGACGCACACACTTAGCATTAAGAGCAATAGACAGAGATGGCTTTAATTACCGGTTTTGCTCTTACTCTCTTGGCCGGGATCACGATGGGATTTTCAATATGGCCCATGAAGTGGGCGCGCATATGGAAGTGGGAAAATTTCTGGTTTGTTTATTCAATCGTGGCGCTGATCATAGCCCCGTTGATTCTCGCCTTTTCGCTGTTGCCGCATTTGTCTCTGGTCTATTCATCCCTGACAATCCGTGAACTGATGTTACCGTTTCTACTCGGCTTCTTTTGGGGTTTTGCTCAGCTGGGCGCGGGTATCTGCGTGCATCGGCTTGGCTTTGCCGTATCGGGCGCGGTCCTTAATGGCGTGGGAGCTGCAGTCGGAACACTGGTTCCCCTCATCATTTTTCACCGCCAGCTGCTCTTGCAAAGAAGCGGGTTGCTCATCCTCTTCGGTATGGCGATTACGATAGGCGGCGTCACGCTTTGTGGCTGGGGCGGTTACCGTCGAGAAGAACTCGCGAAGAGCCAGGGGCGGGGCGCAGGATTTTCGGCCACGGAAACCGCGATGGCGCAAACAGCTTCAACTCGCGAGGAATACATCACGAATGTTGCCATCGCATTGGGATCAGGAGCGCTTTCGGCACTCCTCAATATAGCGTTGGCTTATAGCAGCGGCATCATGGACCAAGTGCGCTCTCACGGCGGCCAGTCATCATGGGCTCCCTTTGCCGTTTGGCCCATCGCGCTTGTGGGCGCATCCCTGGTGAATCTTGCGTATAGCATAAATTTGCTCTTCAAAAATGAGAGCTGGGTCTATTTCCCCAAGAAATTGAGTGAAATCGGAAACCCCGTGCTGGCTGCACTGATGTGGATGGGAGCGATCGCTCTTTACAGCAGCGCGACAACTTATCTCGGCACTCTCGGCATTTCGATCGGCTTCGCCTTATTCACGCTTACGATGATCGTAAGCGGCCAATTGGCCGGGGTCGTCACTGGCGAGTGGCGATTCGTGCCGCGAAGTGTTTACTATTCATTTTTCGCCGGCATTGGCCTTCTTGTACTGGCTATCCTGGCCATCGGAGCCGCCAACTATTACCAATCCTGACGCACCCGATGCTTTCCAGAGAAGCTGGTGAAGCGCTAACGCTTCAAGTGATGGGTGTACTGGAGGTCATTCAAGGTTCGGGAGCATACGTAGCGAATGCCGCCGAAGCAATCTTACGTGACCCAGCCGATTTGCTGGCCCCTCTAAAAAGGTCAATTCCTCAACTTCAAAGATGAATACTCCGAATCGGATTTGGAAGAGGCGCTTATTCAGCACCTCACCGACTTCCCTGCTGGAGCCGGGCGATGACTTCGCATTTAGCATCGCCCCGAACCGCCGCCGATTCAGATTTCCTTCCGCCATGAATAACCAAGTAGTACCGCGCATGTTTCACCAGTCGCCCGCCTGTCTTCAGCATGCATTGCTCCAGACTCGTCAGCGACCAGTTCTCGATTCGCTGGGCAGGCGCCGTGTTTCGCGATTGCGTTTCGGCGCGATACATCAGACATCCTCGTTCGCTCCAACGCCAAAGCCACCGTCGACCGCAAGCGCTTGTCCGGTAATCCAGGAAGATAGGTCGGAGGCGAGGAAGACAACGGCATTGGCGATATCTTCCGGAGTTCCAAGGCGCCCGAGAGGATGCATGCCGACCAGACGGCCCTGTCTCTCCGGATCGAGCAGCAACGCTTTGGCCATAGCGGTGCGAGTGAATCCGGGACACACGCAGTTTACCCGGATCTGAAAGCGCGCGTAGTCCAGCGCCATATTCCTTGTAAGAGCCACAATTGCGCCCTTGGAAGCCGAATAGGCGCTGCGATTCCGAACTCCAACAATTCCAGTTACGGACGACATATTAATGATGCTCCCGCCGCGTTTCAGCATGTATGGGATCACATGCTTCGCGCACAGAAACACGCCTTTTAGATTTACGGCCATGCACGCATCCCAACCCGCTTCATCCTGTTCAGCCAGCGGGTTACGGATCGCAATACCAGCATTGTTGAGGAGGATGTCGATCTTTCCAAATCTGGCAGAGGTTTCCGAGACGGCTGCACGCACATCTTCTTCCCGGGACACATCCACCGTGAAGGAGGCGGCTTCGCACCCCTGTTCGGCTAAGTCTGCGACCGTTTGCTTTGCTGCCGCCGCATTGCAGTCGAAAATCGCGACGAGGGCGCCCTCACGAGCCAACCCCTGCGCGGAAGCCCGGCCGATTCCAGATCCGCCCCCGGTGACGATTGCTGTCTTTTCCTCTAGCAGCATCTATTCTCTACTCAGTGGTTTGCCGCGCTCGGGAGTCCGAACCGCTGCCCGGCTGGGTTCGCGTATGGCGCGGGCGCGTTCATCTTCGACATTGACCCTTACCCAGGATCTATGCAGAAACTCGTCAGATTATGATCGCGGGCTTATCGGTTGTCAACGAGAGCCCGCTCAGGAGAGCCCGTTCAGCCGGACCACCACCCTAGGGATTGACAAATCTCACTCAGACGGACCCGAATGTTATCCTCACGCACATGCCATGTAGATGTTGATGCTGATGTGCCGGTCGGAACTGTAGCAATCGTCGCCAGAGGGCTGAGGGTACCGCAGAAGCAGAAGCCTCGAGCAAGACTCTGGCCCGGACGATAGATCGTGTATCCGACTGATGCGGGCGCACACCAATCAAGGGCGGCGCTGCGACTTCGTGAGCACGTTGACCCATGATCGAAGTACGTTGAGAGCGCTGACTCTGATTGACTATATCCCCAATCGGTAGAAACGCGTGGCATTGTCGCGCCAAAACTTACGCTGTTCAATCTCATTCGCATCCGCCATCACTTCATCGAGAAGCCTGACTCAGCGTCCGACGGCGATCGCCTGGGTTGCCACGGGCCAGTCTGTGCCGAACATGATGCGATCGAAACCAAACGCATCGATCGCGACCTCGATGTAGCGCTTGAGGTCATCCGCACTCCACCGCCCGTGGTCTGCCTCGGTCGCGACGCCAGAGATTTTGCAAAACACATGTGGAAGGCGCGCCAGTTCGCGCAGTTGATTAGCCCATGGCATTATTAAGCCTTCCTTGATTGGCGGCTTACCGATATGGTCTAGGACCATAGACACTTCAGGCAGCATGGATGCAAACTTGATAATATTCTTCATGTGCCGATGGTCGATGCAAATGTCAAACGTCAGACCGAACGAGGCCAAAGTGCGCACACCTTCGATGAAGCTTGGTTGGAGACAGAAATCGATGTCGTCTTCGGACTGAATGATCCGTCGAATTCCTCGCAAAATTTCGTAGTGTGCGAGGCCTGCCAAGTCAACATCGACTGCACGCCCATTTTCGAGGGGTGCCCACGCAACCATGCCTTTGATGCGAGGCTCATGCTTGGCCTGTTCAGCAACCCATTTGGCTTCGTCTCGAAATGCACAGATCTCCGTCTCACATTGCACAAAAACCATTGCTTCAACTGCTACTGAACCGCATTCACGAGCATAGTCACAGGGGAGATGTGGCAGATTGAGAGACGGAATCGCGTCTAGCCACGGGTAATGAAAGAGCGATGTATCCCACAAGTGCAAATGAGTATCGACAATCGGAAAGTTAGGCACCTCTTTGTGCTCCTCGTAAAGGATTGCGGCCGTCGGACCCACCGAAATCGTCGCACTTGCGAACGATTAGACAACATTCTCGCCCTGGTCTCGCGGCTGCCTATGGCCATCTAACGGAGATCAAATGAACGCTGTGAAATAGCTGTTTTCAGGGACAACGCCTCGTCCCCTGCTTGCCGCCGAAACCGTCTTAATAGCGCGTCAGCTCCCTGCCCCACGTCCCATAAATCTTCCCTCTGCCGGCGCCCTGACGGCAACCGACCTCGCGCCTCAGACCTGCCTCGATTTTCTCAACTTCTGACTGGCCTAATTTTTGGGTTTTGGGATGATCCGACGCTTATTCGTTCAATCGACACAGCGCGACCCCGTCAGCAGCCAGTCACGCTGCTTCGGACTGAGCGAGAGACGATCCGCCGCTAGCGAATCGACGAGATGCGCCATGTTCGTCGTGCCCAAAATCGGAAAGACCGGAAAATCATAGGCCAAGAGATACGCCACGGCGACCTGATTCGCAGTGGCGTCAAGCTCCTTCGCTAAATCTCTCGCGCGTTCCCGTCGTTCCCGGTTCTCCGGATTGTCGAATGACCCCGGATTTCGTCCCACCGCTCCGTCGAAAAATCCATAGGCAGTGGGAGTCCACGGCATCACGGCAACCTGGGTTTGGCGATGCCACGCGATGTCCTCATCGGTCATCATATGCGTCGTAGGATCGAACTGGCCGTCCCACGCGATCGGATTGTGATTGGCTCGACCCAAGTTCCACTGCGGAGATGAGGCGACGAGACCCTGCAGCGAATGCTCCGCCGCATAGGCATTGGCCTCGGTCAAACGTTCCGCCGTCCAGTTGCTTGCCCCCATATAACGAATTCGCCCGCGCGCGATCTCAGCATTCAAAGTCTCGACGATCTCCCCGGCCGGATGCCGCACGTCGTCACGGTGCAGTGTGTAGAGATCAATCTGGTCGATCTGCAACCGTTCCAGGCTCTCCGTGATATCGGACGCGATCACCTTAGCCGTCATGCAGTCATCGGGGCGGGGATAGACCTTTCCTTGGCCGGGAAGCGCACCCTTCGTGCTGATCACGACCTCGTTGCGATTTCCAAATTTGCGCAGACATTCGCCCAGGGCGCGCTCGCTGCAGCCGTCCCCGTTCGGATACCAGCACGCGTAAGAATGGGCGGTATCGAAGAAATTGCCCCCCGCATCACAATAAATCCGATAAAGCTCGTGCATATCTGAGCCATGCACCCTCGCGCCAAAGCGCATCACACCGTAGCAGAGGGACGAAACCATCAAATCGGTCTTTGGTATGTTATGACGCTTCATGTGTATTCTAGGGCACTCCTGTAAGGCCGCAGTTCTCCGGAGCCCTTCTTGAGTGCCGCTTGCCTGCTCCTTGTGTTGCCTTGTTATGCATTGTCAATCACTCACTGGCCTGCCAGACCTATCAGATAAGGCTGGCTCTATCCGAATCACAGTCCTTTCCTGTGAACTCAATTGCATCCACAGGACAAGATCATCGTGCTCGATGGAATGCGAGGATCCGATATGGACAGAGCCAGCTGACTTCGCCGGCTGGCCATTGATCCACACCTTCGCGTCGCCGGACCAATTCTCAATCACAAATGCCGGATTCACCAAAGGGCTTTGACTGCTGGCATCGAGCGTCAACACGACGGTCGATGGCTTTGCACTATGTTTAAGTTGAACCACGAAGGCACGTTGCGAAGGATCATATTCCGAGCTTAGAACCTCAACTCCGATTGCCTTTAGTTCTGGGGGAGAGAGCCATGACTTCGCCAGCGGAAGCAACTGCGGCGGCGGCTGCGAAGTCAGGCCGCACATGAGCAGCTTCGTCTCCGTGCGGTCCGTCATGCTGTAAGGGTCCCAAAAAATGTGCGATAGAGAGCTGTGAGATGCGCGGTCATCGGCAACGGCTAAACGTCCACTGGAAGGAATCTGAGCCACCGGCCAATGATTCCACCAGCCAAACATCGAGTAGCTCTTATGAGCATGGAACGGTGCAAAGCGGTTGCCTTTCGTCCACACAATCTCAAAAGGCCTCTCTTCAGCCTTCAAATTGACAATCTGAATGTTGGCATCAGCCGGCTGGTCCAGTTGCCCAGGCCCTTTGGTATTGTCCAAAGACTGATCTGCCTTTGGGGTCCAATGATAAGTGTGGATGTCTCCGTGCATGTTTTCCAGGGTCAAAGCGTTCGCCTCAATGTTGTCTTCAGGTCTCTGACCCGGTCCGTGGATGACGATCGTCTCCTGCCATTCGTAGCCCTGGTCCTTGTTGTCGATTTTCGAGCTCCACAACATCTGTTTCCGAATCGCAACCCCGTCGGGATAAACAGTCCAGTATTCATCAACCCAGTCAAACCACCCCGTGTCGGGATCGGCAGCGGAGCCTTTATAGTTGCGCGCCTCGGTTAGGGCATACCTCCAATGGATCACGGCTCTCGCGGGACTCGATTCCAGAATACTTACGTGGGAATAGCGGCTCTGTTTGTCCGACATCGGTTCGCAGTCTCCGTTATCCGGGCATAGAGAACTCCAGGCCTCGAGGAATTCATCTGTGTACCATTTCCCATTCCCTGTCACCCACGCTGGAACAAAGTTCGTACCTTGCCAAAAGACAAGCCGCATTGGCGACTTCTCGAAGCGTACCACCACGTCGGAGGAAGGCCCGAAACGCCTTGGCCGATCCCACGTCTTCGTATACTTGAGAGTTGCGTAAAATGCCCCGAATGGACCCGCGCCGGGTGGTCCTGAGGGAAGCACAGCATAGGGAATGACCTCACGATCCGGCGCCTTCGCCGCCTCGAAGGCGGCCAACTCATCGGATGCCGAACGAGAACCAGTAACAATTTCAAGCTCGTCAAGGTACCCGTCGAGCGAATAATTAACCGCGTTGTCCGGGTGGATTTGCAACGATGCAAAGGGAAGTATCGGGGTCCGCACCCTGCCCACGATCAGATCTGTGTTTTCCGCCTGAATGAAGGCGCCCTCCGTCTTTAGGGCGCCTGCCTGGACGCCGTCAAGGTAAAGTGTAAGTCCAAAGCTCGGATCGAACGTCGCGGTAACACGAGACCACCTCTTCAAGGGCAATCGAGCCGTCGATACCAATTGTTGCCAAACACCATTCACCTCTACACGAAATCCAAAATGTCCAAAAGCGTCGATTCCGAAGAAGAAGCCTGCCTGCTCGTCAGCATCCTGATCGACGATCGGCACCCAATTCCATGGATAATTGTCCAGCGCCACCCACGCTGAGACCGTAAAGGCATTGCCCAGGGCAGGCACGTCCTTTGCAGCACGGACCAGCCGGGTGGTGTAGCCGTCGAATTGCAGCGCGCTTCCCTTCACGCCTGGCACTCTATCCCAGAAACCTTCGACCCGGTCGTCCAACTTACCCAGCGAGTCGTGCACCATCGGTCCCGCGGCTTCATCGAAGTTCCAGCTGATTCCACTGGACTGACCATGAGCCGCGCGCTCCCCAATTGATAAGAACAACGCAAGGGTCATGAACACCAGCATTGCAGAACGACCGATGGGCCTCGTAAATTCGTTCATAACCGCATCTCCC
>Ga0182015_10005858_pt1 | contig 12573 bp, 12 predicted proteins | sample 712P3MmetaG_FD_120478 | JGI IMG/M metagenome (GOLD analysis project Ga0182015, IMG submission 120478) | Permafrost microbial communities from Stordalen Mire, Sweden - 712P3M metaG | ecosystem: Environmental > Terrestrial > Soil > Wetlands > Permafrost | place: Sweden: Stordalen | collected...
CATCGAGTACCAACCCCGGCCCGATCTGCTCATCGACTTGGGATATGTGGGTAATCTTGCCCGCCATCAGGTCATTCCGCTGCCCTTCAATCAAGCGCATGTATGCACTCCGGGCAATACCGACGCAGCCTGTCATAGCGAGCAGTATACCTATGGCTATTGGGTCGTCGATCCTAACTTCAACCCGATGGTCCTGCCCAACGGCGCAAGCAGCCAGGGGAACGTTGCGCTCTTCAACTTTGAGGGCGGCAACGTCGATATGCGCGTCCCGTACATCGGCTACTCCGCTGAAGCCGAGAAATTCTCCACGGTCGGCGTCGCCGCTTACAACGCCCTGCAGGCACATCTGGAAAAACGGCTCAGCCACGGGTTGCAGGCCGGTGTCTCCTACACCTACTCCCACGCGCTCGACGAACAAAGCGCGATGGGCCTCTTCTATAACGGAAACAACCCGCTCGATCTCCGCAACAGTTATGCGTCCGCCGATTTCGACCGGACGCATGTTATTAATTTCGACTACGTGTTCCACATTCCCGCGGCGTCCGCAGAAAAATCGCTCATGGGTAAAGTCCTCGACGACTGGACCCTACAGGGCATCACCGTCCTGCAAAGCGGCCAGCCCTACAGCATGGTCGACTTCTCCGGCTCAGTGGGCAGTATCTTCTACTCAACATCCGACGGCATCACCAACCCGATTCTTCCGCTCGCCAAGGGCTACACGCCAAAATCAGCCATGACCGGCCACTCCGGTGCGTTCGGCTACCTTGGCCAGTCATACTCTGCTTTCAAAGCGGATGCATTTACGATTCCCGATCAGAACTTCGATCCCAGCCTCGCCCCCGGCGGCTCTGGCGGGGTTCCTCCCTGCGGAGTCAGTACCGGCGGTGCTCCCGTATGCGACATTTTCGAAACGGGCTTTGCCTCTGGTCAGCGAAACATCTTCCGGCAGGCTTTCCAGAAGCGCGCTGACGCATCCTTGGTCAAGACTCTGAAACTGACGGAGCGGACCGCTTTGAAATATTCCCTCGATGTATTCAACCTCACCAATACGTCAAGCTTCGATATCCCCAGCAACGAACCTAACTTCGGAACCTACAATCCTTTGCCGGTCTACGATGTCACCGACCCTGCGGGAAGCTTTGCTGCCGAATATCCAAGTCAGCCTACCTTCGGGTACGTCCATTCCACAACCGGCAGCTCCCGTCAGATTCAGATGACCCTCCACCTCACCTTCTGACGAGACGCACAGAACCACTGAAGGCGGCCCTTGCGGCCGCTTTTCTTTATAAATGCAGTTGTTTTCCCCGTCCTCCTAGGCCGTAACCGTAACCGCGAGCGGGGTAACCGGCGCGGCTGCGAACTTCCCCTGAAGGTCCGTCTTACTAGGGAAGACCTTCCCATCAACATGGCGGGCGGGGAAATGGAATTCCATAGAGGCTCTCGCAAACGGATAGGGCTCGAGCCTAAACTGGCGTTGAGCCACTGGCTCGACCCGAACCTGCGTATAGCTCCCGTCCCGCAAAGGCAGCGGATGCAGGAGTGTCGCCGGCTGCGCGTATCCAACACAGCTGAGCAGCGACAGGTTATCGGTGGCCTGCAATAACCGAAAATGATCACGAATGCGTAGATCGCTGATTGCCGTCGGGCTGAACTCACCACTCGAGCGAACTCGCGCCAGCAACTCATGTTGATAACTGAGCTGTACCGCGAGAAACTTATCTAACATCGGCAACTGGTCCGGCCGAATGGTCGTCCGATCCGCTCTCTCCGTCAGCAAATTATAGGTGTGCATCGAGACCAGCAACCCTCCATAGGCGTCCTCCTCGGCCATCAACCGCACCGCTCGCTCCCGCACCGCCAGATAATCCTCTAAGTCGATTTCCTCAAATGCGGAGTACTTGCCCACCAGCTCGGTCGAGAACGCCGAGGGTTTACCCTCCCGCGTAACCTGAGGAGCGGAGTCGCGCGCCGCCCAGCCGTCGTCGTGACTACGAATTCCGAGCAAAACGTTACGGCGGGGCTCCGGAGGCAGAAAGCGCTCGTTGCCCCAGGCCTCAGCAAATGCGCCTGCAAGGCGCGCGTGGTCCGGATGCGTCACCAGCCACCAACCCGTCTCCGTTTCCAGCCGCAGCATGACTCTGTCCTCTTACTCCGCTTCCGGTGCTCGCTTCGATTCGTGCCAGTCATGCAGAAAGTACCACTCCACAAGCATCACAAGGAAGAAAAACGAGAACCCCAGCACGGTCGCGGCAATCACCAGCGCAAACAGATAGGCCGTCTGCAGCTGGGAGCTTGCATACATAATTGAATAACCAAGGCCGCCCTGACCTACTCGGCTCGATCCCGCAAACCATTCACCGGTAATTGCACCTATTACCGCGATCCCAGCCGAAATTCTGATCCCGGCAAACATATTCGGCATAGCATGGGGTAAACGGAGCTTGAACAAAACTTGTGCCGCCGACGCCTTGTGCATCAGGAATAAGTCAATGAGGTTCTGGTCAGCGCTGATCAGCCCCTGCGTTGTGCTGGCGATGATCGGTGCCAGGCAAATGATGAAAGTCACGACGGTGACCGGCCAGGTACCGGAACCCATCCAAAGAATAATAAGCGGGGTAATTGCGATAATCGGCACCGTCTGCAGCAGGATCGTATAGGGATAGAGCATCCGTCTCAGCCATGGCCACTGTGCAAAGACCAGAGCGATTCCGACTCCTGCAACGACGCTGAGCGCCAGTCCTCCGGCCGCCGAGCTCGTGGAAGTCAGCAGCGACACGAGCAGCGCTGTGTGGCGCGCACTGATTGCCTTCGCCACCTCAAGCGGACCAGGCAGGACATAAGCCGGAATTCCCGAGATCCAGACCAACCCCTGCCACAATCCCACCAGCACCGCGAACACTGCCAGCGCGTTGAGCCCAGTGACCAAATGGCGTTTCATGCGCTCTGTGCTCCGCGCAGAATTCTCGAGACCCGCGATACCTCGTCCTCGAACGTCCCCGAGGTTCGCATGTTGTCCGTCCGATACCCCTCCAGATTCACGTGGACCACGTCCCGAATGCGCCCCGGATGCGGCGCCAGAATGACGATTCGAGCCGAAAGAAATACTGCTTCTGTCACAGAATGCGTTACAAATACCACGGTCCACCCGTGCTCCTGCTGAAGCCGCAGCAATTCCTCGTTCATCCGATCCCGCGTCATCTCGTCGAGCGCGGCAAACGGTTCATCCATCAACAGAATCCGCGGCCGAGTGGCCAGGGCTCGCGCGATCGAGACCCGCATCTTCATCCCGCCGGACAGTTGCCGTGGATACAACTTCGCAACGGGAGACAACCCCACCAGCGCGAGCATCTCCCCCACCTTTTGCGCCCGCACTGCCCGCGTCGCCCATTCCAATTCCAACCCCAGCCCTACGTTCCGTTCCACATCGCGCCACGGCAACAGCGTTGCATCCTGAAAGATAAACGACATCAGCTCGCGCGCATTCACAGGCGTCATGCCGTTCACAGCGATCTCGCCGGAAGTGAGCGGCGTCAATCCCGCGATCAGCCGGAGCAGTGTCGACTTCCCGCATCCCGACGGCCCGACAACGCTCACGAATTCACCTTTCTCAATCGTCAGCGTGATGTTTTCGAGCACCGGAGCACCCGACCGGAATCGCTTACCCGCGCCTCTAAGCGCTATCTCCGGAATCGCCTCGCTCATCGGGCACTCTCCTCGGCGACCGGCAGGTGCAGCGCCGACGGGTGTTTCGCAGAGTGCAGCACCTGTTGCGTCGACCGCGCCCAATTCCAGTGGGAAGCCTGCGACGCCGCCACTGCGGTCGATGAGTTTCGATCATAGAGCGGAAACGCGCTGCTCGCGATTTCCAGTCGCAGCCGTTCGCCGGGAAAAAACACGCATGAGATGGGATCCAGATCGAACTTCCAGCGCTGCACCACATCCGCCTCGTAATTCGTTCCGGCAAAGAGATACGACGACCTCGCCACGCCCATGCACACAAACTGCCCCCGCCCATCCGGGAGCACGCGGACCAGCTTCGCCGTAAAGTCAGCGCTCGGAGCCGATGTCGCAGCGTACAGCGCTATCCGCGGATGCCCGAAGACATGCAACCGCTCTCGCAGAGCCTCTCCGGTGTAGACCAGCAGGTTATTCCCCAGCTCCGTCTCGGCCTGATCAAGCGGGCCGCTCAGCGCCTGCGGTCCCCCAGGCGCGAGCACCGGCACCTCCGGGTCATAGACGAAGATGTCGCGAGGCTCGTCCGTCTGGGGAGATCGCTCCGCCAATCGCCCGTCGCCCTTGCGCGAATTGGCCCGTCCCTCACTCTGCAAATACAAATCGACCGTGCTCCTCTCCGGCCATAGCTCGGCAGAGTGCCATCGATTCTCGCCCAGGGCGAAGTGTCGAATTTTTGGCTCCTTCGCGAACTCACCGGAATTCTTCAACCAATGATTGAACCAGCGCAGTAACACAGCGTCCGTGTCCAACAACGCCTCGGGACCTAAGTTCTGCCCGCCAATCATGTCTCCCCAGGGGATATGCATCCATGGCCCTGCGATCAAATACTGATGTTCTCGGGTGAATTCCGTCGCCGCGTGTTCCGTAAGCGCCAGAAAACCATCGACGCTCCCGTTTAGATAGGTATCGAACCACCCCGAAACGTGCAGCGCTGGCACTGCAATTCTGTCAAGGGCCCCGCTAACGTCCAGCGTTGACCAATATTCCCCGGGGCGATCATTTGTAACCCAGTCGCGCACATATTCTGGCAAACCTTCAGCGAGCAGTGCCGGATGCTGCGCGTAAGGCACGAAATTCCCTTGCGCCCGCACATTGTTCCATGCCGTTTCGAGCGCCGCACTCGCCTCGCGCAACCCCCTCCGTCGCGCATCCGCCCGCAACATCTGAATTCCCCACGCTAGCGTTGAACTCAGCCGTAGCGCTCCGTTGCGATAGAACCATCCGTGATACAAATCGCAGGCCGTCATTCCGGGCGCGATGCACGTCAGGCCCTCCGGCTGCTCGGCCGCGGCCAGCAACTGTGTCAGTCCCTGATACGAAAAGCCGTACATGCCAATGCGCCCATTGCACCGCGGATGCTCGCGAAGCCACGCGATCGTTTCAGCCCCATCCTTCCTTTCGTTGCGGAACGGATAGAAATCCCCCTCCGAGTCGCCACGTCCTCGCACATCCTGGATCGCAACGTGATAGCCGTGTCGCGCGAACCATACCGGATGCGCGTAAACGACCGTCGACGCAATATCTCGACCGTACGGCTGCCTCATAAGGAGCGTCGGAAACGGCCCATCCCCTGGCGGGTAATAGTGATCAGAGACCAATTCCACACCGTCTGATATGCGGCAACGCACCCCGCGCTCCAGCCGCACGCCGTCGCCGCAATCGATCAGGGCCATCGCTTATGCGGGATCCTTCCAGCGAAGCATCGCCTCCAGCGCCTGCGCAATGCGCTCTGCCGCCTGTTCCGTCCACCGCGCCCCGTTTTCCGCCGTCGCCGGACGCGGATCGCCCATCACGCCGCTGGCTGCGATATCGCGTGTCAACCACCCAAATGTCGCCGGTGCGTTTTCCGGCAGAAGAGTCTCCGGTTTCTCCACGTCTGCAATGTAGTTCACCGTATAGGCCGACTGGTCCACCAACTCCGGAGTCGCACTCAGCAAAAACGCCGTTTCAATCTCGCCCGCGTGGAATCCGTACGCACGTTCCTGCGCGCTCACGCCCTCGTAACGAACGCCCCCCGACCCATACAGTGCAAACGTCCGCAGCCCGAAGTCTGCCCGTAAATCGCGGGCCAGCACATCCACCAAAGACGAATTGCCGCCGTGCGTGTTGTAAAGCGCGAGTTTCTGGAATCCCGATGCTGCCACGCTTGCGCCGACGTCGCGCACCACAGCCATGAATGTCGCTGCCGAAACCGACATGGTCCCCGGAAATCCAAGATGTTCATTGCTCTTTCCATAACAAACTGGCTCGAGCGCAAACACCGACGCACTTGCAGGCAGTTTCGCGAGCGCCTTGCCCAGCAGCAGATTATTAATCAGCGTGTCCGTCGCGAGAGGAAGATGATGTCCATGCTGCTCAATCGCCGCCGTCGGCAGCACCAGCAGCGTCTCCAGCTTAGGCAGGGCCTCCACCTGTTTCCAGTTGAGATAAGCAAATTTCCTGCTGTCGGGAATCCAGGTCTTCATCGGCTTCCCGCAACCTCAGCGCTTTCCGGCTGGAAACTGAGCATCTTTCCCGGATTCAACAATCCCTTCGGATCATAGCGACGCTTCGCCCGCAGTTGAACGTGATCTTCCCGGTATCGCCCGCCGTCCTCAACATTGTTCACATGCGGATTCGCAACGAAGATCCCATTGTCCCGACAGCATCGGATCATTTCGTTCAACCGCGCCTCCGTGGTAAACCTCACCAGCGGTATCGCACCAGGAATCACCTTTCCCTGCCCGTTCTTCATAAACTCCATGTGGAACAATATTTCGTCGTCAAACCGATCCCTGAGCATTTGCATCTGCGTCCGCACCCGTGTCGCATCGAACCCGCATTGGAGATAGGTGATGGTCTCATCGTGCTTGATCGCCCACAGCGTCGTGTGATTCCAGGTGTAGTCCGAAAGCAGCGGGATCGTCTTCAATCCAACGTAATTGCCGGAATACGTCACCGTCCCGGTTGCCTTTACAGCTTCGTTCCGCAAATCGTCACACTGATCGGCACAAATCATGAAGAAAGCCAGGTGCTTTCCTTCCGGACAAATGGTCTTTACCGGAGAAAAGTATTGCGGGATCGGCCATTCAAACGTTGTGACCAGCCGCTTCGTCCAGTGCGCATCCCCGGCAATCCGCTCGCTGAAGTCAAACGCCTCAGCAAAGTTGTCGAACGCCGCCGCTACTTGCGCCCACTCTACTTTCGGCGTCAGGGCAAGCCATATCTTCGTAATGATCCCGTTCGTTCCCCACGCATGGAGGATCTCGTGCACTGCCTCACCCTCGTGCAGGTGAACCTCGGGCTCCTCCTCCATCGTGACCACTTCAAGAGCCCGCACAGTCGCAAAATCTCGCAGGCCGCCATGCGCCACGGACCCAATGCCTCCCGATCCTCCCCCCAGGAATCCGCCTACCGTCGCCTTCACAATCGTGCTCGGATAGCAGCGCAATTCCCATCCCTGCTCGCGCGCCGCAGCTTCCAGTACACCCAGCCGCACGCCAGGTTCGCAAACGGCAACGTCCTCCGCCGCGATCTCCATGATCCGATCCATCCGCGAAAGGTCGAGCACCACTCCACCGCACAGCGGAATCGCCTGTCCATAATTCCCCGTCCCCGCGCCGCGCGGCGTCACCGGCACATCGTGGGCGTAGCAATATCGCAAAACGGCTCGCACCTCTTCAACGTTAACCGGCTGTACGACTACATCCGCCCGTTTCGATTCAAGCGCTGGCCGTAGCACCGGCGAGTACCAATAGAAGTCCTTCGAAAGCCGCTCCACCACGGCTGGCGCGGTCAGCACGCGCGACGCGTCGCCCAGCACCGCCGACAAATCCGCCAGCATCGCCGCATCCTTCACCGTTTGCGCGTCCCCCACTTCCGAAACGCCCTCAGCATGCGTGGATCCTTAAACAATGCGCGACACTCCTCCCGCAGCACTTCACCCTCCACCGGACACAGCATGTCGCTGCGCGCCGCAACTTCCTGGGCCGCGATGTGAATCTGCCGGCAGTGCTCGTTGGCGTCGGCGATGGTTGCCCCAAACACCACGCGATCCACCCCCGCCCACAGCGCGTTCGCCATACACATCGGACACGGTTCACAGGTGCTGTATAGCGTATATCCCGCGAGCGACGGCTTCCCAACTTTCTTGCACGCCCTTCGAACCGTCCGCGTCTCCGCATGCGCGCTCGGATCATTCTCCCGCATGACCGCGTTCCGCCCGCGGTACAGCAGTTTCCCGGTTCGCGTCTCCACCAGCGCCGCGCCAAAAGGAACCGGCATCGCCGTCGCAAAACTCAGCGCGGTAAATCGCACCAGGTCTCTAAGAATCGCCTCATCCTTCGCTCGCTGTGTCGCAGTTCCTCGGCGCTTCTTCTCCCCCATGCAGTCCCGTTTCCTCTGCGACTCGAATCAATTCCGCACGGCGATTCGCAATCCCCACTCTACAATGGCGCCATGACGCCGAGACCGTCGCCCATCGCAGCACTCCTCGCTGCATATAAATCAGGAGAAGCCGATCCCGCCGCCCAAATCCAAACTTCCTTGTCCTGCGCCAACGGCAACGCCAGCCACAACACCTACATCGCCCTCGACCCTGCCTGGACCCTCGCCGAAACGCAACGACAACTCGACCGAGCCGCCCCTGGCAGCGAATCTCTGCCTCTCTTCGGTTTGCCGGTCTCTCTGAAAGATTGTTTCGATCTAACCGGATTCCCGACAAGCAGCGGCTCCAAGTTTTATGCGGCCCATAAACAGAACCCATCGGTGGACTCCTGGGTCGCCGCGCGCCTGCGCCACGCCGGCGCCATCATCACTGGCAAATCTCACCTCCACCAACTTGCCTACGGCATCACCGGCGAAAATCGCGATTACGGAGACTGCCTGCAGCCTGCCAATGCCGCGCTGCTGACGGGAGGATCCTCCAGCGGTGCAGCAGCGTCCATTCAGGAAGGTTCTGCTCTCGCCGCTATCGGGACCGATACCGGCGGCTCCGTGCGAGGCCCTGCGGCTCTCTGCGGGCTCTCGGGCTACCGCTCCTCGCTCGGCATCGGCGACTGGACCGGCGGCTATCACCTGGCGCCCTCTTTCGACACCATCGGCTGGCTCTGTCGCGATCTGCGAGATCTGCCTCTGCTGGCCACAACACTCTTCGACCTCCCGCCCGAACAACCTGCGTCCTCAAATCTCCACGTCGGCGTACTCACTGGACCGATGCTCGAAGGCTGCCAGCCCGAAGTTTTTCGCGCGATGGAAGTCTGGCAGGACCGCATCCATCGCGCCTCTGCCCAACTTCAGCCCTTCAATCCACCTTTCTGGTCCGAAGCCTGGGATATCTACGCGCCCCTCCAGGCCCACGAAGCTGCTCAACTCCACTCTGGCTTCTTCGTGGAGTTCGATCCCGTTATTGCCGCACGTCTCGAATGGGGCGCTTCCCTGCGCAACGATGAAATCCAGCAGCTCCGGCAGCGTCACGCAGCCTTTCGCTCGCAGCATGAACAACTCTTTCGCCAATTCGATTTCCTGCTTGCTCCTATCTCGCCTCTCACCCAGCTGGTTGCCGGAGCCAACCACACCGATACCCGCGCTCGCCTCCTGCGCCTCACGACTCCCGCCAGTCTCGGTGGAAACCCCGCCGTTATCCTTCCAGGTCCCGGATGCGGGCTGCAACTCATCGCGGCCCACAATAACGATCGGCGTCTGTTACGTTTTGCCGCGGCCTTGGGCGAACAACTTGCTCTCGAGGAAACCTGGCGGACCCATGCTAATCTCAGTCATGGGTCGCGTCCGCGCCACTCTCCTTTGCCTCACGTTACCCTTCCTGATCGCCGGCTGCCATCGCGCTGGCCCATCCACCGGCCTCACGCCTGTTTCCTTCCAGACCGACTGGTACCCCCAACCCGAACACGGCGGTTTTTACGAAGCACTGCTCAAGGGCTACTACCTTGACGAGGGTCTGGACATCACCATCCTCCCCGGCGGCCCCATGAACGTCGCCGATCAGCAGGTCTCCATGGGCGCCGCGCAATTCGCCATGGGCTCCTCCGACCGCATTCTCGAAGCCGATTCGCAGGGCGAGCCGCTCGTCGCCGTGGGCGCCACCATGCAGAGCGATCCCCAGGGCGTCATGCTCCACGCCGACTCGCCCGTGCACTCCTTTCAGGATCTGGATGGCCACGCCATCGCCGTCAAGGCCGGCTCCACCTGGTTCGAATATCTCGTCCGCCGCTACAACCTGAAAAACGCGCGCGAAATTCCGGCCACCTACAGCATTGCTAACTTCCTCGCCGACCCAAACTACATTCAGCAGATTTTTGTGACCTCGGAGCCGTTCTTCGCGCAAAAGGCCGGCGCGCACGTCCGAACTCTGCTCATCAGCGGCACGGGCTACTCGCCCTACCGCATCTTCTACACCTCACGCACTTATCTCGCGCAGCATCCGGACGTCGTCGCAAAGTTTACCCGCGCCTCGATTCGCGGCTGGCGCGACTACATGCAGGATCCCTCTCTGGTCAACGCCGAACTGCTGAAACGCAATCCGGCTCAGGCGCCTGAACAAATGCAGTTCACCTGGCAAGCTCTCAAGGATGGCCACTTCATCGACGCAGGTGATCCCGCCAACACCGGCCGCATGGATCCAGCCCGCTGGACCACGATGTATTCGCAGCTTTCCGATCTGAAACTCATCCCCCATCCTATCGATCCGGCCAGCGCCTACACGGTCCAGTATTGCAACGCTCAATGAGCGAGCGACAGCTCCGCGAGCGTCCGCGCCAGCACCTTTACTCCGCCAACAATGTGCTCGATAGACGCATACTCGTCCGGCCGATGGCTCACTCCGCCCCGGCACGGAATAAAGATCATCGCCATGGGCGCAATCTGCGCCATGAACGATGAGTCGTGATATGCACGAGCCACAATCCTGCGCGACTCCAGACCTTCGTCCTGACATCCGCGCGCAATCGCCGCCAGAACCTGGGCCGATGACGCAGCTGGTTCATCTGCATTCAGCATCTGGATCGTAATTTGTACCTGCCGCTGTTGCGTAATCTGCTCCACAGCCGCGCGAATCTCCTCAAGCACGTGATCGCGCCGCTTTCCGTCGCTGTCGCGTAGGTCTACACCCAGCTTTACCCGGTTCGGAATGCTGTTAATCGCTCCAGGATACACTTCGCAGATGCCCACCGTTGCAACGGTGTCCGTCGCCCCCGAACCCTTTGCCAGCGCCTCGATCTTCACGATCAGTTCCGCCGCGGCACATAGCGCATCGTGCCGGTCCGGCATCAACACCCCGCCTGCGTGCCCCCCCTGCCCCTCCACCGTGATGAAGAAGCTGGCCGGCCCCACAATATTTGTAACAATGCCGATGGCAGTTGCCTCGCGTTCCAGAATAGGCCCCTGTTCGATGTGCAATTCCACGAACCCTGCGTAGTATCCCGGTGCCAAACGCACTGATGCCAAATCCCCTGCAAACCCGGCCTTAGTACGGGCGATTCGCAGCGTCTCACCGTCGCTTCCCCTCAATTGCTCATCCGCTTCCGGCCCCAACACACCAGAAAGCAGCCTGCTCCCAATGCAGCCTACGCCGAATCGAGTCGGCTCCTCCGCCGTGAACTGAATCAGGTCAATTGATCGCTCCGGCACGAATCCGCTCTTTTGGAGCCCTCGAATCGCTTCCAGTCCGCCCAGCACGCCTACAACGCCGTCGAATTTTCCCGCGTTAGGAATTGCATCGATATGCGATCCCGTAGCCACCGGGGGCAGATCCGACCGCGTACCTTCCCATCGAAAGAAAGTATTGCCGACGGCATCCACGCGGCTCGTCAATCCCGCGTCGCTGCACCGCTCCTTCAGCCGCGCCCGCGCGCGCAGATCCTGTTCGGTAAAGACGACTCGCGTGACCGCAGGAGGTTCCGCATCCGTAATCGCGGCAAGCGCGTCAATCTCCCGCGCCAGTCGCTCCGCATCGACGTCGATTTTCATTCTGCCCCCAGCGGATGCCGATTCCAGTCTTTATAGATGAGATATTTCGCTGGAGCCTTGCCAATCGCGCCGAACCATTGTGGGCAATACGGCGCCATCCAAATGAAATCCCCCGCCGTCACCGGATGCCAGTCATCATCGAGCCGATAGATCCCGCCGCCCTCCAGCATCAGCAAACCATGCTCCATCACATGAATCTCCACCATGCTCAACGCCGCACCCGGCGCATACGTCATCGTGTTCACCGCGAAGTCGAACGCCATCGTATCCGGCAACAGCGATCGCACTTGCAAACCTTCATCACCCATCAGCGCCTGCGGCGCAACTTCCGGTTCGTGCCCTACCAGCAATTCCGGCGTGCCGATTCCCTGCACCGTTCGATACGGCTGCTCAATCACGGCCGCGCGCGCCTTCTCGATCGCCGACACACGCTGCTCCACGCCTTGCGGGATGTACGCATATCCCCCCCTGCCCAGTGCATGCTTGTGCATCCCCGCATCCACCGTTACCGATCCCTCCAGTACATATACAAATCGCTCTCCGGCCGCAGCGCCAAGCACACCTCCCGGCTCGAACTCCACCGAATATTGTGTGAATCCCGCTCCCAATGCAGGCGAAACATGAACGATGACGCTCGCTTTCGTCGTACCAGGGATCTGCGTGCGGATAAAAGTATCCGGCGTCTGCAACAAATAGCTCGAACGGCGAACGCTGCGCGTGTGCCCCAGATTGTGAACGCCGCTATGCACGCTGCTCCCCTTCCAGGTGCGCGGCGAATGCATCCAGGCAGCACAACCCCATATGGATTGCCGCCGCCACATCGTCTTCCGCAACGCTCTCGTCGGGATGATGGCTGATCCCCCCTGGGTTCCTCAG
>Ga0182015_10005859_pt1 | contig 12571 bp, 19 predicted proteins | sample 712P3MmetaG_FD_120478 | JGI IMG/M metagenome (GOLD analysis project Ga0182015, IMG submission 120478) | Permafrost microbial communities from Stordalen Mire, Sweden - 712P3M metaG | ecosystem: Environmental > Terrestrial > Soil > Wetlands > Permafrost | place: Sweden: Stordalen | collected...
CGCAGACGCCTGACGGCCCATGTCTGACAGCATAAATCGCCGCAGGAAGGCTGCGACTCGACTACTGGGTTGGTTCCAGACCAAAACTTGACCGCAGTTTTCCGCCCACAAACATGGAGCATATTCAAAGCCTTATCGAGTTTGACAAACAGTTCTTGCAATTTGGCAGCCTCACGAGGCGGAGCAGGGCAAGTGCTGGACACGGACGGTTCTTCTGGCAAATACATGGCTCATCTCCTAGTTCAAGAGTTTGGAGCCATGGAAACAGGGGGGCTGTTCACAAATGCTCACCTCGGCCAATCGAAGGTACAGCGATGCAGGGTCCGTGTTACTCGAGGTGCTCAGTGCCGCCCCGCAAACACGGTCCTGACGACCCCAATGTCGTCATTACCCAGGCCGACACCGACTAGGGCATGTCTCGACTATTTCCAGCAGCGTCGGTGGTTTTGAGGATTTTTCAGGGCGTCAGAGATAGACTCTCCTGACAGTCCGCTGGGATTTGATGTCTTGGTCAGAAGTACTCTCTTCGTTTCCAACTAGTCCGTCTTCCGCCGAGAAACTCCTAGAAACACCATCGGCTCGGTCACTGCAGGGCATTGTACCTGTCCCCGGTTCGGGTCATTGACCTATAGTGCATCCGGGGGCGTGGTTTGGTGGCGTAGCATCAACCTAGTGATACCACCCTCACTCTCGAACGATGACGAAGGAACTCCACTGTTTGCAGTTCAAGAGCCATCCCGTGCCAAGCAGCACGCCGCCACAAGTCAACGTCAATACCTGACTGACCATATTCATTTCATCCACCATCAGCGAAAACAGATTCTTCTGCTAGACCTGTCAAATTGTTCGGCTGCCGAGATCAGAAAGATTTTCCAAGCGGTCCCCGAATTTGTGACCACCTGTCCTAGGGATTTAGTTCTGATACTTTCTGATTTCACGGGAGCCTTCTTTGACTCCGAAGCTTTTCGGGTCATGAAAGAAGCCGCGGTCTTTGACAAGCCCTATGTCAAGAAATCCGCATGGACGGGAACAGAGAACTTTCCTCAGGCGTTTGCTGAGAACGTGAGTAGCTTCTCCCGCCGCAAATTTACCGTTTTTGAGAACCGCAAGGAAGCTTTAACATGGTTGGCAAAAAACTGAATAGACAGGCCCGAGTTCCAGGTTCGGCAGATATTTTCATCATTGGACTATCGGGACCCTCCGGCACCGGCAAATCGACAGTAGCTAGGCGCGTGGCCTCTCGTCTCAACGGGCACGTTATCTCGATGGAGACCTATGCCCTTGAGATGAACCATCTTCCGCTGGAGGAACGAGCAAGTCTGGATTACGACGCGCCTAATGCAACGGACGTGAGGCTGCTGGAAAACCATATCCGCAATTATGCCTTAGGTAACGCTATCGAGACTCCCATTTACGACTTTGCAAAGCACTTGCGGGTGAGCGATCGGCGCGAACACATTCCTGCCACGTCATTGCTGATCGTGGAAGGCATCCTGGCTCTGCATTTTGCGCAGGTGCGCCGGTTCTTTGATCTATCCATCTACCTGGAAGCGCCCGACGAGGTTTGTTTCCATCGCCGAAAGGTGAGGGACATCACCGAGCGTCAGCGTTCCCTGGATTTCATCCTGTGGCAATACAAGAATAACGTGTCACCAGCTACGCGGCAATACGTGCTCCCCAGCAAGCGCTACGCCGATCTCGTCCTGGAAAGCAACGCAGACCTGCCAGCGTTAGAGAAAAGCGTCTACGACGCCATCGAGGAGAGGCGAGCTCCTGCCATAACGCAATAACTGGAAACTATCTCAGCGGATTCGCTGACGGCACCCACATCGAAGTCCCAAGTGGTGAACCAAGGCGACGCAGGATATGACATCCACAGGATGAAACACTCCCTTGGCTAACTCATCGTTCGTCATCTTCGCCGGATGTTTCTTGAACTTGATCTTCTTCATGGTGACGCTATGACCTCGGCTCCCGTAAATCTAACGACCTTTCTAGAGCGGTATAGCACAGATGAGCATTGCCGCGAAGCTCTAGCGAATCTTCGCTTCCCTAGATGGCGTGAAATGCCTAAAGTGCAAGAGCGAGAACGTTGCGCCGGTCTCCGACCGTAGAGTGTACGTGTGCTACCCATGCCGCTATCAGTTCTCCGTTACGGTGGGAACGATCTTCCATGACTCCCACTTGCCTTTGACGAGTTGGTTTCTCGTTACCTATCTGATGACCGAATCGCGCAAGGGGATTTCCGCAAAACCAGATTAAGCGAATGCTCGGCATCTCCTACAAGACGGCGTGGTACCTCTTCCATCGCATCCGCAAGGCAACGGAAGAAACAGATCACAAACTTTCCGGCACCCTAGAAATCGACGAAATGTACGTTGGGGGCCATACCAAGAACGCGGAAAAGTGGAAGAAGCACGCGCCAGCGGTCGGCATCCGTAAGCGTGGCGGCATCTGCATTTCGTCTCTGCCGCAAACCTGAACCAAGAGAAGATCAACGAGATCATTGCCCGCAATGTAGACAAGACCGTTGACGTGATTATGACGGAATCGAAGCTCTACAATTTCGAGACTACGAAGGATCGCGGCAAGCACAAAACGGTCAATCACAAGTCCGGTATGTGGGCGGGCTGTGCGAATGCGATTGAATCCGCATTCTCGCTGTTCAAACGTGGTGTAGTGGGCGCGTGGCACAAAGTCTCGGTCAAACATCTTCCCGCGTATCTCCAAGAGATGACGTGGCGCTTCAACAACTGCAAAAATCAATATCTCTTTCGCGATACCCTTATCCGTTTGCTGCAACCTGACAACGTTGAGTACAAGGAATTGACGAAGGCTGCCTGAGGGACTCTGCCTTTTTCCACGGACCAACTATGTTCACGCGTCACAGACGACAGCCCATTAGCCATGAGATAAACGTTTGCCAAGGTAAGGTGGCAGGCTAACTCACATGATGGCCTCTTCTCGCCAAACCCCAATGAGGTGGGTGGGCAGGGAACGTAGACCAGGGGGCTGTGCCTCCCCTTGGGGTCGCCTCGCGTCCCTGCCTTCGTTGTTCTTTTTTTCACAATTACCGTATGTCCACCTGTCACTGACAACAATCCATCGACAATGAGATAAGCGTCCCACGTACCACTGTTCCAAGAACTGGGAAAGGAACAGGAACGAGGCCGCCATAACTCCAAGCCCCTACGGTGGCCTCGTCTTTTTCTATTTCTGCCAAGCACCGATACAAGGACCTCACGAGGACGGCTTAGCTTCCTGGGGTCTGCTTTCCATACATCTCTGAGATTTACGAACAACGGTTGAGGATGATGCATATCGACTTGGGGACAATTGTCGCAAGCGTAGGCGATGACCTGACCGGCGAAATTTGTACCAGGTGGAATGAGAGAACATCCACTTGGAGGAAAGTGGGTCATGCCCATCAAGAGGTACAAGCCAGAGCGGATCGTGACGATGCTGCGACAGATTGAAGTGAGCATCGCAAACGGAAAAACCACTCCACAAGCCTGCAAAGAAGCCGAGATCACCTTCCAAACGTTCTACCGCTGGCGGAAGGAATACGGCGGTTTGAAGATGGGCCAGGCAAAGCGACTGAAGGATTTGGAAAAGGAGAACGGCAAGTTGAAACGGCTGGTGGCGGAGCTGGCGTTGGACAAGCAGATATTAAAGGATATAGCGGAGGGAAACTTCTAAGCCCGGAGCGACGTCGGTGCGCCGTGGAGCATGTCCGCGAGGGGTACGAAGTGAGTGAGCGGCGGGCGTGCCGAGTGGTGAGGCAGTGGCGAGGGACGCAGCGCTATCTGCCGCTGCGGGGCACGGACTAAGATCAGCTGACGAAGGCGATCCTGGCCCTGGCCGTGAAGTATGGGCGGTACGGCTATCGGCGCATCACGGCGCTGTTGCAGCGTGCGGGATGGCCGGTGGGGAAGGATCGAGTGCAGCGGATCTGGCGACGCGAAGGGCTAAAGGTACCGCAGAAGCAGCGGCCGCGAGGACGGTTGTGGCTCGGGGATGGTTCGTGTGTGCGGTTGCGACCGGAGCGCGCGAATCAGGTGTGGAGCTACGATTTCGTGAAGGCGATGACGCACGATGGACGAGCGCTACGCGTCCTGGTGGTGATCGACAAGTACACGAGGGAATGTTTGGCGTTGCAGGTGGAGCGGCGCTTGAGGAGTTTGCAGGTGATCGAAACCTTGGCGGATGTGATGTTGGTGCGCGGGATACCAGAGCACATACGTTCCGACAAATGGACCGGAGTTTATTGCCGAGGAGCTGCGGAAGTGGCTGGGGAAAGTGGGGACGAGAACGTTATACATCGAGCAGGGGAGTCCGTGGGAGAACGGATACTGTGAGAGTTTCAACGGAAAGCTGTGCGACGAATTCTTGAATGGCGAGATCTTTTACTCGTTGAAGGAGGCACAGATTCTGACGGAAAGGCGGCGGGTGGAATACAACACGGAGCGGTCGCACTCGGCGTTGGGCTACCGGCCGCCAGCACCGCAAGCTATCGTGCCAAAGCAACCGGGGCATGGAGATAGGGAAAACGCTTCGCGTTTCCAACACATCTCCACACCCCCGACGACGACTACGGACAATTATCCAACAAGGCGTTACACTAACACTCCACTTGGTACAAAACATCGGTCCGGTCATCTTTGGCTTTGGCCAAAATACCGTATAATCCGAGAACAAACACCCACGCCAGCCAGATGTGCGAAAGTGAAAGGCACCGGCTGTGGCGCTGCGGAACACCATGTGCCGAAAGTCTTGCTGTTTCTGTCATAACGTTCCTCCATTTCGGCTGCCTTACCTCACATCAACCGCCACTCGTCCAGAAGGGAACCTAACTCGACTCCGGGCACGAGCTTGGCAAGAAACGAGGGCAGAAATTCCCAGAGCCAGCCTAGGAGGTGAATCGGCATGGCTCCAATACCCAAATAGAGCATGTTATCACGAGGCGAGTTAACTACATGACCGTTTACATTGGATTGCCCATTGCTACCGGGCACGGTTTGATATTGCCAGGCATAGATCTCGAGCTCCGCAAGATTCAGGTTTTGAGGAAAGCCGACAGTGCAATGGCCTCTCCCATTGCTTGCCGAATTGCGGTCAGGAATTCATGATTATCGAGAGGTTTCTGGAAGAACGCCAGCGCCCCGGCATCCAGGGCACGTTTCTTATTGTCAGTCGGATCGCGGGCGCTGAGCACGATGACTGGGGTGGCCACAAGATCCGGCAAGTCTCTCATTCGTTCAATCACGAGGAAACCGTCACCTGCTGGTAGTCCAATATCTAGGATAACCAAGTCTGGCGCTTCCTTGCGCGCCACGGTGATAGCGGAAATTGCATCCGTAGCGCAGACCACCTTATAACCATTGGCCTTCAATCTAGCAGTCAAGCCCAGTACAAGTTGTTGATCGTCGTCGACAATCAGAATCTTCTTTCCGTTCATTTGAGCGGCTCCTTGTCCAGGAGGTGCGCTTGCACTAATTGTTCGATTCGTACCGTGATTTCGCGCACCTGCATATCGCTGGACTCGCTGGGGGCAATGAGAAGCGTGGTCGAAGAAATTATCGGCTTGAGTTTTGAAGAATTGTCGAAGGTCTGCAACTCCCTGCCAATACGGCGCGCGATGACATTAAATCCTCTGGCATCGGTGCACGCGACAAGGAAAAAGGTTTCTACCGGCTCTGCGTCACTCATCGAAGGCAAGAGCATATCCTGAGCGGGATGAATGCATCGCTCCAGAACCTTCCGTATTTCTGAGACAATATCGGCCTGAACGGCACCCGCTACCGGAAGTATGTCCACGGCAATGAGAGTCACCGATCCGGCCTCCAAGTTTGGGGCCGTGAAGACGGGCGCACACAGCTTGGCCAATGAGAAGACTGGCAGGGTAAAGAAAAAGGTGCTGCCGTGTCCTAGTTGGCTTTCCACCCAGATTCGACCGCCGTGCCGCGACACCAGCTCTTTTGAAATGAACAGCCCCAGCCCCAGACCGCTACGACTTGCTTCGGTGGCGCTTTCTATTTGAGCCAGACGGTCGAAGATGATGTCCCGATTTTCCGGGCCGATTCCGCATCCCGTATCGGAGATCGATAGAGTGAGACAATCGTCGTTTCCCACGAGGGGCCGGCTCGCGACCGTAACGGTTCCATCTGCGGGCGTAAACTTGATTCCGTTATCGATCAGGTTGGTGAGAATCTGCCGTACACGGGCGGGATCGGCCCAAATAAAAGGAAGACTCGGAGCAACATCGGAGCGCAGGTTTACCTTCTTCACTGCCGCATTCGTAAGGCATGTGCCGAGGACCTCGGCAATTAGCTTGACCGGATTTACATGCTGTGGTTCTACCGTGAGTTTATGCGTTTCGACCCGGGTTATTTCGAGGAGGTCGCTAACCATACTCTTCAGTTGTTTGACATTGTCTAGCGCAAATGTCAGGTGCTCGCGCTGTTCGGGATTCAGGTCACCAAGTAATCCATCCAATACATTGGTTGTGAAAAGATAGATTGCCGTCAGTGGAGTGCGGAGTTCGTGCGAGACGTGTGAAAGAAGCTTTTCTTGAAGGCGCGTGCGCTCCTGGCGCGATTCTTCCAGCACGACGGCAATCTCTCTCCGCTCGGTGGCGTCTTGCATAACGATGGCACACCCACCAACCGGCCCCGCACCTTCTAGCATTGCTGTGATGTTGACATTGCCCCAGAACTGCTCCCGGTTGCTCCGGACGCGCCATCCCTCATTTTCCGCTCGGCCTGCCTGCAGAGCCTTGCGCAACTGTTTCTCGGGCACTCGATTCTGAATATCCTCTGCGGTGTACATGCAGGAAAAATTCTGTCCCACGATCTCGGCCTCGGCGTACCCCAACAGGCGCTGCGCTCCGCCATTCCAACTGGTCACGCGTCCAGTTAAGTCCATGGTGAAGAGCGCGCAGTCCCTCGCCCCCTCGATCAGCAATCGAAAACGTCCGTTTGCCGCCGCCAGCTTCGCCTCCAGAATCGCCCCATAGCGTTGCTGGAGAAATGCGTGACCCAGAGCGCAAAGCAAATCGCCAGAGGCTTGAAGCATAGCGATGCCTACAGGGCGCTGTTTCCTCGCCACATTCCAAAGTTCCTGCGCCGAAACACCAAACTCCTTGGCTATGCGTCGCAACGACATGGTTTCTGGATATCGATCAAACACTTGCCCCGCAATAATGGCCCCTAAGTGCCGCTTGCCCAATAAGAGCGGAACTGCAACATGGGTGAGGCCAGCTTCGTCACGCACAATCACCACCGTGTCTGTTTGCAATGCCTCATCAACCGCGGCACAAGGCGGCCCCGTGGTTATGCAGAAGGGACAGCCGGCCCGACGAACAGGCGCGGCGCCATGAACCAGCATCCAGACCGGCTGAGCGTTATGGCATTTTCCCAGGACGCGGCCTCGGTCATCGGTCAATGCGACCGCCACTCTCATGGTGCGCCCATACGTCGCCAGAATTGGTCCCCACGCGTCCAAGTCAAGCAAATCGGCTCGCAATTTGGGCGACAGTTCCGGACTGCCGATTTCGTCCATGCTGGCAGTGTGGGAAGAGGATATCGGAATCGCCGCGGGCAAAAACTCGCTTGCTTCAACCCGTCCTGACGCTTCTGCGTTCATTCTTTGCCCTGAGCTGCGGCAGAGTCGGTTGTTCGCCTAAGTTGAGAGAATCTTGTGGGAGCACGGCTCAACAGGCTGGAGTAGCTCTGCAGCGGCAATGCGGGAACCAGATTCTCTTCCAGCGGTACCAGAGAGATACCTCCTTGGCCAATTACAAACTCGCGAGTCTCGAAGGAATGCTTGCTTCCCCGTGACTTGACCACCGAAATGCAGCGGTGCAGAGAGTTATTGATTTCCACCAGGCTCATCAAAATGAGGTTATCCACAATTGAGCTGACTGGAAAATCCGGCATATAGGAGGAAATTCCAAGAAACTCGGGATTCTCATAGTTAAAAAAAGTCGTCATTAAACGATGTTTGCTATAGGCGACAAGGGCGTGGAAGAAATCGCGGTAGATGCTGATATCTCCGATCACTGTGCTATAACTTGTCATCCCATCAATCACCATCCGCTGTATGTCATGTTCCTCGACAAGCTGGATAATGCGCGCATAGTGCGCATCCACGTCCAGCTCTTGCGGGCTCTCGAACATGATCTGTATGGTTCCGTTGGCGACCTGTTCTTCCAGGTTCAGTCCCAGAGTCTGAGCGTTGCGAATGATCTGCGCCGGATGTTCATCGAGGGAGATGAGCAAGCCTCTCGTTTTTTGCCGCAACGATCCTTCCCGCAGAATCTGCGTGCCCAGCACGGTCTTTCCCACCCCCGACAACCCGACGACCATCGTGGTGGAACCATCAAAAATGCCGCCGCCAATGAGAGTATCGATGGCTTCGACCCCGACGATGGACCGCTTAGTGCTTGACGTGGGCTGCTGTGAGTTGGCGCCCAGAGGCGCCTGAACCCGGCGGAAAATCTGCAAACCTCGGCCTCCTGTGATGTGCAGGGTGTGCTCGCCCGTCTCATATTCCTGGCCACGGCTCTTCAAGACTTCCAGGCTGCGCTGGATGCGCCGGCCAAGCCGTTCGCGCTCCAGCTGGATGACCGTATCCGCCAGAAAATCCGTCATTTCCTTAGCAACAATCGATTCGGGTGAACTGCCAATCTCCAGCGAAAGCACTGCAGTCAGATTCTCCCGGTTCAACGATTCCATCAATTGCTGCAGCAATTCGCGGTAATGGCGGTGTTCGGGGTGCCCGCCAACCTGGACCTTGTTTAACAACCCAACGCCGTCTACGAAAATCCGGCGCGCGCCCATGTCGTTGGCGGTTTCTAGCAGCAGGCTGTCTGGCGAACGCAATTCCTGATCGAACACCTGTGGACTGGTAAAGATGATTTGCAGCTTCTTCTGCTCCTGCAGTTCAGTGAGATCCCAGCCGAATTCTGCGGCGTCCCGGATGAGTTTGTCTGGGCTTGTCTCAAACACCACGATCAGCCCCGGTTCGTTATACAGGGTGATCCCACGATAGACGAACTCCACCCCCATGAGAGTCTTTCCGGTTCCCGTCACGCCCTGCACCACGATCACGTTGCTCCTTGGAATCCCGCCCAGCAATACGGCATCGAGGCCCCAAATGCCAGTCTTGACCAAGCTGCTTTCGGACACAACCATAGCTATTTCCTTTAGTTTCCAGATCTATGCGAGCGTTCTTCACACCGCGATTCCAGCCGGCCGAGCTTCAGTTGGTTGGCCGCCAGCACACGCCCGATACGACTTTCCAGCAGGCTGATGAGTCGAAGAAGACAACGTTTACGCTCAGCGTCCGTCGGAGCCAGGAATCGAAAGAAACACACTCCCTGAGAGCACCGCGAGCGTTCCATAAGCTTTTCGTGTTCCAGTTGCCTAAGCGCGGAATCCACTGCAGCAATCTCATAGCCCACAAGAGGTGCGATCTGATCCGCGCTGGCAAGAGTTACACTGTGACGGTACACGAAAGCTAATACATCTAGTTCACAGAGCAGGGAAATGCCGAGGCCTTTGAGGCAACTTTGGACTGAGAGCTCCGGTTCGTCTTCACGCTCGATGATAAAGTCGGCTCCGCTCGGCTGGGTGCCCTATTGCAGTTATAGCAAGCAACGCCTGGCGATAGCTGAACGAAAGGAACATTTCGATGGTTTTCTCCGGACCTCTTACCGTTTCGGGAAAGACGAGTTCTCACTTTCCTTTATGGACATAAAGGACCGTTTGAGTGGCACCTGGCGCGAAGACTGAACGATTCCTTTGAAGGGGACGAGGTGAATATTCTCGATTGTTGCTTCGGAACACCTCGGTAAGGTGGAATGCTTCGTCCAGCGAGCAGACAATGAAAATAGACGCCGCAAGCCCTATCAGGGCAGGAAGAATTGTGCGCCGAAGTGATGTACCTTACGTGAGGTGTAACGCATGGTACGACCAAAATCGAAAGAGCGCGCCGCGCAAAATCGAGCGGCAAAGTGGTCTAATCTGACCAGACATCTGTGTTGGCCACTTCTATCATGTTCCCCATGTGAAGAGCTGAGACGACCGTTATAAACGGTCAGTCTAGTTTCCTCTTGCAAGTGAGGCACAACGTTCTGGAAACCATATTGATTGTTCTGTTGGTGGTATTTTTGCTCGGTGGCGGAGATTGGGGATTACCATCGTTGGCGCGGGTAGAATTGTAAACGGCGCACAGCGGGCACATTTATCAAGTGACCACCTCGTACACAACGAACCACGCGAGCAAAGCGGCCATGGCCTTCATCTAACGTCCAACAACAAAAAACTCTCCAAGGAGAAGACAATGTCAAATCAGGAAAGTTGCAAACCACAACATACCGATGAGCAGAAGCCGGGTTCAGAGCAAAAATCTGGAAGCCTGCCGAGCCAGCCAGTGCAGCAGAAACAGGAGAACCTGAGCGGAGAGCCCAAGAGTCCGCAGTCGGAACAAGAAAAACACGAGCAAGAGAAGAAAAAGCAGGCTTAGGCGTTAGGGCGGCTCGATTTCCATCAAGCCGTCATTCTGAAACAAACGTCGAAGATAGGTTTTAGTTTCAAAGCCGCTGGCGCTTATGCTGGCCGCTTATTTGCAAAGCGGGCGAACTGCCGTCGGATCTCAATCCGCCCAATGTCAACCCGCGGTAATTTTGGCGTCCCCTTAGTCTTACATGTTGTTGGACTCTGGATCGGCATAGATAAAATGTTGTTCCACTCGGAGAAACAGTAAAACTCTGAGCTTCAGTGCCGCATATCCCCCGCCGACCTTGCTGACACTGTTCGTCTTCGATAGTCCAACTCTTGTTCCATGATTGAATGCTACATTGTCGTTGACTGATATTGACTGTGCACAACTGCTCTATTATGTATACAATTCTGACACTGCGAGCCCTGTTCCAAATCGGCCGGCAACCACTTTTGACTCGTGACAACGTGCAGGGTTTTAAAAAACTGCAAGAATCCGACTGACCCGGTGCTCGCTCGCGTCAAATAGAATGGATGGGCGGCGCATGGCCGAATCGACGCGAGAACAAGACGTCAAGCAGACGACGCGCCACGGTAGTGTCTGAAATGTGCATTCTCCGCCGCTACTGCTCGTGAAAAGGTCACCTCAGTGAAGTTTGCTTTCTTGGTCCTCGCCGTTCTTTGATTTCCTCCGGCAATCAACTGGTGGTGCTGTCCTCCCATTGTAACGTCGTAGCGCTGAACAGTCGAGAGACAGGTTCGTTCGCTACCCCTCCTAAAGGCGTGTTGCAAAAGCGATTCGTTTCGTTGGTCTCTGGAAGACTGTTCGTGCGTGCTCAGCATCCCACCATTCGATTGCTCTCATGCTCTCAGTTCGGGGTTGCCTGACTCCTTTGTGATCTGCGCCGCCCTTTTGTTTATTAGTTCGGTGATTTGTTCTGGGACATTCATCCGCTACCTCCTTACTAGGCGTTTATCGATCGCAGGCCTTTCAGGAGTCTTTGCGCGTCGGCCATTCCGGCGAACGTTCGTCCATTCAATAAGTGTCGGCGGTCCACCGCCCGGACAGTTGTCCGAAATTGTTCGGGCTGACGGATTGGGTCACCGCTTTCGGGAAGCAGCCTTAACAGCTTCAAGGAATTGTGACAGAACCTCTAGCCGTTCGCCGCGTTTCATCCAAATATCATCTGCGGTGACGTGAAAGCGTCTCGTCCGATCCATGGTAGGGAAAATATACATCTCGTGAACGGCGCTATTTCCCATATTTAGGAAAATAATCAGTGTCACGCATCGGCGCTCGTGTACGACCGGATCGACTTGCCAGATGAAATGTTGGCTTTTTTTGCCGAGTGAACGAGATACAAGGACGCTGACTATGTGGCCGCTTTTCAACCGAAGGCGCGACCGCCATCTCCCACCTCGTCGCACAATCGAGACCTCGGTTGGGAACATGACTTGAATCTTGCCAATCAATTCTTCCCGCAGTGATTGCGTCCGACGACGAAGGTCAACGTTGCCAAAGTCTGCAGAACGGCCATATCCGATCAGTTCATAGGCGCGCCGCAAACTGCCAAATCGACCGCGGTAAGTGGAGGGCGACGGCAGTTCGGAGGCCTCCTTGATGAGCTGCAAAGAGAGTCGGCCTTGCCGCGTAAACAACGACCGCAAAGCGTCTAAGAGTTCTTCGTTGGATTTCCTAATTGTTCGTCCGCGCAGTAGGCCTTGGGCGTGTTGGAATGTCGTCTCATCCACCAGCGGAGTAAAGGCATTGGGTGTACATATCCATTCCGACTCGGGCATTCTGATTGAGGCGGTACCAAGCTTTTGAGTTGTGCGGCCAAAGACGTTGTATCCCGTGTATTTCGGGTGCGACAGAATCGTGAAGACGGCCGTTTGATCCCACTTGGAGTCTCCTAGATATCTAATGTTTCGTCGATTGAGTTCCTTAGCAGGCTGCGGAAAAACTCGGCGACACCGGTCTCACCATTGGCTAACACCATCCGGACTCTTGCCGGGCGACAGCTCAGCCCGAAGCGACTTTGCATCGATTTTCCCGGCCAGTCCGAAGC
>Ga0182015_10005860_pt1 | contig 12571 bp, 13 predicted proteins | sample 712P3MmetaG_FD_120478 | JGI IMG/M metagenome (GOLD analysis project Ga0182015, IMG submission 120478) | Permafrost microbial communities from Stordalen Mire, Sweden - 712P3M metaG | ecosystem: Environmental > Terrestrial > Soil > Wetlands > Permafrost | place: Sweden: Stordalen | collected...
AAGCCGAGGCGCAAAGGCCAGTGTCAAGGCTCTTCGACCGCGAACGCGGCGCGCGAAGCGCGGCCTTGACACTGGCCGGGCCTCGGCTATGCTCTGGCTATCCGGGGCATGTCATTCGGGAATCTCACATCAGAGACCTAGACCGAAACCCTGACTGATCTTATTCGTGTGCGTGGTTTGTGGTTCTAACTTGTGCGCTACCGGTTCTTGCTGAATCGCGTGCGAATGGGACACGTCGCGGTTGAGTTCTTGCCCGAGCGTCTGTGCGCTGTTCGTATAAAGTTGCGCGTCATAGCGTCCACGCGAGACGGAAACGTATGCCATGCGGCTATTGAGCAGATCCTTAGCGCCCAACTCGGTGTCCACGTGGATCAAGACACGGTCGGCAGTCTGTCCCTGGCTGGAGTGGCTGGTCATGGCATAGCCATAGTCGAGATGCGGATGCTTGTGCGGGTCGAGTTCAACGGTGCGGCCACCGTCCATCTTCAAGCGCAGCCGCTCGTGTCCGTCGATGCTCTCGATGATCCCTAACTCCCGGTTCGCAACTTTCAGCTCGTTGGACGGCGCGGTGAACTGGATGTGGTCGCCCACTGAAAAACTCCGCATCTCCTCCCGGAAGACGGAGACGCCCTGCTGTCTGCGTGGATCGTAAGTACGCTGCGTGCCATCCTGCAACTCGACTGTCAGCCTGTTTGTCGGCGCGTCGATGCTCTTCACCTGTGCGTAGGCGCCTTTCCCGATGCCGGTCTCCTTCGATGCGCGCGAATAGCGCAGCACATCGCCCACCTCATAGCGCTCGGCCCATGTGCGGTCCGCGCCGGTGAGGTCTTGGCGCGGCACTAGCGTTCTGATGCGGTGCTCCTCGTTGCTGACGAGGCCACCCCGCTGCAATTCCGCATGGATACGCTCGTTGATTTCGATGCGGGAGCGATTATCGGGAGAAATCACCAGCGTGTTTTCCGGTGATTTTGCATACTCCTTCGCAATGGCGGCGATGCGCTCGTCGTGGCCTTGAATCTCATGGACGCGGCCCTGCCGGTCAAGATTTTGTATCGCCTCGCGCACCTCGCCGCGTGCAAGCTGCTCAACTACCTGTTTCAGTTCCGGGTCTTTCTGGCGCACGATCTCTTCGAGCTTCACCGTTCTCATACCGGCGTCCTGGAGCTGCGCGAAGGGCCGCCCGGCCTCGACCGCCTCATGTTGCCGCCGGTCGCCGACGAGCAACACACGGTCATTCGCATGGAGCCGGGTTACAAACTCATGCACCTGCCTGGTCGACGCCAGTGAGGATTCGTCGAGTACATAGAGCCGCTTCTCCCCGGTATCCGGCTGCTGTCCACGTACCAGATGCTTCTGTAGTGTGGATGTCTCCATGCCTGCTTCCCCGAGCTTCTGCGCCGCGCGGGACGTTGGCGCGAAACCTTCCACCCTGTAGCCCTCTGCCTCCGCGCCTTCGCGGATGACGGACAGAGTTGTTGTCTTGCCCGCGCCTGCTATGCCATCTAAGCCGACAACCTTCTCCCGCGAAAGAAAGATTTCGTCTACCGCCTTGCGCTGTGAAGTATTCAGCTCGGGGTGGCGGTCTTCCGTGGCGATGCGCACTCGCGGCGAGACCAGCATGGGATCGTTGTAGTCGCGCCGATTGCCTTCCTGCATCCGGCCAACGATCTCACGCTCCATGCGTACCATCACGGCGGTTGTGTACCGTCTGCCAGCACCAACGTGCGGGACTTCGCGGAACTCCCCGGCCTCGATCCGGCGCTCGAACTCCTGCCGGACCTGGGCAGAGGTGGTTTCTCCCATACCGCGCACCAGCGCTGTTTCAAGGATCGCGCGGCGGTCCTGCACAGCCGATCTCTCGAAGACATGATCGCGGGCCCAAGTCACGGCCCGCTGCGCCTGGATCTTCGGGTCCTGCATCCGATATTGACGATGTTCGCGCGTTTGGGCGACTACGCGGTCCGCTTGGTGACCATACCGTGCGGCCAACTCGCGGTGCCCCTGTAAGACCTCCTCGGGGGTCAGCAGTTCCTTGCGGTCGCGCGTGTGGTGGGCGGCGATCTGGGCTGCCGCTGCTCCATCGATTCCTTGCTCCCGGAGATGGTCTTTGATCTGTTCCCGGCGTGGGCTGGAAGCCTCAAGATATTCCTTCGTATAGCCCCGAATTTCTGGTTGCCCGTGTTTGCCGCGCTCCAGTTCGTAGCCCAGCTTTTCTAGACGCAAAGCCAACTCTGATCGGTAAACCGCCGTCACGTACCGCTGGGACACAAACAGTTCGTGCGGTTGCAAGCTGCGCGTCTCACCGTTCTCTCGCTCGGTTACGTTGAAGATGACGGCATGGGTATGAAGTTGCGGTGCCGCGTAACCATCGACGGGCCGCGCGGTATCGTGCTCGAAGGTCGCGGTGATGAACTTACCCGTCGTCTCCGGGGCGTGGACATTACCGATCCGCGCTTGGGTGTACCACTCAAGTTCCCGAAGGGCTGCACGAACACTTTCGCGATGTGCCCCCCGAACGCGGTTATCGCCTCCCACAAGCGCAGTGAGCGACACTGACTTCGGCGCGGAAAAGGTAGCGTCCCACCCGGCGCGATGCTCGACGCTGGTCACTTCCTTGCCAAATTTACCTTCGTAGGTTCTCGAAACCTGATGTTGAACGAGCTGCTCTTCAGAGTGCGGGTGCTGGCCTTCGCTCAGGCGCGCGAAGTGCTCGGACTCCACTGCACCGGTGAGCTTCCAATGTTCGGCCAGCCTGCCCTGCCATCCGCTGTAGCCCTGTTGGTCACGGCTCCAATAGTTCTGTTGCTGCGAGGCGAACTCGCGCTCGTGATAGATTCGCGCCTGGCTAGCGGACAGCGGTTTCGAGATCGTGAGCATGGGATTTCTCAGTCGATCTCCTTCGTCTTATTCCAGACAAACGCCTCTTTAGCCTTGCCCCTGGGTGCCTCGAAGAGCGGAAGAACCGGCTGGATCGGCTTTTTCAACGGCTCGGCGGACGCGGTGGATGGGGCTGGCAGCATTGGCTTCTGAGCAATTGTCTGTGTCCTTCGCTTCGCAAATTCCGACAGTCTGAGTCGGATTCTGCCGATCTTCATCCCCAATTTCTGGAACAGGCTTGGCCGAGGTGAGCCCCATTCGTTCCGCTCCCTGTCCCTTTGTCTGCGCGCTGACCAGCTCTGCCACACGCTTCGCCCCGCGAGCAGGAAAAAGAGCAGCGCGGCTCCCCAGAGCAGAGGCGTAAGGGTCAGCAGTACCAGCGCTGACAGCGACAAAGGACTACTGAGATAAGGCGTGGCACTCATGGCTTCCTATCTCGTTCCATGCCTTCAGGGGCAAGGAAATCCTCCAGCAGTTTGTGTGCCTGCTGAAGTTTTCGGGCGTCGGCCTGGTCGCGGATTTTGAGGATAGAATCGGGCAACAATTGTGTTCCTTCCGATGCCGCTTTCACATTTGAATGAAACAGATTCAGCAGCATGTATCGCAAAGCCCAAACTTCGGCAAGTAGCAATTCAATAGGATCGGCGGGCCGCTGCCGCGCCGCGCGCACTGCAGTCTCGCGAAACCATTCGGCGAGAGATTGGCCGCTGCTTTCTGCGGCCGCTTCGACTTCAGCCAGTTCGCCTGGAGTCAGCCGCGTCGCTACGGTCTTGGTGCGAAAACCCGGTCTGGCTTTATCGGCTGCGGGCACATCGCTCTGAACTGGAAAAGGCAGATGGGGAGTGTTCATGCGAAACCTACCATTCCTCACGTGGCGCATCCGGCATCAGCACTGGATATTGCCCGGTTTGCGTGAAACTCTTTCGTGTCAACGTGTTTACAGTTCGGGCGCTAGGAGCGCTTGCTTCAGTTGAAAGCACAACCATCCGTCTACGTGCGAAGTCGTTGCCTAGCGAAGCCACTCACCAGCAAGATGTTTACCCGCGTAAACTTCTCTGCGCTGGCGAGCGCTCCGCAGTTCCCAAGTTGGGGGTGACGTGTCCCCACTTCTTCCGGTGCGAAGCACCGCGCTTCTACATCTCGCCATATTCCAGCGCCAACGTTTCCCATGCGCTGACCACGTCTGGCGACTGCCACGCCCGCTGAAACAAAGTGCGAATTGCCTTCCAGTGCTCTATAGGAAAGCTGAAGCTGATCCCGTTCTCGCGCGCACAAAACGACACATTCAACTCCTCGTTCTCCATGATCATGTTGATGGCCGAGAAATAAGACCCCTTCCACTGTGCGAACGGGCGTGTCATGTCATGCCCTTCGAGCATCCTTCGGAACTCGGCAATCCGTGCGTATCCGCCCACGGGAAAGCGAGGTGCCAGCGGCCCAGGGAACTGCAAGATCGGGGAGAATTCGTTGCCTTTCTCCCGCACGAGATCGAGACGGTATCCGGCCTCTTCCTGTGCGGGCAATCCTCGCTGTACGGGGAGTTCAAAATCGTCGTCATCCCCTTCTGTCGGCCGTCGGCGCAAAGGCTTGCGATGAGCCGCATAATGCCCTCTCGCGCACACCCGCCAAAGAGCAGCCCAATGGGACAACAGAGCATCGTTCAGCTTCTCGACATTCGAGAACTTTTCCTCATCCAAGAGAGTGTAGAGGTTGCGAATGGCAAGCAATGGTCTGCGCCGCCGCTGAGTCGAATCATTCAGCATTTGAATCGTATGCTTAACGACTCGGTGAACGTCTTCGCTTCCGACCGCACCTGGCTCCTTTGTTGCAGCCTGTTTGTCCTCGGGAAGCGTCATCAAATAAAAGAAGTCGCGGGGCGATTTCTTTTGTCGGCGTACCAGAGCGTAAGCAGCGAGAAATGCTTCTAGAATCTCGGCCAAAGATTCATAAGAAAGCTGGCCTTGTTCGGTGCTCGTAAATGACTCTGCACCCTTCGCGCAATAGTAGGCAACCAAGGTCCATTCGGCCAGGGATAGAGGCAGCTTTGCCTCTGCTTTCCCGCGAATCTTGAGCAGAGAATCCGTCGGATCGGTGAGCAAGTTTGCTAACTCAAGACGGTCGTCTCTGGCTGACTCAAGCAACTGTTTTGCGGCCTCCGATGTTGAGACGGATTGGCCCGTCTTTAGAGCGATCACTTCCTTAAGCGTTTCCAACCTTGAGCGAAGTTCTTCGGAAATGCGAATGGAAATCACCGGTTGGTGCGGCATCACTGCCTTCTCTGCCATCGGCCCTCCCAATCAAATTATGTAACGATACATATTGACTGTATTGGTACCCCTGCGTTATTGTCAAGCGCAATACCAGCCAGGAGTAGATCAACCATGCCCCAGCCAAATCGGACAAGAAAACCTTCTTCCCTTCATTTCGCAGATACCGCAGGTTGGAACACAAGCAGCCGAAAACCTAGCGTTAGAGCTCTTCCGCATCTGGGTGCACAATCACCCGAGCCTTTTGTAGAGGCAAATGCAGCTGGGGAATTTCTGAATTATTCCTCTCGAACGATAAAACAGATGGCCCGAGAGGGGCGGATTCCCGCTCATCCTTTCGGATCCGGTGCTCGCAAGAGATGGTATTTCCTCATCTCAGAGCTTGCGGAACATCTTCGCGGTCAGGTAAATTCGCTTAATGGAGAAGCTGGTCGTGACAAGACACAAAGGAGGGTCATTTGAGTCACGATCACTGCAAGCCTGTCCGCTACAACCGCGGCATGGTTCGCAAGGAAAAGAGAGCAGTCGGAACGGTGTGGGTGTTCCGCTGGAGCGAGGAAGTGAACGGACAGCGGCGCCAGCACAAAGATGTGATTGGCACGACGAAAGAATTTCCCACCGAAGCGGCAGCGAACAAAGAGGCCGATCGGCGACGATGCCAGCTCAACGAAAACAAAAAGTACTTGAGCCTAAAGGTGATTACGTTTGGGGAACTCATCAACCACTACGTCAACCACGAACTACAACGCTTATCGAGATCGGCTCGCAAAGCAAACAAGTCGTACATCAAAAACTGGATCGAACCGAATTGGCACGGTCATCTTGCCGGCGGCATGAAGACCATGCAAATTCAAGAATGGTTGGACAAAATCCAGCGCCCGGATGGAACCAAACTGAAGATCAAGAATGTGCTGTCGGCGATCTTCTCGCACGGGGTCCGCTGGGAATTGGTAGAACGCAATCCAGTCTGCGGCCAAGGAGGGAGTCCCGGCCATCGCGGTGCTTCAACGGGGGTTCGCCAAAGCAGCAGGGTCTCAATTCAGCGTCTGAGTCTTGCCCCAGATGTCGTTCGTCAAACGCTGGAGCAGTTGCCTTTACGGGAGGCGACGATGGCACTCGTAGATGCAGTCACGGCTCTCCGTGCGTCGGAGTTAGTCGCCCTGAAGTGGAAGCATGTCGGCTGGGGGACAGGAATCCTTCAGTCCGAGTTTGCAATGGTCGAAGGCGAACTGAAAGAGACCAAAAGCAGGAACAACCCACTGCCACTGGCGGAGTGTGTGCTACAAGTGCTTCGTCTTTGGCGCGAAAACACGGCCTATCGATCGGACGAGGATTGGATTTTTGCCAGTCCGCATTATCACGGCAAGACTCCTTACACCTATCAAATTCTCTTCCGTCGCCACATCCGTCCCGTGATCGAGAGAATCTCCGGAATCAAGAGCAGCAAAGAAGCGCCGATCGGATGGCACACGCTACGCCGGTCGCTAGCGACATTGTTGATCTCGAACGGGGAGAATGTGAAGGTCGCACAGTCACAGCTTCGGCACACAACCCCGAAGATTACGCTGGAGCTTTACGCACAAGCGGTTTCAGCCGATCAGCAGGAAGCCCACAAGAAGGTCGTGCAAATGGTGCTTCCGGCGGAATTCTCAGAGAAACTGAAGGCGCGGAGCGTTACCGCAACAGCGTAGAAACCAGAGTCTCTTTTGCTCTGGGTGTCCGGGGGTGCCCGAAATCGGCCCTGCCGAAATTCACTAACTACTTTGAAATCTTGGTGAGCGCGGCAGGACTCGAACCTGCGACCCATGCCTTAAAAGGGCATTGCTCTACCAACTGAGCTACGCGCCCATCCTCAATCCAAATAGTTTACCATTGCTCCTGCGTCAAACTTCTCCCTCCATGATGAGAGAGGAAGGAAATCCCGTGCAAGTCAACCTGAAGACAGAACGTCAGCGATGCAGCCGAGGCTCGGTGCACATCGCATGACGCAAGGCGCAGGAGACGGATACGCCATCGGAGTTGATATCGGCGGCACAAAAGTGGCCGCCGGTCTGGTGAACGCCGCCGGGGAAATCACTCACCAAACGCGAACGCCCATGGTGGCAAATAACGCAGTCGGCGGCTTGGCTGCCGTGATCGCTTCGATCGACTCGGTGCGGGCCGCAGCCAAGCTTGGCGCCAAATCAGATATTCCAATTTCCGGCATCGGGATCTGCGCTCCTGGTCCGCTCGATCCGCGCACGGGCGTTGTCATCAATCCTCCGAATCTTCCGGGCTGGCGCAATTTTCCGCTGGCCGCCGAGATCTCGAAGACCTACTGCTTGCCGGTTCGAGTCGACAACGACGGCAACGCCGCTGCCTTGGCTGAGGCTCTGTGGGGCGCCGGGCGCGATTATCGCAACGTCTTCTGCGCCACGATCGGTACGGGAATTGGAACCGGAATTGTGTTCGATCGTCACATTTATCACGGCCGCACCGGCGCAGCAGCCGAGGGCGGCCACATGACCATCGACTACCGCGGCCCGCGTTGCGGATGCGGCAAACTCGGCTGCATCGAAGTGCTAGCCTCTGGCCCCGCGATTGCCCGCAGAGCCTCCGAAAAAATTGCTGCGGGACGGAGTTCTACCATCTCGGCGCAGGTCGGAGGGCGTCTTGACCGGATCACCGGCGAGATGGTGGGTCACGCTTACTTTGCAGGTGACGCGCTTGCCAAAGAAGTCTTGCAGGAAACCGCTCTATTGCTGACGGTGTGGCTGGGAAATATCGTGGACTTGCTCGAACCTGACGTCATGATTATTGGCGGAGGCGTAGCCTCCATGCTGCAACCCTTCTTCGGAGAAATACGGAACCAGCTTCCCAGTTGGTGCGTGAATTCGCATTGCCAGGAAATCCCGCTGGTGACAGCCCACTATGGCGCCGATGCCGGCATTGCCGGAGGCGCCGCACTCTGCCGTGCGCCTTCCACAACTTAGAAGCAACGCTCCTGCCCCGATAGGATTCGCTCCTCTGTTACTTTCGTGAGGGTCACGCCCGCGCTTTGTCGATCATCGATTCCCACATGCCTTTGGATTTGAGAACAAGTTCGACGGCTTCGCGGATTGCGCCGTGCCCGGCCAGGGCTTTCGTGGTGTAGTGCGCGGCCTGTTTTACCTCAGGGACGGCATCGCCCACGGCAACTGCGAGGCCAGCGCGGCGCATCAAGGGAATATCTGGAAGATCGTCGCCGACGTAAGCGACGGCAGAATCAGAGACGCCCGCCTTTTGAAGGATTTCTTCATAGGCTGGCATCTTCACCGGCCGCTTCATGTAAATAAATTCCATCTTCATTTCGTGGGCGCGGCGAAGGAGCGCAGCGCTTTCGCGGCCGGTAATACAGCCCGTACGCAAGCCGGCGGTCTGCGCCAGGGTTAGGCCTTGGCCATCGTGCGCATCAAACGTCTTGATTTCGAGGGCCGTGCCGTCAGTTTGCGAGAGCAGCGTGACGCTGCCATCGGTCATCGTGCCGTCCACGTCCATGAGAAGCAGTTTGATTTGTGCCGCGCGTTTCTTGAGCGCGGGAGAAATTTTGCCAACACCAGTCAAAGAAGCCTCCAGGGAAAAACCGTCGAAGAGTGAGTCTAAGTCAAAACCGTATCCTGCGGCCACCACTTCTGCCCCGCGCTACATGGCGCAAAGGGCGCGCGGGTTGCCCCGCGCCCCTTAAGCGAAGTGAACATTGCTCGATTTTGCCGATTGCGAATCACGGGCATGGATGCGGCGTGGGCGGTGTTGGCGGAATGCCGGGGATGTGTGTGGCCGGAGTTCCGGGCGAATCGGCGGTGGCCGGTGTTCCGGGAATGTCTACGCCGGGTGTGCCCGGGGTGCCGGGTGTATAGCAGATGCCGGGGTCAGCGTCAGGCGGTGGCATCGGCTGTGGACGCTGAGCGATAGGCTGCTCGGGGACCGGGTGTTGCGCGGATTGACGCGCGGCGTCGGCGACCTGATCTCCCTCCAGTGTTAAGGGATGCTGCAGGACCATCTCGACGGGAGAGCCGACGTCGAGAAAGAAATTGTGAGTGTGAGTGAGCAGCACGATCGAGGCCACGCCGCCGATGGCTCCGCCGACCATGGCGCCGATGACGGTGTCTTTCGCTCTGCTGCCGGGGACGGTTAGGCTTGAGGAAAGGCACCCCGGCGGCGGTCCCGTACAGCCGGGCGGCAGAGTGTTGGTGATGGTGTTGGGTTGCGAACTGGCGGCGAAGTGTCCAATTAAAGCACCGACGCCGGCGCCGCCTGCCGGAAGGGCGATAGCACCGAGGACATGGCCGTTGCCGGGGTCGCTGAAGGCGTAGCCGTCATCGCTTTCGAGAGTGATGGGCCCGGAGACTGGAGCTACGTAACCATCGGGATAAGCTATCGACATAGACTGCAGACGAAGTTCTCCGCGCCCGCCATTACGGCCAAGCTTGTCGACTTTGCCTTCAACCAGCGTGCCGGCCGGGATGACAACTTCATTGCCGGAAGCGATGGGAGAAATGACTTGGGCGTAGATGTCGTCTCCGCGATGAATGTATCGGCTCTGGATCGGATGCGTCAGCACAAGAGCAATGCTCGTTCCGGCTGGAACGGTGATTGAGGTGGTTCCAGGCGCGGGCTGAGCGGATGAGAGCGCGTCGGGTGGAGTGGTTTGCGAATCCAGTTGCGAGGCAGTTTGCTGCTGCGCAACAGAAGACAAGGTAACGAACAGAATGGTGGTTAGGGCTAGGGATTGTTTGAAGCTTGTCTTGGCCAGAGATAGGAAGGCGACCAAGTTCGATACTGCACGAATACAGCGATCGTTAGACATGTGGTACCTCCTGTTAAAGTCCATTGAAGGCCGAAGCCTTCAACTCGGGTGGCGCTTGATGAACTGGAGTGCACGCCCTAGCGGAATAGACCGCAATGCAGCGGAAACGTTGTATAGAGATTAGTGAAGAATTGAAAAGGTGAGAAGAGTTTTGTAAAGCTGCAGAGACGTTCTACGTTGCTTGCGGCCACACTACAACGCCCCGGTCGCATCATTTACAATCCTCGCTTATGTTCTATCGCTCGGATAATCGTGCTATCGACCAGTTGCGCCCGGTCCTGATCACTCCCGATTTTATTAGCACCGCCGAAGGATCGGTGCTGATTGAAGTGGGCAACACGCGGGTGATTTGTACCGCGTCCATCGAAGAGACGGTGCCGCAGTTCATGCGGAACTCGGGCAAAGGATGGATCTCAAGCGAATATGCGATGCTTCCGCGCGCGACTCTGACGCGCACTCCGCGAGAAGTGGCGAAGGGGCGGCAAAGTGGGCGCACCCACGAAATCCAGCGGCTGATCGGTCGCTCGCTGCGCGCGGTAACCGATCTGGTTCGCCTGGGCGAGCGCACCATCTGGATTGATTGCGACGTAATTCAGGCTGACGGCGGAACCCGCACGGCTTCGATTACCGGCGCGTTCGTCGCATTAGGGTTGGCGCTGGAAAAATTGGTGGATGCCGGAACGCTGACTTCGGTTCCGCTACGAGATTTTGTGGCCGCAGTAAGCGTGGGGATGGTGGACGGAGAAATTCTGCTCGACCTTTGTTACGAAGAAGACTCCCGCGCCGATGTTGATATGAATTTTGTGATGACGGCCGGCCACAAGATGGTGGAAGTGCAGGCTACCGCAGAGCGGCAGGCATTCGATGAAGCGCAATTCGCGAAGATGATGGCGTTTGCGCGGCAGGGCGTGCAGTCGTTGATTGCCAAGCAGCAAGCAGTGTTGAGCAGGCTCACGCTGCGGCAGTAGGTTGCATGGCTCTTTTGAGCCAGGTGCGCTGCTACAATCAAATCCGCTCTAAAGAGGAGTTGGTGTGATGAAATGCCCCACGTGCAAGGTCGATGTCACTAACGCCCAAGTTGCTCTTAACTTCCGTGCCCTACCGGGTGGTGGGGATTGGTCAGAGTTTCCGGTCATTGCAGGCGTTTGCGCGAAGTGTGGATGGATGAGCTTTCACATGGCGGAGCCTAAGGCGTTCGCGGAGTGGACGCGATCTCAAAAGCGGTGAGGTTTGCGGGATACAATGTCGTGTCTCAGAAGGACGGATACTCCACTTATTCTTCCGCAAACGAGCGTGAGGGATTTTCCCCACTAGGCTCATAGTGTTCCACGCGAGCCTGTTCGGTCGAGAGCGCTCCTTTCATGGAACTCTTCGATGATTTCAAGATAGGGAGCCGACAGTCGGTTCTTATGCAGAACGGCGAGATTAGATTACTCGAAATGAGTTGGCGTGTCATTCTCGGGTTTGAGGAGTTCTACCTCGCAGTCCAAGGTTGACCTTCGAAGCTGCGCATCTCGAAACGGTATTGTATTCGCGTAAGACTTCACTTCTTGGTTCACGAAGTCTTGCACTGTTCGCGTGCTTCCTGCCCCCTTGAACCAGTCCATCGCATCTAGAAACCTCACCTTTAACTTGGTTGGCTTCTGGCCCTGATTGGCTTTGAGAAACTTCTTCGCCGCTTCACTGATATCTTCGCTGTATCGTTGAGTGCCCATGGATCATCGCTCCAAACGCGAAACAGTGTGATTTGAGACTAACAACAAAGGCCTCTTGCGGTGTATCCGCTCCTTCGCGTTTTTTGGGAGGGAGGATAGGCAGGAGTCCTTACGCAATCGAAACCGTTTTTATATTCATGAACTCACGAATTCCGTTAGCAGCCAGCTCGCGGCCGTGTCCTGATTGCTTGACTCCGCCGAAGGGGATGCGGGGATCGGAAGCGACCATTTTGTTGATGAAGACCATGCCCGATTCGAGTTCATTGATGAAGCGTTCGCGCTCGCGGTCGTCGTTGGTCCAGGCGCTGGCGCCGAGGCCGAAGCGGCTGTCGTTGGCCAGGTGGATGGCTTCGTCGATATCTTTCACGCGAAATAGCGAGGCGACTGGACCGAAGAATTCCTCGCGATATGCCGGCGACTCTTTCGGGATGTTGGTCAGAACTGTCGGCGCGTAGTAATTGCCCGGCTGCTTCAAGGGATGGCCACCCGTTAGAAGTTTGGCTCCGGCTTTTATGGTTTTCTGAACATCAGCATCGAGCGAGGTGACGGCGTCGGCGGTAGCCAGCGGTCCTAGCTCAGTCTTCTCGTCGAAGGGATCGCCTACGCGCAGATTCTTCATGCGCTCGACGAATTTGCGCTCGAAGTCAGCGGCAATGGACTCAGCGACGATGAAACGTTTGGCGGCAATGCAGGACTGGCCATTGTTGATAACGCGAGCTTCGACGGCCGTGGCGACAGCGGCGTCGAGATCGGCGCTGGGCATCACGATAAAAGGATCGCTGCCACCGAGCTCCAGCACGACTTTCTTAATTCGTTTCGCGGCTGCAATTCCAACCTGGATGCCGGCCTGCTCGCTTCCAGTTAGCGTGGCCGCCACCACGCGCGAG
>Ga0182015_10005861_pt1 | contig 12565 bp, 7 predicted proteins | sample 712P3MmetaG_FD_120478 | JGI IMG/M metagenome (GOLD analysis project Ga0182015, IMG submission 120478) | Permafrost microbial communities from Stordalen Mire, Sweden - 712P3M metaG | ecosystem: Environmental > Terrestrial > Soil > Wetlands > Permafrost | place: Sweden: Stordalen | collected...
AGACTGGGCCAGATCTCCGCGGTCCATGTACACATCTCCCAGCCCACTCAACACGTAGGCCACGGCACTCTTGCTTTCAATCTCCTCCGCAGCCGCTTTAGCCTGGCGATAGTGCATTTCTGCGGCGTCAAGTCTCCCGCTCTGCCGGGAAAGATCTCCCAGGTTGTTCAGCGTGAGCGCCACTCCCTCCTTATCCTCGATTGCCTCGTAGTCGGGGACCGATGCCTCCAGCATCTTTTCTGCCTCGCTCAGCCTCCCTTGACCCAGTCGCAATGCGGCCAAATTCCCCATGGCCGTAGCGAGGCCCTCCGGGTTGCCGACTGCACGGAACTGTTGGATGGCCATCATGAACATTTGCTCGGCGCGCACCATATTCCCTTGCTGATAGTGCATCCCGCCAAGATCGGTCATCATCGTCGCTTCGCCATTGCGATCGCTCGTGGCGACATCACTCTGAAGGGCGCTTTCGCAGTCGCTGAACACTTGCTGCGTGGAGGCGCCCATACCCACTCCCTGTTGACAGAGAAATCCGTAAGTCCGCGCCACCAGCACAGGACGCCCTTGGCTACGGCCTTTGTCGATAGCAGCTTTCGCCGCGGCGCGCGCTTTACCAAAGTCCCGGCCAATCCAGGCCGAAGCCTCTGTCATGTCAATGCGCGCATCATCACCCACCGGCGCAGGCAGCCGGCGAAGAGTCGCAATCGTCTGCAGGGCAGCCGACGGCTGGACGGTTATCTGCGCATTGGCCAGCAGAAGACCGTAGTCCAAACTGTCGGGAAACATGTGGAAGAGTTGCCCATAGGTCTGCACCGCCTTAGCCGGGTTGTTCATCGTCCGCCAATACTGGCCTTCGATCAGGAGCCGATCTTCCGGCGCCAGATCCTGGGCCAGCTCCTGCGCTCGATGCGCCTCCGCCCGAGACTTGTTGGTATAACCCAAGTGCCACCACGCCTCAGACAAGGCCGAATGGGCCAGGGGAAATTGAGGGTCAGCGGCCACCGCTTGCACCAGCAGATCACGTGCGCTCAGAAAGTCGAAAGTCCAAAGCTTTTCCCGCCCATCCACATAAAGCCTGGCGCTGTGTTGGTCGGCAGGCAACGCAAGTCGGGCCGCACTCGCGTCTCCGGAGGAATTAGCGGTTAGGCCTAACCTCTGGCGTAGCCGGGAGCCGGCCCGGGCCGCCAGGTCAAACAAGTCGTTCTGGTTGCCGGAAATGGCGTCTTCGGCAATCGTCTCGCCGTTCGCCGTATCCTGCACCCGGAGATCCAGCCTGATCCGCTTGTGGTTATCTCCCGGCAGAGGCGTATACGAACCCAGCACCACCACGTCCGCACCCGGATTGGTCCGCAGGCGATCCAGAGTCTGTTTCGACAGCGTGTCGCCTTCGCCGGGTGGCAATTCATGCTTCACCCGCGCGATGTCTTCGCCGGAAATCATGCGCAGATCGCCCCGGGTACCCAGTTCTGTGTCCAGCATTTCAGACAGCACCGGCGAGAGCCAATCGTCTTCCTGGCGGCCCGGCAAATTGCGGAATCCGAGCACCGCCACCGATCGCCGCAACTGTACATCCGCCGCCACGCTGGACTCCGAATTCGGCGAGACGTAGGGTGGTTTGCCATGGAACCGGAAAGATACGGCAGCAACCCCTAGCACCACCACCAGCCCAGCCCCTGCCCAATAACCCCAGTGCGGAGGGAATGTAGGGCTCTGCGGCTTTGCCAAGCCGCTGGTTGCAGCCTCCGCCGCGAAGGATGGCTCCTCAGAACGTGGACTTATCTCAGCCCGCGCCTGCGCGCCCTCCACCGTTACAGGCGCTAAAAAGCGATATCCCCGGCGAGGTATCGTTGCGACATAGTTGGGTGCCTCAGCGTTGTCATTGAGCGATTCCCGCACTTTGCGGATCGCCACCCCAAGGCTATTGTCGAACTCCACGAATGTGTTTTCCGGCCACAGCCGTTGCCGCACTTCCTCCCGGGTAACGGTCTCGCCGGCTCTCTCCACCAGCATGAGCAACAGCCGGTACGGAAGATCCTGGAGTCGCACCCGGATCCCATTACGCGAAAGAGTGCCTTCCTCCGGGTCCAGCGCGAAGGGACCGAAGCGATAGCGAGTCACGTTTGCCGACACTCCTGTGTCATGTCCTCCCCGGACACATACCCCGCCGCCCTCGCCCAACGCCATTGTATTCAGTTAATGGAAGGTTGCAAGTGACTCTAGAACAATGAGTTTGCGGTTAATGCACACTTAAACGCCAATTCTGTTGACCATTTCGGAGTGATCCCTCAAAGTCGCGGAGAAATCCAGGTACGGCCTCGCGAAATGTGAGCGATGTTTGGTGTCGCCGATACGAGGTATCGTTACGGGCAGCAACACCAGGGGGTAAGTGATGGCGAAGTTTTGCGGTCAATGTGGTTCGCTCTTGAATGATACGGCGTTGTTCTGCGGGGGCTGCGGCGGAAAGGTGCCCGTTGCGACCGCCGCGTCGGCCCCGTTACCCGCGGTCGCAACGCCGCCCTTTACGCCGGCACCCGCGGCAACACCGGCTCCACAGCCGGGCGCCTATGAACCGGTAGCATCGGCTTACACCCCGGTCGACTCAGGCTGGAGCGACGTGACGCCACCGGTTCCGCCATCAACGGCAGAAACCGTGGCCTTTGTCCCGATGGCTTTTGACCCCCTCCCGGCGACACCTCCACCACAGACACCCGCGCCCCTGCCCGGGGGTTTTGCGCCGGTACCGGGGTACACACCGGCTCCGGTCGCGTACACACCGGCCCCGGCCGCGTACACACCTCCGGTCTCCAGCTATACGCCTCCGGCAGCAAGTTATGCGCCGGCTCCCGTCGCCTATATGCCGGGGAATGCTTACCCGGCAAAAAAGTCCAACACTCTGGTCAAAGTGCTGGTTGCTCTTGTGCTGGTCATTTTTGTCGGCGGAGCTCTGGCGGTGGGCGGACTTTGGTACGCGGCGCAACAGATCAAAGGAAAAGTGGATGCGGTGAAGGCAAAGGTACTGGGAGGAGCGGCTCCGTCAACCCCAGGCGGGCTGGCCGGGCTGCTGGGTAATTCCTCCACTAGCGACGACAGCGCAGGTGTTTTCAAGGGAGATCCCTGCCGCTTCCTGAGCAAAGCGGAAGTGAGCCAGGCCGTCGGGTTAACCGTCATCCGCACCGAAGCCACAGACGGCGGCTGCAGTTACATCGCCAAGGGTGATCCGGCGGACGTGACCGCCAAGCATTTGTCCTCGATGATAGGCGGCATGGGAGCGGACGCTAAGACGCAGCAGATGGCGCAGAAATTTGCTGGCGCCCTTTTTTCGCAGCAGCAAGCGAGCGATAAATCCCTCGCCGCACAGGCCGCTACCGGGGAGGTCCCTGTGTTGGGGCTTAGTTTCACCGCAGGCAACGCCGCCTTGGAAATGAAGATGAACCGGGCCGCGTTCCAGCACATTACAGCCGGTTCCACCGCCAATGCGGCCAACAGCGCTACCGGAGACCTGACCGGGATTGGTGACGAAGCGTACGTGGCCGGAGGGGGCATGATGTTAGTCCGCAAAGGCAACACCGTGGCTCATTTCACGTATATCAGTTGCCCTTGCAACACAGACAATATCAAGCCGCTGGCGCGGTTGGTGGCCAGCCGGTTATGAGCACTTACCGAATTCCAGTTCAAGAAAGGACCACACTATGAGTTTCTGTCAATCGTGCGGAACCGCCTTTGCAGACGGCACCAGCTTTTGCCCCACATGCTCCGTGAGACCCCAGGCCATGACGGCGCCCGCCCCCACCAATGCAGGTCTCCAGGCCAACACAGCAGGCGCGCTGGCGTATCTTGCCGGTATCGTCACCGGAATTCTCTTTCTCGTGATCGACCCCTACAAAAGCGATCGCTTCGTTCGCTTCCACGCGTTTCAGTCCATCTTCTTCAACGTGGGCTGGATAGCGTTGTGGATTGCCTGGATGATTGTCGGCCTGGTACTGGGCGCGGTCACCAAGGGTCTCTTCTTCATTATCCAGGTGCCCATCGACCTGGTGATCATGGTCGGCGGTTTTGCCTTGTGGGCGTTTCTTATGTACAGCGCTTATCAGGGCAAGACCACGAGACTGCCGGTCATCGGTGCGCTCGCGGCCAAGCAGGCGGGGATCTAATGTTCACCCGGCGCCAGGGATCGTAGAAGATGAGCTACTGCACCGTGTGTGGCAAAGCTCGTGCGGCGGGGGGTGCATTTTGCACCGTCTGTGGCGCCCCCCAACCACTTGCGAATGCGGCGCCTCCGCCAGTCGGTGCGGCGCCGTCGCCCCCTGCCGCCTTTGCTCCGGTCAGCGCGCCCGCCGCTTTGCCATCAGTAGCCCCTCGCGGCGGGAGCGGCCTGCGTACGTTCATCATCGTTGCCGTCGTCATGCTGCTCATCGTTATCGGGCTTGGTATCGCCGGTGCCATTTACGCTGTGCGTGCAGCAAAAGAGAAGGCAGAGGCAGCCCTCAACAGCATCACCCAATCAGTCTCGAAACCAGCTTCCAGCCCAGGCAGCAACAATCCGGGGGCGCCTGCACCGAACGATGGCAACGATGTATCAGGAATATTGGGTAACCTCAGCAACCTGCTCGGCAATGGAGATAGGGTTGACGACGGGATTCCGACCATCTCGGCGGACGATCCGTTGACACCCTGTGCGGCAGCGCCGCTTCCTCCGCAGAGCGCGGCCAAGATTCCGTTGCAGGCGGGCACGGTCGTCACTACTGCCTGGGGCTTGAAGAACGGCGACGTGGAAAACCGTGACTCCGTTACCTCCACCGACGCAACCTCCGTTCTGTTGCTGGCGAGCGATTCGAAATGGAAAGACGACGATGGTCACGACCGGCATGCCGACGCCACCATGCCGATCGTATGCAATGCAGATCTTCGCTCGTCTGATACTTACATGACCGTTGAAGGGACCCGCATCCCGCGCAACCTTCACGGCGTGATCCGGCTCAGGCTGTCGAGCGAGAGCTTTGACGAGGTAACGGCCACCGGCAAAACCAATCTCCGTTACATCGACACCTGGGACACGCCTGCCGGCACGAAGCCGACGTATGAGGGTGGTCCGCTCACCCGCGTCGAGCCGCAAGACGTTCCTTATCCCATGATCGTCAACGATCAACGCGTGAACCTTCCGGCAATCCACTTGGCGGGCATGATGGCCTCGGTAGGAAAAGACCCAAGGCCAAAAGAATGGCTTCCGACGCATAGCGAAGCCGATGTGTATGTCATCGACGACCCCCTGGACCCACTCGTCTTGTTGTTGAAGTTGAAAGACCCCGTGCTTCACTCCGGCAAGTTCAGGATCGAGACCGTGAAGATCGACTACACGGTTGCAAAGCCCGTCAATCAGGTCGAGAAACAACTCACCGAACAGAAACGCGCAGTCACCTACGGCATCTACTTCGACTTCAACAAAGACACCATCAAGCCTGAGTCTGAGCCGGTACTGAAGGAGATCGTGCAGGCCATGGCGGATAACCCGGACTGGAAGTTGACGGTGGAAGGCCACACCGACAACATCGGGGGTGACACCTACAACCTGGACCTTTCCAAACGCCGTGCCGCCGCTGTCAAAGAAGCGCTGGTCACGCGTTACCACATTGCCCCGGATCGTCTTGCCAATGATGGCTACGGTGCCTCACGTCCCGTAGAGACCAACGACACCCTCGAAGGGCGTGCCCGCAACCGGCGCGTGGAGCTTACGCGTGAGTAGAGAACGATGAGCTATTGCATAAAATGCGGTGTACCACGTACGGCCGGTGGGGGATTCTGTACCGTCTGCGGCGCTCCCCAGCCTCCGGTAGCTCCTGCACCTCCACCGGCGGTAGCATCGCCGGCGCCTGCGGCCTTTTCGAACGTCAGCGCGCCGCCGGCCTTGCCCGCGGTTCCACAGAAAAGTGGAAATGGCCTGCGCACGTTTCTGATCGTCGCCGCTGTCTGTCTGCTCATCATGATCGGGCTCGGTGTTGCCGGCGCGATCTATGCCGTGCATCTCGCGAAAGAGAAAGCGCAAGGTTTGCTCAAGCAGATCGTGCCTTCGTCTGCGTCCAGCGCGGGCAGTCCGTCAAACGACCGGGAGCCTGGCGCGTCCGCCGCCAATGCTCCGCTGCCCCCACCGGCGGCATCTTCCTTTGCTCCATGGCAACCAACCTCCTCTTCTGCGCCGAGTGGCAGTGGTCCCGCTCCGCTGAAGGTGGGCATGTTAGTGGTCACAGCAGTCGCCGATGAGCGAGGCGACTACGAATCGATGAAGCAGATTGTGAGCATCGACGCTTCGGGTACCACGCTGTCCTACCACTCCGACAAGCCCAAAGCTGGGACCGGATCATCCGCATCTCAGCAAGAGACTTCGGTGACCCGCATAGTGTTGCCGCAGGACCTTGAAGCCGCACACGATTATGCGGAAGTATTCGGCAACACCGATCCTCGGTCGTTTCCCGGCACGACAGCGATTAGCGCCTCCCGGGAAGTATTTTCTGAGCTCCAGCAGAAAGGCGTCACCCCTTTCAGTTTTCGCCCGGACGGGCTTAAGGGTGCCCTCGGCAACCTGGTGAGTACGTTCTCTTCCATCGCCGGAATCGATACCAAAGACGTGGGCGGCGTTTCGCTCGAAAAGCTCTCAAAGGAGCAGTGCACCCTGCAAAAGGAAGGGAATGGTCTATTCGCATTTCCCGTTCTCTTGAATGCCCAACCTACGACCCTCCCTGCGGTGCGCGCCGGCTGCATGACCGATGACGGACTCGCCGAGTTCTACATCCTCGACCAGCCCGACTATCCGCTCATGTTGTCGTGGAAGCTGGGATCGGGATCGCAGTTGCAGGTGATCAAGATTACCTATCCCCAAGAGCCCCAGCCACGCAAGACAGAAGCCAAGCCCGCGCCAAGCGCGATTGAGGAGCAACTTAAAGAGAAGAAGAAGGTAGACATTTACGGCATCTACTTTGACTTTGCCAGCGATCATCTCAAGCCTGAATCCACCCCGGTATTGGAGGAAATCGCAGGCGTGCTCAAGGACAATCCGGACTGGAACCTTACTGTAAATGGCCATACCGACAACGTTGGGGGAGATCCCTACAACCTTGACCTATCCAAACGCCGCGCGGCCGCGGTCAAGCAGACGCTGATCACGCAATATCACATAACATCAGAACGCCTTTCCACCGACGGATTCGGGGCATCCCGTCCTGTCGATACCAATGACACGCTCGCCGGCCGGGCACGTAATCGCCGCGTGGAGCTCACACGGCAATAGATACATACATAGTTACATAAGGAGAAAGCAATGAAGACAACATGGATCGCCCTCCTCGCCGGGGGCGTGCTGATGCATTCCTTCGCCTTCGCGGATGTCAGTTATCAGGAAACCACACAATACACCGGCGGCTCCATGATGGGCATGCTCAAAATGGCCGGCGCATTTAGTTCCCAGGCTAAGCAGGCCACTTCGCCGGTCACGTCCACGGTCATGATCCATGGTGGCCGCATGCTGCGCTCCAACCCTCATACCACGGAGATTATCGACCTCGACGCGCAGATGATTACTTTCATCGATCACGACAAGCGCACTTACTCCCTGGTCACGTTCAAGGAGATACAGGATCAGATGGCGAGGGCAGCTGCCAAGTCCAAAGGTGCGCAGCCATCCAGCTCAAATGGTTCGCAGATGACCTTCAATGCCCACATTTCCAACAGCGGTGCCACCCGTCAGATCGACGGCCAAACCGCCACGGAGGCTTTGCTTACCGTGACCATGGTTGCCAACTCCTCCGATCCCGGCGCCAAGGGTGGAATGGCCGCCACCAGTGAAATGTGGCTGGTTCAAGACGAACCCGGCCTGGCAGAGATGCGTAGCTTTAATACCCGTATGGCTAAGGAGATGTCCATCGACATGGCGTCCTCCGCCATGTCTTCGATGTTGGCGGCCGAACCAGGTGGCGCGCAAGCACTCGCGGAGCTGAAGAAAGAAGCTGCCAAAATGAGCGGCCTGCCTGTGCTGCAAGTTACTCGCGTAGGTGTCACTGCGGATGGACAACCGTTGCCGCCGCCCTCGGTGGCCGCTCTGCCGGCCAGCCAGAATCATGGCTCCACGACCGGCGCGGTGGGCCAGGAAGTCGCCACCGGCACCGCCGCCCAGGAAGCAGGCAGTCAAATCTCTCGCTTAGGCACCTTTGGCCGTGCGCTTTCCAGCTCAAGTATGGGCGCACTCATGCATCACGCTCCGTCGCCCGGATCGGCTCCGAGCCAGGCCCCTGCGGCTGCGAGCGCGACCGATGGAGTGCTGCTGGAGAGCCAGACACAGACCTCCGGCTTTTCCCAAGCGCCAGTGGACGCAAATAGTTTTCAGATACCACCGGGCTACAAAGCCGTCGCTTCGCCCATGGACCACAAGTAGTCATGCTTTGTATCAGGGCCCGACTTAAAGTCGGGCCGTTGATACCCCAACAAAGATGAAGGCTTTAGAAGATGTGTGAGAACCACATTTCCAAGCTCAGTCCCGGAGGGACGGCTGAACTTAGCCCAGGACGCTAGTCCTGGGTACATCATGCAACACGATTGAGTCCCGCAGGGACGGCTGAAGGTTTTTGAGGATTGCGTTGCGGCCTATTTTCAGCCGTGCCGATGGAATTTGTAAATTTCGGAGAGTGTGGATAGATCCAATCTGCGGAACGCACGAGTTTTTCCCGAGTCACGGCTCTGATGCTTTGTATCAGGGCACGACTTCAGTCGGGCCGTAAAGGAACAACAAAAATCCGGGCTTTAGCCCCTGAGGTCCCCTGAGGTACGGTTTCCCCCACCTTAAAAGGGTGCCCCAAAACGTCAGTCGGGCGTCCACGATTCGCGATCAAGACAGAGTTTCATCACCTGCAGAAAGGCCGGATCCATGAAAAGGCGAGTTGAGCAAAGACGCAGAAACGCTGGTGTGCCAGGTTGGATGATTGGGGTCATGTTCTTTTTTTTGATTAGCATCGGCATCAGTTGCAGAAAGCCGGCAAAGCCTCGCGAAGTGACGCAGAGCTCAGCTTCTCTTCCCGCTGCCGGCACCGTCGCGGACATCTTTGACCTGCGGAACCATCCCAACGCCACCATCCTGAAGCCCATCGACCTGAACACGCTCACCGATAGCCAACGCAAATTCGGGATTGCCCCTCAGCGTGACCCGTCGGTTGAGTACCAGCCCGACATTATCTTGATGGAGCAGGGCGACAAAGCCATTCGCTCGATCGCCACCGATGGCATGACCTGGACCTTCGACGCCAATGCGCCCCACGTCAGCGAATTTCAATTGGGCAGGATTGTCTTTGCCACTGGCCGGGCCGTCGGCAGAATCATTTCCCTCAAGCGCCAGGGCGGCGATGTCGTGGTGATCCTGGGCCCCATTCAACTTACCGACGTGATTCGCCGGGGAAGTTTTGCCATGGATGCGCCCATCGACGTCACCAATATGCTCGCCTATGCCGCTCCCGATTTCCCTCAACCGCCTGACGAACCGCAGCCGGCAAAGACTTCTGGCCTGCGCCGGCCCAAGGAACCAATGGAGGAGACGATCGTCGTCTCCCGAGTCTCCAGAACAGGAAAGTGGACGCCCACCTCCATGTCGAAGCGGCGCGACGACGGAAGGCATGAGGAGTATCGAAGGGTAGGCCGTCACTGGGAGCCGCTCACCCTGATGCCGGCGACCTACAATCCGCGAGGCCGGGGATTTGCCCCACCACAATGGAAGCCGGCCTCCTGGGCTGGAATGCAACTCCCTGGAATGCCCGGCGCACAGAATCCAGTCCCGCAAACCATTCCTGATCAGCCCAACGTTCGCGCTCCCCAGTTTCCAGGCATACCGGGGGTCAACCTGCTGCAAAAGCCAAACTTCGGTATCGAAGAACTTCCCGTTAGCCCCAAGGTACCAACGGTCGACATCACATCGATGCGCTTAAGGCCTGTGGCCGACAACTCCGGCATCGGCCTGCAGTGGTACTACGGCCCCAAAGGCCCGGTAAACGGCCTGAGCGTAGTCGCCTACAGCCTGCTCAAGGTACATGACGCGGGCATTCGCTTCTATCTGGATATCGGCGATACCAGCGGTGTGGGCAGGAGCGGCAAAATTCCTCTCTCCTGCGGGATCGAGCTCAAGGGCGCTGTCGGTGTAAAGCTGCACCTCGACTCCCACAGCACCCAGGAATTTAATGTCAACCTGCATAGGAAGTTATGGCTGCCCGTCGAATTCAGCATCCCGCTCTCCGGGGTGATTCCTTTCTCCATCACGTTTAACCAGGCATTCGTTATCGACACTGGTTTCAGCGCGAAAAACTCAATTCTCGATGCCACCGGCGATTATGACTTTAACGGCGGACTCAGCGCAGGTATCGAGAAAGGTGATTGGAAGTTGTCTCACCCGACCAGTGTGACCGCCGTGACGGATATTGCACGCTCGGAAAAAGGCATTTCTGTCGGCATCAACTCGCTCGTTATGTCAGCCCTGCTGCGCACCATGGCGGGGCTCGGCACCCTCGGCTTCAACACTGGTGTCTATATCGATGTTCGTTTCACCGGAACGGTATTGCGCGCGCCCGATATTGGCTTCCCCTGCGGCTCCGGCACCATCGAAGCCTACCTCGACTCCGGGGTCGGCTACGCCATCCCCCAGTGGGTTACCGATGCCATCAACTTCTTCCTCAGGCTTGTCTCCGACATCCAGATCGACCGGGCAGGATCCTTCATGCCGGGGCCATCGCAAAGACTTTTCCATGGGGACACGCAGATCCCCAGCGGCTGCGCCACGCCCAAATAATGATGGAGGTGGAGCCGATCTCACCGGGAGGCCGCATTAAGTCATAATGACTGTATTGAACCTCCGACGCCGGTTTCGTGACCCCCTTTTCCTGTTGGCCTTAGCTGCCGGGCTCATTGCTTTCGTGGTGCAGTCCGGTGAGCTAGGCTCCGCCGACACCACTCATCGCCTCCAAACCGCCCACGCCTGGTGGACTTCCCAACCGGAGGTGTTTCCCAACGAATTTCCCGAATTCGGCGTCCATGGCCGCGGGGGAAAGCTGCAGAGCTGGTACAGCATCGGCCAGTCGCTGATCTTATTGCCGCCGGATATAGTCGCCACCTATATCGCGCACCTTCCCATCTTCGCTGCGTACGATGACACCGATCCCAGCGTCCGCGACATCATCGTCAGCTACACCATCAACATCCTGGTGACGGTGCTGACCGCGCTCGTCTGTTTTCGCTTTCTGCGGCAATTGAAGTTCGGGATCACGCAGTCCGTGGTGGGGGTACTGGCTCTGCTCGTTGCCACCACGCATCTCCATTACACCCAGAACATGATGGAGAACAATTACATCTTCCTGTTGACCATGGCAGGCTTCTCCTATCAGTATGAGTGGTTGCGCACCGGCAACCGGCGTGCACTATTGATTGGCTCAGCTGCATTCGGCCTGAACTTGCTCACCCGCCTCCCGACCGGCTTGGATCTATTGTCGGGAGCGCTGTTCCTGCTTTTGATCCTGTGGTTCGAAGGCACACGGGGCCGAGCTCTTTGGGAGCGGAGCAAAACCTACATCGTGACCGCTCTGCCGGTCTATCTGTTTTTCGGAGTGTTCGATCGCCTCTATCAAATTTACCGATTTGGCCTTGGATCAGTTTTTGTTACCTACGTCACGGTGATCGCCCGTGAAACTAAGATGCGCAATCTCTCGCTGCCTCCCAACTACCCCTTCGAGACTCCCTGGCATGTAGGCTTCTTCGGGGCACTCTTCACGCCGGAGAAGTCGATATTCCTCTTCGATCCTCTGATCGTTCTTATGATCCTTCTCTGCATCGTCGCTTGGAAGCGCTTCAGTCCGGAGGTGAAAGCCTACGCAGTGATGAGCTGTCCGCTGCTCTTGGCGTACATGAGCTTTTACGCTCGCTATACGGTCTGGAGTGGAGACTCCGCCTGGGGCGATCGTTACGTTTCAACGGCTGTGGAACTGGTCTCGTTCCTTGCGGTTCCTTTACTGTTGCGTCATCGAGACCAGCTGCCCAAGCCGGTGTGGATCATGGGCTGGGCAATATTCGCCGTCGGCATCTTCGTTCAACTGGTGTCGTTGGCCTTCTGGCTGTCGCTCGAACTCTACCAGATGGAAACCCTCGGCCATCCAACGTTTGTCATTGCCTTGCGCGTCAAGAACATCATCGCCTTCGCGCTAGGGAAGATGGACGCCTGGGGCCTGAACAACCACGCCATGACCGAGGACCCCTGGGACTACGCCCACATCACCGAGTGGAACTTTTTGCCCTTCGTTTTGCGGCGAGTCGGGGTTGCGCCCGCGTGGGTAGTCAACATCGCGCTCGCAGTGTGGTATGCCGGACTCGCCGCGTTGGCCGCAACCCTATGGCAGCTCCGGAGAGTCTTGAGCCGGTTAGGTCAGGGCACTTCGCTTGCGTCCTGAAGCAGCTCCCAACGCTGCAACGAGATGGGCACATTGCCATTGTTCCAGACAAAATCGTTGAACTGCAGCATGGAAAAGTCCTTGCCCTGCATCCGGCGAGCATCGGAGAG
>Ga0182015_10005862_pt1 | contig 12563 bp, 12 predicted proteins | sample 712P3MmetaG_FD_120478 | JGI IMG/M metagenome (GOLD analysis project Ga0182015, IMG submission 120478) | Permafrost microbial communities from Stordalen Mire, Sweden - 712P3M metaG | ecosystem: Environmental > Terrestrial > Soil > Wetlands > Permafrost | place: Sweden: Stordalen | collected...
CGGTACTAGGTGTCCCATCGCGCCCTCCCTGACCTAGGCCGATGCAGCTTCAGTTGCGGGGACACGCTTGGCCTGCTCGATCATCCGCTCGATCGTCTTCGTCCGGACGATGCCGTCGACCAGGGCGCCGACGTTCGATTGGAGCGCCTCAATGATGCGCGCGCGGGGCTGGCCGTACTGTGCTGCCAGGGCATCCAGCTCGGCTTCGACGTCCGCTTGCGTCGCCGCGATACCTTCCTTCTTTGCGATCGCTTCGACCAGCAGCGTCGTCTTGACGCGCCGCTCCGCCTCACCGCGATAGCCCTCGCGGACCTCGTCCGCCGTCTTGCTTGCCTGCGCGAGATAATCGTCCCAGCCGATACCGGCTCGGGCGATGTATTGCTGCATGTCGGCGATCAGGGAGTCGATCTCGCGTTCGACGAGCACGGCGGGCAGCGGCACGTCGTTGAGCGCGATGATCTTGTCGAGAAGCTCGCTCGACATCCGCCGCCGCGCGTTGCCCTTGACGGTCTCGTCGAGGCGCCGTTTGACGTCGGCGCGCAAGTCCTCGAGCGTCTTCGAGGTTGAGACGCGCGTCGCGAACTCATCGTCGAGCGGCGGCAGTTCGCGCTCCTTGACGTCGTGCACGGTGACCGCGAACACGGCGGCCTTCCCGGCCAATTCAGGGTTCGCGTAGGGGTCGGGGAAGGTGGCTGAGACGTCCTTCGTCTCGCCGGCGCGCATGCCGACGATCCCCTCGACGAAGCCCGGCACGAAGTTGCTCTCGGTCATCTCCGCTTCCTGACCCTGCGCCGTGCCGCCCTCGAAAGGCTCGCCATCGATGGCCCCGGCGAAATCGATCGTCACGACGTCCCCGAGCTGGGCCGGCCGGTCGGCTGGGACCAGCGTTGCCGCGTCACGCCGCATCTGCTCCAGCGTCCGCTCTACGTCGTCCTCGGTCGCGGACTCCGCCACTTCGGTGATCTCCACGCCTTCGTAGTCGTGCGGCTCGATCGCAGGGCGAATCGGAACGATCGCCTTGACCCGCATCGGCTGCCCCTCGCTTTCCGGGAGCAGTTCCATCTGCGGCCGCGCGACCGGTTCGAGCTTATGCTCTTCGACCGCGGCGGCGTACTTCGCCGGGACCAGATCGTCGAGCGCGCGTTCCACGATCCGCGAAGTGCCGTAGGCGTTCTCGAACACTTTGCGGGGAACTTTGCCGGGCCGGAATCCGGGTACTTTGGCGTTGCGCGAAAGCGTGCGGAACGCAGCGTCCTGCGCCGCATCGAACTCTTCGGGCGTAATGCTGATCTCGAGTTCGACCTGCGTCGGGTCGAGCGGTTTCAGCGTTGAGGGCACGAGACGGGGCAACCTCCGGAAGCGGGGACGGCGGGCACGGAGCCCGCCGTCGAATCGTCGTTACTGGAGCGGAAGACGAGATTTGAACTCGCGACCCTCGCCTTGGCAAGGCGATGCTCTACCGCTGAGCTACTTCCGCGCGCGCCGGTCGCCCTTCCGCGGGCTCCGGCGCCAACCCTCGGAGTGTACCGAGGGCCGCAACGGTCGTCAACCCTGGCGATGCCGATCAAAGCTGGGCAGGCTGAGACTCGAACTCAGATGGGTCGCCCCACTGGAACCTAAATCCAGCGCGTCTACCAATTCCGCCACATGCCCGTCTTGGGTGACGGATTCGCCCCGGGCGGGGATCGCACCGCCCGGGACGGGTCCTTCAGGTCAGCGAGAAGCGCAGCTCGCCGAGCTTTGTGATCGTGGTCCGGATGCGATCGCCCGGTTTGAGCCAGACTTGCTTGTCGGGCGGATAGCCGTTGATCACACCGGACGGAGTCCCCGTGAAGATCACGTCGCCCGGTTGCAGGGTGATGAACGTTGACGTGTACGCGATGATGCGCGCGCACGGGAAAATCATCTGTGCCGTGCTCATGTCCTGGCGCGGCGTCGACTCGTCATTGACCCAGGTCTGAATCTGCAGCGCCTGCGGATCCGCGATCTGATCAGCCGTCACCAGCCAAGGACCGAGCGGCGCGAACTCGTCGGGCGTCTTGCCCGTCATCCACTGTGAAACGCGATACTGCGCGTCGCGCGCGGTGAAATCGTGCCCGGTGGTATAGCCGAACACGTACGAGAGCGCGTCGGCCTCGGAGACGTTGCGGGCCTTCCTTCCCATGATGATGACCAGCTCCGACTCGTAATCAAACTTCATGGCCGGGATCGTGGACACGGAGACGGTCCCATTGTGCCGGTTGAGCGCCGTGTTGAACTTGTTGAACAAGTCGGGGAACGGCGGCAGCTTATCGCCCATCTCAGCGATGTGTGCCGAGTAGTTCAGCCCGACGCAGACGATCTTCGGCGGCGAGCCGACGAGGGGGCCGTACTGGACCGAACCCTCGCTGCGCACGGCGCTCGCGGGCGCTTTTGCGATGATGTGGGGCAACGCGCCGACATTGCCGCGGCCGGCCACGACGTCGTCGACCGTGAGCGGCGGCGAGGCCACGCCCAGAGCGGCTGCCGCGGCGGCGACATCGACGATCCCACCCGAGGTGCGGATGCCGACGTGATCGACGCCGTGGTCACGCAGGGTCGTGAAGGTCATGCCGCGGGTCGCGTGCGCGACCATCGCCGAGTCGGCGGCCACGACCAGGGTCGGCGAAGCGACCGCCGCGGCGGTACCGGCGACGCCGGCGAGAAAAGTACTGCGCGAGGGCTTCATCGATGAAAAAATCCTCCAAATACCGGTCGGCAGGCCTTCTCTGTTCGGCGGGACGCCCCTCGCCCGCGGTTCCGCCCCGAAGGGCCCGCCCCCGGGCGCATGATAAGATTGCCCCGACGGGACGTAGCTCAGCTTGGTAGAGCGCTTGCTTTGGGAGCAAGAAGTCGCAGGTTCAAATCCTGTCGTCCCGACCACGTGCGCCCGTGGTCTAACGGATAAGGCATCCGCCTTCTAAGCGGAACGATGTAGGTTCGACTCCTGCCGGGCGCGCCATGAACCCGCTGCTTCGAAGAGTGCCACCCCGTAGGCAGTCCCAAATCGTAGGCTCCGGTATATGAAGGCCTGCGGACGCTGCTCTCAGGTTCAACCGCACGACGAATTCGGCGTGCGCGATCGGAAAACCGGACGCCTGCACACGATCTGCAAGACCTGCCGCGCGGGCTACTGCCGCACGTACTGCTACAAGGCCGTGTCAGGATACAACGAACGGCGGCGGATGCGCGCAAGCCGCTATCGGGCACGAAATCGGCACTTCGTGGAAGCCTATCTGCTCGCGCACCCCTGCGCGGACTGTGGCTTGGTCGATCCCATCGTGATGGAGTTCGATCACGTGTTCGGGACCAAGCTCTTTCACGTCAGTACCCTCGTCCGCGATTGTGCGGCCCTTGCGATCCTGAAAGCGGAGATCGAAAAGTGCGTGGTCCGTTGCGCAAACTGCCACCGGCGCCGAACGGCGAAGGAGCTCTGGCGGCGAACCTTTTCCGTCGAGGAGGGTTTGTTGCGCAGGACGTCCGACTAGTCGCGGGTCGCGGTGGCTGTAGCTCAGTTGGTTAGAGCGCTGGATTGTGATTCCAGAGGTTCGCGGGTTCGAGACCCGTCAGCCACCCCACCGAAACAGCGGCCCGACGCGCATGCGCCGGGCCGTTCGGTTTTCGCCTCGAGAGCGCCGTGTGCGGAACCGTGGCCGTCCTCGTCGAAGTTGACGTTCCGGGCGCCCGTAGCTCAGTGGTAGAGCATCCGCCTTTTAAGCGGTTGGCCGACAGTTCGAACCTGTCCGGGCGCACCATGGCGACGGCGGGGCTGGTCTTGACGGATCAGCCCCGCCCGAGTAACGTCTGAACCGTCGCACCGCTAGCTCAACGGTAGAGCAGTTGACTCTTAATCAATTGGTTCCCGGTTCAAATCCGGGGCGGTGCACCAAATAGGAACCCCGCTACGGCGGGGTTCTTTTTTCGAGCGACGCTCAGCCGATCGTCAACACGATCTTGCCATGGAGTTTGCCGGCTTTGCCCTGGTCGAGGATGTCGGGCGCGTCGGCGAGCGGTTTCTCTCCGGCGATGTTGAGTTTGAGTGTGCCGTCGGCGACCATCTGCGCCAACTGCGTGAGCCCCTCGGGCGACGATTGCGGGGTCTGATTCATGACGACGTTCGTCGCCGACAGTCCGCGCTGTTTGAAGAATGCTTCATCGGCGACGTGGTTGGTGGTGACCAGCTTGCCGCCCACACGCAGGACGTCGGCGAATTTCGCGTTGGCGTCTTTATCGGTGCTGACCAGATCGAGCACGGCGTCGATCCCGTCGGGATGCTTCGCCTTGACTGCCGCGATCGGGTCGGCGGTCGCGGTATCGATCACCTCGTCGGCACCGAGCGAGCGTGCGTAGTCCGCCGACCCGCCGCGGATCGTGCCGATCACCTGCGCACCGCGCCGGTGTGCGAGCTGTGTCGCGACGCAGCCCACGCCGCCGGTCGACCCGTGAATCAGTACCGTAGTCTCCGCCTTCACGCCGAGGATCTCGAGCGACGCGAGCGCGGTCAAACCCGGCGTCGGCAGCGCGGCGGCCTGCACGTCGGTCACGCCGGCGGGGACCGGCGCGATCGGCTCACCGTGCGCGTGGAGCGGCGCGACGGTGTACTCCGCGTACGCGCCGTAGGTTCGCGCGATCCCGAACACGCGCGTGCCTTCCACAAAATCGCCGGCGGCCCGCGCGACGGTGCCCGCGAAGTCCTGGCCGAGGACCATCGGCATCTTCCGCTCGCCCCGGGTGCCGTCGCGGATCTTCCAGTCGATCGGGTTCACCCCGGCGGCCCCGACCTTCACGAGCACCTGGTCCGGGCCGGGCTGGGGAGCCGGCATCTCCCGCAACGAGCCCCGCTCGCCGAACCGGTCGATTACGATCGCACGCATGGGCGGCTTATACCCCTCAAATGAGGTTAGGTCCTCAGCGCGAGAAAGCCTGAAAGAGCAGGCAGGACCGAGAAAAGAGCCACGCAGTGGAATCGGCACGACTTCGCTACCGGGACCTCACCGCAGACGACGTGCGGTTATTCGGACGCTGGTTTGGCGATCCGCGAACGATGCTGCATACGCGTGTCTCGAAGGTTCTCGATGAGGCCGGCGTCCGCACGTTCGTCGCTTGGCAAGTGTCGCGGGCCGCTGCCGGCCGCCCGCACTTTCGCGTCATTGAGCGACGTGAGGACGGCGTGCCGGTCGGTCATTGCGGCCTCAAACGGCTCGATGATTGGCCCTTCGCGCAGTCCTCGCTCGAAAACGACGCCGAGCTCGAGATCGGCTACATGCTCGATCCCGATTGGTGGGGTCACGGGTACGCTACCGAAGCCGCGCGGTCGGCGCTTGACGACGGCTTTGCGAACTTCGGTCGGGAACGCATGCTCGCTCGCGCCAACCCTGAGAACGTCGCTTCGATCGCGGTTATGATCCGCTGCGGAATGACGTTCGATGCTGAGGAGCTTCAAGACGGGAAGCGACTCGTGCAGTACCAGCTTACACGGCGACAGTGGCAATTGGGTTTGGCTGCGCCGTGACGCCGGGGGAAGCGAATGGCTGCGCCCTTCGGCGCCCAGAGGGTGAAGATCACGGCGCCGGTCGAAACGGTGACGTCATCAAGAGCTGGCGGCGACCGCGTCGCGTAACCGCTGGGATCGTCACCGAGCGTCGCTGAACGGCGGAAAGAGTCTGGGATGGAAGTATCGTCCGAAGACATGAGCACCCGGTACGTGACCCTGATGAACGACAAGTTCGGATCGCTGACGCCGATCGACGTCGATGCCGAAGCGAATGCCGTGACGGTCCCGTGGTTCAATCAAACGCTGACGACGGTGAACGATGCGCTGGTCCGGTTAGGTGTGTTCCACGGCGAGTACCACTGGCACAAACACGACGATCAGGACGAGTTCTTCCTCGTGCTCGACGGCGAGCTGCACCTCGACATCGAGGGGCGCGAGGCCGTCGTCCTCGGCCGGCACCAGGGCTACACCGTCCCCAAGGGTATCGTGCACCGGACGCGCGCCCCGCAGCACTGCGTGTGCATCATGGTCGAGCAGGCCGGAGTCATACCGACGGGCGATTGAGTACGTGACTTCCACTCTCACCGAAACGAGACGATGATGTCTTCCGACCAAGAAACCGGCGGCGACCGTCCCAAACCCGGCGACATTCCCGATGAAGAGACCGGACAGTTTGGGGATGCCGACGATCCCGGTCTCGAATCCGACGAAGACCTCGACGGCGAGCAGGACGCCGACGGCGGCGAGCCGCTGCATAGCCGCTAATCACCGGGGCGCAGGGCGCGTCAGTCGCCGGGCGGTTCTTCGTTGCGGAGGATCGCGCGCAGCGATGAAGCGGCGACCGCGCGATGGCTGACCTGGTTCTTCTCGCGCGGCGAGAGTTCGGCGAACGTGCGGCCGAGCGGCGGATAGAGGAAGATCGGATCGAACGAGAACCCGTCCTCGCCGCGCTCCTCCGGCGCAATCTCGCCCTCGACCGCGCCGAACGTCGCTAGCTCGCGGCCGGTATCATCGATCAGGTGCAGCGCGCACACAAAGCGTGCTCGGCGCGCCTCACCGGGCGGGACGCCCGCGAGTTCCGCGAGCAGGCGCGTGCGCCGCTCGCTCCACGGCACGTCGGATCCGCCGTACTCGGCGGTGAGCACGCCCGGACGGCCGGCGAGCGCTTCGACCTCGAGCCCGGAGTCGTCGGCGAGAACATACGCCGGAAGCCCCGCCACGCGCAGCTGGGCATGAAGCGCGCGTGCCTTCAGCGCCGCGTTTTCGGCGTACGATGCGTCGCCTTCGACCGGGCTGACGTAGTCGGGGTAGCGCGCCAGCGTGAACGGCGCCGCCACGAACAGCGCTTCCATTTCGGCCAGCTTGCCCGCGTTCGAGGTCGCGACGTAGACGACCGGCGCCTGCATAACCGTCGCCCTACGGCTCGTCGAGCCGCAGCACGGCCATAAAGGCTTCCTGCGGCAAATCGACGCGGCCGACGCGCTTCATCCGCTCCTTGCCGACCTTCTGCTTCTCCAGCAGCTTGCGCTTGCGGGTGATGTCGCCGCCGTAGCACTTCGCCAGCACGTTCTTGCGCATCGCGCTGACCGTTTCGCGGGCTACGACCTTGCCGCCGATCACCGCTTGAATCGGCACGTCGAACATCTGGCGCGGGATCAGTTCTTTGAGCTTCTCCGTCAGCGCCCGGCCCCGCGAGGCCGCTTTGTCGCGCGCCACGATGAACGACAGCGCATCGACCGGCTCGGCGTTGAGCAGGATCTCGAGTTTGACCAGATCGCCTTCCCGGTACCCCGCCAGCTCGTAATCGAGCGAGGCGTAGCCTTTGGTGCGGCTCTTGAGCTGGTCGAAATAGTCGACGATGACCTCGGCCAGCGGCATGTCGTAGCTGAGGATCACCCTGCCGTCATGGAGATACTCCATGTTGGCCAGCGCGCCGCGGCGGTTCTGGGTCAGTTCCATGATCGCACCGACGTACTCGGGCGGTGTGATCACGGTCGCCCGCACGTAGGGCTCTTCCATCGACGCGATCTTGTCGCGTGCCGGCAGTTTGGCCGGGTTGTCGATCGTGATCACGTTGCCATCCGTCAGCGTCACCCGGAACACGACCGAGGGTGACGTCGCGATCAGATCGAGGGTGTAGTTACGCTCGAGCCGCTCTTGCACGATCTCCATGTGCAAGAGGCCCAGGAACCCGCACCGGAAGCCGAAGCCGAGTGCGATCGACGACTCAGGCTCGAAGTGCAGGGCCGAATCGTTCAGCGCGAGCTTCTCGAGCGCGTCGCGCAACTCGGAGACCTCGACGCCTTCGTTCGGATAGAGCCCGCAGTACACCATCGGCACGATCGGCTTGTAACCGGGCAGCGCCTCGGTGGCCGGATCGTCGGCCAACGTGATCGTGTCGCCCACGTCCATGTCGCCCAGCGACTTGATGTTGGCGATGACGTAACCGACGTTGCCGACGCCGAGCGACGCCGTCTTGCGCATCTCCGGTTTGAAGACGCCGACTTCGGTCGCCTCGTAGACGCGGCGGTGGGCCATCGACATGAAACGCGAGCCGGCGCGCAGTTCACCGTCGACGATGCGGACGTAGGCGACCACGCCCCGATAGGTGTCGAACTGGGCGTCGAACACCAAGCCGCGAAGCTTCTCCTCGCGCCCCTTGGGCGGCGGAACGCGGGTCACGATCGCTTCGAGGATCTCCTCGATCCCGATCCCTTCCTTCGCCGAGGCCAGGATGGCGTCCGAGGCTTCGATGATGAGCAACTCTTCGATCTCGCCTTTGACGCGTTCGACGTCGGCAGCCGGCAGATCGATCTTGTTGATGACGGGGATGATGGTCAGGTTCTGGGCGACCGCGAGGTGGTAGTTGGCCAGCGTCTGCGCTTCGATCCCCTGCGCGGCGTCGATCACGAGCAGCGCGCCCTCACAGGCGGCCAGCGATCGCGAGACCTCGCTCGAGAAGTCGACGTGCCCGGGCGTATCGATGAAGTTCAGTTCGTAGGTCTTCCCGTCGTGCGCCGTATAGGTCAGCGTGACGGGGTGCATCTTGATCGTGATCCCGCGCTCGCGCTCCAGGTCCATCGCATCGAGGAGCTGCTCTTCCATCTCGCGTCCGCCGACCGTCTTGGTGAACTCGAGCAGCCGGTCGCTGAGCGTCGTCTTGCCGTGATCGATGTGCGCGATGATGCAAAAATTGCGCACGCTGCCCGGGCCGCGATCGGCCACGGCGAATTCGCGTTGGATCACCCGCTCAAGAAAACAAACACGCTTGGAATTGTTGCGGGCGCACGATGCTGGAGTCGACGATCTGCAGCAGGATGATCACGACCAGGAAGGACAGGTCGAGACCCCCCACCGGCGGGATGATGCGGCGCACCGGAGTCAGCACCGGCTCGACGAGCATCGAAAGGTACTCGCTCCAGCGCCCGCGCAGGCTCGGCACCCACGAGACGACCGCGTAGATCAGCATCAGCAGCAGGTAGGCGCGAAAGATCAGATCGACGATTCCCCAAATCTGGCACATGGCGTCTCTTATACGCCCGGCGCGCCGGGAAGTGTCGCCATGACGCTGGCCGGAACGCCGTTCAGAAACGGCGCCGGATCGATCGCGCGGCCCTGGTACATCAGCTGATAATGGAGGTGGGGGCCGGTCGCCTCGCCGGTGGCGCCGCTCTGCGCGATCGGCGTGCCCTTCGCGACCGCTTCGCCCGGATGCACCATGACGCGCGAAAGGTGCGCGTACCAGGTGTGATATCCGTTGCCGTGATCGATGTCGACCTTGATCCCGAAGCCGCCGTCCCAGCCGGCACTGGCGACGGTGCCGGCGGCGGTGGCGTGCACGACGGTTCCCCAATCAGCTGCCAGATCGACGCCTTTGTGGAATTCGGGCCACGGATTGCTGCGCCAGCCGAAACCGGCCGCAATACCGCCGCCGACGGGGTTGAGCGACGGGATCGCGGCAAGCATCCGCGTGCGCGCGATCGCGGCCATGCGGCGAACGTTGAGGACCCGCATCGCGAGGCGCTGCAGATGCTGTGCGTCGTCGTTCGCGGCCAACGAGGCGGCCGCCAACGCATGCAGCCGTGCATGCACGGCGCGGAAACCGACTCTGCCGCGCGGGACGTCGGCGGAGTTCGACCCGCGCAGCGGCGTTTTCGCACCGCCGCCGATCATGCGCTTGATCTCGGCGTTCTGCTGCTGCACCGCGCGCAGCTGCGCGGCTAAACCGTCCGCTTGGCGATCGATCGTTTGCAGTTCGGACTGCTGGCGAACGGTCAGCTCCTGCAGAGCGCGGAGGTCACCTTCGGTCACGTGCAGCCGATAGGTGTGGTAGCCCACAGCCGTCAGCAGCGCGAGCATCACGCCGGCCGCCGCCGCCACAAGGTGGCCCTTGGTGAATTTCAAGCGGTAGACGGCGTTCCCGCGCGGCGGAATGATCTTGACCAAGAAGTCCTTCGGCAAATCGTTCACGTCGCTGCGGCCCGCGCTTTCTCGATCGCCGCCAACTCTTCGCCCGACGGATCCTGGGCCGGCTTGAACGCGGTCACGGCCTTCCCGTAGGTCCGGGTCTCCTCGCGCGAATAGATGCTGCTCAGCACGACCCCGTCACCGTCGCGGTTCAGGAGCGCCAACGCGTACGACAGATCGGACCCCACGTCGCTGAACGCGTTGAAGCGAACGAAGCCGACCCGCGGAAGTTCGAGACGCGCCGTCTTCTCGAGCGCGTCAACCCGCTTCAGTTCCGCATCGCGCGCGGCAACGATCCCGGCCGACTCCCGTTCGAGCGCGCTGAGCCGGTCGGTGGCGCGGGCGGCGCCCCCGCCCAAAAGCTGGTCGTGCTGGTCGACGATGCCGCGCAGCTTCGCTAGGCGCGGCCCGGCGATCAGCAGCTGGTATCCGCCGACCACGACCAGCGCGCTTGCCAACCCGGTAAGCACGGCTGCGAGAAGATTCTGCATACAAAAGAAAGGCCAGGACGAGGATCAGGTGATTCGCGGCACACGGGATGTTCCGCTTACCGTTGCTCCCTTCCGGGCCTGGCGGGGTTCACGGATTACCGTTGCGCGAGGCCCAACCCTCGTCGAGACCCCGCCCATTCTAGACCGCTTGGGCGGTTTCGTGAAGCCCTGGACCTCGAAAACGGAACGAAAGCCTCCTGCGCGAACGTAGTCGCCGTGATGACCTCCGCATTCCCCCGGAGCGTGGCAGCGTGTGCCTGCGCTGCCCTGCTGGCCGCCGCGCCGGCCCCTAGGCGTCCGCCCGCCACCGTCCTCGCCGTCGACTGGTCGCTGACGCCGGGCCAGATTGCGAGCAGCTGCGCGGCCTCGATCGCCCGGGTGAAGCAGCGCTTCCAGGCGCTAGTCCGGGTCCGGTCGGCGCGGACATTCGACAGCGTCGTGCTGCCGGTCGAGACCGCGACGGCTGAATTCAACGACGACCTCGTCGCTCAGGGGTTTCTGTACAACGTCTCGACCGACGCCAAAGTGCGCGCGGCCTCCCTCAAATGTTCGACCGACACCGGGAACGTGCTCAGCGATCTCAGCGCGCGTCCCGACGTCTACGCCGCGATACGAGCCGCGCAAACGAGCCGAACGGCCCACGGGGCCGCACAGTTGAAACTGACCGAGATGTGGTTCGCGATCTTCAAGCGCAGCGGCGCCGGCTTACCGGACGCGCAGCGCCGCACGTTCGTGACGCTCTCGCAGCAGCTGGTCGGCACGCAGAACACCTTCGGCGCGAACCTCGGCAACGACGCGACCACGATTTCGATAACCGCCGCTCAGGCGCAATCCCTGGCGCCCGATTTTGTCAGCGCGGCGCTGAAGCCGGCGGCCGACGGCGGTTTCACGGTTCCGGTGAACGAATCGACGATCGGGCCCTTCCTGCAGAACGAAACGGACGGCGCGGCGCGCAAAGCCTTCTACATCGCCTTCCAGAATCGCGGCGGCGCGGCGAACGTGAAGCTGCTCGAAAAGGCGATCGCCGTCCGCGATCGGATGGCACACCTGCTGGGGTACCCCAACTGGGCAGCGTTCGTTCTGGCTGACCGTATGGCAGGTACACCGCAGCGCGTGGAGGATTTCCTCGGCCAAATCGACCGCGCCGTTCTCTCGAAAGCGCGCCAAGAGCGTGACGAAGATGCGCAGCTCAAGGGCGCGCCGCTCGAGCAATGGGACCAGACGTACTATGAGAATCAGCTGCGCAAGACGAAGTACGCCGTCGACCAGAACGCGATCAGGCAATACTTTCCCGTTCAGCACGTGATCGACAGCGTGCTCGGTATTTACGAGCACCTGCTGGGCGTGACGTTCACGCGCGCCGCCGTTCCCGTCTGGCAGCCGCAAGTGCAGGCCTACCGCGTGCACGACGCCGCCGGCGGAAAGCCACTGGGGATCTTCTACCTCGACGTGTATCCGCGGCCCGGCAAGTACGACCACTTTGCCAACTTCGGGCTGATCGCGCGCCGCGTACTCCCCGATGGAAGCGTCCGTCTGGCCGAGAGTGCGATCGTCGGGAATTGGCCGCAGCCGGCGCCCGGCAAACCGGCACTGCTGAGCCAATACGATGTGGAGACGTTCTTTCACGAGTTCGGGCACTGCATGGCGGCAATCTTGGCCAACCAGCCCTATGAGACGCTCTCTTCCGGCTTCCGTCAGGACTTCGTTGAAGCGCCTTCGCAGATGCTCGAGAACTGGGCCTGGGATCCCGGCATCCTCAAGATCGTCAGTGCCAACGTCACGACGGGTCAGCCCCTGCCGGACGACCTCATCCAAAAGATGATCGCGGCGCGCTACGTGCACTATGCGCTCGCGACGACCCAACAGATCGCCTACGCAACCGTCGACATGCGCTATCACACGCTGCCGCCCCCGGTCGATACGACGGCGGTTTGGAAAGCTACGATCGCGCAGACTACGCCGAACCAGTACGTCGAAGGGACGGTGCCGCAAGCGTCGTTCGGACATCTGATGAGCGGCTACGACGCCGGCTACTACGGGTATCTCTGGTCGAAGGTCTACGCGCAGGACATGTTCTCACGTTTCAAGGCGCA
>Ga0182015_10005863_pt1 | contig 12561 bp, 13 predicted proteins | sample 712P3MmetaG_FD_120478 | JGI IMG/M metagenome (GOLD analysis project Ga0182015, IMG submission 120478) | Permafrost microbial communities from Stordalen Mire, Sweden - 712P3M metaG | ecosystem: Environmental > Terrestrial > Soil > Wetlands > Permafrost | place: Sweden: Stordalen | collected...
AATCTCCTGATCACTCATTACTCCTGTAATCCCGTCCGTACACAATACAATAAATGCATACTCTTCAGTCCCACTCCCCAACTTGATTTCCGTCACGTCTGGTTCGGCAGATACCCCCATTCTCTTCATCCGTGAGTCTCCGAATGCTCGTGTATTCGCCAACATACCAAATCGTTCTTGTCCGAATGAATCCGTGGCGAAAGCGCGACCGAATTTCCGTAATCGATCAGATTCGATTGTCGAAGCTGGGTGATGTGTTGGTGTCATTGTATGAGCGTGGCCTGTCTCACAATGACACAACAGTATCTTTGTATCGCCTACATGCGCGATATGGATTTCTGCGTTCCTGGAATCCCAGAAAGGGAGCTGGTCGTTTGAGACTATCATGGCGACACTGACGCATGCACCGCTTTCGTCGTCGGGATTTTGCTGCAGGAATTCGAGGTCCGCTTCGAGAAAGCCGAGCGTGAGACGTTGTTCGAGTGTCATTTCCGTAGCATCTGGATTATCGAGAAATTCATCGAGAATAGCAGGATGAAAACGTCGAAAATAGCCGCCTATATCCGTCCGCCAGGTATCGAGGATTTTTTTCGTTTCGCCTGGTATCGCATCTTCGACGTAAGTATGTAGTTTATTCACCACGAAGTCTGCGCATGTTTGTCCGCCGTGTCTATAGTTAGCTCAGTCCAAGAGAACAGGGGACACACCCGTCGATGATGGCGAAATAGAATGGCTGATGTTCTTCCTCCACGGATAATTTGTTCATGAGTCCAACTTTGAATCGATCTTCATTTTCAGCTCTGTCTCCTCTCGAACTTATTGCGCCGAGGTGATGCCGTGCTTTCAGAATAGGAACTCGCATATTTATTCCATTTTGTCCTTTCTGTACCCAATAATCGTGGAAACCCCGCTTCTGTAGCATACACCGAGAGTCTATTTGTAATAGTCGATGAGTAGAGCTGTTGAAGAGAGGTATTCGAGGCAGGCGACGACAGCAGACGGCCATGGTGTCCGGTGGTAAATTCTGCTTTTAGCCCCGTTGTGACGAGTGAGCGGTTTTGCGTCGAAAAAAAGGGGGTGTCGGTGCCTCGCCGGTCTACTGCAATACTATGCTTCCTACCATGACGGTTCTTCTCTATACGACGTCAAGCTGGAGGGCGAGAAAGCTTGACCAGGAGGAGGGGAGGTTCTGTTGTTGGGGTATTTTTAATCCGGGATTCGCGCGATGGATAATTTTTTGCCGTGTCGCACAGCGGCACATAGCCAATGAGGTCACTCGCCCGAACATGCGGTCGGCAAAGTGCGCGTGGGGCCGCAGCTTGGAGTAGCTTTTCAGATAAATTATAACTAACATATCAAATATCGCCATAAAGGTATGCCCCATCCATCCTCTAATAATATATCCTCTTTTGACCCAAAATCTCACCAGGCTTTTTCTTCCCCAATTATTTCGATGTGACGGTCTTTTCTATCATATCGAAGAAATCGACCACCGCTGTAACAAACCACCGAGTTCCTCCCCACACAAACCAACCTAAATGACCACCGCGATGAGTATATGCAAAAACAGTATACTCATTCGCTGCAAGTCCGTCCCACGGAATCGCAGCCTCAGCTACATATTAGCAATGGAATAGTAGTGGGCGAACCCGCAATCGGATCATCAAGAGCATGTAAGACTAGCATCGGCGTCTTGATCTGAGATAGAACGGTCGTCGAAGATGCTGTTCTATAGTAATCCTTCACGGTTGGATGCCCAAATACTGGAGCGGTCACTGCTGCATCGAATTCTGAGATCAACATTTATTCCCAGAGACAGCTCACCAATTAGATACTTTGCTTTCTTTAAGGCTGTCCAATCGATTTTCGAATGGTCTTTCATCATTCCGTATTGTCGCATAAAGACTCGCTTGAGATTCGTGCCCATGGCTTTCGAGTAGAGTTCTCGACCGACGAACTTGTTCATTAGGGTATCGGAGGTAACGTCGAGTTGCCATGGATTGGACACAGACGAGGCGGCGACGAAGGGGGTCTTCTTTCCTTCCTCACCAAGGTACTAAAACTTCAGACCGATAGAGAGGGGACTGTACGTTACAGAGTATGTTTGCGCCTAGAGAGAATCCGACAGCGTAAAATCGTCTATTTGGAAATCTGCTCTTGAGAAATTTCATCGTTGTCCGAAGATCCTCTGTGACAGTGAGTCGTGCAACAGAGAGTAAGAGGTACCAGTCCAGTTTGCGCAGAAGAGTTGTTGAGTGGTGATTGCCGTTCGACCGCAACCACGAGAATTCAACGAGCAAGCCGTCCATCTCGATGGAAGTTTCATGATATGATGTAAAACTGCTCGTACATAAGATTCATGACTTCCTCCTGATAATCCGTGTAGCGCAATTAACATCGGTCGGTCGTCACTGCTAGACAACAATTCCGATTCCTCTGCCGCTTGCATATACCGTATCTGTGGGGGCAAGTTCTTGACGTAGTCTTTCCTCTGTCTTATCACCTCATCAACCTCGAGTCCTTTCTTGAACATGGCCTCTGTCTCCAAAACCATATCTAACCCCACCGTACCACCGTCATTCATATCGAGCAACTTCCTTGCATAGAACACCCGATCGACGTCATTAAAGTTTGACGCAGCCGCATACAAGGTCTGTAAATGTCCGGATTGCAACAACGGATGGCCAGGATACGGACCTTCATAAGGTCTCCATTCTTCCCTCACAAGATCCACCAACGTCTTGTCCGCTTTCACCGTCCCATTGACGCCATTTGCCGTGCCCGCTGATTTACCCCTGATTGCAATTGAATTCGGACCATAATGCAGATGAACTTTATTATCCAGTTTAGGCATATTCTCCTCTAGTTCCTTGAGCGATGATTGAAGGGCCGCAAGGGACGTCAACTCGAGTGGAATGTATGACGCCTCCATCCGCCTTCCACTTTATGGGGGGAACTAAAGTTGGAGTGGGGATGGTTGGGGGATTTTATGATTGTGATCCACACAGAAAAAAAGGAGGAGTGTGCCATTCCGACCCGCCCCGTGATTTGGCCGCCGATAGCTCGCTTAATTTATGGAACTGCAATGATTGGAAATAATACCGTTCGCTTAACACCTCCAAAATCAAACCTTAGAAGAGGAACCATGGGATATCATTGGACCTATGGGATTTACTAGCTGCGGCACAAGGACACGCATTAGGTTGGTAACCGGTTGGGCTACGACGGCGACATCGCTTAAGGCGAAATCATATGTTCTCTCAATATGCGACTGACTTTAACACCGCCGGAGACGGGATTGCGGATCATTGCGCCAATGCAGTTGATGTTTCAGGTAATATGCACTCGGCTCACTGGCATTAAATTCTGCGCAGCCTATAAGGACCACACATCGGCTGTTCGGATGGTTCATATGCATTGAATACCGTCATGCTTTTATAAATTTCTCAATTGACGCTGAGTACCAGTACTAGTACCTTAGACTGAACTTCCCTTAACTGCCTGGCTTCTATTAAAATGAAATCTGGAACTTATCGAAATGAAAATGAGATCACGGCACCTTGGTGGCTTTGACAAGGGAAATTCGGCTTTATGTTTGTAAATTTACACGGACCCTGAATGTGGCGGAAGTTCGTTGTCACCAGTCAACTTCTTTGTCGACGATGATACGCAATAGCACTCGCATCCAGCTATAACACAGCCACAGCCATCAACACCTCCACGCAATGCCCAAGGCTGTCCCTTCTCTGGGTGACTTTTTAGTCTCCAGAACTCCCGAGCGCAACAAACCCCAGCCATCCGCAAAACTGAAAATCACCGACCTCAGCGACCTCGCCCAACTAGTCCACATGTTCCCAGACATCGACAGAGACTACGCACGAATGTGTCTCCAAAACTACACTCAAAACCGCGTCGCTTCGGTCACTGAAAAACTCCTCGACAGAAACTTCAGTAACTATCCAAGACATGTATTCCCCCCTCCCCCGTTTGGCACTGACTGCTCAGAATTTCAGCAACTCGTACATTGATAAAAACGCTCTACTGGACGATCTGAATGCGTTATTCCCAGAACATGATGTCATGGAACTTCGACAAGCTCTTTCGCTTCAGTCATACTCAAATTTATACTGTGCGGTCGACGATTTACTCGAATACGAACGACAACTCGAACGGAGTAAAAGTAAAATCACGGTACGAACAAGAGTCGGTCTTGACAGAGGAGTCATTGACCCTTCCCAACGATTCAGATCCGAAGAATATCAAAAAGCAGTCTACCACCGTCTTCGTCTAGAATTCGCAGAATACGATCCTTCCAGCACTATCCGTGCTGTTTTATCTGAACACAACTACGATTACGAACGAACCAAGATGGCGTTGGCGGGATTATTTGCGAAAAAGAGTTTTTGGAGTATGTTTAAAAAGTTCTTTTCTTCGACAAAGAAGGATGTCGCTGAGAAACAGCTACGAGAGAATCCTTTGACGGGATGTGTGGAGTTTGATGAGGAACTTGCTGCTATTGCAGTTGCGAAACGACATGAGTTGGATGTCGTGCAGATTCAGAGTGATCTTACTCTTGCTCAACAACTCAATGAGGAGGAACATACTGTGGCAGATGAGATGCAGGAATGTGGATGTTGTTTCGGAGACTATACATGGGACTCTGTCGTCTCTTGTAATGGCGGACACCTTGTCTGTCGTGACTGTGTCACTCATACCGCTCAAGAATCTGCGTTCGGGCAAGGAGATACGTCGTATAATCCAAGAGGCTTACGATGTATCGCTGCGACAAACGAGAAATGCGACCATGTCATTCCGAATGATATACTTGATGGAGTCTTATCGTCTGATTTGATGACTAGACTTTCAACTCGGATACTTGCGACAGAACTCGAGTCGGCAAATCTAGATCTCATTCGCTGTCCCTTTTGTCTCTACTCAGAATTCAAACTCCCCGCGAAAAAGGTCCGACTACGATCGTATTGGCGACACGTCGTCGTAGGGATACTCGTCTGGCTCACACTCTTCGCTCCCATCATTCTGGCGAATATCACGATTCCAATCATAATTTGTATTGAATACACCGACTTTTTCGAGTGGAAGGAATTGAATACTGTTATCAATGGTTCATATCAACGAATTCATGGTGGCGTCCCGAACGGTGCGAGGACATTCAAGTGTCAGAATGTCAATGGCTGTGGGAGAGAAAGTTGTATTGAATGTGGCAAGGAATGGGCTCCTTTTCATGATTGCTTGAAAGACGAGAAAGATGGATTACGATTATACGTTGAAAAGGCCATGGCTGATGCTGTCAAGCGAACTGTACCTTGCATTCAAATCTCAGTGTTGATAACCAGTGTCCGAAATGTAATGTTGGGTTCATTAAAGTGGATGGGTGTAATTTGATGCACTGTCGATGTGGGTTTGTTATGTGGTATGGCCTGCGATCGTAGCACTGCTGAGATATAGTTACATCTGCCGACAAGACGTCGAGGAGTTGGGATATCAACATTTCTGTCAACATTTTCGACCTCTCGGCGGACCTTGCACAATCTGTAATAAGTGTGGTTTGTATGACAAAGAAGATGAAGAACAAGGTAGACTCGGATTTCTCATCGTTGGTAACAGTAGCCATTAAAGAGGCACGGAGTCGGGCTACGCGGGAATATCTTTCTCGTCATCCTGTTGCTACAAATGCTGTCCAGGCAAGCGTCAGAGAAGCCTATCTCTCACGAAAGGCGAATGCCATTGCTCCAAATATTGTTTATGGTATGCACTCACATAATCTGGTTGTTCTAAGAAGTAGAGCGGAATTGGTTGGAGGAGTCTGTTGATTTGGTCATGGAGTATGGGAAGGATTGGGTGTTTGAAACTTGTGCATGATGATACACTGGAGCTTGGAGCAAAGGAGATTGCATAGCAATAGGCGTAAAAGGTAGAAATTAATATGCTGGAGTTTGTCATGATGTTTCTTCTATCCTGTCTGTCTCTGCTGTTACATCTTCCCGTACAGTAGAAAAGATGTCCCCATCTTCACCTTCGGAGTCATGGACATAATCGTCAGCAAAACTCAACACCCGTCGTCTCTTGGGCCGACTCGAGGAGTCATTGTCGTCTGGTTCTAATATATGCTTCCGATCACCCTTAAGAACGACATCTTCGATTCCGATATCCTACAATCAACCCCTCGTAAACCTGTGTTCGTACTGTAATCAAAAAAGGGATGTTCTGAGCGTCCTCTTTTTTCGTAACAATTCCTTCGCATTTTTGAAAGTAGGCGAATCTAACATCTTCCGCACGATCACAGTAATCTGGCGACACTCGATGCCGATATAAAGTTACGCGAAAAGAACAGACTGAAGTCCATACATCACCTGCTATGAGAACTCGCTCAGATTTGAGGTGTACCAAGAGCTGGGACCAGGCTTGCATTGTTGCCGACCACGACTTTGGTTGTGAGATGGTTCAATACGAGGATCTTTGTCAGTGAACGAACAGTTGATTAGATACCGCTACGTTCCGTTTGACAGCCAAAGATGCCAATTTGTTGGCCAGTTCTCGCAGAACATTTGTCCGTTTCACTGATGTTGAGTCCGTATTGGCATGGTCCTTTCGATTCTGCTTTTGTCGCGATGTCTCGTCTTCGAAGCCAGCCGGATATGTTGCAAGAATTGGAGTCGACAGATCATCAATCACAACGAGAGAAAGATTTGTCGACTTGGCAAAAATAGATGTCTCGGTATGAGCAGAATGTAACAGTAATGCCAACAGAGTCGGAAGAGAACGAATTGACAGACAATGTATCCGGGAAAGACATTCCGTGACAGAAGTCTCAGGAACAGCAGCCGACAGGATCGCCCGAAGTCGCGTGAGAGGAAGAATCGAAGACGTATCTACAAAGTCAGACAAGTCCACATGATACGTACCTATCCATATGACCGACTCCCCCTTCTTCACCACATTCACGGCAACCTGTAAACTGCCATAATTAGCTAAATGTCCCGTTTCAGGGGTCATTTACGCCAAAGTCGTCTTACCAATCCCTGGTGGTCCAACAATTTCTCCAACTGTCCCCCGACCAATTCCTCCCTTCCCAACACTTCCCCCTTGCCCAAGAAACGCGTCATCAAGTCGCTGAGACGAAGTCGTCAACCGTGTCTGCCCTTCGCGTCGGACAATCGCTTGTGCAACTGAAACGCCCAACATTGGGCCCAACACGCACCGGCAGTAGGAACCGCGGTCGGGTCCTCGGTCCGTCGGAGGGGGGACAGGTGTTAAATCATCGGTCAGCTAAATTTAGCTTAGGAGTGCCGTTAATTTAAGTACTTAATTTTGCTGAGAGTGAGGTTCGCGGATGAACCGTGCAATACGCTCGACACGTTATCTTGGACCGATTAGGAGCACGGGTACGTGATATTGGCTATGTGGGACCCTTAATGTATAACTTGACTCTTTTCGGCTCGTTCCCTCGGAAGGAACCGGACGGGGCAAGTCAAATGAATGACGCCATGCAGGGGAAATGGGGCGATTTAGCGAGATCCGCATTTACCCCACATGCCCACCGATAAATCTTCCCGTGGGCCGTCATCCATTGTCGACCATATGATGCAATTCAAGGCCATTTGCACATGTTAAAAATAGCTATCTCGAGGGAAGGCTGAACAGGGAAATCAAATGCAAAATTCTTTTTTGTTGAGACTTGAAATTATGTATTTCAAATTAGTTAGAGGATCTACTAGCTACTGTTGAAGGACCAGTAGTAAGACTATAGATAGCAATCCTTCAAAGCCCTCATTATATCTCCCAAGGACACTCACTGAGATGTCCATGTTCAGATCCCATAACCCAATATCTTTGCCCAGAGCGAGTAAAACAACGAAAACAAGATAACTAATACCAAAAACATTTGAGTAAAGAACTGGACCATCCCTATTCTTGAAAAGTAAAACTCCCCACCCTGTTAAGCTTCCCCCCCTCTTGAACCGTCTATAAGCCTCCCAATAATTCCCAATACCGATGTCATTAAAACCGTGACATGAAAACCAATTTGTCTACCCATACTTGCGCCGTTAACAACAACATCCTTCAATTGATAAGAGTAGTCCGACCCCTCTCGGACAACTCGTCTTCATGTGAATTACTGCTCCTCATGTCCATTGATGCTCCCGTGACCGCTTGGTGGGGGACTCGTGGGAAGGAGTAGTGAATCGAGAGACATTGGCGATGGTCGTTCGCTTTTCTTTGTCTCCAACATCTTTGTTAAAGTCGACATGTTTGCAGCGTTATCGACTTGAGCGTGTGATGGTGGTAGCATTCCATGACCCAACATGGGGGGAGTGCTGGCGGGGGTGGTGTCGTAGTCGAATCGTGCGCCGAGCGATAATCCTCGTATTGAGGGGAGTTTCCCGTGCTCGTAGGTGTAGGGCTCTGTTCCGAAGTCACGAGGGAATAATCGTGGAGAGTGAGCAGGAGTGATGCTCGGCGTTGAGATTGGCGACGACGAGTAGGTGGGGGATGGTGGAGCAGTTGAGCTCGGCGATGTAGGACGAGATTTCCTGGCACGGTGGTTGGTGAAGTCATCTTCAATGTGATCATGAGATGTCGTGCGGGACATTGGATTCGAGCGACTGCTGTACGAGTACGGGAAAGACGATAGCGGGCGGGTAGAGTGGGGATAAGTATGATGCGAGTGGTGGTGATGGTGTGCGTGGTGGTGTGAAGCGGGAGGATATAGGCTATATTGATGTCTCGACGAGCCGTAAGGATCAGCCTGCATTGGTGGGAAAAGAGACGTTGATCTCTCTCGTTCCAGTTGAGATGATGCAGCTGAGGCGAGGATGTCCATTTGATGGTCTTGGTCGAGGACTCCCTGATCGGGCGATGAATGATAACTCAGCGACTCGGGTGAATGACGTGGTGAATGGTTACGCGAACTCGAGGTGGAGCTTGAATGATAATTTGGTGGAGGCATCATGTGTGGGTCGAGCGGAGGGGATGATCTCGAGTGACTTGAACCGGAAGATTCCATTGCGGTCAGAGGTTGTACTCCAGTTTTGCCATGATTGCGACGACTGTTGGGGTTCGAATGTATACGTGTGTGACGAGTCAACTCATCTGACCGACTGAAGCGTTTGGTGCAGCCAGGATAAGTGCAGGCGTGGGGTTTCTCTCCCGTATGGGTGCGAATATGTCTGGTCTGATGCTCAAGTCGATGAAAAGCCTTATCGCAAAGCGGACATTTGTAGGGTCGGGGCATTTCTCCTTGCCTATTCTGTGCATTTGCTAGACTCCCATTATCGATGGGGTGCGTCATTAATGCCGCGGTAGCCATATCTTCTTCTTTCTGCGCTGATGCTGACGATGGGGGTGATGGTGTCCGCGATATCGCCAGCGGTGAACTGCTCATATATCAACTGAGCGACAAATTTCCCGTCTTGGATTTTCGTTTGTTGTGAAAATTGTGAAGACAGGGGGAGAGCCGAATTTAAAAGGAGAATGGTGGTGGTGGTCACTGTCCTTTAATGGCTAGTTGCAGTGTGGGATCGTGCTGGGGGGATTTATGTGCGAATTATGTGTCACACGTGAATATCGGGTGGGTTTTGGATGCGGCTCGTTTCGTCGTTTTCTTTTTTTGCCGGTTTCTTTTTTTTGTGGGGGATCCGAGATATGCGCCGGCCGTGATAGATTAGGGCAAACGTGGGCGGGCGCCGGTAGAGGTTAGCTATACCAATAACGTGTATGTGAAAAAAATAATCTCCTTTCCGCGGGATGTTTGGTTGGGGTTTTTTTGTTGCTTGTGCTCCAAAATGTGACTTGGGTGAACGGAAAACCGAAGGGGTGGAAGTCCGGGGTGGTGCTTCCTTTTTGTATTCCTGCCGCGGAGGGGGATTTGGCTGTGTGCCGGGTCTGGGGGGCAGTGCTACCGAAAAACTGGGAAAATCCCACCTGAAAAATAATCGCCAAAGGGTTGCGTGGGACAAATTTCACATTCGGAAGGTTTCGGAGATGGGACCGCAATTAATGACTAAGCTATTCCCCAACATTTACAAACTTTGCCCCGGTATTTACGCAGCGGAAGCTTTCCCCGACAGCGTAACGAGATCCCGTTCCGTAAACAAATCGGGGCGGAAATTACATTCGCATGGATTTTACGGCGCAAAATTGAATTAGCCTATTTGGGGTGCAGCGATGTCGGCGCTTCCGGCACGCTGTCATAATCTCCCAAAGTCATGCAAAAATTTTCGAGATGGCGTCAAGCACATGACAATGGTCAATGGTGCTCAATCATCGCGCTCTTTGATCGTCGCGATCAGCAAAGTTGCAATTATCACAAGCTTGATTTTACGTAGTACAGCTTCTAAAACATCTCTGCAATGGGGAAGTAGCTATCCAAATCGTGGGGTCGGAGATAGTTGCCCCGTGCGCACTGCGTATGACCCACATTGGGGGATGCCCGTGGGGGTATAGACGAGGCCCCCCACTTTTCCCATTAACCTTTCGGCCGATTTTTGCCCCCATTCTATAGAAGTTTCCAGAAATGGTATTAAATAACTCTTTTGTGCGCCGGATGAAGAAGAGCTTCATGTTTCGTGTGCCGGGAAATACCCACCCCCGGATTTTCATCCTTCGGAGTTTTTTCTGAACTGGGGTAATACGTCTGCCCAGTTCTTTCTCTGAATTTACTTGAAAGATTGACTAATACGCGGGGGGTGGGGATCTCCGGTAAACATCTCAATCACATTCTGGAGGACACGCTCTTTACGACCCACATTCCAATCTCGGCAGCTATCCGCGGGATCTTGCGTTTAGTGGCTGTGCGGCATTTACCATGGTCGCTCGAATGTTCGATTCCACGGGGTCCGCACATAAGATGCACTCACACCGGCGCCGCATCGAATCGAAGCCCAGATTTAGCCATTCCCGATTCGCGAACCATGTAATAATTAAAGTCATATCCGGCCTTGGCCGCCGGCCAATCGCTGAAAGCGCCATGGCGTATAACCGAGTTCCGCCATTCCGTCGACGAGCGTCCCGCAGAGCCGAAATTCTTACCTAAACCTCGCGGAATGACGGCTCTGGGGGGGGCAAGGGGGGCACAGAACTTAAGGCCGGCGCTATCTTTCCACGCTATCTATATGAAATCTTTCAGCTGATAGAGAGACCGACGAACGTAAGTTTGAAGGCGTTGTTATGGTCGTTATCTTCCAGTTGAGTTTACGCGAAAATCGGTGACCTCACAATTTTACCTCTCAAACAAGTTTGGATCGCATTGATTTGTCACAAAACCCCGCATTGATCTACCGGCAACCGGCTGGCTCCCGGAAGCAACCATCCTCGAAATTAATGGCGTTGGAACCTGATTCATAAAGGCTTACGCATACACGGTCTAGCCAATTGGTGTCCCCGATGTGGCACCGCCGCCGCACCGGGATGCCTCAAACCCCGCACACTTTTTGACACCAGCTCGCTCAGGACCGACGGTCACTTCTAGGACAAATAACATTTTTACCCCGCGAAGCGACCCCACCCCGCGATTCGATCCCTAAAGTTACCCCTCTCCCGTCATCTACTATCTCCTGCGTCATGTCGCCATACCCCGCAGTCGCAATAATTGGAGCGGGTGTCCTCGGCCGGCGGATTGCGATCATGTATGCGTCGCACGGCACACCGATCCGAATTTACGACACCGCTCAAGCGTCACTGGATTCGGCCAAGAATTTCGTCACGTCCGCATTCCGGAACGGGACTTTCTCAGGGCAGCTGGGGGAGCAACAAGCGCAAATTACGTATCATGCCGACGATCTCAAGGCAGTTGTGAGTGGGGCATGGATGGTCATCGAAGCATTACCTGAGAAATTACCGCTCAAAATCGACGTTATCGGCAAGTTGGACGCACTGACAGATGCCGAGACGGTCATTGCCAGCAATTCCTCTTCGTTTCCGACTCGGTTGATGCTTCAGCATGTCTCTCGACCTCAGCGAGTTCTTAACACCCATTACTATATGCCTCCCGATAGGAATGGAGTTGAGATCATGTCCTGTGGACAGACGGATTCTGCAATCATCGACAAATTAATGGAGGAAACTAAACGCCATGGATTTGTTCCGTTTCTTGTGAAGAAAGAGAGTTTGGGGTTTATATTCAATCGTCTCTGGGCGGCTGTAAAAAGGGAATCACTTGCGATAGTTGAAGAAGGCGTTGGAGATCCAGAAGCAGTGGACAGTCTATTCCAAAGCTGGTTTCGATCAGAATTGGGTCCGTTTATGAGCATGGATGATGTGGGGCTAGACACGGTGCTCAACATTGAGGAACATTATGCTGAAGAGCTTGGGCCTTCAATACCTGAGGGACCGAGGAAATTGTGTCGACAGATGATTGCACAGGGGAAATTGGGACGGAAATCCGGAAAGGGGTTTTATGATTATACAGAGCAAGGCGAGAGGATACTTCCTGAATCGTTGAAACGAGTGAATAAATAGGCAACGAAAAATGCATCTCATTTTATGTTTATGTCTAATGGAAAGGTATTGCGAGATCCTAAAGCTGGATACATGGTGCACTGC
>Ga0182015_10005864_pt1 | contig 12561 bp, 9 predicted proteins | sample 712P3MmetaG_FD_120478 | JGI IMG/M metagenome (GOLD analysis project Ga0182015, IMG submission 120478) | Permafrost microbial communities from Stordalen Mire, Sweden - 712P3M metaG | ecosystem: Environmental > Terrestrial > Soil > Wetlands > Permafrost | place: Sweden: Stordalen | collected...
ATCCCCGCACCGCAGCCACCGGCCGATCACCCGGCGGCCGCCCCTGGTGCCCGCCCGGCTGCCCGTGCTGGTGCTGTCCGGGACGCTGGACTCGCTGACGCCGCGGCTCGGCGGCGCGACGCTGGTCACCCGGCAGATGGGGCCGTCCGCCCGGCTGGTGACGCTGGCCAACATGACGCACGTGGCCGGCCAGGACCCCAACAACGGCTGCGCCTTGTCGATCTACCGGCGCTTCGTCCGGCATCCCGCGGACCTGGCTACCGAGAACACCTCCTGCGCGCGGCGGGTGGCACCGGTGCACACCGTGGGCGCGTACCCGCGGCGGCTGGCCGGCGCCGTTCCCGCCATGGCGGCGCCAGGCAACACCGCCGGGCGCACGGCGCTGCAGGCCGCTACCGTGGCGCTGGCGAGCGTGGCCGACGAGATCAGCCGCTGGCCGCTGCTCAGCGGGGATCGCGACCGCGGCCTGCGCGGCGGCACCATCACGTTCCGGCCCGGCCGACGGCTCCGGATCAGGCTCAGCGGCGTCCGCTGGGTGACCGACGCCACCATCGACGGCACGGCCTGGTGGAACCAGGGCGCCGACCGGGTGACCGCCCGCCTGGTGGTGCACGCCGGCACCGGCCCGGCGATCAGGATCGCCGCACGCTGGCGGCCGTTCGGCAGCCAGGCTCAGCTTGCCTCGATCACCGGGTCGCAGGGCGGACGGCGGATAGTGGCGGACTCCCCGGCCCCGTGACGCCCCGGCACATGACGCCGCGGCGGGGTGACGGCCTGACGTGGCCGGTCCCGGCGCCGCCGCCGCCGCCCGTCGCCCCCCGCGCACTGCCAGCTTGCCGGGCGGAATCCCTCGTGCGCAGGGACGACGTCCGTCATTACGTCTATTCTCTGACGTGTCGCCGCAAGGTGGCGTCTGCCAGGTTTGGACCAGAGGAGGTCCGGGTGCGCAGCGCGTGCGGGCTGGTGATCGAGGGATGAGTAGCCAGGTCACCGGCCAGAAGGCAGCCGGCCTGCCAGCCGAGCAGGTGATCTGGCCGGTGCGGTTAGGCGTCGTGCCGCCGCTGGCGGGTGCCTTCAGCCCACGGCCCGAGACCGGACTCGGGCTGGCGGGCAGCCTCGCGCCCGGCGAGACAACGGTCCTGAACCCCGCCGGGGACAGCGGGAACCCGGATCCGCTGGCCGCGACAGGGGGCACCGGCAAGACCCAGCTCGCCGCGGCGCTGGCGCATTCCCTCTGGCAGTCCGGCGCGGTGCAGGCCCTGATCTGGCTGACGGCATCCGGCCGGGACGCCGTCATGGTCGGTTACGCGCAGGCACTCCGCGAGATCGGCGCCGCGGAGCCCGGCGCCGAGCCTAGCGCTGCCGCCGCGCGGTTCCTGGCCTGGCTGGCGAGTACCAGCCGTCCCTGGCTCGTCGTTCTCGATGATCTCGCCGACCCTGCCGACCTGGAGGGATTGTGGCCGCGGGGGCCGGCCGGGCACGTTGTGGTCACCACCCGGCAGGGATCCGCGTCGCTGCAGGGTGCGGGCCGGAGAATCGTTCAGATCGGGGGTTTCTCCCGCCGCGAGGCGCTCAGCTACCTGACCGCGAGCCTCTACGACGACCCCGACCAGCGGATCGAGGCACTCGATTTGGCGGAGGATCTCCGCTGCCTGCCGCTGGCGCTGGCACAGGCCGCCGCCCTGATGGCCGACCAGGGGCTTGACTGCCGTGCGTACCGTGCCAGGTTTGCCGAGCGAAAGCGCCGGCTGGCCGGCCCGGCGGCCGACAGCTACTCGTCTATCACGGTGACCACCTGGTCGCTGTCCCTCGACTATGCCGATCAGCTTTCCCCGGCTGGCCTGGCCAGGCCGGCCCTCGCCCTGACAGCGCTGCTGGACCCGAACGGCATACCGGGGGCAGTCCTCACCAGCCGGCCGGCCCTGGAGTTCATTGCCGGGAGCCCCGGCGACGCGGCAGCCGACGGGCAGCAGGCCCGCGGCGCCCTGCAGAACCTGGCCCGGCTCGGCCTGGTCACCATCGACCCCGCGACCGCGGAGCGCACCGTGCGGGTGCATCCCATGGTCGGTGCCACCATCCGGCAGGCGCTGCCCCCGGCCGTGCTCCAGCAGGCCGCCCAGGCAGCCGCCGCGGCGCTGCAGGCCGCCTGGCCCGCGGATGACGCCCCGCCCATGCTTGCCCAGGCGCTGCGCGACAACACGGCCAGCCTGCGGTGCTGCACCGGCGATCTGCTGCTGACGCCCGGGAATCTTCCGCTGCTCATCAGGGCGGGGCGCAGCCTGGACGACGCGAGACTCACCCAGCCGGCCATCGGCTACTGGCTGACGGTAACCGACTCCGCCGACCGTGTCCTCGGCCCCGGTCACGCCCAGGCCCTCATCGCACGCGGCCACCTGGCTGCCGCCTACGACACGGCCGGGCAGGCGGACGAGGCGATCCGCGTGCACGGCCGGTGCGTTGAGGAACGCGAGCGCATCCTCGGCCCCGAGCACCCCGATACGCTGACCTGCCGCGGCGACCTGGCCCACGCCTACCTGACCGCCGGGCGGCTGGCGGAGGCCATCCCCCTCTACGAGCGCACCCTGGCGGGCCGCGAATGGGTCCTCGGCCCCGACCACCCGGACACCCTGGCGGCCCGCGGCAACCTCGCCCACGCCTACCTGACCGCCGGGCGGCTGGCCGAGGCGATCGCTATCTTCCAGCGGACCCTCGCCGACCGCGAGCGCATCCTCGGGCCCGACCACCCGGACACCCTGGCCTCCCGCGGCAACCTGGCCGTCGCCAGTCATGCGGACGGGCGGCTGAAGGAAGCCATCCCGCTGTACCAGCGGACCCTCGCCGACCGCGAGCGCATCCTCGGGCCCGACCACCCGGACACCCTGGCGTCCTGCGGGAATCTCGCTTACGCGCAGCGGTCTGCGGGAAGGCTGAAGGACGCCATACCGCTCTATAAGCGCACCGTGGCCGGCCGCGAGCGCATCCTCGGCCCCGACCACCCGGACACCCTGGCGGCCCGCGGCAACCTCGCCGCCGCCTACCACACCGCGCGGCGGCTGAAGGACGCCATACCGCTCTACGAGCGCACCCTCGCGGACCGCGAGCGGGTCCAGGGCGAGGACCACCCCGACACCGTGACCGCCCGCGGCAACCTCGCCGCCGCCTACCACTCCGCGGGCAGGATGGCGGATGCCGTGCCCCTCTACGAGCGCACCCTCGCGGACTGCGAGCGGGTCCGCGGGCCGCATCACCAGGACACGCTGACCTCGCGCTGCAACCTCGCCCACGCCTACCACACCGCCCGGCGGCAAGCCGACGCCATCGCCGTCTTCGAGCGCACGCTTGCCGACTGCGAGCGCGTTCTCGAGGCCGGTCACCCGCTGACCCAGACGGTGCGCGAGAGCCTTGAGGCCGCCACCCAGGTCTGACTCTGCCTCCCCCGGAGCCACGACCCTGGGTGGGGGATCCCGCCTTCGATCACGCTGGAACGCGGTGAAACCCGCCATCCACCACGTCCGGCACCAGGCTCAGCTGCCGGAAACCCCCTCCTTGGCTTGAGCCTGCCCCGGGGGAAGGCTCTAGCGTGGTGCGCATGCCAACGGACGAGGCCGGCGGGCGGCTCACGGTCGGGCTGATGGCCGGGCTGACCGGGCTGAGCCCGAAGGCGCTGCGGCACTATGACCGGATCGGCCTGCTGCGCCCGGCCAGCGTAGACACCGACACCGGCTACCGGCGCTACGACCCGGCCCAGGTGGCAGAGGCCCGGCTGGTATCACTACTGCGCTCGGTAGAGCTGCCGCTGGACCATGTTGCGGCCGGGATCGCCGCGTGGCGCAGCGGCGACGCGGCGGCCCTCGGCGAGCTGCTGCGGCAGCAGCGACGGCTGCTGGATGCCAGGATCACCAGGCTGCGTGGTGCGCTGCACCGGATCGACCACCTGATCGACGAAGGGATCGACGAGATCATGAGCCAGCAGGAAGCTACCAGCGCCGGGGCGACAACCAGCAGCCCGCCGGGTACCGGGACGGTAAGCGACGAGCGGATCCTGGCCGCCCAGCTGTTCAACGAGACCTGGCGGCTGATGGAACGGGAAGGCCGCAGCCAGGAAGAGGACGACCGGATGGTGCACACCGCGCACGCGTCCCGGTACCACTGGGGCCAGGTGCCGACCGCCACGCCGGCGCACCTGGCCAGGGGCGAGTGGCAGGTCTCGCGCGTCTATGCGGTCCTCGGCAGGTCCGAGCCGGCCATCTACCACGCCCAGCGGGTGGTGGACATCTGCCAGGCCAACGGCATCGGCGACTGGGATCTGGCCTCCGGCTACGAGGCACTCGCCAGGGCATTCGCCGTCGCCGCCGATGCCGGGACGGCCCGGGCATTCACCGACAGGGCCCTGGCCCTTGCCGAGTCCATCGCCGAGGACGAGGACCGCGACCTGCTGCTCGCCGACCTGGAAACCATTCCCCATCAGCCCAGGTACTGGTGAGCCGCGCCCGCCGGGCACTGCCCGCGGGACCGGTCAGCCACGCGGGACGGTCAGCCACGCGGGACGTTGCTGACACTGGCCAGCGGGGTATCCCTGATCACCTCGAACGCCTCGGCGTAGCGTCCGCCGCCAAAGCGCGACCAGTGGCGGGCGGCTGACTCGACCTGGTCCGGTTCCAGGCGGGCGTGCGCCTGCCCCGGTGACGCGAATGCCCTGATGGCCAGGAGCTTGCGTTCGATTTGCTCATCGATGGTCACGAAGCGAGTCGGCCGGAAATCGTCGGTGGCAGCCGGTGACTGGAAGCAGTAGAAACGCCCGACATCCTGCGCGGCCAGCATGGCTGCCCGGTGGGTGTTGCGGTGATCCTGGTCTGCGTCGTGGGGTGAATGCGTGTAGATCACGGTCGGCCGCACGGCCTCGATAACGCGCCCTATCACGCCGGTTGTCGGGTCACCATCCTCGATACGGGTGGCCTGGAGATCCTCGAGGAACAGCGTGGCGCCGAGGGCAAGCGCGGCCATCGCGGACTCGCCCGGCCGGGCGACGGCCAAGCCCTCGGCGGCCATGTGCTGGCCGGTCATTCCCTCGCCCGTCATCCGCTGACCAGCCGTGCGGGCCATGCTGGCCCCCCTGGTGAGCGTCAGGATCGAGACCTTCTGCCCGAGGGCGCGATGCGCGAGCAGGGCTCCGGCCGCGCCTGCCTCGACGTCACCCGGGTGCGCGCCGATGGCAAGCACGGACTGCTGCCGGGCAGCCAGCCGTGCCGCCCGCCCGCTGGCCACCAGCGCGGCGGCGGCGGCCTGCAGCCGGTCCGGCCGGACCGGCTTCTGCAGGAACTCATCGGACTGCTTCCGCAACTCCCGCATGGCGATATCGGCGGACTCGTGCGCGGTGATCACGGCAACGGGCAGATCCGGGGAGAGCCGGCGCAACGCCGCCAGGAACTCCAGGCAGGTCATTCCCGGCAGTTCCGCGTCAGTCAGTACCAGATCCCAGGCCGCCGAGCTGACGTGCCGGAGCGCGACAGCAGGGTCAGGCGTGTGCGTGACATCGAATCCGCCTCGCTTCCCCAGCACGTGCAGCGCGAAGTGGGCGGCCACGGCGTCGTCCTCGACCAGGAGGATCCGGCCCGGCCGCTCATCATGTCCGGTGCTCGTCATGCGTCCGCCCCCGTCACCCGCTAGTCCGCGCGGAGTGACCGCCTTATTACACTCAGCCAACGAGTCATCACAATACGTGATGAGTGCTGTCAGGACCTGCCAGCGGATCGCGGCGGACTCCCGGCGGGCAGGATCTTTCATGGCCGTCCGCCGAGCCGCAGGCGGCACGCTGCGGCGATATCGCCGATATCGACCTGCTGGAGAATCAGCTCGTGGCGGTGATCTGCCAGGTCGATCGTCCGCAGTACCCGTTCGTAAGCACGCCGCGCCGCCGGTGCGTCACCCAGCGCGTCGTGCGCGCGGCCAAGAGTGAATGCCGCCAGCCAGAACGCGGGGTCGGCGTAAAGCGCCCGGCGGAGCGCGGCCACCGCCTCGGCAGGCTGGCCGGCTTCGAGCGTGACGAGGCCCAGCACGAAATGCGCGTCGGCGTCGAGCGGGTTGTCCGCGAGCACTGACGTCACTTGCGCCAGGGCACCGTCACGGTCACCCTTGTCGGCGGCGTCCAGCGCGGCAGCCAGCCGCTGCTCGCGTGACCGCGCAGGCTTGCGCCCGAGCGGCCGGCGGAGCGGACGCCCGGGCCGCCGCGCCGGGACCGCCGGCCCGGTCACGCGATCCGCGAACCGTCCCGTTGTCCGCATCAGGGCGTCCGCGGCGCCCAGCATCAGCAAGCCGCCCGGGCGCAGCGACCCGTCAAGCGACCCGATCACGCGCCCGACTAGCGGATGCCCGAAGTAGATGAGCACGTTCCTGCAGGCCACAAGGTCAAAAACAGCTTCACCCCGCGGCGGGAACGGGTCGCCGGCAAGGTTGTGGCGGCGAAAGCGGACCAGCCTGCGCAGGCGCTCCCCGACAAGATAGCTGCCGTCTGCCTGCCGGTCGAGGTAGCGGTCACGCGACGGTGCCGCCAGCGCGCGTACCGCCCGCTCGCGGTACTGGCCGGCCACCGCGGCGGCGAGTGCGGCAACCGAGATGTCCGTTCCCAGCACGTCGACCGGCGCTTTTGCCGGGGCGAACGCCTCATCGGCGAGCAGCGCCAGCGTGTAGGCCTCTTCCCCGGTCGCGCACCCGGCGCTCCATACCCGGATAGCGGGCGATCCGGCCGCGCGGGCAGCCCGCAGCAGGCTGTGCCAGTCGATCGCGTCGAGCTGGCCACGGTCCCGGGCGAAGGTCGTCTCCTGGACCGTCACCTCGTCGATCAGCCGGTCCAGGAGGCCACGGCCGGATACCGGATCCGAGATGGCGCGCCGGAAGGCGTCCGGATCGGTTCCTGGTGCCGCGCGCCGCAGGGCGGCATGAAGAGCAGCCTCCCGCGCCGCCGGCAACGCGATCCCGGTCTCCCGGCGGAGGATTTCCGTGATCTCGGCGAGTGGGCCCTTCACCGCGGCTTCAGACGCCTCTCGTGCAGGAGGCCCAGCAAGGCGGCGGCGATCTCGTTGGGCGACAGCACGACCTCGACGCCGAGATCGATCGCGGCCTTCGGCATCCCGTACACCGCCGACGACTCCTCGTCCTGCGCGATCGCAAGCCCGCCACGGGCCTGTACCGCGGCCGCGCCTGCCGCGCCGTCGGCGCCCATTCCGGTGAGCACGACGGCGACGCCCGCCCGGCCGGTGACCGCGGCGATGCTCGCCAGGAGGACATCGCCGGACGGGCGATGATGGCCGACGACGGTCTGCCTGTCGAGGTACAGCTGGCCGGTGGCGGCGAGCTTGAGGTGCGCGCCCTCCGGGGCGATCCAGGCCCCGGGACCGGCCCGCGTCCCGCCCCTGGCCACCGCGACGGGCAGGCGCACGGTCTGGTCGAGCCACTGGGCGAGCCCCGCAGTGAAACCGGCGCCGATGTGCTGCACGATGAGCAGCGGGATCGGGAAATCGGCCGGGAACGCTGCGAGCAGGTGCGCCAGCACCTGCGGGCCCCCGGTCGAAGCGCAGATACCGATCACCGACGCCCGGCGCGCGAGGTGGCGTGAGCCGAACCCGGTTCTGAGCTCGGGGCGCAGATGGCGGATCACGCGGGCACGGGTGAGCATGGTGACGCGCCGCCGGAAGGCGGCCTCCGTGGCGCCTGCGGGATCGCGCAGGTCGAGATCATCCTTCGCGATGGCATCGATCGCTCCGGCTGCGAGCGAGGCCGCTGCCTTGTCGTTTCTGGCACTGACGCGGGCGGAGAGCACGAGGATCGGCAATGGCCGCGAGCTCATGATTTCCTCGACAGCCTTCAGCCCGTCCATGCCGGGAAGCTCAAGGTCCATGATGACGATGTCGGGCCTGACGTGGGGCAGGGCGGCTATCGTCTCCTCGGCGGTGGCGCAGACCGCGGCGACAGTGATATCGCCGTCATAGTTGAGCACCCGCATGAGCGCGGTCGCATAGACGCGGGAGTCCTCGCAGAGCAGGACGCGTCGCGGCGTCATCGCAGTCACCTCCCGACGAGCCGCTCGACCGTCGCGAGCAGGGCGTGCTGATCGAAACCCTGTTTCGACATGTAGGCGTCCGCGCCCGCCTCGACCCCCTTGCGCATGTCGTCCTCGGATCCGCGCGAGGTGACGATGACGACCGGCAGCGAGGAGCGGACCGGGCCGGCCCGGATCGCGCGGGTCAGCTCGAGGCCGCCGAGCTCGGGCATCTCCAGGTCCGTGACCACGAGCGCGATCTCGCTGTCGCGATCGAGGGCTGTCAGCGCGTCGCGCCCGTTGCGCGCGGTCACGACCGCATAGCCGGCCGCCTCCAGGATGCTGCGCTGGAGTTCGCGGACGGTGAATGAGTCCTCCACAACGAGGATCTTGGGCACCACCGGAGCGTCCTTCGCCGGCCCGGTGATCCGGGTGGCACGCCGGTGCCCCCGGGTGAGCATGGCCGGATCGGCAAGGAGCGCGATCCGGCCGTCGCCCAGGATCGCGGTGCCGAGGTATCCGTCGAGGCCGCCGAAAAGCGGGCTGAGGGGCTTGATCACGAGTTCCTCCGCGCCCAGCACGGCATCGCACATCGCGACGGCACGGCGGCCCCCGGCCGCGATGACCAGCGCGTGCGGCCGGTCATCCAGCCGCGGCGCGTGCGCGCCGACGAGGTCGGCGACGTCAGCCACCGGCAGCAGCCGCCCGCGGACCTCCACGGCGGGCAGGCCTTCGAGAACGAGCGTCCGGGTCACCATGACGACCTCCTCCGCCACCGCCAGCGGCACGCCATAGACCGTCTCGCCGCGCTGGAAGAGCAGGACGTCGAGCAGCGCGAGCGCGAGCGGAAGCAGCAGGACAACCTCCATCCCCAGCCCTGGCTCGCTGCGGACCTCGAAGGTGCCCCCCATGGACTGCACGTAGCTCTTGACGGCGTCGAGGCCGACACCGCGCCCGGCGAGGTCGGTCACCTCCGCCGCAGTCGAATATCCCGGGCGCGCGAGCACGTCCGCGAGCGACCCCGCCCGGCTGGCCTCATCGGCTACCTCCGCCGAGACCCCCCGGCCGTCGTCGGCGACCACGATCTCGACGAGGCTGCCGCGCGGCACGGCCCGGACCTCCAGGCGGCCGCGTGCGGGCTTGCGTGCACGGGAGCGCTCCGCCGGGGACTCGATACCGTGAATCACGGCATTGCGCAGCAGGTGAGCTAGCGGGTCGTACAGGCTCTCCAGGATCACGCGATCAAGCTCGGTATCCGCGCCCGTGACGACAAGCTCGACGTCTTTCCCCACGGCGACGCACAGATCCCGGACCGCAAGCGGCAGCCGGCGGGTGATCACCGCGAGCGGCAGCGTCCGCATGCCGATCGCGGTGTCCTTGAGTTCATCGAGCATGCGGTCGCCGCTGCTCAGCACGTCGGCGATGTCCGGAGACAACTGCGCCTGGCCGCCGAGCGAGTGAGCCAGCCGCCCCCGGTACTGCATGACCTCACCGACAACGTCGAGCAGACGGTCGATCTTCTCCGCCGGGACCCGCAGCGGACGCCGTCCGGCCTTCGAGCGGTCAGCTTCCGGGTCCGCTTCGCGGACATCGGCGTCCGGCGGGCTCGCCTCCCCTGCGCCGGCCGCAGCCGCGCCGCCGGCCGCGGCTGCGTGGCCGGCGCCGGGAGTGAGCATCGCCGTGCTCGCGGCGAGATCGCGGAGGAGATCGTCGACGGGCTCCTGCGCCCCGGCTACCTGCGCGCGCAGCACGGTGGTAGCGCGAAGCAGCGGCGCAGCGAGTCCCGGCGGGAATACCCCCGTGCCGCGCACGCCGGCCAGCACGTCCTCGACAGCATGCGCGAGCACGCGGATGTCGTCGAGGCCGAGCATCCCGGCCGCCCCCTTGATGGTGTGCGCGTTGCGGAACAGCGAGTCCACGGACTCGGCACCCGCATCCCCGGATTCGACGGCGAGTAGTGCCGTCTCCATCTGACCGAGCCGCTCCGCCGCCTCGTCACGGAAGATATCGGTGAGCTCAGCGTCCAGATCGCTCACTGCCGCGCCCCTCCAGCGAATCGAAAACCCGAGGCACGTCGATGAGCCCGATGAGGTCACCGCCGGCGAGCGTGGCGCCGATGAGCAGGCCGGACTCTGTTTCCTCGGTCGGATCCTGGAGCTCGCCGACGTCGCTGACCGCGTCGATGGCGAAGCCCGCAGCGCGGCCGCCGGCCTCGGCGACAAGCAGCCGGGCCGGCGGTACGCTCGTGCTGATCCCGAGAAGCAAGGCGAGGTCGATGACTGGCAGGATCTGGCCGCGCAGGTTCCGCACGCCGAGCATCTCCGGCCCCGACCCGGGAACGGCCGTCACCTCGCCGAGGCCGACTATCTCACGTACGTGCTGGACGGGCATCGCGTACGCTTCCGGGCCAACCCGCAGCCGCACGTAGACGCTCACGAGCTGTTTTCCCCGTCGTCATCTCGCAGGGCGCTCTCCAGTTCTTCCACGAGCGCGTCGAGCCGTTCGGCGGTCGCGGACCATTGGGTCTGCTCTGCCGCGAGCTGGTCGGCGGCCTCGCGGATCTGCTGGATAGCGCTGTCCACCTGGTCAGCAGCGGACTTCTGCTGCTGGGTGGCGAGGATCGATTCGTCGAGCATGGTCGCCGTCGATGCCATCAGCTCGCCGACCTCGCGGGCCTGCAGCGTGCCCTGCTCGGTTGCCATGATGGTGGCATTCGTCTCGTCCTGGACCCCGGTGATGATCACGCTGATCGAGTCGGTCGAGTGGACCGATCGTTCCGCGAGCTTGCGTATCTCGGCCGCGACGACGGCGAATCCTCTTCCGGCATCGCCGGCCCTGGCCGCCTCGATGGCGGCGTTCAGCGCCAGCAGGTTCGTCTGCGCCGCGATGTCGTTGATCAGCTCGAGAATCTCGCCGATCTTCTGGGCGCGCTCACCGAGCGAGAGAGCCCGCACGGCGATGGCCTCGACCTTCTCCTGCATGTCACGCATCGTGTCGCCGGTCTGCTCGGCGGCCTTTGCGACCGCATGCGCGTTGTCGGCGATCGAGCCGGCGGTCGTCGCCAGTTCCTCGATCGTCGCGGACGTCTGCGCAACCGCCGAGGACTGCTCCGTTGTCACCGCGGCCGCGGTCCTGGCTGCCAGCCGCAGCTCGCCGGTGACCTCGCCGAGGACTGCCGCGGTTGACCGGAGTCGTGAAAGCAGGCCGCTCAGCCGCCCGAGTGCTGCCGTCAGCTCCTTCTCCCGGTCGAAGGCGCTGCGGAGCAGCCGGAGCGCGAACAGCGCGAAGGCGATGCCCGCCAGGACGGCGAGGATGGCGGCGGCCAGCCCGATCCCGAGTGCCTGGCCGGAGGCCAGGGCGGCAGCGGCTTGCGCCGCATCCGCGTGCTGGGTCAGTACGCTCCCTAGCTGGCGCAAGGGCCCCAGGACCTTAGGCTCCTCGGCGTCCAGCCGTGCATTCGCCCCAGTGTTACGCGACAGTTTCGAGCCCACGGTCTGCAGCAGCCGGATGTAGAGCGCACCGAACTTCCCGTTTGCCGCGCTGGCCTGCGCTCGCAATCGCGCCTCAGCGGGCTGCTCACCGCGTGCCAGCGTGGCCGCCGTGGCCCCGAATTGCCGCTCGGCAGCGCGAATCTCCAGCAGCACATCCGGTGACGGAGTGAGCAGGTCTTCCCGCATCCCCTCGCGCTCGTGCCAGAAAATAGCAGCGAGTGCCTCCATGCGCTGCGCGTCTATGTGCGCGTCGAGTTCCACCGCCGACCGCGACAAGGCGGCTTCGTAGCGCCAGATTGTCACGCCCACCGAAGCCGCGATCACGACGACGACGGCCACGCTCACCGCGGCAACGCGGCGCGCGGACCACCATTGCAGCTCTTTCGGCATGGACTGAGCGCTCCTGCCCCCGTTGCGCTGGCGAGCCTCGCGGGGCCGCCCTTACGACGTGCCCTACCCATTGACCACGCAGGCGTACCGTACAGCTACGTTCTGTAACGCAGCAGTAGCGGGCGTGAGTTTCGTCCGGGCTCACTGGGAAGATGCCCGGCATGGATGATGCCACTGCGGGCATGACCGGGGAACTGAGCCGGCCGCAGGCCTCTGAGGCCGTCTCCGGCCTGGGCTGGCGGTACATGCTCGGGGTCCTGCGAACACGGGTGCAGGTTGAATCGCTGGCCCGGGCTGTCGAAGTCAGTGCGCGGGCCGTTGCCGCGTGCGGCCAGGCAGCCGGCCAGCATCTGCGCATGGACGTCCGCCCGGACCTGGTGGACTTCACGCTCCAGTCGCTCGCGATCGCGAGCGTGACGCACCAAGACGCTGAGTTCGCCCGCCGGATATCAGCGGCGCTCGCCGGCCTGGGCGCGCGAACCAGCGCCGATGCCGGGCCGGGCCGGTCGGTACAGCTCATGGAGATCGCGATCGACGCACTAGGTTGCCGCAGACGAGAATGACCGCGTCCTCGCCAGCAGCGCAATGCATGAAAGGCTTCAGGACGCGCCGCCGAAGTCGACATCCTTGGTCTCGACCGTCCCG
>Ga0182015_10005865_pt1 | contig 12561 bp, 9 predicted proteins | sample 712P3MmetaG_FD_120478 | JGI IMG/M metagenome (GOLD analysis project Ga0182015, IMG submission 120478) | Permafrost microbial communities from Stordalen Mire, Sweden - 712P3M metaG | ecosystem: Environmental > Terrestrial > Soil > Wetlands > Permafrost | place: Sweden: Stordalen | collected...
CGCCGTCCGGGCTGCCCAAACCTGTTTCGCCGCCGTCAAATCGCGGCAAACCAAAAACAGCCTCAACTCCTTACCGATCCATCACTTGCCTACCTCACTTAGTGCGTTAGCCGGACAGCAGTGACCTTGCGGCTAGAACATGATACGGAAGTGGTGTTTCGGGTCCTGCTCGGCAACGAATGATTGGGGAGGATTTTACTTGCAGAAATCTGTGCTGGCAAAGGAAGATGGTGGCAACACTCCTCCTCATGCCGCGCACCGCGAAGACCGACTCCGAATTTTCGCTGTCTCCGTCCGCAGCAAAACTGCGCCTGCTGAAAAGGCTTCGCTGCACTTTGCGTTATGAAAAAAAGGCTTGGGCAGCGGGCGCGGCGATGGTGGCTGGAGTGGACGAGGTGGGACGTGGATCTCTCTTCGGTCCGGTGGTAGCAGCGGCGGTGATTCTCGATCCCGGCTACCGGATTCGCGGCTTGCGCGACTCCAAGCTCCTGCTGCCGGAACGTCGCGAACTGCTGGCGCCTCGCATTCGCGAGCATGCCGTGGCGTGGGCAGTGGCCGCGGTGGATGCGGCGCGCATCGATCAGATCAATATCTATCACGCGTCGCGGCTGGCCATGCGCGAGGCAGTGATGCGGCTTCAGCCTGCGCCCGATCATTTGCTGATCGACGCGATGCGGCTGGATTGCGAGTTGCCGCAAAAAGCCATCATCCACGGGGATGCGCTGTCCGTCTCGATTGCGGCGGCTTCGATCATCGCCAAGGTCGAGCGCGACCGCATGATGTGTGAATGGGATGCGGTTTTCCCGGAGTACGGGCTGGCGTCGCACAAGGGCTACAGCACGCCCCAGCATCTTGCGGCGTTGCTGGTGTACGGCCCAACGCCGCTGCATCGGCAGTCGTTCGCTCCGGTGTGGAGTAATCCGGTGAAGCAGGAAGTTTTCGAGTTCACGCCGGGCGAGGAAGATGCAGTTGTAGATGGGGAATCTGAGTCAGAGACGGCCTGATCATTTTGCTTCGATAGCCACATCCGGCGAGAAGCTCGCGTTCAATCGATCTAGCAGCTTCGTATTGTAGACCAACGCCTGGCGGAGAATTTCTGCTTGCTGCTTCGCGGTTTGCCAATCTTGCTTCTCGATTGCTTCGGTTAATCCAGGTAATTCCAGGTGAGCGTAGGTGAAGCGGGCACCGTAGAGAATGTGCTTGAACCAGGGGCGGCCGGGGATGCCGTCGGGGTTGAGCCAGTTGCGTTCGACCTGCATGGCGCCTTGATTGATGGTCGCCGCGAGTTTGGGATCGATTACGCCAAAAGCCAGAGTGCGGGCTGCGGAGTCGTCCAGGCGCTTGCCGGCGGCTTCGAAGTCGTCGATGGCATCGAGCACAGGTTTGAGGTCCGGTTGATTCAAGTCATTTCTTGTCGCCATGCCTTTTGGCAACTCATTCACGAACTCGCGAATGTTGGCGGCATAGCTGGCGAAATCGAAGGGCAGCAGGTCGGCGTTGGCGAGGCGCAGGGCGAGCACGCCCCATAACTGCGTCATCAGGGTGTGATAGCGGTAGCCGGGGTCGCCGAAGTGGTTCATCCAGAAAAAATCGTCGTAGGCGGAATGGTAGACCCCGTAAGGACCTTCGAAGCCCAGGCCGAGCACTGGCATGCCGACGAAGTTGAGAAACACGGTATGGTCCGAGCCGCTGCCGATGCGGGTATCGGCGAGATTTGAGTCGGTGACTTCTTCAGATTGTTTGGCTTCCCGTCTTTCGTGCGCAGATGATTCCTTCCATGCCTCGTACAAAGTTTTGCCGGAAGGATCCCGCAGTGTGTGGGCGGTTTCGACCAGCATTGGGGCGAGCGACGCAACGGCCTGGCCATGAAAATTTGGCCCTGATGTGGCCTCATCGACGTTGATGTAGGCGACGGCTTTCTTGCGGAGTTCATCGGCGAACTGCTCTCCCCACTCGGTGGAACCGGTCAGGCCGACCTCTTCTCCGTCCCAACTGCAGACGACGATGGTGCGCCGCGGACGCACTCCTGACTTGGCTAACTTTCCCAGAGCGCGTGTCAACTCCATCATCGATGCTGTGCCGCTGCTGGGATCGACTCCGCCGAAGACCCAAGCGTCGCGATGATTGCCGAGGACGATCCATTCGTCGGGCAACTGCGCGCCACGAATGCGGCCTTCCACCACGTAGTAGGGCTGCGTGGAATTGTCCATTACGATTTTCACGTGGATTCGGACGCGCTTGCCGCCGAGGTGATATTTGAAGGGCAGTCCGCCCTGCCAGTCGTCAGGAGCGACGGGGCCGTCCATGTTGGCGAGCAGCGGCTTAGCGTCGTGCCAGGAGAGCGGCAGGGCCATAATCTTCGGAATCGAAACTGCTTGCTCGACAGGAATACGCTTGGCGCCGGGAACGGAAGCCCAGCCGGGAGTGAGCGGATCGCCGGGGACCACGAAGTCGTAGGTGATGGCGCCGCGCTGGATGTGATACTCCGGGCCCCACGGACCGCTGGGAACGACCTTGCCTTTCTTGAATCCATCTTCGGCGGGATCGCTGTAGATGAGAATGGCAGCTGCACCTTCGCGCTCGGCGGTGAGAGCTTTGAATCCACGATAACTGTAGGGATTTGAATAGCGGACGAGAACCACTTTGCCTTTTACGTCGATGCCCTGCTTGCGGAGAAGGTCGTAGTCTTCGGGGTTCCCGCTGTGGGCATAGACGAGCGGAGCGGTGACTTCACCGGACGCAGACATGCCGCTCCACGCCGAACTTATACTTTTGTTTTTCAGGTCGGGATCACCAGGGACGGGCATCTCGCGCAGGAGGGCGCGGTAGTGAACGGGCGCGACCATCTCGAGCGATGTGAATTTTGGATTGGAGCCGTAGACGTCATAGCGGCGAATGACGACATCTTCGAGGCCTTCCTGTCGCCACTGATCGGCGATGTAGCGAGCGAGTTCGTTATTGCGCACGGAGCCGGCGACGTGCGGCTCGGCGGTGAAGAGGTGATGCTGGCGGCGCTCTTCGTCGGGAGAGGGAATGGCTTTGAACTTGGTCTCGACTCCGGCTTCATGTGCGGCGGTTGCCGGTGTGAAGCCGAGGATCGAAGTCTGGGAGTAAAGACTCGAGCAAAAAAGGAGAGATGCGACTCCTAGCGCTGCGATTCCCAGCGTTTTAGGAAGACGTGCACGATCGAGAGCTTGAATTGCGGAGCCCGCGGAGCACCGCCGCGGAGGACGCTGAGGTACAGAGCCACATTTGGAGTGCATTGCTCTCCCCGGTGGAAATTCTATTTTGCTCGATAAATCTCCGTCAGCAAGTCAGGCTTTGATTCGTCGCGAACCAGGTGCGGGTAACGCTCGCCTCCGTGGTAATCGAGCTTGTAGGTTTGGTAGTAATCGGTGTTCTCGACCAGCAGTTCGAGCGGAGCGGTACCGACCTTGCCGGCTTTGAGCGCGTCGCGCAGGACTTCCGGCGAATATTGCCGGCCGTTGACGGCGATCAACTTCATGCCGGGACCAATTCCGGCTAGCGCCGCGGGCATGCCTTCGGTAGTATCGGTGATGGTGCCGTCCTCGCGGAGTTCGAGGCCGATGGAAAATGCTCCGCCAACGACGTGGTAGTTGCTTTCAACGCCGCGCAGCATTTCAGATTGAGACTCGTCATAGACGAGCTTCCACCCGCTGCCTTCGATTCCACCAAGGGGCGCGTCGGGGCCGTGGTTGGTGAGACGTTCAATCCAGAAGCCGCGCCAGTCGTAAGGCACAACTTGATTCAGGGCGTTGATGACATCATCGAAAGTGTATGTCTTCACCATGGGGCCGGTGCTGGGAGCACCGTGGAAGAGATGGCAGAAATCGTCGATTGTTTTCGTGCCCTTGCTCTGCTGGCGGATGAGGACGTCGACCCAAAGCCAGTTCAGCGTGTCTTCATCGTAGAAATCAACGCTGCGACGCCACGAGTGCCAGGCTTGCGGAGCAAAATAAAGTTGAGGAGCGGCATCGGCGGTGTCCTGCAAGTTGCGCCAAGTGCGGCCCGGTGTATGGTCGAGTTCGGCGGCAGTCAGAGCCAGGTCATCGCGAGACTGCTCGGGTGTGAGCAAGCCGCTGCGTGCGGTCAGAACTGTGCCCAGGTAATTCGTCAATCCCTCGTAGACCCAAAGCAGATCGTCTTGCATCGGCTGCTGATAGTCGGGAGTGGCCAGGTCCGCGGGACGACGGTATTTTCCGTTCCACGAATGAACGTACTCGTGGGGGAGTAGGCTGGCGTCCAACTTGCGCGCGGTTTCGTCCACAAGCCCTCGCTCGTCAACGCGGCTGTCATCGGACTCATGGTGCTCGAGACCGAAGTGCGCGACGTGGTCGCTTAAGCTGAGCAGGAAGTGATAATCGCGATAGTGATGCGCGCCGAAAACTTTGTTGGCCTGTTCCACGAGATTCTTGTAGTGGTCCCAGACTTCTTGCGGAGGTTCGAGTGCCGCAGCGCTATCAGCCGCGATGTCCATCTCGGTCGGGGGATCGTCGGCCAGCTTGACGACCTTGAGAAACTCGCCGGTAATCACTGGCGAATCAACGAGCGTGGTCAGGGATGACGGCTTGAATGAGATTTGCGTTTCACCGTTGTCCGCGGTGGTTGACGCGATGGGCAAAGGGGTTCCGAACTTCCAGTTAGCGGGAAGTTTCAGAGTAGCGATGTAAGTGAGATCGTCCGCCTTCCAGCCCTTGGGATAGAGCAGGACCTGGTTCCAGCTGATAACGGCCATCTTGTCAGTGGCAGAAGAGCCGGCTGAGAAACCACCTTCGAAGGTTGCGGGAGAAAGGAAATCGAGCTCGGCGTTCACTTCATTCTCGCCGGGAGGGACGTCGACGTGGAGGGTGAAGCCATCGAGCAGGTCGCGGCGCCACTTCAGAGCTTTGCCACCGGCGAAGAACTTGAGTCCGGCCAGGTCGACGACGGGGCCGTCAGACGCGTGCTCGCCGGGAATCCACTTGGGATAATAGAGCGTCAGGTCTCCAGCGCTGGCGGGAATTTTCAGCTTGGCGTGGAAGATTTTACGAGGAGCTGAGGTGGCATCTACAAAGATGGTTACGGTTGGCGGCGTGGCTGACCAGCCGGTGAGTGAGAAGGGTGAAATAAGAAAGACGACTCCCAAGATTCTTGAGAGTTTCATTTTTTGGGCCCCCGTGTAGTCGATCAATGTCGTCGATGAAGCGAATCCCACAGCGCCAGCAGAATTTTAGACTATAGCAGTCGAAGAGAGGGATGGTACAGGGACGGCCGTACAGGGATGCACCAGCGCTGCTATCATTTCGCGATGCGGCGCGGGAAATTTATCACCTTCGAAGGGCTAGACGGAACCGGGAAGAGCACGCAGATGCGCAGGCTTGCGGAAGCTCTGCGGGCGGCGGGCCATAAAGTCGTAGAGACGCGTGAGCCGGGCGGAACGGCCACGGGCGAGAAGATTCGACGCGTGCTGCTGGACTCGGCGACTGAGGGTCTTTCGCCCTTGGCAGAAATGGCGTTGATGTTTGCTTCGCGGGCGCAGCACATTGCAGAAGTCATTCGGCCGGCGCTCGATCACGGGGAGATTGTGCTCTGTGATCGCTTTACCGATTCCACCGAAGCGTATCAAGGCAGCGGGCGCAAGCTCGGGAGCGAAGCTGTACTGGAGTTGCACCGCGTGTTGTGTGGAAATTTGCAGCCTGACTTGACCATCCTGCTCGATTCCGACCCCGCGAAGAGCGTGGGGCGGGCTCGAAGGCGCAATCGGCAATCCGCCGACCGGGCAAATAAAAGCGCGAGCAAACATGCCGATGAAAACCGCTTCGAGCGGCAGAGTCGAAGTTTTTTCAGCCGGGTGCATGAAGGCTATTTAGCGATTGCCGCACGGGAGCCGCAACGGGTTGTCGCTGTGGACGCTCGCGGCACGCCGGCGCAAACGCATAGCAGGGTTCTGGATGTTGTCGGGCGAAAGTTGAAGCTGTCGGCGAAGGACGCGAATTTTCACCGCGCCTTGTGATCTATGGGATTCTCTGATTTTCACGGTAACTCTGAAACTGTCCATCGCCTGCGCGATATGCTGGCGCGAAATCGGTTTCCGCATGCGGTGATTCTTTCCGGCGCAAGGGGGTCGGGCAAGTACACGTTGGCGCTGATGCTGGCGCAGGCTTTGAATTGTCTGACGCCGAGTGAAACGGATGGGCTCCCGGACTTCTGCGGGCAATGTTCGAATTGCCGCCGTATCGCGCAATCTGCCGATCTCGAGGCCCGCTTTGCCGAAGCGGTGGAGACGCGCGAAGGTCTGCGCGAGACCGACAAGAAAGAGACTCGCCTCTTTGTTCAGACTCACCCGGATGTGCTCGTCATCCCGCCCGACCCTCCGCAGATGATGATCAAAGTGGATCAGGTGCGGCGGGTCATCGAAACTATCTATTACCGCCCGTCGGAAGCCAGAGAACGAATTTACATTTTCACCGACTCGGCTTTCATGAAAGAGGCGGCGAATTCGCTGCTTAAAGTGCTGGAAGAGCCTCCGGAGTTCGCCACGATTTTCCTGCTCTCGGAGAATCCGGGGGAACTGCTTCCGACGATCCGGTCGCGATCGATGGTCTTTCCCCTCTCCGCTCTACCTGTGGAAGCTGTCGAGCGATATCTTGCCGAACATCGTCCGGAGTGGAAGCCGGCACAACGGGCCTTGGTCGCCAGACTCAGCGAAGGGGCGTTGGGGCGGGCGCGCACCTTCGACGTCGAAGCTTACGTGGCGGCCCGTGCCGATGCGCTGAACATCCTGAACTCCGCGCTGCTGGGAGGCGAGCACACCGCGCTGTTCAAAGTTACCGAGTCGTATCGTCCCGGCGCCGAGGGCCGGGACAAGACGGAGCGCCTTCTCGGAACGCTTTATTCGCTGCTGCGGGATCTGATGTTGCTGGGCTCGGGAGCGCCTGAGTTGGTTCACAATACCGACATACAGAGCCAACTCAGCAGGCTCGCGGAGTCCGGGGATTTTGACTGGATTGCGTCGGCCTCTGACCGGCTGGCGGAGGTGGAGCGGGGTATGCGCCGCAACCTACTGCGATCGTTGTCGCTGGATGCGTTCGGGCTGGCGCTGGAGAGGGGCGCATGAGTCATTTCTAACCGCCCGGCATAAGGCAATTATTTTCAATAGTTTGCAAATATTACTTCGGTGGTTCTACTCCCTTCGGATTGATTGCCCGGCCCCGGTCCAGCGCCTATAATGGTCTTACTCTGGTTGAAGATTCTCCGTCAGGTTCCGGGTAGTTACATGCGAGGGTGAAGTCCGTCTTCGCTCAATGAGGCTATAAGCCCGGTAATGCGAAAGCGCCTACAACTCGCCCTGATGGCCAGCACGATAGCCGCGACCTCTCTTTCTCTCGCACCGCAACTCTGTGCTGCTGACGGCGATGGATCTTCCGAAAAGATTACAGCGACTGACGATAACGGCCGCAAGATTTACGTGAACGATTCGGTCGTGGCTGGTCCAGCTCACCACGCCGAAGCCCCTGAATCGCCGCGGCGGACGCTGATGTACTGGAGTTCGAAGGAGAATCGCTGGAAGCCGGTGCCTCCGGTCAATGCGGCATCCATGCGGGCCGCGCGGTCGGCGGCGGCCGAGGTTAGCCAGTATATCGGTCGAGAATCCAGCCAATCGGCAAACGCCAAAATTGTAGCCGCCAATTCTCGCGGAGTAGCGGCAACGTCCGTTGATATCGATAGCGCGATTGAAGAGGCTGCGGCCCGGCATAACGTGGATCCAAATCTGGTGCGGGCCGTAGTGAAGGTGGAATCGAACTTCAATCCGAATGCGGTGTCGCGCAAGGGAGCAATGGGATTGATGCAGTTGATGCCTTCGACGGCGCGTCAATTGAACGTGAAGAATCCGTTTGATCCGGAACAGAATGTGGATGCCGGCGTGCGACATTTGAAACAACTCCTGGAGAGTTATGGCGGCGACATCAAATTGACTCTGGCCGCTTATAACGCTGGCGCGGGAGCCGTGGCGCGCAGTTCGGGCGTGCCGCGTTTCGCGGAAACCCGAAACTATGTCCGGCGGATTACCAATCTTTACTATGGCGGAGTCACTTTTGACGCCGGCAGCGTGCCTCACGATCCTGTGAGAATTCAGCGGGATGCGCGGGGCGTTCTTTACATCAGCAACACAGATTAGTTTTGCGGCATCTGTTATTGTTCTCGATCGCTATCTCAGGCACCCCGGTTATTGGTTCAACCAACTGGTTCAAAAAGCAGGGACGAAGGCGCGGGCTGGCTAATTTGAAGAGCTCATCGCGGGAGCGCGGTCTGTGGGGAGCGTTGCTTGTGCTGGCATTATTGGCCACGCCGCCGGCAAACGCGCGCGTTCACCGTTCCGATGCCTGGGCGCGGGAGCACTTCGCCACCGCGGAGCGGATGCGCGAGGCTCTGAACGGACGGCCCACGACGGAGCGAACGCGCCGCGATTACCAGCACGTGGTGAATGCGTACCGTGCAGTTTATTTGGGCGCGCCCACTTCCACCAAAGCTGATCCCAGCGTGGTGGCTGTTGCCGAGACTCTGGTGGAAATGGGCCGGCATTTCGACGACAACAAGATCCTGAACGAAGCCATCGAGCAGTATAGATTCTTGCGCCGCGAATATCCCGGCAGTAAGTACCGCTTCGACGGTCTGTTCACGATCGGCGAAATCTATAAAGACGACCTCAACGATCCCGAAGCGGCGCGCTCTGCGTTTCAGGATTTTCTGCGCCACTATCCCCACAATCGCCTGGCCGACGGCGCCCGTCAGGCTATCGTTGAACTGAACCAGCAAGACGAAGCCGAGAAGGCATCAGAGGCGAGAAATGCCACCGAGAAAGCGCAGTCTGAAAAGAACCCTCCCGACGACATCCCTAAGAAAGGGATAGTCGCAGGGGAGAGCGTTTCCCGGCCAGCTTCCGCCAGAGATGAATCTTCGGGCGCGCACTCCGGACATCTGCCACGAGTGACCGGCATCCGCCACTGGTCCACGCCCGATTACACACGCGTGGCCATTGACTTGGAAGGCGACGTGAAGTTTTCGTCGCAGCGCATTGCCAGCCCGGCGCGGATCTTTTTCGATCTACGGAACACCAAACTGGCTTCCACGCTTGTCGGAAAAAGCTTCGACGTAGACGATGGATTTCTGCAGAAGGTTCGCGTTGCCCAATTCGCTCCCGGCCGCACGCGGGTCGTCCTCGAGGTCGAGAATCTCTCCGATTACGACGCTTTCCTGCTGCCTAATCCATATCGTCTGATCATCGACATTCACGGCAAGAATGGGCGGGCGAAGCAGCACAAAGAAGCCGTCGATTCTTCCTGGGGAGCTGCGGAAACCATGGTTCCCCCGCCCGTAGGTGCTGAACTCGATCCAAGCTCCTCGGAAAAGGCCGCAGTTGCGACCAGCGCTTTGGCCGATCCTACCGCAGGAAAGGTCGTGTCGACGGATGCTGAGGGGAGCGAATCTGCGATGCCGTCCGCAACAGAGGTTTCCGCAGTCGCTGGAAAACCGCAAACTGCAGTCGTGAAAAAAGTGGTCGATGCCGACGACGATGACAATAGCGGAATCCCGGAAACTGCAATCGCAAAGCGTAATGTTCGAGACTCGAAGAAAGTAACGACGCGCCGAAATAGTATCGCGGCGAGGAAACTGACGGATAGCGATGTGGATGGCGAATCCGAGACTTCGGATGCCAGCGCTCCCGCAGGCCGGAGCGACTTATCCGCGTCGCGACATCGGTCGAATTCGCGCACGCTTGCTTCCGGCAGATCAGGCAGTGTTTCGGACCTCGGGGTGCACGAGGCGAAGCCTACGGCGAGGGGTGATCGTTCACTAATTCGCGCGCTGGGATTGAAAATCGGCAAGATCGTGATCGATCCCGGACACGGTGGCCACGATACCGGCACGATCGGACCCAACGGGCTCGAGGAAAAGGATCTGGTGCTCGACGTGGGCCGGCGTTTGGGAAAATTGCTGGAGACACGGCTGGGTGCGGAAGTGGTTTACACGCGAAAAGACGACACGTTCATCCCGCTGGAAACGCGCACGGCCATCGCGAATCAGGCTCGTGCGGACTTGTTCGTTTCGATTCATGCCAATTCCAGCCACGATCCTGACGCGCGGGGAGTGGAGACTTACTATTTGAATTTCACCTCTTCGCCCGAAGCGCTGGATGTGGCTGCGCGCGAGAACGCAGTTTCGGAAAAATCCATCTACGAACTTCAGGATCTGGTGAAGAAAATCGCGCTCAAGGAAAAAATCGAAGAGTCGCGCGAATTTGCGGGAGACGTGCAGGCGTCATTGCACAGCGGACTTGCGGTGAAGAGCCCGGCCATTCGCGATCGCGGTGTGAAGAAGGCTCCGTTTATTGTGCTGATTGGCGCGAACATGCCCTCGATTCTTGCGGAGGTTTCCTTCGTCAGCAATCCTACCGACGAGCATCGGCTCGCCACCAGCGAATATCGGGAACGCGTCGCTGAATCGCTCTATCGCGGCATTGCCAAGTATGTGAACGGGTTGAGCGGGGTGAAGGTGGCCAGCAAGATGGATAAATCGGCCGGGCAGTAGCTTCCCTCAACATTCCAACCTTGGTTTTCACCTGCGACAGCATCCGCGCGAAACTCCAACCAAAAGTTCACCCTGAAACTTTTTCTTCTCCTCTGTGGTCTAATTAAAGAAGGGCTCTGTGCCAAGCGGTGGATTCATGCATCTTCTCAGGTCTCTAGCAATACTTGCGGTGGTCATTTCCCTCGGGAACTTCGTCTTCGCTGCTGGCTCGAGTGCGGAAACGCCCGCTCCCCCAGTTCTCCCAAAACAATTTGCCGGCTGGCAGATCGAAGGGGCGCCTCAACCCAGCAAAGACGCGAATGCTGCGGATCCCAGCAATGCGGCGCTTCTTAAGGAATTTGGATTCACCGACTTCGAGGCCGCTACGTACAAGAGCGATGACGGCCGCACGCTGAAAATCCGTGCGGCGCGCTTCACCGATGCCAGTGGCGCCTTCGGTGCCTACACTTTCTATTTGCAGCCAGAAATGGCGCGGGAAGAGATTGGGGATCAGGGCGCATCGCGTGATCAACGAGTTCTCTTTTATCGCGGCCACATCCTGGTGGATGCTTTGTTCAGCCAGATGTCGGTAATGTCAGCGGCCGGATTACGTGAACTTGCGGGCGCTCTGCCGCGTCCCGGTGGAAATGCCGGCAATCTGCCGCCGATTCTCGCCTTTATGCCGCATCACGGCTACCAGGCGAATACCGAAAAGTATGCGGAGGGACCGCTGGGTCTTAGTGCGATCTCTTCTCCGCTTCCGGCAACTCTTGTGGATTTTGCCGGGAGCCCAGAGGTCGTTCTAGGGCAGTACTCCACGCCGGGGAGCGCCGCGACGCTGATGCTGATCCAGTATCCCACGCCGGCGTTGGCTGCCGAGCATTTGCGACGCATTGATGCCGCGCATCATGCTGCTCAACCGCAAGCAGGAGTGGAGGCAGTCGAAAACATCGGTCCGTTTTTTGATAAACGCACGGGACCGATCGTGGCAATCGCGGCCGGGCCGCTTTCGCAAAGCGACGCGCAGACCCTTTTAGGTGCGGTGAACTACGAAGCCAGCGTCACGTGGAATGAGAACACTTATTTCGACAAGAAGAATAACGTTGCGAATTTGCTGGTCAACACCATTCTGCTGTGCATGATGGTGGGCGCGATCTCTTTGGCCGCAGGTGTCGCTTTCGGAGGCGCGCGGGTTCTGCTGCGACGTTATTTCCCGGGGCCAATTTTTGGTCGTGCCGACCAGGACGAATTCATTTCATTGGACCTGTCGGAGCCGGTCGCGGGGGGATCCAGCACCAGACATTCGTCCGCAGCCGACGGTTCAAACGGGTCTTAAGTGGCTCAGCAGCATCGGCTTACGGCGTTTGTGACAGGATTTTGTCTCAAATTGGAACATAGCACCGACGTGTTGCTTGATTACGCAAGTTATTGAAAACAAAGACATGTATTTCCCAAAAATTGCTTGACACCTCCCTTTTTCGACTCATAAGATTTTGTACGGAAAGTTTTGACGGGATCTAAGCCTCCGTTGGAACTATTCTCCCTTGAAAAGAGAAGGTCGCCCTGTTGCCGGGCGGCCTTTTCGTTTTTCGCGGCCGAGTGGGGCCTCGCTATCCACATACAGAAATTGGGCTAGCCCGCTCCCTCATTCCAGACGGAACTCTCAAGGTAGAATTCCGTACCCCTCTGTTGAGTAATTGATCGATAGAAGCGGAGGAGATTATGTTCTGCGATGCATGCGGTGCCGCAGTACAACCGGGTCAGGCATTTTGCAGTCGCTGCGGAAAGCAAGTCGTCGGTCCCGTCACCGCAATGCAACTTCGTCCCGGTCGCGTGCAGGGGCACCTGCATTTGTTGGGGCATACTCTGGCTAGCCCAACTTTCGCAGTTGCGGACGTTTTTCGGCTTTTTTGCTCTGATTTTTGTTGTTAGGCCGTGTGTTTTCATTGTCGCTCTCTGAAAAAACGGTAGAGTGGAGACCAAGTACCTTCC
>Ga0182015_10005866_pt1 | contig 12560 bp, 14 predicted proteins | sample 712P3MmetaG_FD_120478 | JGI IMG/M metagenome (GOLD analysis project Ga0182015, IMG submission 120478) | Permafrost microbial communities from Stordalen Mire, Sweden - 712P3M metaG | ecosystem: Environmental > Terrestrial > Soil > Wetlands > Permafrost | place: Sweden: Stordalen | collected...
CGCGGGGAAAAACCTCACCGCAGCCCAGTCACGATGACGCCGACAGCTGGCCGCAAGAAGAGCAAGCTGAGGTACAGCAGTGCGGCCCCAATAGAAGCATTGTACTCGCGGTGCTGCAAGTAAAGCGAAAAGGAGAAGTTGCCGGAGCTTGAGGAAGTGCCGGATTGGGAGGCCGGGGTAAGGCGTGGAATGAGGCGCGGAACCCGGCGGCAATAGGCGTCAAATGCGGGGAACGTGGCGCGCAAGAAGCGCTCTTCAGAGGCGATGACGGGGATGTAGATGGCAGCGAAGCCTGCAGCGAGCACAAGGGCTACCGGCCAGCTGAGCAGGGCCACTGCAAACCCAGCGGCGATGAGCGTAGAACCGAGGTAAAGCGGGTTGCGGGTATAGGCATAGGGACCGGTTTGGGTGAGTTCGCGATTCTTTTTGACGTAGCCGGCAGCGTAGGCGCGGAGCCAGAGGCCGGGGAGGACAAGGACCACGCTCCAAGCGATGGCTAGGGGCTGGGGCGCTCGCCGGTAGAGGTCAAACAGGTAGAGGGCCGCGGTGAGGAAGCCGAGTGGGACGCGAATGCGGCGGGCGACGCGCTGCCAGCGGGCGATAAAATCACCACTTTCTCGGCTTGGGGCTGAGCTGCCAGGCTGGGTCATCGCGTAGACTCCGGGACGAGGAGCTCGCTGGCGGCGAGGAGAACGTCTTCAGGCTGGATGGTGAGGAGGCCGGATTCCGGCTCTGGGTGGCGGGTGTGGTCGCGGCGACTTTCGGGGCTGCGGAGGACCTTGAAGCGGGTTCCGAATGGACCGTTGCGGCTGGGGTCCGTGGGGCCATAGATGCCCACGACCGGGCGCTCAAGGGCGCAGGCCAGGTGGAGCGGGCCAGTGTCTCCGGCGACGACCAGGGAGGCTCGCCGGGTGAGGGCGATGAGCTGTTCCAGCGAGCAATGGAGCGGAGTGGCCGCGCCTTTGGTGGCCTGGGAGATGGCGTCGGCGAGCGGCTCTTCCCTGGGACCGGCGTTGACCAAGATGCGCAGGCCGCGGTCGATCAAGCCCTGGGCGACGACGGCATAGCGCTCGACCGGCCAACGCTTGGCGCCCCAGCCGGCACCGGGGTTGATGACAACTGCAAGCTGGGTTGGCGAGGGGGATAGAAGTTGGTCTGCCCAGGCCTCGGCGGCTGGGTCCGTGGGGAGCAGTGGCTTGGCGGGAGCAAGTTCGTCGCCGGCCACGGCTGAGGCTAGCTCGAGATCCTGCTCAATCACGTGGGCGCCGTGGGTGGGGACGCGCTCAGTAAAGAACAGGCGGGCAGCGCGCTCACGGGGCTGGTCTTCGCCAATGCGGCGGCGACAGCCTGCCATGTAGCCTATGACGGCAGAGCGGATGGCGCCCTGGAGGTCGAGGACGGCATCGTATTCTCCGGAGCGGAGGGTACGCCGTAAAAGCTTGATTTCATGGTGGGCTTTCTGACTGAAGGGTGCGGCGCGCCAGTCTTTGGTTGGGGCGAAGAGGAGCCGGTTGAGGAGCGGGCAGGATGTAGTGCGGCCGAGACTGTCTTCCGCAGTGAAGAGGGCGCGCCAGCGGGGTTCGACGACCCAGTCAATGACCCAAGCGGGATGGGCAAGGCGCAGGGCAGTAACCGCAGGCAGCGCGTGCAGAATGTCTCCCATGGCGCCCAGCCGAATCACGAGCAAGCGGAACTTGGATTGCGTGTGCAAACTCTGATTTTCTCACAAAGACGGATGGGTTAACGCGCTTGCTTTAGCTGGTCGACAAGCCAGTCGATGGCTTCGTCTTCATGTTCGATTTCGACGCGGAGGCGGGCGGTTTTGAGGGAGATCGGTGCCGGGAAGGCGGCAGCAGAGTTACCGAGTCGAATGAGGTCTTTCTCGGTGGTGATGATGGCGGTGGCTCCGGTTTGGCCGGCGGTGGTGACGAGGCGGTCAAGGTCAGCAGGAGTGAAGCGGTGGTGGTCAGGGAATGCGATGCGGGCAGCGAGGTGCTGTCCTGCCGTTTCGAGGCCGGCAAAAAACTGAGTGGGGCGTGCGATGCCGCAGAAGGCGACTGCGGGGCCGTCGATTGCAGGGATGTCCATCTTGCGGTGCAGGCGCCAGATGGGGCCTTCCCAGCCCCATGCGCGCAGGGAGGTCTCGAACTCCGCGGCTCTGTCAGGGGCGGGGATGGCGATAACGGTGGCGCGGTGGGCGGCTTTGGCAGGCTCGCGCAGGTTGCCAGCCGGCAGCAGGGTGTCATGGAGCCAATCGCGACGATCGAGCAGGAGAATATCGACGTCGCGGTGGAGTTGGCGGTGTTGAAATCCGTCGTCGAGGATGTGCACCGTTGGCAGGTGAAGCTGGAAGACGTCTGGAGGCGCAGAGGCCTCGGCAAGCTGGCCGGCACCGAAGCGCTGACCGGCAACGAAGACGGGGACGCCGGTTTCGCGGGCGATCAGAAGAGGTTCGTCTCCAAAATCGTGGGCTGTGCCATCGGAGTCGACGCGGGCGGGGCGCTCGCCCAGTCGTCCATAGCCGCGGGAGAGAACGTCAACGCGGAGGCCGCGGCGCTCGAGGGCCTTGGCGAGCGCGATGGTGAGAGGCGTTTTGCCCGCGCCGCCGGTGGAGAGATTACCAACGCTGACGACCGGACAATGCAGGCGGTTGACTGGCTCGAGCCAGGTGCCAAGGCGAAGCTCGCGCAGGAGAAGGGCAAGGCGGTATGCGGGCACCAGGGGGAGGAGCAGTTTGCGAGATGAATATTCCCTGGGCATCACCGGCGCTCCGGGCTTGAGTTGACGGAGAGCAATTCCCGCAGTGAGTCGACGCAGCGGACGGTGGCGCCGGATTGCTGATCGAAAACGTGCTTGGACCGGTTGCCCATAGCGCTGGCGGATGAGGAGTCGCGGAGGAGATTGATCAATGTGTTGGCGAGGTTTTCTTTGGAGGCGATGGAGACGGCCTGATGGGCGAGAAGATCTTCAGTGATGGCGCGGAAGTTGGCGTGGTGGGGGCCCATGACGATGGGCACGCCGAACTGAGCGGGTTCGAGGGGGTTGTGGCCGCCAGCGGGGATGAGGCTGCCGCCGACGAAGGCGACTGACGCGAGGGAATAGACCGAGGCGAGTTCGCCGATGGTGTCGAGGAGGACGATCTGGCCGGGGAGAATTGGGCTGAGCGGGGCGGGTTGCGATCGCCAATCGGACCGCTTGATCCAAGGGATGCCGGAGTTATCGAGCAACGCGGCCACGGCGGCAAATCTTTCAGGATGGCGGGGAGCCAGGATCATTGCAAGTTGGGGGTCGGCAGCGAGGAGTTGCGGCCAGGCTTGGAGCAGGGCGGACTCTTCGCCTTCAAGGGTGCTGCCGGCGACAACGAAGCGCAGATTGGGAGCGGCCGTTTTCAGGAGTCGGGTGGCATCGGCTTCGGCGGCGGAGCGAACGTCGAATTTGAGATTTCCGGCGACCGAGACGCATTCCGGCTTGCAACCGATGGCTTGCAGGCGTTCGGCATCGGTTGGAGATTGGGCCAGGACGCGGGAGATCTGCTTCAAGAGTGGGCGGAAGAAGGGGCGCACCACGCGATAGCGCGGCCAGGAACGATCGGAGATGCGGGCGTTGACGACGGCGACCGGGATTCCGCGGCGGAAGCAGCCGTTGAGAAGATTGGGCCAGAATTCGGTCTCGGCGAGAATGAGGAGACGAGGTTGGAGGGTGTTGAGGTATGCGCGAGTGGCCCAGGGCAGATCGAGCGGGCAATAGAAGACGCGGTCAGCGCCGAAGCGTTCATGGGCAAGGGCCTGGCCGGTGCGGGTGGTGGTGGAGATAACCACCTGATAGTCAGGGAAGGCGCGGTCCAGCTCGCCAACCAAGCGGCTGGCGGCAAGCACTTCTCCCACTGAAACAGCATGCATCCAGATGAGAGGCCGGTCGGGCTGAGCTTTGAGGAGGCGCACGCTTCCGAGGCGTTCGGCGAGGCCTTCACGATACTTCTGCGTGGTAGCCAGCCGCCATAGCCACCAGGGTGATCCGAGTATCAGGACCACCAGCAACGCCAGATTGTAAAAAAAGAGAATCATGCGTGACGGAACTTGCCTTCTTCCGGTCTAACCCTCAAATGATACAGTCGAGCACTGTGAGGGTTTCTGGGGCGCTTTCGCTGCTTGTTGTCTGGTTGGCATTGCCGGCCTTGGCCAACGACCATTCCCCGCCCCCCGTGCAGCCAGCAACATCGTTTGCCGCGGTGGAAGTTCATGACGATGAGAAGGTGGCCATCGCCGTGGAACCCTACGACACAAAGGAGAAAGAAGGCATCTTTCGCGTCGATTACCTAAGCCACGGCGTGATGCCCGTGCGGCTGATCGTGACCAACAACGGCGATCGACCCATCTCACTGAGTGACGCGCGGATTCTGTTCATGACCGCGGCAGGCGACAAGATTCAGGCGGCCGAGCCCGAGGATGTGGAACGTTTGATGAGCCAGAAGGAGCGGCAGGGCAGCAAGATTCCGATGCCCGGGCCGATACCTGCCATCAAGCTGAAGCCCAAAGCCAGCGATAAGGATGTTGAAGAGGACTTCAATACGCTTGAGTACCAGGCACTGGTGGTGGAGCCGCACTCTACGCGCGCCGGTTTTCTGTTTTACGACGTATCGCAGCTGGATCACCCGCTGGAGGGCGCCAAGATGCACCTGGTGAAATTGCGGGACGCTGACGGCAAGGAGCTCTTCTACTTCGAGATTCCCTTCGACAAGTACCTGCGATCCAAGTCAAGCAATATGAACTGAGGCGGCGGCCCGATTCAGAAGCGATCGCGCCTACTCGTAGTAGGTGGCCGTGGTTGTGTCGGTCTCCCAGATCGTGCAGTCCTTGACGCGGACGCGGCCATGGGTCATGCCGGCGAGTTCCTCGTTGGTCTGATCGTAGAAGTATTTGGCGATGTTCTCAGCGGAAGGGTTGAGGACGGTAAACGGCTCAAGTTCGTTGAGCATCTGGTGGTCGATGCGCTCGATGACCGGGCGTAGCACATGCTTCAACAGCTTGAAGTCGAGGAGCAGGCCGGCCTCGTCCAGCATGGTCCCGGCAAGGGTGACACGCACCTTGTAGTTGTGCCCGTGCGGGTTTTCGCACTTGCCCTTGTAGTTGCGAAGGTAATGGCCGGAGGAGAACCCGGCTTCCACGGTAACTTCATACATCGGCGTCTGCTCGATCCTGCGCGGGAAAGAATCCCAAGTTCCATTTTAGCGGTTGGCGCAGGCGCAGGAGTTCAGGCCGCCACGGTGGTTAACTATCCCGGCGCTTTCGACGTGCCTCTTGCCGTGCCTGTTCGCTGCGGCGGTCTACCTGCTCAAAGAGGTGGCTCATAACGCCGATGAGCGCCGCGCCAAGGCCTCCTAGAAGCAGAAACAAAGCGACTGTGCGCCACAAAGATCCGTTGACCGGCAGGCCGGGCTGGAAGCTCGAAGGCACCAGCGACATGCCCGCTGAGACCAGCGCGAAGAACAGGAGGGTTGCGGCCAGGATGTAGAGGTTTCGCGACATAATTGGGGGCCGGCGATCCGCTGGGCCTGGATTGATTCTATCGGGGGACGGCAATGTCAGGCGAGGAGCCTTGCACTTTCAATCAGCGTGACACCCTCCTGGGCGAAAGCGGCCTCAATTGCGGCGACTGAACCGCTGAGATCGATGGCGCGGCAGGCGTCGCGGATGACGATGGTCTCAAGGCCGAGCCGTCGCGCATCGAGTGCTGAGTAGCCGACGCAGAAATCGTAGGCGAGGCCGACGAGGAAGATGCGGTTGAGGTTGCGCTCGCTGAGATAGCCGGCGAGACCGGTGGGCGTGACGCGGTCGTTTTCAAAGAAGGCGGAGTAGGAGTCGATCTGCGGGCGAAAGCCTTTGCGGAGGATCAGCTCGGCTTGGGGGAGATGCAGGTTGGGGTGAAACTCTGCACCCCTGCTGCCCTGCACGCAATGGTCGGGCCAGAGGGTTTGCGTGCCGTAGGGGAGGTCGATCTGTTCGTAAGGGGTTTTTCCGAGGTGTGCGGAGGCAAAGGAAGAGTGGTTCGCAGGGTGCCAGTCCTGGGTGAAGGCGATGTGTTGGAAGTGCGGCGCGACTTGGTGAATGGGAGGGATGACGAAATCGCCATGAGCGACAGCAAGAGCACCGCCGGGGCAGAAATCGTTCTGCACGTCGATGACGATGAGGACGTCCTGGGATGTGATCTGCATGTACGGTTCCCCGGCAGTTCTACTCGGTGGGCGTGAGAGCGGACATGCCGCCAATGATCTGCCATCCACTGGGCGTCTTGATCCAGGTATGGGAGATGCGGGAGGTTGATGGCTCTCCGGGGCCGGCCTTGTCGACCCAGAACGCTGTCACCCAATAATGTGTGACTACCATGTTTTCAGTGGCCTGGCTGGCGGCCGGTTGCAAGGTGAACCACTGCATCGTGGACCCCTTATCCGCTCGCTCGGTGATCCAATCAGTGATGTGGTCTTTGCGCACAGGCTGGGCACTGAAATAGGGCCAGCCCACAAAGCTTGGATGCCACAGGTCGCGATAGTGGTCGAGGTCGACTGCCTTTACATATTCCCAGTGGGAGGATTCCAGCTTCCAGACAGCTTTTTCGTTCTCGGATTGCTGCGCGACAGACGGTATTGCAGTGCAGAGTACAACGAAAGCTAGGATGAGCGCGGCTTTGATCGGGAGCGCCCATTGAGCGAGCGAGAGCGCGGTGCATTTTGGGGAAGTCATTGCATTCTCCTTGGATTGCAATTATCGATTACCAGATCGCCATCGGCCAGCGGGCCGCCGGGACAGAAGTCGTCTTGTACGCAGATGACTATGAAGACGCGGTGAAACGTGGTTTGCAAAGAAGCCAGGGTAGGTGCTCCGTAGCATTTGTAGTATATTGCGAGCCGTATCGGTGAGACGGAGTTCTGGCCGGTTTGGCTGTCACTGGCTGGGAACTCGGAGTTCTCGTCAATGATGCTCGATGATTCGATTGGCGATTTGGCATCAACTGTGATTCCTCTCGATATCGGCGTTTCACAATACTGGTTTGAGCGACAGTCTAGCCAGGGCATCAATCCATCTTATGACCGGGCAACGATCTTCTCGGGCATACACTTGGAACTCGTGATGAGTTCATGACGTAGCCTACGAAGGCGCGACGCGCGATGCCCCGTTTTGTAATCTCAACTACTTTGTGGAGAAGATCATGCTGAATCAGGACGAGAGGGACAAGCCGTATCCCAAACTACTCGATTGGCTGCGCTATTTCTGTGCCTTCATGCTCTACATGTACGGGGTGAGCAAGCTGGCGCATTTGCAGTTCAATATGTCACCCGAGCTCGCGCATCGACAAATCGGTTTGCTCAACGAATACCAGCTTACCTGGTTCTACTTCGGCTATTCGCGTGTCTACGCCTCGATCCTTGGCCTAACGCAGGTGGCTGGTGCGACGCTCTTGCTCTTCAGGAAAACCACTTTGTTTGCCGCGGCCATCATGCTGCCGGTGATGGCGAACATCCTGCTCATCAACATGTTCATTCTAGTCAACGACTACGGACTGTACTTCATTTCAGTGCTCATCTGCACATCATTGCTGACCATCCTCTGGCATCAGCGGGCCGCTCTCCTCAGCCTCTTCCTGGTGACTCAGAATGGAGAGCCAGTTGCATCGAGTCTGACCCACGTTTGGATTCGAACGCGCGTTGTATTAGCAGTCAGCGTGATCATGATCTCAGGCGAAATCATGAAACATTATGTAAGGCGCTAGAGGGTGCAAAGGCGACACGCGCTACTTCGAACCTCAGCGGGCTGTCCGATTCATAACGAGAAGCCCACATAACGCCAAACTTGTTGAGGACGAATCGACGAGAAGAATGATGAAAAACAGATGGTTTTATTCCGGGCGAGCCTTCTTTTTCTGCATCACCCTCCTCAGCGGGGCGGACTGTTTTCAGGCGCAAAGCCGCTGGGTCTTTCCCGGTCCCGACGGGAAGCTGGTTTATGCGCACTCGCCAAAGGGTGACCGCATTGCCGATTTTTCGTTTGCCGGATACAGGGGTGGGGGTGTGGCTCTTCCAGTGGTGCCGACGAAACGCACGCTCTCGCCTTCCGGTGGAGACGACACTGCGGCGATCCAGCAAGCCGTCGACACCTTATCCTCGCTCCCGCTCGTCGACGGCTTTCGCGGGGCCGTTGAACTTGAACCTGGCATGTTTCATTGCCCACAGACGATCTCGATTTCCGCTTCCGGCGTGGTTCTGCGCGGCGCTGGGGACGAAAAACCTGGAACGACGATTGTGATGACAGGAGCGCCGCATCTGGCCATTCGCATCGCGGGCCATCTCCAGCAGAAGCACGTCGGCACGCCAACCGACATCACTGACCCTTACGTCCCGTCCGGGACTTTGACCATCCACGTCGCCGATGCTTCCAATCTGCACGCTGGCGACGCACTGCTGATCGTGAAGCCGGTTACGCAGGCATGGCTTCACTTTATGGGAATGGACGACTTGCACCGCGATGGCAAGGAAGAGCACTGGGTGGGCAAGGACCATCTCGACGTTCAACGGCACATCGCTTCGGTTTCTGGCAACACCATCGTTCTGGATGTCCCGCTGGTGGATTCCTACGACGAAAAATTCTTCACAGGAGCACGTGCTTCGGTGACAAAGCTCGAAGTGCGCGGACAAATATCGGCGGTGGGCGTGGAGAACCTGCGTATCGTCGCGCCCAAACGCAGCATCGCGCTCGGCGATCGGGAATTCGACGGCCTCACGATGCAGGATGCCGTGGATAGCTGGGTGCGATCTGTCGCACTCGAGGAAACCACAAACTCAGTAAACATCGATTCCGGTACCGAGCGTATTACTGTGCTGCGTTGCGACGCGGTGCAGCATGTGCCAGTGACCAGTTACGCCAAGCCATTCGACTTCTCCAGCAACGGATCGCAAATCCTCTTCGACCGATGCACGGGGAGCGGCGACAACACCTTCTACTTTGCAACCCAAGCGCGCCAGCAAGGCCCGGTGGTGGTGCTTCATTGCAAGTTTGTCGGGGATGGGCATATTCAGCCTCACCAGCGATGGTCGACGGGGCTGCTGATTGACAACTGCGATGTGCCGGGGGGCGGGATCGATCTGATGAATCGTGGCGAGATGGGGACCGGCCACGGATGGGCCATCGGCTGGGCGGTAGCGTGGAACAACAGCGCGGAGTCCTTTGAGATGAATCAGCCGCCCGAGGTTGGCAATTGGTCGATCGGCAATCGGGGCCGGGAATCGAATCCATCGATGCCTGTCTTCGACGGTTCGATACGCGCGCCGCTGCTCTCGGCCATCATCGAGTCACCGGGAAAACCGGTCAAGCCGCAGAGTCTTTATCTTGAACAGCTTGCCGAGCGTCTTGGGCCCTCTGCATTGAAGAACATTGGCTACCACGAGTGATCAAAAAAGCCTACTCGAGACAGTGGGTAAATGCGCGGCAACAAGCATTGGGTCAAGCGCCAAAAAAATCCTGCACATCCGTGATCGTGGCTGTCATTCGGTAGGGCGGAAGACTGGCCAGGAAGATTTGGCCGTAGCGTTTCTGGGTGATCCTGGGGTCGAGGAGGACGAGGACGCCGCGATCTTCAAGGGAGCGGATGAGGCGGCCGAAGCCTTGCTTGAGGGTGAGCACGGCGGCGGGGACCTGGTAGTCAAAGAAGGGCTTGCCGCCGGCTTCTTCGATGGCGCGCATGCGGGCGGCAACGACCGGGTCACTGGGGACGGCGAAGGGCAGGCGATCAATGATGACACAGCTGAGCGCTTCGCCTTGTACATCGACTCCTTGCCAAAAGCTGGCTGTGCCAAAGAGGACGGCGTTGGGAGTAGAGCGAAACTCCTCAAGCAGGGCCTTGCGCGGCGCGGTGCCGTGGAGCAACAAGGGAAAATCCAGGACTGGGAGCAGGCGCTCGTAGAGGTCGCGCATCTGGGCGTAGCTGGTGAAGAGGCAAAAGGCGCGGCCCTTGGTGATTTCGAGAACGCGACGGATGCAGCGGGCGGCGGCCTCTGGGAATTCGGGATCGCGTGGGTCGGGCATCTCGGGCGGCAGGTAGAGCAGGGCCTGCTTGCCATATTGAAAGTGCGAGGGGACGACCAGCTCACGCGCCTCGTTGAGACCGAGGCGCTTGCGCATGTGCTCAAACCCTCCCTGCACGGTGAGGGTGGCCGAGGTGAGGACGACGGTGGGAATGGCCTCAAAGACCAGCTCGGAGAGCAGCGCGGAGACGTCGATGGGCGTGGCCTGAATGAACGTGGTGCGCGATTGCGAACGGACGGTGCGTGGGGCAGACTTTTCTACTGGTGCTCCGGTGTGCAGGCGGCGCTCCATCCAATAGACCATGTTGCTGGCGTTGGATTCGAGGAGGAATTCGAATTCCGAACGCAGTCGAGCAACGCGCTTCTTCAGCCCGGGGGCTTCATCGGCTTTGAGGCCGTCCATCTCCGCCTCAATACGGCGAAGGGTGGCGCGGACGCCCATGTAGAGGTCGCCCGAGGTTTCAAGGAACTCTTCGCGGCCGGTGAAGGGCTGGCGGCCGTCGCCGGCCATGGGCAGGCCGGCAAAGAACATGCGTGCGCGCTCGCGAAGCTGTTGCGTGGCGGCGGGCATGTTGGCTGCGCCCTCTTTGCCGCGAAGGAGAGCATCGGTGTCGCGAGCCAGCTCTTCAAATCGTATGTTACTCACCGAGAGGCCGAAGTAGCTGGAGGCGACCTCTTCCAACTCGTGGGCCTCGTCAAAGACCACCGCAGCGGCCTCGGGGAGAATGCCTGCATCGGGCGCTCCCGAGGCCTCCTGCTTGACGGACAGATCGGCGAAAAACAGGTGGTGGTTGACGATGATGATGTCCGACTCGAGAGCCTTGCGGCGCATTTCAGTTATGAAGCAGCGGCGATAGTCCGGACACGTTGTCCCCAGGCAGGCCTCGGTGCGCGCATCGAGCTTGTTCCAAAGCGCGCTCGACTCGGGGATGCCGGAGAGCTCGGCGCGATCGCCGGTTTCAGTGGTCTGCTCCCACTCGGAGATCTGCCGGTACTGGTCGATCTCTTCGAGGCCGGAGAGGATGGGCTGGTTGCGCAGCGTGACTAGCTTGTGGCGGCAAAGATAGTTGGCACGGCCCTTCATATAGCAGACACGGAGAGGACCGAGCAGCGTTTCAAGAAAAGGAATGTCGCGAAAGAAGAGCTGGTCCTGAAGCGCCTTGGTGCCAGTAGAGACGATGATGCGCTGGCCCGTGCGAAGTGCGGGGAGCAAGTAAGCCAGGGTCTTCCCGGTGCCGGTCCCCGCTTCGACGATGAGGTGGCGGCGTTCTTCGAGGGCGCGCTCGACGGACTTGGCCATGGCCAACTGGCCGGGACGAAACTCGTAGGGGAGCGAAGACTGCGCCAGGATGCCGCCTGGCGAGAAAAATTCATGGAGCGAGGGCAAGGCGCGGGTTGTGGTGTCGCTGGCGGCCATCGGGACTCACTCCATCATAGTGAGCCGGGCTGTGTGGTTGGCGGGGCGGGCAAGATTCCGCAGCGAACGGCCGATTGAAGGCTATCCAAATCCTGAGACTCTTCCCGAGGAACTGGGGTGGTGCTCGGTCTCGCTCAGTGCGGTGTTCTGGATTGAGTCAGGCTGGGCGTGGAGAGGGTGGCCGACCATGAAGGCTTCCTCGGAAGTCGAGACCGCTTCAAGGTCGGTTGCATACTGAGTGAGTTTCTTGCGGATGTTGGCGGCTCTTTGCGCGACAACAGCTTTTTCGGCGGCGGCGGCGTAGGGATTGACCGCAGCGATGTTCATTTGAGTTCGCTGGATGTGCATTGGCACCCCTTCAGTCCGGAGGGCAATCCAGTCGCCATGATGGCCTTGGAAAGATTGAAAAAGGCTCATCTTGCGGAGCACGAAATGGTTGAGTCTGGCTTGACTCTGGGGGGAAGGATAAGCTTGAAGAGCGCACTCCGTTGGAAAGCCGCAAGCGGGGATTCGATCTAAGGGGTTTTTTAGGGCCTGAGATTGTGAGCGGTGTTGCAGGAAATGCGGTGACTGGAGTCTTTTTTGGCGAAGTATCGTAGATCGGTTGTGCCCATTGAGCCGGGGGCCGCGGCGCTGCCTCTAGTGGCCATTGTGGGCCGTCCCAACGTGGGCAAGTCCACCTTTTTCAACCGGTTGACCAGGAGCCGGCGTTCCATTGTGGGCGACGAGCCGGGCATTACGCGTGATCGCATTTATGGGGAATACGAGTGGGGCGGACGGCAGTTTCGCGTAGTCGACACAGGCGGCATTGTTCCGGACGACCCGGAGCTGATTCCTACCGAAATCTACACACAAGCCAGGGTGGCCCTGGAAGAGGCCGATGCGCTGGTGCTGGTGGTGGACGCGCGCACAGAGCTTGCAAGCCCGGACTATGACTTGGTGCGCCTGCTCATTCGCGGCGGGAAGCCGTTGTTTTTGGCGGTGAACAAGGTTGAAGGCGAGGCGATGGCGTTTGGGGCGGAAAACTTTCGACAGTTGGGGATCCGCAATGTATTCCCGATCAGTTCGGAG
>Ga0182015_10005867_pt1 | contig 12559 bp, 10 predicted proteins | sample 712P3MmetaG_FD_120478 | JGI IMG/M metagenome (GOLD analysis project Ga0182015, IMG submission 120478) | Permafrost microbial communities from Stordalen Mire, Sweden - 712P3M metaG | ecosystem: Environmental > Terrestrial > Soil > Wetlands > Permafrost | place: Sweden: Stordalen | collected...
GTTAGCGATTCGCGATGGACCACGAACGTGAACTGCACGACCTGGATGATGATCAGTGCGACGACGGCACACGGAACCCAGTGCTTCCTCAACCAGCCCACCGCGATTTGCACGAAACGCTCCCAGGGAAGACTGCTGAATTGTATATGTCTGGAGCGGAGGTGTAGCGTTCTCAGAGGGTGTGAGACGCAGAGGCATGAAGGCATCTCTGCCGCAGAAGTTCGAGGGAAAGGTTGTCCGTGGCCGACGCGCTCATCGAAACGGTTCTTTCGGTTCGGGACGTATTGCCGGTGATCCGCCCGGAACGCGGAGGTGCCGGAATTAGCTGAGAGTCCCGTTTAGCACTACCGCTGCCCCAACGGTGACCATTGCCCAGATCCTTGAGCCGAGATGCTTTCAGGCCGTTCGTACAGTGCTTGTAGTGCTTGCAGCTCCTGCACGGGTAGCACTGATCCCTTCTGGTACAAGTGGCGATTTCAACGCCGACCACGGGGATCGTCATGCAATAATTGCGCGGTGACGATTCTCCCGGAAAAGCCTCCTTGCGGCCACAACTTCGTTTCGAAGAAGCCTGACTAATTGGAGAATGCGGACTGCGGCAGGAGGCCTGGATCACGCCGGTACCAGCACATGATCAGGGACAATCTCCTGCACGGGGCGGGGGAACGTCTGTGAATCCACAAAAGCGCGCAAGGGCAAAACGAATTGCTGCCTTCCGATGGACGCGTAGCGAGACGGTCGGCATCTGGGTCATTTTCCTGCTCATGTTCGCATTTTGTGTGTGGCTTGCTTTCTGGTTGGGCACACATCATCCTGGCTGAGACTCGAGGATGAAAGCTTTTCGAATCCGCGTTTCTCCCTTTTTGTCCGACCCGCACATGATTCGAGGATCACACCTGCAGGACATCGCCGTCGCGCGCAACCATCTCGTATAAGACCGGGTTGACGAAGAAGCCGAGGAAGAGCCGCGATACCAGGCCCGCCACGATCACCACGGCAAATGGTTTCTGCGTATCCGAACCGATGCCGGTGGAAAGGGCTGCCGGCAAAAGTCCCAGGCAGGCGACCAGCGCAGTCATCATGATGGGCCGCAGACGCAGGAGCGAAGCTTCCCGAGTCGCGGTGCGGATGTCCTTGTTCTCCAGACGGAGCTTATTGATGTAGGAGACGAGGATGACTGCGGTTTCGACCGAGACCCCCATCAGCGCAAGCAGGCCCAGAGCGGACGAAACGCTGAACGTCATATGAGCCAGCTTGAGGGCAATCAGGGCGCCGACGGGTTCGGTCAGGATCACGCCGAGAGCAATGGTAATGGGAAACTTGAAATTGCCGTAGAGCGCGAACAGGATCATGAAAATGATGAGGAGAGCGAGCGGCCCAATCAATTCCATCTGGCGCCTGGCCTCCAGCAACTCGCTGTACTCGCCGCCCCACGTAATGCGGTAGCCGGGTTGCAGGGATTTGGTGATGCCGGCGATGGCTCGCTGGCCGGCGACTACTGCGCTTTGCAGGTCTCGCCCTTCCACGCTGTACTGCACGCCGATATAGCGCGAATTGTCCTCGCGATAGATGAAAGAGGCGCCGCCGGCTTCGTGAATGTCCGCAAGCTCGCGCAGGGGAATCTGCTGCCCTGCCGGAGTGGGAACTAATAGATTCCCGATCTGCTGCTGATCTTCGCGGAACTCCGGCTGCATGCGGACCACGAGATCGAACAGCTTCTCCCCCTGGATTACCTGGGTTGCCGCCTGGCCGCCGATGGCCGCCTGCACAATGGCCTCTACATCGGAAACATTGATTCCATAGCGGGCGATCTTGTCGCGGTCGACGTCGATCAGCAGGCTGGGCTGGCCCAGTTCGCGGACCACGGTCAACTCCGTGAATCCTGGAACTTGTTCGAGCTGACGCTTGATGGCCAGTGCCTGGTTCTGGAGAACGTTGAGATCGGGACCGTAAATCTTGACTGCCAGTGCGCTCTTCAGTCCGGTCAGTGCCTCGTCGACCGCGTCCTCGGCGGGCTGGGTGTAGTTAAAGATGACCCCCGGGAATGCCTGTAGATGCTTTTGAATATCGGCGGTCAGCTCGGACTTGTTATGAATCGGACTCATTTTCCAGGAGTCATCGCCGTAAGGCTTCAGTCCCACGTAGAACTCGTCGTTAAAGAATCCGGTGGGATCGGTGCCGTCGTCCGGGCGGCCTAACTCCGAGGCGACATCGGTCACCATCGGGTATTTCATCAGGATGTTCCGTACCTGAGGCGAGAAGCTGCTGGCTCCCTCGAAGGAGATCGTGTAGGGCATCGTGGCGCGGACCCACAGCGCGCCCTCGTCCAGATGCGGCATAAACTCCCCGCCGATGAAAGGAATCAGCAGAAGCGTAGCGCCGAAAATCAGCAGGCTGCCCATCATGGTCGATTTCGGATGATTCAGACACCATTCCAGCTGCACCGCATAGATTTTGCGAACCCACTCGAAGGGCTTATTGACGCGCTCGTGGACGCCTTTCTTAAACAAGTAAGCGCACATGACAGGCACAAAGGTAAGAGTCAGGATCAGTGCACCCACCAGCGCGATCGACACTGTGTCCGCCATCGGCCGAAACAGCCTGCCCGCCGGTCCGCCCAGCGCATAGATGGGTAAGTATCCCGCGATAATCACGGCCACGGAATAGAAGATAGGACGATCGACATCTTTAGCCGCATCCACGAGCACTTCGACGAGGTTGTATGTCTGGCCTTCGCGGGCGCCTAACTCGCGGTAGACGTTCTCCACCATCACCAGAGTTCCGTCAATCAGAATTCCGAAGTCGATCGCACCGATCGAAAGCAGATTGGCAGCGACCCCCTGCGTGTGCAGAAAGATGAACGCGAAGAGCAGAGAAAAGGGAATCGTCATCGCGACGATCACGGCCGCGCGAACGCTGACCAGGAAAAAGATGAGCACGACCAGAACCAGCGCCATGCCCAGCATCAGGTTATGCTCGACCGTGTCGATGGTCAGCTGCACCAGATCGCTGCGATCGTAATAAGGCTGGACTTTGATATCCGGCGGCAGGATGCGCTGGTTGAGCTGGCCGGTCATCGCTTCCACGCCCTTCAGCACATTCTGGGTCTGCTCGCCGCGCCGCATCATGATGACGCCTTCTACGGCATCATCCTTGTGGTTGAAACCAAATTCCCCCAGGCGCGGCGCGTTTCCGATGGTCACTTCCCCGACGTCGCGTATGTGCAACGGCACGCCGTTCTGGCTGCCGACGACGATATCTCCGATATCCTGCGTATTCCGGATGAGACCGAGGCCGCGCACGTAGTTGAACTGCCCGCCCTGCGAATAGAATCCGCCGCCGGCGTTGGCGTTATTGTTGGATAGCTGCTGCACTATTGTCGGTACGCTGAGGTGGTAGGAGTAGAGTTTTGCCGGGTCCAGCAGCACCTGATACTGCATCACCGTGCCGCCGAACCCTGAGTCGTCGGCGACACCGGGCACCTGTTTGTAGGCGCGCTCGATGACCCAGTCTTCATAGACTTTCAGTTCCTGCGGCGTGCGATCGGGACTCTGAATCACGTAGCGATAGACAAGTCCCGAAGGGCTAGCCAGCGGCGCAAGAGTCGGTGTTACTCCGGTCGGATACGTCACTTCGCTCAGGCGCTGGAACACGACCTCGCGGGCAAAATAGTCATCGGCAGTATCCTGGAAGGTCAGGATGACGTCCGACAACCCGTAAAGCGAGATAGAACGCATCACCGACATTTCCGGCACACCGTTCATCTCCACTTCGGTCGGCACCGTCACCAGGCGCTCGACTTCCTCGGCGGCGTGCCCGGGCCACTGCGTGATGATTTCCACCATCGGCGGAGCAAGATCCGGATAGGCGTCCACCGGCATGTGGTGGAACGCGATCGCGCCTCCGACCGCGATAAATGCCACCATCAGCAGGATCAGCATGCGTTGCTGCAGCGCGAACTGGACGATGCGATTGATCATTCGAAGTACGGCTCCTCAGTGCTGCAGCGAATTCGCAAATTGAAGAAACAGGCTGCCGTCGCCGACCACCCTGTCGCCCGCGGAAAGTCCCTTCAGAACATGAGTCAGCCCATGTTCGCTTTGGCCGATGTCCACATCGCGGCGGCCAAACTGATTCGCGCCGGAGGCGACATACACGTATGGCTGGTTATTGTCGTCGCGTATCACCGATGCATCGGGCACGGTAATGGCATTCGCCAGGCTTCCCGCCGTCACCGTGACCGTGCAATACATATCTCTCTTCAGCTTTTCTCCCGGGTTATCGACCACAATGCGCGCCTGCAGAGTTCGGGTATTCGGATCCAGCGCAGGCGCTACATAAGAGATCTTTCCGTGAAAGGCCTGGGGATACGCGTCGGTCTGCACTGAGACGTCCTGCCCACTGCGTACAAATGCCAGGTCCGCCTGATACACATTGGCGAGGACCCACACCGTGGTCAGATCGGAAATGGTAAAGGCCTGGGTCTGGCCGGCCTGCACCACCTGTCCTGGCGAGACCAGACGCTCCACAACTTCGCCGCCGATGGGAGCCAGCACCGGAATCTGCGCCGAAGAGACGGCGGTGGCCAGGCTGGCCGGATTTTTGATACCCAGGATCTTCATTCCTTCTTCGGCGGCGTTCAGATCCGCCCGGGCTTGATTGCGGTCCGATTCCGCCTGCTCCAGATCGCGCTCGGCGATGGCGTGGTGCTGGTATAGATCCTGGGCGCGGGCATAATTTTTCTCCGCGAGCCGAGATGAATCGGCAGCTTTCAGATATGCGTCCAGTAACTGCGAATAATCGGGGCTGCTCACTTCCAGCATCGGCTGGCCGGCAGCGACATGTTCGCCGGGGACCACCAGAATCCGTGTAACCGGGCCGCCTACCTGGGTGATGACGGGAGTGGTTTTGAAGGCGTTATAGGCCACCGCTCCGCTCAGGCGGAGTATCCGCGTGAGCGTGGTCGGCTGCACCGTGACCACCTGGACGTGCGCCATCTGATCCTCGGGAATGGTAAATAGCCGCGGAGTCGCGGACGCCGCGGCCTTCGCCGAAAAGGAGGTCATCTGATCCGCGTTTTCGCGATCCTTTGAACTGCACGCAGTAAGAACAAGGAGGCACGCAAGTGCCATTGCGCCTGCAGGTCCTGGCCAGTGGCGAAAATCCGATGTGATCCTCATGGTAAGCTCCTGGTTCCCGCCGCTTCACGAAGCTGTTCCAGCGCGAGTTGATACGATGCGAGTGCCTGCCGGTATGCGAGTTGAGTAGCACGGTAACTGCGTTCCCCATCGAGAAAGTCCAGCAGGCTCGCCGCGCCACGTCGATAGGCGTATTCGCTGATATCGCGCGACTGCTGTGCCTCATTCAGATAACCGGAGCGATAGAGGCTCACGATCTGATCGTTGCTGTGCAGGTTTTCAAACGCGTCCTTCACGTCGGTCAGCACCTGCCCATTCGCAAATTCTTCCTGTTGCCGAGCCTGCCCGATCGCGTACCCTGTGCGCGCGATTTCACCCTGGTTGCGATCGAAGATCGGCAGCTGCATCTGACCGAACAGAGAAATCTCGCTGTACTGGATATGCGTGTAGCTGATCTGCCCTGTAACATCCCGTTTGCCGATGGCCTTCTGCAACTGGTATTGACTGTTAGCCGCCGTCACTCCCTGCCGAGCTGCCAGCAGGTCGGGCCGATTCCGCAGCGCAGCCGCCTCGAAATCGTCGAGGTTCCCGTTCACCTGCTGATACGTCAGAGTTCCATCGATGTCGTAGTTGGCGGAGACCGATTCGTACCCGATCAGCTGGCGAAGATCGGATAGACCCTGCACCCTGGCCAGATTCGCGGCAGATACGTCAGTTTGAAATTGCAGCATCTGGAGTTGGATTTTCAGCAGGTCGTTTTCGCCGGTGTCACCGGCCTTGTAGCGCGCCTGCGCGATATCGACGGTGTTCTGGAAACTCTTCAGGTCCTCCTGCGCGAGAGCGAGGGTCGACTCCGCGAGTTCCACAGCGACGAACTGCGTTGCAACGTTGAAGGAGAGCGTCCGCTCCGTATCGGCAACCTGCGATCGGGTCACCGCGGTCGCATCCTTTGCCGCCTGCAGGCGATGCTGCCTCTTCTTCCCGCGCTCAAACAGATAGCTCACTCCCAGGTCGAACTGCGCGGTGTTGTCGATGTAGTCCGAAGAGAACTCTTTGGGCTGAAAAATGGGCAGGAATTGCGTGTCGCCCAAAAGCACCGGATCCGGCCGCAGGTTGGCCGTGATTTCTTCCGCCTCGTTCTGCTGGATCGTGGAGCGCGCCGCCAGCAAATTGTGATTATGCTGGAGCGCTAGCTGAATCGCCTGATCCAGAGAAATCGTCGGTCCCAGAGGGTTGGCCTGCGGGGGCGGGCTTGGTGCAGGGGCAGTTTGCGCGCCGGATCTCGCGGTCAGGAGTACCGAGACCAGGAAGAATGGAATACACAAAAGCTTTGCAGACATAGGCTGGCAGCCTTTTGGCAGGGGCAACAAATGGAATGGCATGCCGCCGGGGCGGCAAGGAATGAGCGCGGACGCTAGGCTGGCGGGGCTCGAACCGGAAGGTGAGAGACAACAAACCGGGCAGGAAACGCTGGCTTGGGCGGCTCTGTCCGCCGTCCGTCAGGGACCAGAATCTGCGCGCTGGCCGCAGCCACCGGGAGCTCAACCGCCTGGTGGCTCAGATGACAAATGGGGCATGTCTCCGGAGAACAATTGGCGTGACGGTGCCATAGTTCGCCTGCCGTCGTCCCAATCACAACCGCCAGGATTGCGATCAGAGCGACGAGGCGCCAGACCCGTTTTCCGTTCGACCCGTTTATCGGGGACGTCATCGATGCTGGAGACACGTGCGGATAAGTGTAATGCAGAGCGCCATCTCGTGACATCTCGCCCTGATCAGGAGCATTCCGCCAGCGTCGAAGTCATGTAGGCGCTCGCGCTGCGCTCCTGCGCTTGCCAGACTGTTGAGAACCGCCACCCTTGCGTGTTCGAGATCGGGCATTGACATCGTTCTGGATGGTTTGTCGGCCATCCCGAAGTTTCGCCCCGACCAGACCCGAATGTTCCGTATTACCGGTAATACACCCATATCGCGATCCCAGGCCCGTGCCATCGCTGAGTGCCTTGGCGATTTTACGCAAATCGAGAAATGCTCTTGGCGACATTTGCGTCTCGCACTACTTACCATCACGCGGCAAGGCTTCATCGCCCGGACCTTCGTGTCGCTTGGAAAACATTTCATTAAAAAGTCGCTCAAAGTGGTGGAGACAAACGACAATGCTGGACAATCGCTACTTAGCGGTTTGTTGCTGTGGAAACGCCGTTGTGATCCCAATCGCTAGCGTCGTGTAATCGGAGCTCATGGCTCCGCCGCCAGCGCGCAGAATGACCACTGGATACATTGCCTGTTCGCTGGAGACTTCGGCGTCGCTCCAACTGTGCCCTTCGACGCGGGTGAGATCTCGGCTGAGAAGTCTGCCGAGGATTAAACCCTCATGGCGCACCAGGGCCCGACTCCAGTACTCAGGAAGATATTCCGACTTTCGAGTGGAGGTCGTCGGGGCGGCTGGGTACCAGATCCAGACAGCAAGGTCCTGCTTGGTGGCGGCAACGGGGGCGTAGGGATTGACCCGCGTCTCATCTCTCCAAACATAAGTGGTACGGCCGACTTTGTAAGAGCCACTGGGGGCCGGAAGCGATGTCGATCTCCCGTGGTCCACCCATAGCGCAGCCAGCAGCACCGTCAACACTGCCACAGCAATCAGGGCGAGCACGCCAACGGCCCTCACAACGCGCTTCACGATGCGTTTCACCATTCTCGCATTTCAGCGCTCCAACCTTTCCTTCTGTTACGACGGTCGTGGAAGTGGAAATCAGGAGACCGTCGTTCGCGCAACCTGAATTCGCCACAACAAATACGGCAGCACCGCAAGCGAGAGAATGACCAGGGCATGAACCAGTCCGTCGTGTCCGTTCTGAGCCCCTGGCCAAGGGACAAATTTCATGCGGATATGCTCCAGTCCGTCGGGAATTTCCGTCCGGCTTGCTCGAATGCGTGCTGTGGCTCCCATCCATGCCACCAGCCCGAAGCCGGTCAAGGGCCAAACTGCGCCAGAGTTAGAACAGCCAGCGCGGCCCTCTGAGGTTCTGAGATACCTGCTCAACGTCAGCAGCACGAAAGGCTACATCGATGCGCAACTGATGTTCGACAAAGGTGGCCTTCCGGTTGTGCGAATCGAGCCGCGCGATCCTGTCTCTGCGCTGTTGCTGCGAGCGCAGGCGCAGGCAGTCACCAGAAAACACGGCTCAGCACGTCAGTTCCGATATGTCTTTTGTTTTGTTGGCGTCCCCGACGGGATTTGAACCCGTGTTATCGCCGTGAAAGGGCGGTGTCCTGGGCCGGGCTAGACGACGGGGACGCTGGTTTCGCGGGGGCCTGAGAATGGCTCAAACCGCGGTTGCGGGCCATCTCTGACTTTAACGGGGGCGGGGGGCAAAGTCAAAGTACGAGGGTGCAGGGTACAGGGTGCAGGGTACAGGTTGCAGGGTACAGGTTGCAGGGTACGGCGTTGCAGGGTACAGCGTGCAGCTAGTTGCCTGTCGCGGAAAGATCGTTACTGAGTGGAGTTTCGCCAACCCACGTCTCAACATCGAGACGTGGGGCACCCATTTTCGTGACGGTGCTAACGAAATCCTTGCGGCAGGCCACTAGTGGGAGCGCCAGGCTGGGTCGCGGCGGATATCGAGCCGGAGTGTGCGTTCGAAGAAATGGACCGCGATGACGATGACGAGCGCAAACAGGGGGCCGAAGATCCAGCCGAGCAGACGCTTGATGCCAGTGAGCATCGATCCTCCGATTTTTCGATCCGCGATTTTCGATCTGCGCTCTCGATCCCGCAATTCCGCGGAGCCATTCCATGAGAGATAGCACACGGCGATGGGGTTGCCGCGCGAAACAGTGTTGGTTCCTGCGCATTATGTAGCCAGATGCTCAACAGCAGGCTGATTCCCCGGGGTTGAAGCCGGACAGGGGACGGCGGCTTCGCTGGGATGGCGGGGTCCCTCTCAACCCGGGTCTCAGAAGCGAGACCCGGGGCACCCAGGTTCTTCTTCAACTCCGAACCGGTGTGACGATCAGGTGCGGTATGCTCGACTTCTTATGCGGCGGTTTCGCTATCTCGACTTGCTGACCATCGGGTTTGTGGTGGTGCTGCTGGTGTCGAACCTGGTGGGGCAGAAGATTTGCCGGATCGGGCCGCTGCGGCTGAGCGGGGCGCAACTGCTGTTTCCCATCGCATATATATGTGGCGACGTTTTCACCGAGGTGTATGGGTACGCGGCGTCGCGGCGGGCGATCTGGATTGGATTTTTCGCGATGGGGCTGCTGGCGGTGATGGGCGAGGTTGCGGTGGCGCTGCCGCCCGCGCCGGACTGGCCGAATCAGCAGGCGTTTGCCACGGTGTTCGGGCTGGTGCCGCGGTTTGCGGTGGCGAGCCTGGTCGCATACTGGGCGGGCGAGTTCACGAATTCGTTCACGCTGGCGAAGATGAAGGTGCTGACCGAGGGGCGCTGGCTTTGGACGCGGACGATTGGGTCGACGGTGACGGGGCAGGCGGTGGATACGGCGCTGGTGATCGTGATTGCCTTTGCCGGGATCACTTCGTGGAGGACAATCGGGATCATGATCGTTTCGTCTTACCTTATTAAGGTTGTGTACGAGACGCTCGCGACACCGGTGACCTACCTGGTGGTGGGGTGGCTGAAGCGGGCGGAGGGTGTGGACGCGTTCGACCGGGGAACGGACTTCAATCCGTTTGCGCTGCGGGACCGGTCCGGAGAAGCGGCGTGAGGCCTGGCATGAGCCGGACCATGAGCCAGACCAGGAAGCTGGTACTTTGGCGTCATTTGTTGGCGGGGTTCCTCCCCTGAAAACGCAATTGGCGGCGGATATAATCAGAGTCTCGGAGATGAAAGGAGTCGGCGTTCGATGCCCATCCATCCCACTGCCAAAATTTGGCACAACGGCAATTTGATTCCCTGGGACAAGGCCCAGATCCATGTGATGAGTCACGTGGTGCATTACGGGTCGTCGGTTTTTGAGGGTATTCGCTGCTACGCGCAGCCTGAAGGCGCGGCTGTGTTTCGGCTGCCGGAACACATGCAGCGGCTGCTGGACTCGGCGCGCATTTATCGGATGACGCTGCCATGGTCGCTGGACCAGCTGTGCTCGGCAGTGGTGGAGACAGTGGAGGCGAACGCTGTTGCGCCTTGCTATATCCGGCCGATTGCGCTGCGCGGGTATGGCGAGATTGGCGTGAACCCGAAGGGCTCGCCGATTGAGGTGTACATCGCGAATTATCCGTGGGGGAAATATGTGGCGGGGGATGCGGCGGATGTGTGCATCTCGTCGTGGGCCCGGCTGGCGCCGAACACGATGCCGTCGCTGGCGAAGGCGGGCGCGAACTACATGAACTCGCAGCTGATCCGCATGGAAGCCGATGCGAATGGGTACGTGGAGGGAATTGCACTCGACGTGAACGGATACTTGTCGGAAGGGTCGGGCGAGAACCTGTTTTTGGTGCGGAATGGCGTGCTGTACACGACTCCCCTGGCGAACTCGGTGCTGTCCGGGATCACGCGTGATTCAGTGCTGACGCTGGCGCGGCATTTTGGGATTCCGGTGGTGGAGCAGGCCATGCCGCGGGAGATGATTTACATCGCGGACGAAGTGTTCTTCACGGGAACGGCCGCGGAGGTGACACCGATCCGATCCGTGGATCGGATCCAGGTCGCGGACGGAGAGCCGGGACCGATCACGAAGCAGCTGCGGGATGAGTACATGGGCATCGCCAATGGGCTGAAGCCGGACCGATTTGGCTGGCTGACGCCGGTGCGGGTGTCGGCGGAGCAGCCGGTCACGGCCTAGGGGACTAGCCGGTATAGCATGTTCGAGACTTAGGCGGACGCGCTTCGCGCAAGAGCAAAAGCCCGGCAGGATGCTGGGCTTTTCTTTTTCTCCTGTTTTTCCTGGGGAAAACCAGGGACTAGAATGCTGGGCATGCTGGGCGCGGCTTTGCTTTTGGTCGGAATCGGTATGACTCTTCCGCAGGTGGCTGGAAGTGCGCAGGCTCCCACGGCTGCGGCTGCGGCGCCGCCGTCGACGATGGAGATGACGATCACGGCGGAGTCTCCTACGGCGAGCGACGGGCAGATTTATGTCAACGAGGATTGCGGTATTTATCCGGGTCTGCCGATCCCGACCACGCTCAAAAAGAGGCCACCGGCGCGGTTCGATTCGGTGATCTGCCATCTGGAGGGGTCTCACAGCTCCGAGCATCGGGAAGAGATGGCGGTAGGGACGGAGCTGGAGCGCAGAAACGTTCGCGTAAATGAGCAGGAGTTTGTGCTGCAGGACATCACGACGAAGCCAGTGATTTTTGCGGTTCTGGTCGAGGTTCCGAAGGGGTGGAGCGTGGATTCGGATCCGCAGCCGACGGAGATGCAAGGGGATTTGGCGATTTTCCGGGTGCATGCGGAGGTGGGAGAGACGGTGCGGCTGCACGTAGGGGTGCGGCATACGAAGGAGTTGAAGCCGAAGCCGGTGAGGGCGAGCGGGCCGTGATCGAGTCGGCCATGGTCGAGCGGGGTTGGGGGACGGTGATATATGTCACATGCGGGGTTACGGCTGGACTGCATACAATAGAGTCATCATGAAGAACGGCAACAAGCAGACGGTGCGGATTGCGGTGGCGGTGCTGGTGATCGTGGGCGCGATCTCGTATCTCGCGGTGACCGGCGTTGAGGCGAACAAGAGCTACTACGTCACGATTCAGGAACTGCAGTCGATGGGCGGTAAGGCTTATACGCGGAACCTGCGAGTGGCCGGAAGCGTGAAGCCGGGGACCATTGCCCGCGATGGGTCGCATGCAACGTTTGTGCTGGTGGAACTGGATCGTAAGCTGACGGTTTCCTACACCGGTGAGGAGCCTCCGCCGGACACGTTCAAGGACAACAGCCAGGCGCTGGCGATTGGGACGTTTGGGCGGGATGGAGTGTTCCACGCCACACAGCTACAGGCAAAGTGCGCGTCGAAATACGCGCCGGCGCAGGCGAAGCCGGGAGCGACCCAGACTGCGGCGATGACGACCCAGCCGGACGCTGCAGGCAACAGGCAATAGCAACAGGGAATAGTAATAAGGAAGGTGCAGCCGCCAGCTGCGCGTGGAGTCGAAGTGTGTTTGCACTGGGCCCGGAGTTAGACTGCGCAGAAAGCAATTATGGCCAGCATCATTGCCGAGTTCGACGAAGTATCGAAGCTGTACGGCACATTTGCCGCGCTGCGGAAAGTGTCGGTGCGGCTGGAGCGCGGGCGGTGCTACCTGGTGCTCGGGGAGAACGGGGCGGGGAAGTCGACGCTGTTGCGCACGCTGGCCGGGCTGCTGCAGCCGAGCTACGGCAAGGTGCGGATTTTTGGGGTGGATGGCGAGGCCGGGGTCGATCCGATGGAGGCGCGGGAGCGGATCGGGTACATGAGCCACGCCA
>Ga0182015_10005868_pt1 | contig 12557 bp, 10 predicted proteins | sample 712P3MmetaG_FD_120478 | JGI IMG/M metagenome (GOLD analysis project Ga0182015, IMG submission 120478) | Permafrost microbial communities from Stordalen Mire, Sweden - 712P3M metaG | ecosystem: Environmental > Terrestrial > Soil > Wetlands > Permafrost | place: Sweden: Stordalen | collected...
CGCATGGCGCATGCCGAGGAAGAATCCCACCACTATGATGGAAAAAAGTCCAATCACGAATTGTTCCTAATACGCTTCCGTACGCGCCGCTGTTAATGACCGTGACAAAACTGAGCGTGAACAAAGCCCTCTTGCTTACACGCAAATGCCAAAAGCAGATTCCTCGCTATGCTCGGAATGCCCTAAAAGAGGCTCTGGGCCCACTGGTATGATTCGATTCGCTTAGCCGCGATTAGCCAGGCACCTGTGAAATCCTCGCTCGCGCAACAATCCAGATATTGTAACTCCCGGAACACTTGATCACAGGCCGCAGAAAGCATTCATGCCACTCAAATGCAGGCTGGGTCGTGCGTCATGTAAACGCCGCCTTATAATGACAGGATGTTCGAGCGTTGGTGGCACAAGGTCGAATGGCTATTTGGTCCCGGGCGGATTGGCGCGAAGGGCCATCTTAATGCTCGCTGGCTTTTTCTGCGAGTGCTCGGCCTGATTTATTTCTCAGCGTTTTATTCCCTAGTGTTCCAAATCCGCGGGCTCATTGGTCCTCAAGGGATATTACCGGCGAGCGAATATTTCGCGGTCGTCTCCCGTTATCTTGGCGCGGGAAAATTCTGGTACGCACCCACGCTCCTATGGCTCACCTGGAGCGACAAGGCATTGATGGTGTTGTGCTGGGTAGGGCTAGCTGCTTCCATCCTGGTAATTGTAAATTTCTGGCCGCGCGCGACACTTCTTATTTGCTTCGTCGCTTATTTGTCGTTCATAGCAGCCGCGCAGGATTTCTCCAGCTATCAATCTGACGGAATGCTGTTGGAGGCTGGGTTTATCGCAATTTTTTTTGCTCCGGGAGGATTTCGTCCGGGGCGCGGATCGGCGGCTCCGCCATCGCGCGTCAGCCTGTTTCTACTGCGATGGGAATGGTTCCGCATCTATTTCGAATCCGGCGTGGCGAAACTCGCCAGCGGCGATCCGCAATGGCGTCATCTGGCGGCCATGGACAACTATTACCAGAACGGTCCGCTACCGACATGGATCGGGTGGTATGTCCAGCAGCTTCCGCACTGGGTTCATGCGGGAACAGCGGGTGCGACGCTATTGCTGGAACTTGTCATCGTTCTGGGGTTGTTTTTGCCTCGACGATACAAAATCATCTGCTTCTGGATCGTGACGCCATGGGAAGCGGCAATCATCCTCACGGCGAATTATACATTTCTGAATTACCTGGTGCTGGCGCTTGGCGTCCTGCTGCTCGACGATCTTTATCTCGAGCCGATACGCGAACGATTTCGGCGAAAGGTTCCGTACGCCGAGCCACGGCCCGGTTCGGTGGAAGTCACCGGTTCGGGCGCTGAAAGACAGACGGCAATCCCTTCGCCGAGATCGGGTCTCGGACGGGGGGAGCTCTTGCTGGCTGGTTTCCTTCTCACTTGGATTTTCTATTCGACGACAACGCAATTAATCGCCATGGTCGCGCCGCGCATTCCATTACCTGCCGCGCCGGTTCGCGCACTCGATCCTTTCCGCATCGCGAATCAGTATGGGCTTTTCGCAGTGATGACTATGGGGCGTTACGAAATCGAATTTCAGGGATCCGACGACGGAGGGCTGACTTGGAAGACGTACCCATTTCGTTATAAGCCGCAGGACGTTCGCGAGGCCCCGGGAATTTATGCGCCTTACCAGCCGAGGTTCGATTGGAACCTTTGGTTCGCATCGCTGGGGGGCTGGCGCGACTATACCTTCGTCCCTTTGACTGAGGAGCGGTTATTGCGAGGCAGCCCGCCGGTGATGATGCTTTTTAAGGCCGACCCTTTCGCGGGACAGCCACCCCCGCAAATCGTGCGCTCGGTGATTTGGCAGTATTGGTTCACGGACTTGGCCACAAAACGCAGGACCGGCGACTGGTGGCGGAGACAGATGTTGGGCCCCTATGCTCCAGCGCTGGAACGGAATACCGCGGGGCGCATTGTCGCGGTTGATTTGCCGGATATCGCTCCAGAAACGCCGCCAGCGGAACTTTTAAAATGAGGGAGACCCAATCCGCAGGACAAACAGGGTTACTCGCTTCAAGTTCTGACACCGCAATTTCGGGACGCGGTTATTGTCGCGACTCATAAGCACAGTGAAAAAAAAGTGGATCGCAAGTAAAAAAGAAGAGAAGAGAGGCGGCCCCGGTCCGAACCGCCTCTCTAGGCACGTCACTGGGGTATGAATGTCGCAGGCGCCCGAGGCAGGCGGTCTGCGATCTTGCTACAGCTACTCAACTGAACCCTCCCGCAAAATAAAAGTTGCTTGGTGAAAATTCCTATTGAAAGTGACCGCGCAGGGGTTTCGGCGGGCGGCTGCGCGAATCAGGACATTTACACTACACTGGCCACTATGGAACATGAAGAAAATCCGCCTGAATGGGAAGAACTAGTCCCGCCGGTAACCCCTGAACAAGTAATCGCTTTTCTGGCGAAGGCGCCTCATCCATTGGGCATCCGGGAGATTGCCCATGCCATGGAATTGAAGCACGCGGGGCGGCGATACCTGCCCAGAGTGCTGAAAAAATTGGAGCGCGGTGGCGAGATCGAGGAAGCGCGGCCTGGAAAATTTTCTGTCGTTGGGCAATCGCGCGGACCGGGCCACACATCGGCAAAACGTAAAAATACGAAGGATGAGGGTCGCAAGAAGGTTCGAGGCGAGGCTCTTCGCGAGCATGACGCGAAGCCGAAGTTTTCAGGCGATAAGAACCTTATCGAAGGCCGCTTGATTGCGCATAGGGACGGATACGGCTTTATTGTGCCAGGCACGCCGATTCCCGGCCTGAGCGGCGACATTTTTGTTGGCGCGGAGCAAATGGCCGATGCCATGCATGGCGACCGGGTGATGGTTCGCATCGAACGACGCCGTCCAGACGGGCGCGCGGAGGGGCGTATCGTTCGAGTGGGGCATCGGAAGCACGAAACGGTGGTGGGAATTTTTCGCTACGATTCGCACGGAAATTTCGTGCTCCCCTACGACACACGTCTGCCCCACGAAATTATCATCCCGCCCGGTGAAGAACTCACCCCAGAGTTGCGTGAAAAATTGGGCGCACCAGCGCCGGAGCAGGGCAGAAACGCGCGGCGCGTGCGTTTGCCGGAACTAGTCGGTTCAGTGGTGAACATTCAGATCACGCGTTTTCCGCAGAGCGGCGTGCCTCCCGCGGGAAAGGTGGTTGAGATTATAGGTAAGCCCGGCGATTTGGGCGTTGATATCGAAATCATGATTCGCAAGTATCACTTGCCCCACGAATTTGCGGAGGATGTGGTCTCGGAAGCTGCGGCGATCCCCTCGCAGGTATCCGACGCAGATTTGGCGGGGCGCACCGATTTCCGCGATTTGCCAATCGTGACCATTGATGGCGAAACAGCCCGAGATTTCGATGATGCGGTTTTTGTCCGCGAAATCGCGGGGGGCGGATATGAATTGCAGGTGCATATTGCGGACGTGGCGCATTACGTACGACGCGGTTCGCCGCTAGACCACGAAGCGCGGCTGCGCGGCACGTCAGTCTATTTTCCCGACCGCGCCGTTCCCATGCTGCCCGAAAAGCTTTCCAACGGAATTTGTTCGCTAAATCCGCACGTGGATCGGCTGGTGATGAGCGTGCGGATGCGTTTCGATGGGGAGGGCCACCGGACATCGGCGGAGCTGATGCCGGGAGTGATTTGCTCTGCCGAGCGAATGACTTACACGGCGGTAAATGCGTTGTTGGAATCGGAGCCTGCGGCGCTGGAGCGCTATGCCACGCTGGCGGACGATTTTGGCAGAATGCGCGATCTGGCGCTGTTGTTGAACAAACGGCGGGTGGCTCGGGGATCTATTGATTTTGATTTGCCCGAGCAGGTGCTGGAGCTGGATGGTCGCGGGACAATCACGGGGATTCTGCGCAGTGAACGGAACATCGCGCATCGAATCATCGAGGAGTTCATGCTGGCGGCCAATGAAGCTGTGGCCAGTGAATTGGAACGATGGGATCTCGGCTTTCTACATCGCGTCCACGAAAAGCCCGATCCCGAGAAAGTGCTGGAATTCGAAGAGCTGGCGAAAACGTTTGGACACACTCTGGGAGTGGAGGATCTTTTCGAGCGGCAGGTGCGCGTGAGACATGGAACGGCAAAGCAGCGAGGGCGCGGAGATCGTGTAAGCCATGGACGTGGGAACGACGCTCGAGTGAGCCATGGACGTCCGCGCGCGATGGCGGTTACGTTGCCTGCGGCGGATGATTTTCACATCCGGCCGCAACACTATCAACATTTGGTCGCACAAATCGCAGGACGCCCCGAGGAGCGCATCCTTTCTTATCTGATGTTGCGGTCACTGAAGCAGGCCAGGTACGCACCTGATCCGCTGGGGCATTTCGCGCTGGCCACTCAGACTTACGCGCATTTCACTTCGCCGATACGCCGGTATCCCGACCTGATTGTCCACCGCGTGCTGAAATGGATGCTCGCCAATCCGGATGCGGCACCCCTTATAGCGCCCGCAAAAGCGCCCAGGCAAGTTGCCATAGACCCAGCACCCTCGCGAGGGCCTTACGCGCGGGCGGAACTGGAACAAATGGCGACGGAAACGTCAGAAGCCGAGCGCCGGGCCGAAGCTGCGGAACGCGAGCTGCTGAACTGGAAGACGGCGCAGTTTATGGAGGCGCGGCTCGGGGAAGAATTCGACGCGCTGATTATTTCCGTGCAGAAGTTCGGGTTTTTTGTGGAACTGATGGAAATTTTCGTCGAAGGGCTGGTACCGGTGAACCGGCTGGAGGAAACCCTTGGCGAACGCTGTTTCTATCGGGAAACGGATCATGCCTTTGCGGCACAGCGCAGCGGGCGAGTATTCAGATTAGGCGATCGCGTAAAAGTCAGGGCCGAGCGGATTGATCCATTGTTTCATCGCGTAGAATTCGCAGTGGCATTACATGGATACAGCTAAAAGGAACGATCCCACGTCACGGAGGTAATAGAATGGCGACGAGAAAGTGTCCGATGTGCATGGTGGTTTTGGCGGCGGGGCCGGTGGCGGCGCGGCCGGATGAACTGATTTGCGTAAATTGCGGCCAGACGCTTGAAGTGGCGGGGCTGAGCCAGCAAGCTGCTTGCTGGCTGGGATTGGTCGCGGCGGCCGCTAGCGTGCGCTACAGCATTCATGGGGGGGCAGCGAATCCGTTGGGTTGGGCGATTCCGGTGGTGGTGGGAGTGATGGTTTTCGGAATTGTCTCGGCGCTGGCGCTGATGGCGACAGCCGATTTGCGGGTGCGCGTTGCGGTGATTGAGATACCTATTGCGCACTCGCCAGCGGGACATCACTAGGCCGGTTTCTTCCTTTACGCGGTGGTGAACAAGACAGAGTGCACGGCCGTAAAAGAAAAATGCAGATCCTCCGCTCCGCTCAGGATGACCAGATATGGTTGGATCCCAGGCTGTCTAATAAATTTTTAGGACTTCGGGTGAAAAGATGAAACCGAAAATTGGATTTATTGGCTTGGGATTGATGGGCCAGCCGATGGCAGCAAACTTGCTGCGCGCGGGTTATCCGCTGGTGGTATGGAATCGAACGCGCGAGAAAATGCAAAAGCTTATTGCAAAGGGCGCAAACGGCGCAGTCGCCGGTTCGTCACCAAGAAACGTAGCCGAGCAATGCGACGTGCTGATCACCATTGTCTCTGATCCGCCAGCATTGGAAGAAGTGTTGTGGGGAACGCAAGGCGCGATGGCAGGATTGCGCGCAGGATCGACGCTGGTGGATTCGAGCACGGTTTCTCCGGACTTGGCGGAACGAATTTCGGCGGGGTGCCGGGAGCGCGGCGTGGATTTTCTGGATGCGCCGATTACCGGAGGAACATGGGGCGCCGAAAAGGGCGAGCTGGTGTTCATGGTTGGCGGCGAGCCGGGGGTTCTCAAAAAATTGCGTCCGGTTCTATCGGTAATGGGCAAACACATTTTTTCGCTGGGGCCGAACGGCGCGGGGCAAACGGTGAAGCTGGCAATGAACGCGCTGCTCGCGCTGGAAATTCAGGCGTTCGCGGAGGCAATGGCCATCGTTACATCGAGCGGCATCGCCGCGGAAAAGCTGGTGGAAGTAATGCAATCGAGCATGGCTCGATCAGGCGCGTTGGACATAAAGGCTCCGGTGATGATTGAGGGGAAATTTGCGCCGAGTTTTCCCCTGCGACTGATGCACAAAGACCTCGGCCTGGCGTTGGAACTGGCGCGTCGGCGAGGCATCGAATTGCCCGCCACCTCGGCGGCATATTCGACATACAGCGCGGTAAAAGCAGCGACCACGGAAGACGTGGATTATGCTGCGGTAGCAAGATTCTGGAAAAAGTAGAGCCGTGCCCACCGAGGAAATCTCCACTCACACAATCGGAGAGGAGAAGTCGTTATTCGGACCAATTCAGATCGTGGATTACGATCCGCAGTGGCCCGATATGTTTGGAGGTGAGCTCACAGAATCAGGACTGTGCTCGAACGCAGGGCGTTGCTGATTGAACATGCCGGCTCGACGTCAGTGCCCGGCCTTGCCGCCAAACCGATCATTGACATACTCCTCGTAGTGACTCACTCGGCGAATGAAAGGATATGTGCCAGCCCTGGAAGCCGCAGGCTACCTGCTTCATATCCGAGAGACCAAATTGATATGAGCATCGGATGTTCAAGGGTCCGGACACGGAAATCAATCTGGACGTGTTTTCCTCTGGCTGTCCGGAAATCGAACGCATGCTGATGTTTCGGGACTGGTTGCGCAGCAATGCCGCTGATCGCGACCTGTACGCTCGCACGAAACAGGCTTTTAGCGGGGAAGGAGTGGAAGGATGTCCAGGATTACGCGGACGCCAAGACCGTTGTCATTTCGGAGATTATCGCGCGACCCTGCGTCGATCGGAAATGAATGAAACCCCGGAGGCGCGGTCGGGGCCCGTCCTGATTTTTCAACACAAACTGCTAGAGCGAAGTCGCAGCTGAGAAAAAGCTAAGAGGAAGATCGCGCGCGGTGCGCAAGCCGGCTGGCGCCGCTAGAATCCACGGAATAGTATTGACGACCACGGCGGCGGTGGCTGTGTCCCCATGGGTTCCACCAGGAATGGTCAGGGTGATATTGGGCGCGCCTTCCAGCGTGATCGTATCCGAAGGATCTTCGGCGCCGGCGTACATTTTGAGTTCCAAGCGAATTTTTTCTTCGCCTTCCGCCATTCCGCGCGCGACCTGATGAATCCCCGCCACCGCGCCACTGGCGACCTGCAAAAACTCCGATTGGACGGCTTTATCGGAAATCACCGGTTTAATTATTTCGCTGATTTCATCGAGCGAGAATCCGAGCCCATCGGCCACCATAGCGACGGATTCGGGAAGGCCGTAATGCTTGACGCTGCCCTCCGCAGCTCTGGCTTCAAATTCCTCGCGGGAAAGACCCATACCGATTTTGTGTTGAAGAGGCTGGCGCCGGTGCGCCGCGTCCACAATGCGAGTAGCGCGAACGCGGTCCACGCGCTGCGATACGGCTGATAGGGTTAAGACGAGCTTATCGAGCACGAAGCCCGGATTGATGCCAGCCGCGACAAGCGCGACTCCCTCCTCCTTAGCCATTTCATCGAGCTGAGAAGCCAGTTCGGGATATTTCCGGAAGGGGTAGGACAGCTCTTCGCATGTAGAAATGATGCAGGCTCCGGCTTCGAGGCATCCATACAATTGGCCCATCGCTCCGGGCAGGACGGAGGTGGTGGAATGGATGACCACATCGGGGCTGTGGGCGAGCATTTCCTCGGCGGACGCGGAAACGGGCACACCCCAGGGCGCGTCGTGCGCTCCGGCAACTTCTCCCAAATCGCGTCCGGCTTTGGCGGGATCAACGTCCACTGCGCCGATAATTTCCACGGCCTGTTTTTCACGGGCGAGGCGCGCAATGGATGCGCCAATCGGACCGACGCCGTAATGAAGCACTCGAACTCGCTTTCGCACTGGAATCTCCCTGAATTGTTTTGTGGCTCGCCATTATATCTCAGAGGCTCGGGCAATTTTGACTGAGCTTTAAATAGAAAAAGAGCCGGCCAGATCGAAGGACCTGACCGGCTCTTGAAGAAGCAAATACCCTTCGGGACGGGCTTTCTACCTCTTGGCTGAAGCGAAGTTTTCGGAAATGGCGTCCCAGTTGACTACGTTCCACCAGGCTTCAATGTATTCTGGGCGGCGATTCTGGTATTTCAGGTAATAGGCGTGCTCCCAAACGTCCAGGCCCATCACTGGCTTTGCGCCACTCATGAGGGGACTGTCCTGATTGGGGGTGGAGTCAATCCCCAATTTCCCGTCTTTATTCATCAGCCAGGCCCAGCCGGAACCGAATCGCTTGGTAGCAGCCTCGTTAAATTTGGTCTTGAAGTCGGCGAATGAGCCGAAAGCTCCATTGATGGCGGTTGCAATATCGCCCTTGGGATCGCCGCCTCCCCCCTTCTTCATAATCTTCCAGAAGAAGGAATGGTTGGCATGGCCTCCGCCATTGTTGCGAACGGCGGTGCGGATGGCTTCGGGAACCTTGTCAAGCTGGGCGATGAGTTGCTCCACAGGAAGCGCGGCCAAATCGGGGTGGGGCTCCAGCGCCTTATTCAGATTAGTGACATAAGCACCGTGATGCTTGTCGTGATGAATCTCCATCGTTTTCGCGTCGATATAAGGCTCGAGCGCGTCGAATGCGTAAGGCAGGGGTGGTACTTGATAGGCCATTCTTTTCCTCCTAACTGCTTAAATGAGCGTTTCCAAGTAATAATATACTCCTTCCCATTAGCCCATTGCGGAGCGGAAGATTCAATACGGGGAATTGCCGATGGCGCACGCTGAACACGTAGAGAAACACTTTAGGGCCACGGCCACAGTGCGCGACGTGGTGATTGGGATGTCGGACGGGCTTACAGTCCCTTTCGCCCTTGCCGCGGGGCTGACGGGCGCGGCGGTTGCTTCCGGCATCATCGTCACGGCGGGGCTGGCGGAAATTGCGGCAGGCTCCATTGCCATGGGATTGGGCGGTTACCTGGCGGCCAAGACGGATGCCGCGCACTATCGCTCCGAGATGGAACGAGAGGCTCGCGAAGCGGTGGAGTTGCCGGAAGTTGAGCGCGAAGAAGTCGCGGGTGTCTTTCGAGGTTACGGATTAACGCCCGAGCAAGCCGCGCCGGTAATCGCGGCCATTTGTTCAGATCAAAAGCGATGGGTAGATTTCATGATGCGGTTCGAACTGGGACTGGAGGAGCCGGACCCGGCGCGCGCCGGATGGAGCGCGGGAACGATTGCGGCATCGTACATTGTGGGAGGGCTAGTCCCGCTCGCGCCTTATATGCTGCTGCACGACGTGCGCACCGCACTGGCCTCATCCATTTGTGTTACGTTGCTCGCGTTATTCGCCTTTGGCTACGTGAAAGGCCGATTTACGACGCTCTCACCGTGGCGCGGGGCCGTGCAGACGGTTTTCGTGGGAGGCCTGGCGGCAGCGGCGGCCTTCTTCATCGCCCGGATGATCCAATAATCTTAATTCGATGACAGGGCGGATCGACGGAAGAAGCCACCATCTATTAACATTTATTGGACATCCAAATAGTATTCGGTTGCACGATTTAATCGAGAGGTGAAACATGTCGGAACCAAGAAAAGAAGGGACACAGATGAGCCCGGTAGGGCACGCGATGACCGAAGGCACCCTGGACACGCCCATTTTTCAGTGTGATCTCGCGGCGGAAATAGAGAGCCTGCACAAGGAAGATGCGTGGCTGCAGGGAACAGGGCCAAGTTCCAAGACCCTGGTGAAACATTCCGATCTCAGGATCGTCCTGCTGGCGTTGAAGAAAAACATGATCATGCATGAGCACAGGACGGCGGCGAGGATTTCGCTGCAGACCCTGGCCGGCCACATTCGCCTGAAACTTCCCGGCCGCATAGTCGATCTGACGGCGGGGCAGCTGCTTGTGTTGGAACAGTGTGTCCCGCACGATGTGGAAGCTGAGGAAGACAGCGCCTTCCTATTAACGCTTTCGTGGAGGGGCGAAGAGGTCGAGGCCTGCAAGGTTGATTGATAAAAACGCCGAACCTGCCTGCCGCGTTCAATCCCACGCGCTGAAAGCCAGGGCTATTTCGCGTCGCCAAAGGGCCAAAGGTTGAAAGCTTTCAAAAGCGTGTCGTCATGTTTCTCAATCAGCATGTGGGCTGTCTGACCGGAAGGCCACGGTGTTGCCAGACGGTCAGGACGGTCGGCAATCCAGAATGCGGTGAGGGCCATTACGGTGGCATCCTGGTTAAGTGTTTCAGGCTTTACTTTGTCGAGCGTATCCACAGGCGAATGATGCGTATATTTGTAGTCCGGTGAATCCTGATCCAGATTGATGCCGGGAAGTCCGGCAATAATGAAGGGCCCGGTGTCGGTACCAAACTCAGTGTCGTCGTTCACGTCGATTTTCCCGAAAGATTGCAACGATGCCGCGAAAGGCTCGGCGGCGGAAACCAATTCTTTATGGCCGCCCATCTGCAGAGCAGTAACCGGGCCCTGGCCATTATCGAGAATTACCGCCGCGACATGATTCGACATTTCGGACTGGTGCTGCTTCACATAAGCGAATGAGCCGAGCAAACCTTCCTCTTCACCGGTGAACAATACAAACCGCAGGGTGCGACGGGGCCTAAAACCTGAGCGCAGGATCGCTTCCGCGGCACCCAGGGTAGTGCAAGTTCCCACACCGTTATCCGTGGCCCCGGAGGCCAAATCCCATGAGTCGAGATGGCCACCGACAACGATGATTTGTTCAGGATGCTCGGCGCCAGGAATTTCCCCCACAACATTGGCGGATTCGACGGGACCGGTGGTCGCGCGATTTTGCACATTGATTTTTATCTTCACAGACTTGCTGCGATCCAAATAGCGCTCGATCTGATCCTGATCTTCACTGCTCATGCTAACCACGGGAATGTCGTAATAAACGCCGAAGCCGAGTACCCCGGTATGGGTGAGGTGCATCCCCGTCGCTTTGCGTCCGCCCTGACCGCCAATCACGGCCACGGCATGCACTTTATAAGCCGTCTTAAGGAAATCGCCAAACTGCAGAAGGCTATCCAGAGGGTGTGCGGGGGCCTCGCCCCTTTGCACGACGAGGAGAATCTTTCCGTTCCATTGAGATGAATTGTTGGCCATCTCCTCTTGGAGGTTGTAAACGTTTACCGGGACGATGCCAGCTTCGACACCGCCGGGAGCCGTTGAGCCAACCCATCCCATCGAATCCACCATGAGGGAGCGATGGATGGGCGATTCGAGCTCCGCAGTGGCCGAGACGCGCTGCCATCCTTTCCAGAGCTGCCAAGACTCTGCGTGAACGTTGGAGAGACCCATACTATTCATCGTTTGGAGGCTCTACGAGACGGCGGCATCAGCCGCAGGAGTGCCGGTGACGCGGGCTCCAATGTCGTCACTAAGCTCGGTCAAATATCTGAACGCATGAGAATCCATCATGCCGCGACCGGCGACGGCCGAAAGGGCCGTCAGGGTGCCGTCTTGCTTAGGGCCTGGGGCAGTGGAATCGGAACCCGGATAAGCCGGCCCGACGGACAGCACTAATGGAAGGAGCAGTAGCCCGAAAAGATAAAGACGGATCATGAACAATGTCCTTTTGCGTTTACGCGCGTAATAACCCTGCAACTTGACAGCGGGGATAAAGTCTATAAGTGGATGCAGGGGTTGGCAATAGGATGCCTAAGGTGGTCCATTATTAGGTATGTGTCCCGCTATGAATTAGACTTGAAGTCCACGCTTTCATAAACGTCCATCAACCGTCTAAGGATTTGTAGCATCTAATGTATGGCAATGATGGTTTCATGCGGCGTGGGCGAAGACCGCCTGACCTTATCGCCGCACAGGATATGTGGTGAAGGGGACCACATCCCAGTGAGGGTGTCCAATTTACCCTGCTTGTCAGTTACGACAATAACGTACGACAACAGAGCAAAATAAAAATCTGTTCGTCCCGGAATGGCGTTGCAATATGTTTTTAGCTTAAAGAGGAGGAGTTTATGAAAGGCGAAGTGGTGGGAACACGCCGGCGTGGTTCTCAGTCGGTATGGCTGGTATTGCTGATAGGCGTGCTATTGGGCGGAGGAGTAGTGGCATGGGGCAGCAAGAAAGTGATGGGCGACAGCTCGCGGACGCCTGCATATAGCGTCTCAGCTGCAACGCCAGTTGATATGAAAGGATTTGCCAATGGATTCGCGGGCGTCGTAAAACCGGCGCTGCCCACGGTAGTAAATATTTCGACGTCAAAGGTCGTTAAGCCGTCAGCGCGAGGTAATGGGCAATTCTTCAACGATCCATTCTTTCAACAGTTTTTTGGTAATCAGTTTGGGCAGCAATTTCAACAGAAGCCGCAGCGTGAAGAGAGCCTGGGATCGGGCGTGATTGTTAGCGCCGACGGATACATCCTGACCAACAATCATGTGGTGGACGGCGCAACCGATATTAAAGTGGAGACTTCGGACAAGCGGGACTTCACGGCGAAGCTGGTGGGTACC
>Ga0182015_10005869_pt1 | contig 12556 bp, 13 predicted proteins | sample 712P3MmetaG_FD_120478 | JGI IMG/M metagenome (GOLD analysis project Ga0182015, IMG submission 120478) | Permafrost microbial communities from Stordalen Mire, Sweden - 712P3M metaG | ecosystem: Environmental > Terrestrial > Soil > Wetlands > Permafrost | place: Sweden: Stordalen | collected...
CAATCAAATGTGCCCCTAAGAGACGAAGGAACAGTTCATGAAAAAAGTATTTGTAGGAAACTTGGATTTCGGAGCGACGGAGGAATCCATTCGCACGGCCTTTGAAGCGTTCGGCGCCGTGGAACGAGTCAGCTTAATGACGGACCGCGACACCGGCCGATCCCGTGGCTTCGCGTTCGTCGAAATGACGGATGCCCAGGAAGCCGATCAGGCGATTGCCGGCCTGAACGGAACGAACTTGGGCGGCCGAGCGATTAACGTCAACGAAGCCCGGCCCAAGACCGAGAGCCGCCCCAGGAACGATTTTGGTGGAGGCGGTGGTGGACGGCGCGACCGCCGCTGGTAGCCCTCCATAACTTATCGATTCCGGTGGTCAACCAAACCGCCAAAATGTACAGGAGAATCTCATGGCTGGCCGGTCAGGCGATACATTCAAGAAACGTCAGAAAGAAGTTGCCCGTGCTGAAAAGCACCGGGAAAAGCTCGCTCGCCGGCTGGAGCGGAAACAGCACAAGGGCGAGGGCGAGCCGGAGGACGACGTGGGCGTAAACGAGCTATTAAACGAGCTATCAGAGGATGCGGCGCAATCAGAGGAGAGCGGCGCTTCGCAGTTAGGTTGAGCGTATTTCGCGCTCAAATTCAATCAACAAACCAAGCAACAGAGTACGAAGGAGAAAATGTGAAAGAGACAGGGACAGTAAAGTGGTTTAATGCAGGAAAAGGCTTTGGATTTATCCAGCGGGACAATGGCGAAGATGTTTTCGTGCATTTCTCGGCCATAGAAGCCAGCGGATATCGCACGCTCGATGAAGGCGCTCGCGTGTCCTTCATCGTCAAGCGCGGTCCCAAGGGCCTGCAAGCCGAACAAGTCACGTTAGCGTAATCGAGCAACACAACAGCTAGGGTCTGGCCGTTGCACAAGCGGCCAGTTGCCATTCGAAATCTGGGGCGGGTGCTCCCGCGTAGTCCGGCGTGTCCGCAGTGCCGCCGAAAAGGTGCGGCCCCTTAATAATGCAGCTCCTATTTAAAGGCTTCAACCAGCGAGCGAATATCCGCAGCTACCGGTTTGACGGCGTGCTGCCCAGCGAGCGGCCGACCAAGCTCCGCAAGAATCTGGAATTCCTCCTAAACGTTGATATGACCGTGCTGGCCGAGAACCGCATCCGGGTTCAGGACGGCCCGTCCCTGTGTCTGCGCATCCTGCAGACTGCGTTAGCCACACCTGGAGCCGACACGATTCCTTTCGTGAGTTATACCGTAACCCGCGCCGAGATCGTGGCCTTTGCCACCGCCCGCAACGCAGTGGAGGAAGCCAAGGCGGGCCGGCGGAAGCATCGCCCAGCCTTCAAACCCACCACACCCGCGCAGTGGAAATGGCCGGGGCAGTAGCCCTACGGCAGCGCGAAAACGTTCAGCGTCAGCCCGGCAACGATAGCCACATACTGCTTGCCATCCTTGCCCTCGTAGGTCATCGGATCGGCATTCGCCGCCGCGTCCAGCTTGGCTGACCAAAGCTCCTTGCCGGTCTTCGAATCGATCGCGCGGAACCGATTGTCACTCACCGCTCCAATAAACACCAGCCCGCCCGCGGTTGCTGTTGGTCCCGCGAACCCTCCGGCCCGCCCGGTATTCTGCCGGTCCGGCCCAAAATCTTCGGTGATGCCCAGAGGAACCTGCCACGCAAACTCGCCGGTATTGGCATTGACCGCGGTCAACCGGCCCCAGGGTGGCTTCTGACACGGCCAGGTGCCCGCCGCGCGATCGCCCGGTTTTGCAGGCGCGCTGAAAGTATGAAATGGCCCCGGCGGATCATCCACCGCCGACCGCGTATATTCGAGCTTGGAACCATGCTCGTCGAAAGAATACTCGACACCGGGTCGTTTCTTCTCGGTCCAGCCGACTTGCCCCTGATCCTGCGTGTACACGAAAATGTACCCATCTTTCGGATCCACGGCCATGCCGCCCCAATTGGTGCCGCCCGTCGCGCCCGGGAAAATGATGCTCGACTTCGGCGGCTTGCCTTCTTCGTGGTACAGGAACGGCGTGAATGGACCCGCATTATAAAATCCGCCGCTTCTCTCCACCAGCGCTTTGCAGGCTGCGGCGTGCTCGGGCGTCGTGTCGGCGGCCGTCACCAGATCCTCCGGCTTGTAATCCATGCGCGCCAGCGGCGGCGGCTTTAGCGGGAACGGCTGCGTGGGCGAATACCACTCGCCCGGAACATCGCCCGCCGCTACTTTGCGCTCCTCCACGCCGAACACCGGCTTGCCGGTCTCGCGATTCAAGATGAACATCCATCCCGTTTTGCCGATGTCGGCGATCGCCGGAATTTTTTTGCCGTTCACATTGATGTCCACCAGCACCGCCGCGGGCGGATTATCGTAATCCCACAAGTCGTGATGGACCGTTTGGAAATACCACTTCATCTTTCCGGTCTCCGCGTCCACGGCCACTAAGCTGTTGCCGAAAAGATTCGCGCCCGGCCGATCGCCGCCGTAGTAATTGGAAGCGGGCCCATCGATGGTCATATAGAGGATCCCGCGTTGCGCGTCGGCCGTCATGGGCCAAGCCCAGATATTGGTTCCGGATCGGTCCTTCCAGCCATCGTTCAGCCAGGTCTCATGCCCCACTTCGCCCGGCCTGGGAACGGTGTGAAACTCCCACAGCTTGGCGCCGGTGCGAGCGTCGTAAGCGCGGGTATCGCCGGGCGGGCCGGTGGGAACTTCGAGAACCGCCGCACCTACCGTAATCACGTTGCGAAACACCGTGGGCACGCCCCCGTAGCCGATCACCATGTCGACTATGCCCTCTTTGCCGAAGCCCGGATCGAGCTTGCCGGTATTGGCGTTCAGCGCGATCAGATTGGGGCCGGCAGTAAACAGGATGCGGGGCGGATTCTGCTTGTCGCCGGGCCAGTAGGCCACGCCGCGTGTGGATAGCCGCGCGCCGCTGACCGTGTAGCTCCATACCTCCTTGCCGCTGACCGCATCCAGCGCCACCACGCGCGCCGACGCCGTGATGTACATGGTGCCGCTCACTACGATCGGCGTCGCCTCCGATCCTCCGCCTCCGAAGCGAGGCGCCTGCGCTTCACCCTTCAATGAATAGGTCCACGCTGACTTCAGGGTCGCGACGTTCTTGGTGTTGATTTGCGTGAGCAGCGAGTAGCGCGTGCTGGCCGAGTCATGATCGTAAGAAGGCCAGTCGCCCGCCGGCGCTTTCGCGTTCTGAGCCATTGCACTCGCCGCGATCAAACCCAATAATGCGCAGCCGCTTAGAATCGTTTTTGGTGAAATTGTTCCCATCCGTTAGGCCATGCTATCACGTGCTGAAGAAGAGTATCAGTAGCGGGACAGGGTCAAAAGGCGTCACTGGTTCCTGGGACCGTAGTGCGGCAACGGGCGGTCCAATTCATACGCGCCCAGGTCCGGCGCACGGCCTGTGAAATCGTCCGTGATCGAAGGAAGCAAAATGCCCGCATCCACCGCGCGTGATCCTGCCTTCAGACGGAAATCGAAATCTTCCGGCCTATAGAGACGCTGGGGGTCCGATTTATCGGGAATGCTGACATTGACGAAGACATCGTAATCCACCAGGATGCTGTGCTGCTCTTGACGTGTCGACTGGCTGTATTCTTGGAGGGATTTGAATTTGCGCGTCACTTGCTGACCCTGATAGTCGGCTGCAACCTCGAACGGCGGCGAGTTCCATTCAAAGGCGTCCTCGACGTTTGGATTCGGGCGGAAGCCATTGTAATCCGACGTGGAGTAATTCGTGTACGTGCGCAAATTGAGGACCGGATCGCCGAAGCCGTCTCCCAATATCAGATTGTTCAAGAAGTGGACGTTGGACGCGGGCCCCATCAAGCGGCCTTGGCCGATGAAGGTATTCTGATAGACCAAAACGCCGGCGGGCGTGTCCACGAACTTCAAGGGACCGCCGGTGGTGGCGTCGTAAACAAGATTCCGGTAAAAATAGAGCGGGCCGCCGAACGTCGGCTGCGCGCTGAATGCGCCCCCGGCCGAATTGAAGCAGCGATTCTCGAAAACCCGAATATTACGGGCCCCGCCGTCGGCTTCGATGCAGTTGTCGGCCATATTGGAAAAGTCATTGTTGTAGAAATCGATGGAAGCGGGCAGCCGGTCTTGGATCGCGTTCGGTGTACCGTCAGGATCGCCATAAGTGGCAATGTCGATGCCGTCGTGCCAGTTGGCGACATAGTTGTAGGCGACGACGTGACCTTGGCCGTAGATCTTGACCGCGTACTCTGATGTGATTGGAGCTGGATAACCGGGGAACTTCGCCCAGACCGCCGGCGTCCACCAGCTCTGAAGCTTGTTGGGATCGTGCCGCCCGATGAAAACGTTGTCCGCGATGTAGACGTTCTTCGAACCTGACCACTCATCTTGCACCGCGCGGCCGATATTCTCGATCCGCGAATGCTTCAGCGTGAAGCCACTCGACCCGGCAATATTCTTTAGCCCGAGCAGGAACGCCACATTGGTATTTCGAACCGTGATGCCCTCGAAATAGTTGTAGTTCCCCGCCATCAGATTAAAGAGAGTCTGGCAACCATCTCCATCGAAGATGACTTCGCCATCGCCCGCAGCCTTGATGACAATCGGTTTGTCGGGCGTCCCGCTCTGAGTCAAATAGTAAGTGCCATCAAAGGGCGTGCCATAGGCGGGAACCGCCCGGTCGAAGCCGCCATAGATGAACCGGCTGTCCTTATAGAGCCCGGCGTGCACCAAAATGATATCGCCCGCCAGAACGCGCGGAGGCAGTGCGTTCGAATGGTCGGACTGGTCCGAACCCATATAGTAAGCGGCGAGCAAACCAATGAATGCGGGCTCTTGCTTGGCTCCCTTGTACCCAAACGGATACACGTGATAGACATGGCCGCCGGGGGCAGGCTGAGGCTCCTGGCGCGTGCGCGCGATCACGGTCTTTTCCGCTTTTCCCTTCACTCCGTCCGGATCGGACAGAGCGAAATGGCATTCGTATTCGGTGCCGGGCTCCAGATTCAGCAGGCTGCCGGCGAACATGTTGGGAGCTACGTAACTGTAGTAGTGACTGCCGCCCTCGCGCGCCACTCCACCCAGGACCTGTTCGTGCTGCAGGCGCAGAAGCGGCAGCCCCTCGCGCCACTGCTGCTCGCCTTTCTTGCGATAAGTGACGTCCACGCGCGCGTTGCGATTGTCGTCTCCTGAAATCTTCCACTCGAAACCGAGGGAGACCAAGGTCGGCGGATCGACTAAGAATTCGCCAGGAACTGTGTTCGTCTGAGCCGAGCACATCGCTGGAAGCAGCGCTGCGAATACCAGCGAGAGAAAGAATCGCACGTGACCATTCTATTCGTCTGGTGGGGCACTTACAAAAAGCGAAACCGCGTGCTCACGCGCGCGGCTCAGTATCGCGCCCACGAACAGACTTCCAAACAGGAGGGCCTGAGTTACAGCACCGGTAACCAACGATTCCAGATAACGGGCATCCCCGAACGAATCCACCATCAATCGGAACAGCCATGGGATGTTGATGGCCGGAACGAGACCGAAATTCCAGACCGCGAGCATCGCAGCAAAGACCAGTACCACGGGAACCGTGTCGGACCTGTTCCAGCGCCCAATCATCCAGCCTGTCGCGGCTAGCGCGACGCACTCGAACGCCAACTGCGCGGTCGGAAGCCAGCTTGCGCCGAGCACCGGTGCGGTCCAACGAAGCAGTGGACGCTCTGCCAAATAGGTGACCGCGAATAGCGCGGCCCAGCCCAGCAGGATCGACCGCGCCGCAATCAACAGGCGATGGCGCATGCTGGTCGTAATCTAGCAGGTACCATGGGATGGTGGCGCGCGCGGCGAAACAATCCTCGTCCTTCATTCTTATTCTCATTGGGCTCTTCAAACTGGTCAAAGCCCTTCTGCTGATCGCCGTCGGGATCGGGTCGATCAAGTTCTTGCACAAGGATCTCGGCAGCACAATGATGCATTGGATACAGGTGCTGCGCGTCGATCCCGATAATCGATTCATTCACGGAACTCTGGTAAGGATCTTCCGCGTGACGCCGAAGCAATTGAAGGAGCTGAGCGTGGGCACCTTCCTATACGCGGGAGTGTTCTTGACGGAAGGTATGGGTCTGCTCCTTCGCAAGCATTGGGCGGAATATTTCACCATCATTTCAACCGGCTTGTTCATCCCGCTGGAGATCTACGAACTGGCGCGGCATTTTACGATCCTAAAGCTGGCGGTAACAGCGATCAACGTGCTGATTGTCTGGTACCTGGTGGCGCGCGTGCGGTCGCGCTCAAAAAGATCTTCGGGTAGTGTCGATTCTAGGCGCCGCCGTTCGACTATCTAGCGAAAGGCCAAGGAGGCATATGGAGTACCTATTACTGATCTATGGAAACGAAGCTGACGTCGCTAAGATGAGCAAAGCGGACCAAGGCGCCATGTACCAGGAGTTTGGGAGCTTTACCCAGAGCATTCAGGAGTCGAAGAACTACGTCGGGGGTAACCAATTGCAGGACGTGGCGACTGCCAGCACCGTGCGCATGCGCGGCGGCAAACGGCTGGTGACCGATGGTCCGTTTGCGGAGACCAGGGAGCAGCTCGGCGGATACTACCTGATCGAAGCCAAGGATTTGGACGAAGCGCTGGGGATTGCGGAGCGCATTCCTTCGGCGCGCTGGGGATCGATTGAAGTGAGGCCGTTGGTCAAGCGTCCGGGATGAATCTGGAATCGCTCTATCGCGAGGAGTGGAGGCGCGTGCTGGCCACTACTGTGCGCTTGACGGGCGATTTCGATTTGTCCGAGGAAGCGGTGCAGGATGCGTTCGTGGCGGCGCTCGAACAGTGGCCGCGCGATGGAGCGCCCGCGAGCCCGTACGCGTGGCTGGTGTCCGCCGCCCGCAACCGCGTGGTGGATCAGCTTCGGCGGCGTGCACGTTTTGCCGAAAAACAGGGGGAAATCGAACACCTCGCCGCGCTAAGCGAGCCCGAGATCGATCTGTCCGAGGCTGCCATGGTTGACGACCAACTGCGTCTGATTTTCACATGTTGCCATCCGGCATTGGCTGTGGAAGCGCAGGTAGCGCTCACGCTGCGGACCGTGTGCGGTCTCGCGACCGAAGAGATCGCGCGCGGTTTTCTGGTGCCGGTTGCGACCATGGCGCAGCGCCTGGTGCGCGTGAAGCGCAAGATCCGGGACGCGCGCCTCCCGTTCGCAGTCCCGCCTAGAGACCAACTAGTCGAGCGGCTGGACGGCGTCATGCTGGTGGTTTACCTGGTGTTCACCGAAGGCTATGCCGCGACGTCAGGTAAGGTCTGGATACGGAGCCAGCTCTGCGACGAAGCGATTCGGCTGGGACGATTGCTCTGCGAGTTGATTCCGCGCAACCCGGAGCTGCGCGCTTTGCTGGCGCTGATGTTGCTGCACGATTCGCGGCGCATCGCGCGCGCAGGACCGGACGAGGAAATCATCACGTTGGAAGAACAGAATCGCGAGCTCTGGGATAGGCGCGAGATCGCGGAAGGCGTTCCGCTATTGGAATCGGCTTTGCGTGAAGGCGCCACGGGCGAATACGCTTTGCAGGCGGCGATCGCGGCACTGCATGCTCGTGCGCCACGCGCGGAAGATACGGATTGGGCGCAGATCGCGCGCTTGTACGACGCTTTGCTTCAGAAACAGCCATCGCCGGTGGTGGAATTGAATCGTGCCGCCGCCATCGCGATGGCGGAAGGTCCTTCGAGCGGGCTGGCATTGATCGACGAGCTGGAAGCGAAAGGCGAACTGGCCGGATATCATTTGCTGCCGGCCGCGCGAGCGGATCTGTTGCGCCGCGATGGCCGCTGGAGGGAAGCGGCGGAAGCCTACCGGCAAGCTCTTGCCTTGGTGGCGAACGATCCCGAGCGACGCTATCTGAATCGCCGTTTGGCCGAAGTGGAAGGACTACAATCAGCAGGTGGGGCCAGCAATATTAATTGAGGAAATGCGGCAGGAAGATTGGCCCGCCGTGCGCGCGATTTACTTGGAAGGCATCGCCACTGGGAATGCGACCTTCGAGCAGACCGCGCCGGAATGGGAGAAGTGGAACGCGGGTCATTTACTCGCGGCCAGGATCGTGGCTCGGTCCAATGGCACTGTCTTGGGGTGGGCTGCTCTAAGCGGCGTCTCGAGCCGATGCGTGTACGCAGGAGTGGCTGAAGTCAGCATCTACGTCGCGGAACGCGCGCGAGGACGCGGAGTCGGACGGCAACTGATGGCGCGGTTGGTCGCCGATTCGGAAGCCGAAGGCATGTGGACCCTGCAAGCCGGCACCTTCCCGGAGAACGTCGCCAGCGTCGCATTGCACGAACGCGCCGGATTCCGCATTGTCGGTAAGCGAGACCGGCTGGGACAAATGAACGGCCGCTGGCGCGACGTGGTATTGATGGAGCGCAGAAGCGCCGTGGCGGGCCGATAAGATTGGCCGCGGCCACTCTAAACGCCTATCTCGACCAGAAGGCCGGCATTGTCGAAACCTTCGGATTCGAAACCACCGTGGGAGTTAGGGTATCCGAGCTGATTTGAAATGATCCTGGTTCTACCGATCGTCTGATCGTCGCATTCATGCGTGTGGCCGTACTCTCACAAGGCCGGCTGGCGGTCTTCGATGACCTTCTCCATGTCCAGAGAATTAAATGCGGGCCAGAGCGGGCTGCCCTTGAATTTCGTGTTGGGATTGATGACAGGCGCGGTGTGGCTGATAACCACGCGCGGACCCCTTAAGTCCTGATCGAACCAAGAGAACAACTTTGCCACGAACGTTTGATGCAGTGCAACGGAATCGGCCGGCCTAAAAGGCGTTTGGTCCGGGTTCTGTATTAGCCGGAAATCGTTCATTTGAGTTCGGGCGGTGTGCATGGCAAGCTGGTCCGCCCCATCGAAATCGGTCCACATCGTACCGCCGAAGAAATTGATGCGATCGATGCTGACCGCTTCATCGAGCAGCAGCGTCACATGCGGATGGCTGCCGTCCAGCCATGCCCTGAACTTGTGGTCCTCGTGGCTCATCGGGCTCCGCGTGTAGTATTCGTGGTTTCCTGTGACATACAGGACGGGCTTTTTCCATCTCTGCAGAATCTGATCGAGCGGGCCGTAATCGGCGAGCGTGATGATGTCGCCCGCCAGGATCATGACATCTCCGTTGGCCTTTTCCGGCAGCGTCCAGCCGGAACCAAATTCGAGATGCAAATCGCTGTAGGTGACTATTTTCAACCCCAGGCCGTGTTACTAAGTGGTTGCGGGTGCCGACTTCATGCTGCGCTGCCGCTTAGTCTCCAGATTCGGGAGGAATCCCGTGAGTAACCCGATCGCCGGCAGGAAAGAGCAGACCTTGTAGACGAAGGCGATGCTGGTGTGGTCGGCCAAATTGCCAAGCAGCGCCGCGCCCACGCCTGCCATCCCAAACGCCAATCCGAAGAACAGGCCGGAGACCATTCCGATCTTGCCCGGCATCAGTTCCTGCGCGTAGACCAGGATCGCGGAGAACGCTGACGCCAGTATCACGCCGATGATGATGCTCAGAATGCTGGTCCAGAAAAGATTCGCGTATGGCAATGCCAGCGTGAATGGCAACACACCGAGGATCGAACACCAGATGACGTACTTGCGGCCGATACGATCGCCGATGGGACCGCCGATGATGGTCCCCGCCGCAATAGCGCCCGCGAACATGAACAAGTGAATCTGAGCGCTGCGCACGGGCAGATGGAACTTACTCATCAGAAAGAACGTGTAGTAGCTGTTGAGGCTCGACAGATAGAAGAACTTCGAGAACATGAGTGCGATCAAGACCGTAAGCGACAGGTAGACTTTGCGTGGTGTTAAAAGGGGATGATATTCGGTGTGCCCGGCGCGCAATTTTCGCACCTGCGGCCTGTTCCTCTTCGACCAGGTACCGACTCGCGCCAGCACGATGATCCCAAGCAGAGCGACCGCCGAAAACCACGCAAGGCTACTCTGGCCGTGGGGCAGGACGATGAAGGCCGCGAGCAGCGGGCCTAGCGACGATCCGGCGTTGCCACCCACTTGAAACAGCGCTTGTGCGAAGCCGTGGTGTCCTCCTGAAACCATGCGGACCACGCGGGAGGACTCCGGGTGAAACACCGCGGAGCCGACGCCCACCAGCGCAGCGCCCATCAGAAGCGTGGGGTAGGTGGTTACGCGCGAGAGCGCCACCAAGCCGATAAGCGTGAAGCCCATGCCAATCGCGAGCGAATACGGCCGGGGATGGCGATCGTTGAAGTGGCCGATGAGCGGCTGTAGCAGGGACGCGGTGATTTGATAGGTCAGCGTGATCATCCCGATCTGCCCGAAGTCGAGATGGAAAGAAGCCTTCAGCAGAGGATAAATCGCCGGGATCAGCGATTGAACCATGTCGTTCAAGAAGTGGCAAAAGGCGGCCGCGAGCAGAATCGAGAAAACCAGTTTCTCGGCGACATGTTTCGGCGCTTCGGTCTGAACGGGACTGGCGGTGGACTGCATGGAAACTACTAGAGTAACGTCTTTGGGCCGGTCTCTGCTGGCCGGGCGAATGTTATTATACTTGGGAATTGTGGAGCACCCAGCGTGTCCCCGGAATTGCATCAGCGAGTTCGCAAGCTTTTTGAGGAAGCGATCGTAAAGCCGGAAGGCCAAAGACTTGCTTTCTTGAAGGCCGCTTGTCCCAACGATCTGGAGACATATCAGGGTGTAATGCAAATGCTCGAATCGCTGGCCACCGCCGCGGCGTTTGTTGGAGGGAAGCCACGGCAGATGGAACGCATTGGACGCTATGTCCTTACCGGCGAGTTGGGCCGCGGCGCCATGGGCGTGGTGTACGAGGCCATGGACCCGCTCATCGGACGCAGCGTTGCCGTTAAAATCATCCATCTTCAGCTCCGCCCGGACTCGAAGGAAGCGGAGTTCATGCGCGACCGTCTGTTCCGGGAAGCGCGTGCGGCCGGCCGGCTCTTTCATCCGGGCATCGTCGTCATCCTGGACGTCGGGCAGGAGGGCGACATCGCCTTCATCGCCATGGAGCGTGTTGACGGAGTAACCCTTGAGAGAACATTGGCCACGCAAAAGAAACTAAAGCTCGCCGATTCGCTTGATATTTTGCGGCAGACGGCCGCGGCGCTGGATTATGCTCATCAGAACGGCGTGGTTCACCGCGATATTAAACCCGCAAACATCATGCTTCACAAGGGCACGACGGTGAAGGTTGCCGACTTCGGAATTGCGAAGAGCATGTCAACCGAACATGGAACCATGGCCGGTATGATCATGGGCACGCCCAGCTATATGCCTCCCGAGCAGATTGAAGCGCAGCCTGTTAGTGGGCGGTCCGATCAGTTTTCGCTTGCGGTAGTAGCTTATGAACTTCTGAGCGGAAACAGGCCATTTCAGGGAGATTCGCTCGCGACACTCGCGCACATGATCGTGTACGGAGACCGCCCTTCCATCCGGTCGATCGATCCCACGCTGCCGGCCGGCTTGGATGAAGTATTGCATCGCGGGTTGGCCAGAAAGCCCGAGTTAAGGTATGAGAGTTGTACCCAGTTCGTTGCCGCGCTGGAAGAGAAGCTAAACCGCGTTGGGATTGTCGAGGATTTCGACGAGTTTGCCGTAACGCAACAGGTAGTTTTGCCGTTCCAGGCGGTATCGGCGACGGATTCGCCTCAAATCCCGAAGAAACGCCGGTCCAAGTCGCTGTGGTACGTGGCAGCCGCTGGCGGCGCGCTTGTTATACTCGATCTCGGTCTTTTCTATTTCAGGGCCGCTACACATCACGGCATTCCTGTCGTTTCGGTCCAGCCGGCGAAAGTGGCAACAGCGAGTCCGTTCGCGAAGAAAGTCACAATCCCGCCCAGCAACTCGGAACCTTCGGTATCGCCAACGCCCCATACGGATGTCGCGCCGCCCCCTCCCGTGCCATCGAAGGCCGCGTCAAACCCTGTGACTCCGAACCAAGTCCCGTCACCCCAGGTCGCGCCAAACCATGTGACACCGGACCAGGTCCCACCGCCCCAGGTCAAATCAAACCCTGTGACGTCAAGCAAAGTCCCGTCACCCCAAGTCGCATCGCCCCAGGTCGCATCAAACCCTGTGACGTCGAGCCAAGTCCCGTCACCCCAGGTCACGGCATCCCAGCCCACGTCATCCCCGTTTGCGCCGACCCATGTCGCGCCGCCCACCGTCGATAAGCAAACCCAAGGTAGTAAGCTCTACCTTGAAGCAACCGACAAACTTCGTACCGGCAAATCCAAAGAAGCTGTTGATCTGTTCCGCGTGGCCGCGGACTTGGGAGAGTCTCGTGCCATGCAGGATCTGGGCGAAATATTCCTGGAGGGGACTGTAGTAGGCAAGAACTACGACGAGGCTTTGAAGTGGTTTCGCAAGGCAGCGGAGAAAGGCAATACGTCCGCTATGCTGTCTCTCGGTGGAATGTATGAGCTGGGTGATGGTGTCGAGCAAAGCTACACGGACGCGGCCAACTGGTTTCGCAAGGCAGCGGACGCAGGAAACCCGGCGGCTAAG